>Ga0308411_10002270_pt1 | contig 13027 bp, 15 predicted proteins | sample HotsprottomLayer_2_FD_203530 | JGI IMG/M metagenome (GOLD analysis project Ga0308411, IMG submission 203530) | Hot spring phototrophic mat microbial communities from Octopus Spring, Yellowstone National Park, Wyoming, United States -... | ecosystem: Environmental > Aquatic > Thermal springs >... | reverse complement strand
GGCATAGGAACAACTAGTCCTCAAGCTAGATTACATGTAATAGGAAATACTATTATTTCTGATAATCTAAATGCTAGAACTGTAATTTCTGGAACTACTACTGCTTCAAGAATTTGTTTGGGAAATGTTTGTAGAAGTGAATGGCCAAGTGGTGGTACAAATTATTGGATACTTTCAGGAAATAGTTTATATGCTACACCTACTACAGCTAATGTAGGGATAGGAACAGCAAATCCGGAATTTAAATTAGAAGTTAGAAATGGAGACATATATGCATCAAATTATATAAGAGCAGGTCTTGGTATTTGTATACGTAATAATTGTATAAATGATTGGACAACAAGCACTATAGGAAGTAATATTTTTGGAAGTGGTTTAAGAAATTATTTAACAAAATGGACAGGAACTTCATCAATAGGAATGTCAATTATTTATGAAAGTGATGAAAATACTATTAGAATAGTAGGTACGAATACTACATCGACTATATTCACTGGATTAATTTATATTAAATCTTATCCTGATCCCACTCATAGAATAAATAATAGTATGTATATTGAGGCCAAAGATGGTAATCAAGTTCGTGGTATTATTAGTAAAGCCCAAAATGGCAATTGGAATGATAGTATTACTGGTATTAGTAGCGGTAATAATTCTTGGAATAAAGGATTAGCTGGATCTGCTTCAGGCTTTAATTCTAATAATTATGGAGTATATGGTATATCAGAAAATGGTTCTTTTAATTATGGATTATATGGCAGATCAGAAAATGGTGCTAATAATTATGGAGTATATGGTACTGTTTATGGTACCAGTAGCTTTGGTTATGGAATATATGGCATTGTTTATGGTACTAGTAGTTATGCTTATGGAGTATATGGAAGAGTTTATTCATATAGTGAATCTGAAAGTTATGGTATCATAGGTATCAATAGCGATCTTAATACTAATAATTTTAGAAGATTTGGAGTTTTTGGTTCAGGTAATATAGGAGTAGGTGCCTCGGGTAATCTTTATGATTTTTATACAGAAAATAGAATAGGTAAATCTTACTTTGCTGGTAAATTGGGTATAGGAGTATTAGATCCAACTTCAAAAATAGATATTAATAATGAATTTGGTTATAACCAGTTAAGATTAAGAAAATCTTTTACCCCTAATGATTCAAATGATACCCGTGGTAATATAGGAGAAATTGTTTGGGATAATAATTATATTTATGTTAAAACTAATCAAGGCTGGAAAAGAGCTGAACTTCGTTCATTTTAGTTATTAATTTTATGACTAATATAAAAATAGTAATTTCAGGAGCAGCAGAAACATTCCATTGTGTTGAGAATATAACAGATTTGTCTTATGAAATTGGTAAAACTTTGGCAGAAAATGATGTTGTTGTTTTAACTGGAGCAACAACTGGAGCGCCATTTTGGGCAGCTATGGGAGCATATAAAAATAATGGTTTTGTAATTGGTATTTCTCCTGCTATAAATGAAGAGGATCATATTAAAAACTTTAATTTACCTACAGATTATCATCATTTAATATTTTATACAGGATTAGGTTTTTCTTTAAGAAATGTAGTTTTAATTAGAAGTGGTGATGGAGTAATTTTTTTATGCGGTAGGACTGGAACCTTAAATGAATTTACGGTTAGTTATGAAGAACAAAAGCCCATGGGAATATTAATAGGTTCTGGTGGAGAAGAAAAAGTAATGAGGAAGATTATTGAAGAGTCAAATAAGCCCCATGATAAAATAGTTATGGATTCTGATCCAAGGACTTTAGTGGAAAAATTATTAAAAATAATAGAAAATAGATAATAATGACAATCGAAGTTTTTGAAATTTATAAGGAAACTTTATATAAATTTATTTTAGCTATAGTATTTGGTGGTATAATTGGAGCTGAAAGAACTTTTGCTCATAAACAAGTAGGGTTAAGAACATTTTCTCTTGTATCTTTAGGCGCTTGCTTATTTTCTATGTTGGCTTCTAATTTTCCCCTTGATTCTAATTCCAGAATATTAGCCAATATAATTGTTGGAATCGGTTTTTTGGGTGGTGGGATAATATTTTTACATCATGACAAATTAGTAGGAGCAACTACAGCTGCGGCATTATGGGTTACAGCTGCGATTGGGGCTTTAATTGGTCAAAGTTATTATTTTGAATCTTTCTCAGTTATAATCTTAGTTTTGTTAATTTTAATAATTCTACAGTATGTTGAAAATAAAATGAAAAATGAGAGTTAGTTTAGACGTTATTTTAGGCACATTGATTTTGACTAGCACTATTATTGGATTGGGAATCTTTACTCTTCCATATACTTTAATTAATTCTGGTATATATTTTTATTTTTGGATTTTAGTTATTCCTGTTTTAATTTTAATTTTCCATTTAGCCTATAGTGAAATAATTTTTAAAATAGAGAAAAAACATAACTTGCCACAAATAGCTTCTTTTATAATAAATAGAAAAATCAAGCTACCTGTTTGGTTTTTTGATTATTTTGGTTTAATATTTGTTTTTTGGGTATACTTAATAGTAATGAATAATTTTTTAATAAAAATTTTGGGTATTAATTTTGACTTTAAATTAATTATTTCTTTTATTATTGTTTTATTAATACTTTTTGAAGAAAATGTTTTTAGCAAAATAGATGCTATAATTTCTTTCCTTTTGATTTTTTTGTTTATATTTATTTCTTTTTATTTTTTAGGTCATATAGATACAAACAGGTATTCTCAAATTAATAAATTAAACTTTTGGCTGCCTTATGGTATTTTACTTTTTAGTTATAGTGGCTATCATTCTTTACAGTTAGTTTATGACTTGATAAAAAAAAATAAAAAAAAGATGGTTTTGATAAATATTTTCAGTTTATTAATAGTTACTATAATATATTTATTTTTTACATTGTCTGTAGTGGGTGTTATAGATCAAGAAAAAATATCGCCTATTAGTTTATTTTCTTTAATTGATTTATTGCCTTCATATTTTAAATTTTTTATTATTATTTTATTTTTAGTTTCTATTGTAACAACATTTCTATCTCTTGCTTTTTATTTAAAAAGAGGGTTAATTTCCGATTTTAATATTAACAATTTTCCTTCTTGGCTTATAGTTTCTTTTTCAATTATATTACTTTCGTTTTTCAATTATGAAAATATAATAAAAATAATAGGTTTAATTGGAGATTTATTTATTGGCTTTAATATCTTAATAATTTTGTTTTGTTATCTTAAATTGAAAGAAAAAAGTTTTTTTTATTTCCCACCCTTATTGATATTTTTGATAGTGATTTTAATTATAGGAGGTTGGATTAATGGTTTATTTTTAGGTTTAAATTAATAAAATTTTTGTATTATAATTTTGATTATGGGCTTGTAGCTCAGTTGGCAGAGCACCGCTATGGCATGGCGGAGGTCGCGGGTTCAAATCCCGCCAAGTCCAAATCGATTTTTGATCTTAAATTTTTTAAATTATTTTCGGGGCGTGGCCTAATGGATTAAGGCGCTTGGTTTGGGACCAAGAGATTGTGGGTTCGAGTCCCACCGCCCCGAATATTTATAGGCAGAAATTTTTTAATGTCACAATTTTTTTGATATTAAATAACTTTTGAAAAGCTTGATAAAAAATTTACTTCAGAATATTAAAAAACAATAATCAATTTAAATTAAGGATAGAGACTAATTCTAATAATATGAGTCAAAATTTATCTAATTTTCGTTGCAATCTAATTAGAATTCTGTTATAATTTTAATATCTTTATTTTGACTTAGATTTTTATTAGTAAGTTTGTTAAATCATTTAAAATTATTATTTTAGGTTATTTTTTATTATCATTAAATAATGAAGAAAGAATTAGCTGAAGGCTTGGTGATTGAAAGTTTGCCTGATGCAAATTTCAAAGTTAAATTAGATGATGGCAGAGAAATAATTGCTTATTTGTCGGGAAGAATGTTAATAAATTATATAAAAGTGGTAGTAGGAGATAGAGTGTTAGTCGAGATATCTTCTTATGATAAAAACAAAGGTAGGATTATAAAAAGATTATAAAAAAGAAAATAACAATGAAAGTAACAACTTCTGTTAAAAAAAGATGCAATAAATGTAAGGTCGTAAGAAGGAAGAAAAGAATTTATATTATTTGCGAAAATCCAAAACATAAACAAAGACAAGGCTGAAAAATGGTAAGATTAGCAGGTACAAATATTCCTGATAATAAAAGATTAAAATTTTCTTTGCCATATATTTATGGAATAGGTGTTAGTTTGGCAAGTAAAATTTGTAAAGATTTAAATATTGATCCTATGAAGATGACAAAAGATTTAACTCCTAAAGAAATTTCTGAAATTGAAAAGTATATAGATAATAATTTAAAAATAGGTAATGAATTAAGAAGAGAGATACAATCAAATATAAAAAGATTAATAGAAATTAATTGTTATAGAGGCATAAGGCATAAAAAGAAATTGCCAGTAAGAGGACAAAGGACAAGAACCAATGCAAGAACAAGGAAAGGTCCGAGAAAAACTGTAGGTTCAGGAAGAATTAAAATTCAAAAGAAGTAAAAAATGGGAAGAACAAGAACAAAAATAGTAAGCGGAGAAGAACAATCTAAAAATAAAGAAACAAAAGAAAAATCTAAAAAATCGAAGAAAAAATATATAGATTTAGGTATTTTTTATATAACTTCAGAATTAAATAATACAATAATTTCATTTACAGATTCAAGGGGTAATGTCTTAAAATGGTCTTCTTGTGGGCATGCTGGTTTTAAAAACACTAAAAAATCTACACCTTATGCAAGCGCAAAAGCAGCTGAAATTTTAGTAGAAAAAGTTAAAAGCAATTTTGATATTGGGGAAGCTAAGGTAATAGTTAAAGGTATTGGGCCTGGTAGAGAATCGGCATTGAGGGTTATTTTCAATAATGATTTTAATATAGTAGCTATTGAGGATAAAACACCTATTCCTTTTGGAGGACCTACTCCTCCAAAACCAAGACGTGTTTAATTTTAAAAATTTTAAAAAATGATTATAGATAAAAAATGTAAAATTTGTAGAAAATTAGGCCAAAAGATTTTGTGGAATGAAAGATGTATGTCTGGAAAATGTGCTCTAAGTAGAAGAAGAATAAGACCAGGAATGCATGGTTATAAAGCAAGAACATTATCTGATTATGCTAAAAGATTATTAGAAAAACAAAAAATTAAATATTTTTATCTTTTAAAAGAAAAACAACTCAAAAATCTTATTGAAAAAGCTAGAAAGTTTAAAGAACCTCTTCCTAGTGCCCTTGTTAAACTGTTAGAAAGTAAGTTAGATACTGTTTTGTGGAGACTAGGATACTCTTCTTCAAAATTACATATAAAACAACTTATTTCCCATGGCCATTTTTTGGTTAATGACAAAAAAATAAAAAGTCATAATTATTTACTTGAACCTGGAGATAAGATTTCTATTAAAGAAAGCAGCAAAAACCTTAAAATATTTAAAGATTTAGATAAAAGATTGAAAATTCATAATGTCCCAAGTTGGCTTAAGATAAACTACAATGATTTTAGTGGTGAATTTTTAAGATATCCAGAAATTGAGGAAGTTAATTTGCCATTTAATGTGGTTTTAGCACTAGAATTTTATAAAAAATAAAAATTTATCAAAAGTCGCTTATTAAATATAAAAAAATTTTTATTAAATGATTAGAGAAATAATATTTCCAGAAAATGTAAAAATAATCTCCTTAGAAGAAAAAATTGGCGTTTTTGAAATTTTCCCTCTTTATCCTGGCTATGGTCATACGATAGGAAATTCTTTAAGAAGAGTATTGTTATCGTCTATAAAAGGTGCAGCAATTACCACTGTTAAAATAAATGATGTTCTTCATGAATTTTCAACTATCACTGGTGTATTAGAAGATGTAATAGATATAGTTTTAAGCTTAAAACATGTAAGAGTTAAATATAATGGTGATGAGCCTATAGAACTTGATCTTTATAAAAGGGGAGAAGGAGAAGTTTTGGCTAAAGACATTAAATGTCCTGCTGGAGTTGAAATAGTTAATCCAAATCACAAGATTGCTACTATTACTAAAAAAGATGTAGAATTAAAAATGAAATTAATAGTGGAAAGAGGATATGGCTATTTAAATAGCGAAGAAAATAAAACTTCAAGAGTTGAGCCTGGCGTGATAGTTCTTGATGCTATATTTTCTCCTATAGTAAATGTTAGTTATGAAGTTGAAAATTTTATTTATCAGAAAAGAACAGATTACAATCTTTTAAGATTATCAATAGAAACAGATGGAACTATTAATCCTTTAGATGCTTTGAAAGAAGCTTTGAATATTTTAATTAATTATTATCAAAAAATAAATGAAGCATTTAGTAAAAGTTAAAAAATTTCATAGAAAAAGAGATCAAAGAAAGGCTTTATTTAAAACTTTAGCCCATAATTTAATTATGAAAGGAAGAATTAAAACAACTACAGCAAGGGCTAAGTATTTAAGGAGAATAGTTGAAAAATTAATAACAATAGCCAAAAGGCAAGATTTGGATTCTTTGAGATTGTTAATTTCAAGGTTAAATAAGAAAGCTGCTTATAAACTTTTTTATGAAATTGCTCCTAAATATAAAGAAAGGAATGGGGGATATTTAAGAATAGTTAAAATTCCTTTTAGGCGCAAAAAAGATGGCGCAGAATTAAGTTTTATAGAATTTGTTTAATTTAAAATAAGAAAAATGTTAGTAATAAGATTTCAACCAAGGGGTAAAAAACATCAAAAAATTTTTTGGATTGTTTTACAGGAGAAAAGATCAAAATTAAAGGGGAAAATAATTAAAAAATTAGGATGGTGGGATCCGCGACTAAAAAAGGGTGATTTTGATAAAGAAATGATTAATTTTTACATAAAAAATGGAGCTCAAGTTTCAGATAGTGTTTGGAATTTATTGATTAAAAAGTCAATTATAAAAGGTAAAAAAAGAAAAATATCTATTAATGTAAAAAATACAAATGAAAGTGCCCAAGGTTCTTAAAACAGATAACGGTGTTTTATGTTTGCTTTATAATTCAAGAGATTTAATTACTTCTAATATATTGGTATTAGTTAAAACAGGCACTGATTATGAAGAAAAGGATCTAAATGGCATTTCTCACTTTATAGAACATTTATTTTTTAAAGGTACTTTAAATTTCCCAAGTTCAAAAGACTTATCTTTAGAATTAGATAAAATAGGTGCTGATTATAATGCTTTTACTTCTTATGAGTATACTGGTTATTACATTAAAACTTTAAATAATTATTTAGAAAGAGCAATTTTTTTAATTGCTGATATGTTATCTAATCCTTTATTTGATGAAACAGAATTAGAAAAAGAAAGAAATGTGATTTTCGAAGAAATTAATTTTCATTATGATACACCTACAAGTTTTATTTTTGATGAAGTTATAAAAATAGCCTATGGAGACCAACCTGCTGGTCGGCCTATTTTAGGTACAAAAGAAACCTTATCAAAAATTAAACGAGAAACAATTTTTGATTATTTTAAAAATCATTATTCTAAGAAAAATACCTTAGTAATAATTAGTGGAAATTTTGAAGAAAAAAAAGTAATTAGATGGATAGAAAAATATTTTAATAATTATAGCAACCACAAAACAGCTATTAAAAAAAATACAGAAACTTATTTAACCCCTCGAAAGATTAATGTTATAAAAAGAGAAAATCTTAAACAATCTCATTTGGTATTTCTTTTTAAAACAGAAGGATTTAAAAAATTAAAAAATAGAAGATTTATTTTAGAAATTATAAAAAGCATTTTAGGTTATGGGTTTAGTTCACGTATGTTTAGAATTTTAAGGGAAGAATTAGGTGTTACCTATTATTTAAAAGTTGATAATGATTTTTACACTGATAGAGGTTATCTTTATATACAAACTGCTTCTACCCTAGATAAGATTAATCTAACTATAGATAAAATAATCGAAGAAATAAATAATTTAAAAAATAATGTAGTCAAAAATGAAGAACTTGAGAAAGCTAGATCTATGATTTTATCTTCTTTATTTTCAAACCTAGAAACTTCTCTTAGCTTAAGCTTTTTTTATGGTTTTAATTATTTACTTTTAGGGAAAATTCATACAGTTGATGATTATAAAAAGTTTTTTTATAAAATTTCTGTTAAAGATATCAAAGAAGAAGCAAATAAGATATTTAACAAAAATAATTTGGTTTTTGGTATCCTATGCCCTTATGATTTAGATTTAAAAAACTTAAATAAAATTTTTGATAAAATTTAAATTAATATGTTATCAAATTCAAAATCAATATTATTATTTTGGTTAATACCTGTTTTTATTTATCTTATTTGGTATTTAAAAGATATTATTTTTTTGATATTTTTTTCTTTAGTTTTAGGATTGGCTATACAAGAATGGGCTATAGTGATTAAAAAAAAGATTAAAATTCCTTTTGTTATAAACATATCTTTAATATACTTAATTTTTATTTCTATTTTAGTTTTTTCTATATATTTATTAACTCCTATTATTTTAAAAGAAATTAAAAATATTTTTCCACAAGTTAAAGAATCCTTGGATGATTTAGGTTTTAAAAATATTGAAAAATATCTTCCTAATTTATTTAATTATACTCCGCAATCTTTTTTGGGTTTTTCTGGTTATATTATAAATATTTTAGGAGGGTTTTTTAATTTTATATTAATAATTATTTTGTCATTTTATGTTTCAACACAACCTAATTTTTTTACTGATATATTTAAATTATTTTTTCCCAATAAATTTAATATATATCTCAAATTTTATAACAGAGTTAAAAAGAAATTTAGTTATTGGCTGGCTTCACAAATTTTTCTTATGACTGCAGTTGGTTTCTTGACTTATCTTTTAATGATTATATTAAAAGTTCCTTATGCTGGTTTAATAGGTTTAATAGCAGGTATAACCGAGATTGTTCCTGTATTAGGGCCAATAATAGCAGCTTCTATAGGTATTTTTATATCTTTTACATCTAATCCTCAAATAGTTATTTGGGTACTTTTGGGTTTTATATTGATTCAACAGTTAGAAAATAATTTATTAATACCACTTTTGGCTAAAAAAGTTTTAGAAATTAAACCTCTTGTTACTTTAAGTAGTATACTTATTGGTGCAAAATTAGGAGGCATTTTAGGAATAATGACTGTTTTGCCATTGAGTGTTTTACTTGTTGAAATATACAATGAATTTTATAATTTAAATAATAACCATGCTTAATGATTTTAAAACTGCTTATGGTGATAAAATTTCACATTTTGATCTTATTTTTTCAATAAATAATTTTATTTTAGAGAAGCCAGAATATCAATATAAAATATTCGTGGGAACTGATTCTGAAAATAAGGAAAATAAAATAGAATTTATTTCTGTTATAGTAGTTCATAGAGTAGGATATGGAGCAAAATATTTTTGGAGAAAGAAAATTATTTTAAAGAAATTAGATTTTTATCAAAGATTATGGCAAGAAGCAATTTTTAGCCTTAATTTAAGCCAAGATCTTATAGAAAATCTTTCAAATCTTGGTCTTAATTTCGATTTTGAAGTTCATTTAGATCTTGGATTAAATGGCAAAAGTAAAAGTTTAATAAAAGAAATTATTAATTTAATAAAAAATTCTGGCTTTGAGGTAAAAATAAAACCAGAGTCTTTTGCTGCAAGTAAAATAGCAGACTACTTACTTTAACTTATGAAAGTTTTTTGTGATTTACATATTCACTCAAAATATGCTCGTGCTTGTTCAAAAAATTTGAATTTAGAGAATTTAAATTATTACTCAAAATTTAAGGGTTTAGATATATTAACAACAGGAGATATCACTCATCCTCTTTGGTTTAAAGAATTATATGAAAAATTAGAAGAATTTAATTATGGGGTTTATAAACTGAAAAAACAAGAAGATAGTGTTTATTTTTTATTAGGCGGAGAAATAAGTTCTATTTTTTCTAGAAACGGTAAAGTTAAAAGAATTCATTATATTGTAATTCTTCCTTCGTTTTATTTATTTGGTAAATTAAATAAAATTTTATCAAAGTACACTAATTTATCTTCTGATGGTAGACCTACTTTAGGATTAGATGTTATTGATTTTATGAAAATTCTTTTCGATATTTATGAAAATTCTATTTTTATTCCTGCTCATATTTGGACACCCTGGTTTTCTTTATATGGTTCAATGTCTGGTTTTGATTCTATTTATGATGCTTTTGGTAATTATACTAAGTATGTAACAGCTGTAGAAACAGGGCTTTCTTCGGATATTCAAATGAATTGGAGAATTCCAGAGCTTGATCATTTTTCTATTATTTCTTTTTCTGATGCTCATTCACCTCAACCTCATCGTCTTGGCAGAGAAGCCACCTGTTTAGAAATAGAAGAGGTAAATTATTTAAATATATTTAAGGCACTGAAAAATCCTGATGAGAAAAACAGGGTGCTTATGACAATAGAGTTTTTTCCAGAAGAGGGCAAATATCATTATGATGGTCATAGAAATTGTAAAATAAAATTTTCCCCTGAAGAGTCTAAAAAAAATAATTTTATTTGTCCTGTTTGCAATCAACAAGTAACTATAGGAGTTTTAAGTAGAGTTGAACAATTAGCTAAAAGACCAGCAGATTATTATGACAATAATAAACCTGGATTTATAAAAACACCACCTCTTTTAGAAATACTATCTCAAATTTATAATAGTTCTTCTACATCTAAGCTTGTTTTAAATAAATATTTTGAAATAATAAATAAATTTGGTAAAGAATTTGATATTTTGTTAGATAATTATGATAAAAATAAAATGCTTTTAGAATATCCAGAGGTTTATAAAGCTTTGTATAAATTAAAAAAAGGAGAAATTTTGATAGAGCCTGGTTATGATGGAGAATATGGTAAAATTAAAATAAATTTAGAAGAAAATAAAAAAGAAAGTTTTGATAAAATAAAAAAATTATTTTAAGTAGATGCTTAATCTAATAATTTCCATATTTTTGGATATAACATATCCAATCTTAAGATTTTTAAAATTTTGGTATAAAGATGCTCTTTATGTTTTCACTGATATAGCAAAAAAAAATTCTAATTTAATAGAAATAAAATTTGATTTTTTTTATAATCTTAAAAATTTTTTTGATCCTATAAATAAAGAAAATTTTTTTCTTTTAATATTTAGTCCTTTTATTAGATTTTTTATAATTTTTATTTCATTATTTTTACATATTTTAAATATAACCATTTGGTTTGTTATTATAATATTTTGGATTTTTCTGCCAATTTTTTTGTCATTTTTGATATTAGAATTTTGAAATATTAATAAATCAGTGGTTAAAATGCAAAAAAGTTTTTATTTTTTTTATTTACCACTTTATCTTTCAGCTAATAAAAAAATATTTTTTAATGTTGCTACCTTGTCCTTAAAAGTATTATTTATATTTTTAGGATTAGGTTTATTTTTGACAAATTTTTCTTATCTTAAATTAATAGGTTTTTGGATTTTCATAATTTATCTTTTTTATTTTCTATTTTTCTTAAGAATGCCTAATTCTAATTTTTTATTTGAGAGAGTTAATAATATAACTAATTATCTTGAACAAAGAACAAAACACCTTCTTTTAAAAGCAAGTATCTACACAGAATTGTTTAAAGACGTATCAAAACTTGATATATTTTTAGCCTACATTCTATTAGATGATTATAATATTAAGACAATATTAGAAAAGTATTTTAATATAGATTTGAAATATATGAAAGAGCAAATTAATGATATGATTAAAAATGTAGAAAGTGTTTATTATATAGATGTTAAAAGACATTTTAACAAAATTCTTAATAAAAACATAGAACTATTAATATATGGAGCATATGAAATAATTAATAAATTTAAACTTAGTTCTATAAATAATGTTTTATTGTTCTTGGCTTTGTTAAGAAAAAAAAATCCCTTATTAGATAATCTTTTTTCTAAATATGACATCACTTTTAATAGTTTCTTAGCAGCAGCTTTTTTAAATAAAACGAACTTTTGGGGATTGCTGTTTGACAAAAATTTATATAATATTTCTTTATTTGAAAATAAAAAATGGTTTAATAATAATATAATTCTTTATAATCTTTATTTTTTAAATAAATTTGGTTCTAATTTAATATTGTCAGCAAAATTGGAAAGGTTTCCTCTTTTTTTAAACAGAGAAGAAGAAATCAAGACATTGATTAAAATTATTAGCGAAGAAAATCAAGTAAGAATCGTTTTGAAGGGGGATAAAGGAGTTGGCAAAAAAACTCTTGTATATTATCTTGCTTATATATTATCACAAAAAGAAAATTTTGAAAATATTTTTTTAATAGAAATAGATTTAATTAGGATTTATTTAACTGATCCTATAAATTATCAAGAAAATATAACCAGATTATTAAATGAAGCTATAATTTATAATAAGATTATTTTATTTCTGTCTAATTTTGAAGACATTCTTTTAAATAAAAATTATAGCAAAATTTTAGAGGTTTTTTTAAGCTATATTAAGAATGGAAAATTAAATGTAATTTTAACAATTAATAATGACTATCGTGTAAATTTAGGAAAATTAATTAACTTAAACGATTTTAAAGTAATTGAGATACAACCCCATTCTTTAGATGATAGTTTTTTTATACTTCTTCTTGAGGCTATGAAAATTAAATATAAAGAAAATATTTTAGTTTATCCTAAATCTTTAGAGCTAATTATTAATCTTTCTTTTAATTTTATAAAAGACAAAAATTTACCTTATTCTGCAATTTGGCTATTATCTGAAGCCGTTAATTTTGTTAAAGTTCATAAATTAGACATTTTAATACCCGAAATTATAGGTGATGTTTTTGCCAGATTGACAAATATCAATGTTTCTTCATTTAATTTATATGATAAATATATTTTGGAAAATTTAGAAGATATTATACATCAAAAATATGTTAATCAGAATTATGCTATTAAAGAAT
>Ga0308411_10002268_pt1 | contig 13036 bp, 10 predicted proteins | sample HotsprottomLayer_2_FD_203530 | JGI IMG/M metagenome (GOLD analysis project Ga0308411, IMG submission 203530) | Hot spring phototrophic mat microbial communities from Octopus Spring, Yellowstone National Park, Wyoming, United States -... | ecosystem: Environmental > Aquatic > Thermal springs >... | reverse complement strand
TGATGAGCGAGGATCCCCCCTCACCGAGGGCTGCTGAAGCTTACACCACGAACGAACCAAGTAAACCTGGGGCGGAAGAACGGCTCGCGCCAAGGCGAAGGGCAGATCGCGCCGGGGGGAAGGACAGGATCCTGGGTCGGTGGTCGCAAGTGCGGCAGACCGGATCTCCTCGTCCGTTGCCGGTGCGACATGAGCGAAGTTGGGACGGACCGAGGCGGAAGCGGGGGGAGAAGGGAGGCCCCAGGCGGCGGGCAGCGGCAGGACCGCAGCAACAGATGTGACGCGGGAGGAAGTGGCCCGCTTCGGACCCCCTCCGAGGAACGCCAGCGCGGTCGAAGCGTTGTTGCCGTCCACCGTGACCCGGCCGGGGTGATCACAAACGGCTGGGCTGGCCGCGGCGGTGCGGCGCCTGAGCCAGCGGGCCGCGATCAAGAGCGTCAGGGCAGGTCGTTGCAGCAGGGCCGGCGACTGGCTGCGGCGCGTCGCGGCGCGGTGCGGCGCCTCAGCCAGCGGGCCGCGATCAAGAGCGTCAGGGCAGGTCCCAGGAGCAGGGCTGAGGTGGGCTCGGGGATCACGGGCCCTCCCCCACCCCCTGGTCCCGGGCCTCCGCCCGATGGCGTGCCCCCGCCGGTTCCCCCATCGCCGGGGAGCGGACCGGGCGTCCCTCCGCCGCCGGGGGGCGTGAATCCTTGGAGAACCTGGTCGCCGGGAGGCGGGACCACGGGCGGCGGGATCACGGGAGTTGCCGGGGTCACCTGATCGAGCCGGCTCAAACCGTCCAGCACCCGCCAAAACGTCGGATGCCAATGAGCAAAGCGGACGGGATTCGCCTGAAACCGAGCGATCCAGGCGTCCTGAACAGCTTCGTCCCCGAGAACGCGGCCGAGCACCGGATGGTTCCGATCAAACCGGCCGGGATTGGCAGCCCGGCGCTCCAGGAGACTCCGGGTCAGCTGGTCGTTTCGTGCCGCCTGAGCCTCCAGCGCGGCCAGCGGGTTGCGACCACCGGGCACGATGGACCCGGCCCGGCTCTCCGAGATCAAGCAACCCAGTCCTACGAGAAATACGAGTCCAACAGTCTGTCGCTTCATCGCCAAGCCCGATTCGGCAGGACCTTAAGAACAGTGCCTTAAATTGAATTGAGATGATCAGAGACGACTCGCAGCGTGCTGATCCAGCGAGAGAGTCCGCCAGCGGCTTCCTCAAATGTGGCACTCAGCTCCGCACGAGGCAAAAAAACGATCACCAGGCCGCGTCGGAATCGGATTCTACCACCACGATGGGAACGCAAGCCACTGGCGAACTGCCGATCACTCTTACCTTGAGACATACGCACGCCGACCTGGAAAGCGACCTGAGATTCCAAAAAACGACAGGGATTTTTCGGGACCGCCTGGATCAGCACCGCCGTGCCTGGGCTGGAGATGAACGGATCTTGACGATCCCGTTCAATCCGTGACACGCGTTCCGACCGAGGAGCCCACCTGGCCTTCGTTCACGCTCAGGGGCTCGCCCCTGGACCAAGATCGACGGCGTCGGGACAATGTGAGACTGTGCCGGCGGGGCAGCAGGGGGGAAGTGGGGATCCGCGTTGCGGCCCAACAGTCGGCGGCGGGAGGAAGCGGAGCCGCTCGACCAGCTGAGGAAGCGAAGATCCTACGGACGACGGAATGGGAGCTTGGGCATGAACCGGATGGTGCGACGCTGGATTCTGGGACTCGCGGCCGTGGGTCTGTGTCCGGCCGTGAGCTGGGGGGTTGACACCCTGCCGGTGGGAGTCGCGGTGGTGGACGTGACGCCAATGTATCCGGTTCGCCTCATGGGGTATGGAAACCGCAAGACCGAGTCCGATGGGATTGCCAGCCGGTTGAAGGTCCGGGCGCTTGCCCTCGGTGAGGATGCCCGTGAGGAAGGGGATCTTGGGCCCGCCGTGCTGGTGGTCGTGGACAATTGCCATGTCGCGACGTTCCTGACCGACGAAGTGGCGGAGCGGCTCAAGAAAAAGGCGGGAGTTCGGGGAGAGCGGCTGGTGACGTGCGCGACTCATACCCACTGCGCTCCCGCCCTGACCAGTGGTCTGGATTTCATCTTCGGGGCGCCGATCCCGGCGGACCAGCGGGAGCGGATCGAACGATCCACCCGGGAGCTGATCGACGGCATGGAGCGGGCCGCCCTGGAGGCGTTGGCCGCCCGGGCGCCTGCGAAGCTGGCCTGGGCACAAGGTTCGGTCGACTTCGCGGCCAACCGGCGGGCTTTGAAGCGGGGCAAATGGGTGGGCTTCGGCGTCAACCCCAACGGTCCTGTGGACCACAGTCTGCCGGTGCTGCGGGTGACCGACCCGGAGGGCAAGGTCCGGGCTGTCCTGGTCAATTACGCGTGCCATTGCACGACCCTGGGGGGGGAATTCAACCAGATCTGCGCCGAGTGGGCTGGCTTCGCCTGTGACGAGATCGAACGGTTGGTTCCCGGAGCGACGGCCTTGGTTGTGATCGGTTGTGGTGCCGACGCCAATCCCGAGCCGAGGGGGACGCTGGACGACGCCCGGAACCACGGCGCCGCCATCGCCCGGGAGGCGGTCCGCCTGCTGGCTTCGAGGATGACCCCGCTCCCGGCGTCGCTGCAGGCGAAATTCCAGCAGATCGAGCTGCCGCTGACGGCGCGGCCAGACCGGGAGACGTTGGTGCGGAAAGCCACGCTGAGCGGGGCCGAGGGGATGTTTGCCCGCTCGCTCCTGGAGCGGCTGGATCGGGGGGAGACCCTGCCCGCGACGGTTCCCTACCCGATTCAGACGTGGTGTTTCGGCGATGAGCTGGCGATGGTGTTTTTGGGGGGCGAGGTGGTGGTCGACTACGCCTTGCGGCTCAAATGGGAGATCGACGCCAACCGCCTCTGGGTAACCGCTTACAGCAACGACGTCCCCTGCTACATCCCCTCGCGGCGGGTGTTGAGCGAGGGGGGCTATGAGGCGGACTTCTCGATGATCTTCTACGGTTGGCCCGGTCGCCTGGCGCCTGAGGCGGAAGACCTGATCATCGAGACGGTCCATCAGTTGCTGCCCGAGTCGTTCGCCGGCCCGAGGAAGCCTTGAGCGTGGAGCACCTCGACCCGATGCCTCCTGAGCTGGTCGTTGCTGAGCGCGCCGCCCGCGCTGGTGGGGAGGTTGCGGCCCGATCGTTTCGGGGGGGCGTTGCTTCCCGCCTCAAAGACGACGGCCGGCCCAGCTACAACCTGGTCACGGAAGCCGATCTGGAGGCCGAGCGGGCGATCGTCGCGGAGATCCTCCGGGCTTATCCCGACCACGCCGTGCTCGGGGAGGAGCTGCATGGCGGGGGTCGCGATTCCGGTTCGGCGGTCACCGCCGAGCACCTCTGGGTGGTCGACCCGATTGACGGCACGAGCAACTACTTCCACGGAATCCCCCATTTCGGGGTCTCGGTGGCGTACTACCGCGCGGGGGTTCCGACCTGTGGCGTGGTGGGCAACCCGGTACGCGACGACTGGTTTTTGGCCGCGCGGGGTCGAGGAGCATGGCATCAAGGCCGGCGGGTTCGGGTCTCGCCCTCCGAGCGGCTGGATGAGGTGCTGATTGGCTTCGGCTACTACTACGACCGGGGGGAGATGATGGAGGCCACCTTGGCGGCGGTGGGCGATCTGCTGCGGCGGCAGATCCACGGCGTGCGCCGGATGGGAGCTGCAACCCTGGACCTGGCGTATGTGGGTCTGGGTTGCTTCGGGGCGTTTTTCGAGTATCAGCTTGCCCCCTGGGACCACGCCGCCGGCCGCCTCTTCGTCGAGGAGAGCGGCGGCACTGTGACCACCTGCCGGGGCGAACCGCTCGGCCTCGAGACAACCAGTGTGCTGGCCAGCAACGGCAAGCTTCACCCGGCCGTGCTCGAAATCGTTGCGGCCTATCACCCGCCCCGGCGGCCTGGCTCTCGCCCCTGAGCCCGCATTTGGGCAGTCCAGGGACCCTCGGGGAGTCGTCGTTGCGACGCCGACGATCTGGCAAAATCAGCTGGGTGTGAATCCAGCTCGCCGGCTGCGGCCTGGTCGTTGCTCCGTCGGTTGCTCGGAGGCGAATCGCCGCCAGACGGTGGCGGGACGGACCGGCTGGTGGTATGCCTGAGGCCAGAGAGGTCCCGCATTCCACGTCGTGGCATGTTGCCGGATCGATGCGGCTGGGCCAACTTTCGTTCGCTCACACGGCGATGCCACCGGGCCGACTCTCGTTCTCTCACACGGAAAGGAAGAAACGATGGTTTCACGCGTCGTGGGGGCGGTCGCCCTGACGGTTGTTGGGGTGCTCGCGGGATCGTTCTTGTTGCTGACCGAATCAGCCGGGGGCAGCCAAGACCCTGCTGTTTCTGGTCAGCCGCCCCCCCCTGTCGGCGGCCGCGCTTTGATGGAGGCCCTGGACCGCAACCAGGACGGGACGCTTTCGCCCGAGGAGATCAACCTCGCACCCACCTCGCTCAGGCGGCTCGACGTCGACGGTGACGGCATCTTGACTCCCCCCGAACTAGGGCCGCGTCGCCCCCCGCCCCCGCCAAACCTGCCCCGAGGCGGTGGAGCTGCCAGAGTTCAGCCGCCGATGGCCAAGGACGAAACCGAATCCAAGATCCTCGGTCTCCTGGACGAGCTGGACCAGTACCGCGAAGGGACCATGAATGTGCCTCGCGAAGACGGCCGGATGCTCCGCTTGCTGGCCGAGGCCGTGGGGGCCCGCCACGTCGTCGAGCTGGGCACCTCCAACGGCTACTCCGGGCTTTGGTTCGCTCTGGCCCTGATCAAGACCGGCGGCCGGCTGACCACCTTCGAGATCGACCAGGGACGCTTTGAGATGGCCCGGCGCAACTTCGAGAAAGCGGGGGTCGACGATCGCATCACGATGATCCTCGGCGACGCCCATCAAGAAGTCGCCCGGGTCAAGGATCCAATCGACATCCTCTTCATCGACGCCGACAAGGAAGGCTACCTCGACTACCTCAACAAACTGCTGCCGTTGGTGCGTCCTGGCGGCCTCATCCTCTCCCACAACATGAAAAGCCCGCCGCCAGACCCTGCCTACGTCAAGGCGATCACTACCAATCCGGAGCTCGAATCGCTCTTCGTCCACATGGAGGCCGCCGGTCTGGGCATCACGCTCAAGAAGCGTTGATGACCCACGCCACAAGGAGCGGGCAACTCAAGAAGCGATGATGACCCGCGCCACAAGGAGCGGGCAACCCACGACGTCTCGATCCCAGAAATCCTGAGCGAACTTCCGGGGAGTGTCGAGGAGAACTGGGTTGCTCGCGTGGTTCAGCAACCTCCCCATCCAACATCGGGGGCCGCCCTGAAACCCGGGGCGGGCCCTGCAGAGTGGTTTGTGGGTGGTTCATTCCGCTGTGGCGAGCCGCTCTTGGAGCGCTTGCAGCGCTTCCAGAGCGGGCATGGGCAGGGAGATCTGCCCTGGGGGCACGTCGGGCTCCCGGGGGTTGATGCGGATCAGGGTTCCTGCCAGTTGGCGGGTCAGATCCTCGCAGGCGATCCGGACCGTCGGGACGGCGGTGCCCGCGCCGCACTCAAGCACGACGAGGCGAGCCCCTGCGAGCGACCGCAGCCAGGATCGCAGTCGTTGCCGCTGGGCATCTGAGCGCGTGGGATCCCATTGTCCATCGCCAAACATGAGCACGTTGGGCCGCGCCAGGGACTGGCAGCGGGGACACGCCGGCAACGGAGGAAGGGCGCGCATCGAGGATTCATCGATCCGCAGCGTCCAGCCGTCGGCCGGGAAAATTCCGACCCCACAATCGGCGGTGCATTGCAAAAAGTCGATGGCTCCGTGGACTTCATAGACCAGGTCGCCGGGAAACCCGGCCCGCTGGAAATGCCCGTCCACGTTGGAGGTGTAGACGAACCCCCCCTGCGGCATCCGACCGAACCATTGCGCCAGGATGGCGTAACCAGCATGCGGCCGGGTCCGGCGGTAGAGCTCCAGGCGGTGGCCGTAGAAACCCCAGGCGAGCTCGGGATCGGTCCGAAACCAGCGGGGGTTGGCCAGCGAGACGAAGTCGAGGCCGAGCCCCGCGTAAGGCGGATACGCCTTCCAGAATCCGTGGACCCCGCGGAAATCGGGGAGCCCACTGTCCACCCCCATCCCGGCACCGGCACCGATGAGCAAGGCCCCGGCATCGCGCAGGGCTGCGGCGGCGCGATCCAAAATCCGGTGCAGGTTGGACGACCCACGGCTCATGGCAAGCTCTGATCCTCTGCTGCTGGCTGACCCTCGTTGCTGGCGTCGCTGGCACCTGGACCCCGATCTTCAGGATCTTTCGGCCTGGATGGTCGCTCTCCAGCGATGCGTGGGGTAACGGTCGCCGCTCCGCATCTGCGCTGTCTTTGGCAAAACGTGACTGCCGGCAAGCTTCGACGAAAGTCGCAGACCGCAAGTCGCGGTTCCCACCGGTTTCTACCTCCGCTTCCGGACTCGCGTGCTCATTGCCACAGGGTGACGGATGGATCAGGATTCCAAACGGTTGACAGCTTGCCGCCCGGGCTCGCCGCGGGCTCAGCGATCCTCCCCCTGGGTGTTTGATTTTGAGGATCGATGATCCGAGGATCCAGGATTGGTCCGGGCTCAGGCAACCGCACCCCGATCCCGAGTGCATCCGACCCCCTGGATCCCCCCGCGGAGCCGTGCGAGAATTCGCAAGGAGGATACCTCAACGATCCAAGGGGGTCGAGCGGTCTTGGATGGCGGCTCGAGGGCGCGGGTGCCCGAGGTCTCGCGAGGTCAAGGCGGCTCGAGGGCGCGGGTGCCCGAGGTCTCGCGAGGTCAAGGCGGCTCGAGGGCGCCGGTACCTGAGGTCTCGCGAGATCAAGATGACTGGGCGTGGCGGCGGAAGCGGTCGTTCGGCAAGGTTTCCCGAGCCGTGGAAGGATGACGAAGTGGCCAGTTCCCCCGGCAGCAAGGCAGCGATGTTCGCGGCAGCGAGTGAGCAGTACGCGGCGCTGGAGGTCGACGTGGAGGCAGCGCTTGCCTGCCTGGCTCTGATTCCGATCTCGCTTCAATGCTGGCAGGGTGACGACGTCGGCGGCTTCGAGGCTTCTGGCCACGAGCTGGGAGGGGGTCTGGCGGTCACTGGCAATCACCCAGGAAAGGCGAGGAATGCCGACGAGCTGCGGGCCGATGTCGAGTTGGCCCTGGCGCTGATCCCCGGGACCCATCGGCTCAACCTCCACGCGAGCTACGCGGAAACCTCGGGGCGCAAGGTGGAGCGCGACGCCCTGGAGCCGGCTCACTTCCAGCGGTGGGTGGATTGGGCAGCGGCTCGAGGTCTCGGCCTCGACTTCAATCCCACATTTTTCGCCCATCCGCTGGCCGCTGACGGCGCGACGCTGTCGCATCGGGACCCGGCGATCCGCCGGTTTTGGATGGATCACGGCATTGCCTGCCGGCGGATCGGAGCCTCTTTCGGCAGGGCGCTGGGGAGTCCTTGCGTGACCAACGTCTGGATCCCCGACGGCATGAAGGATACCCCCGTTGACCGCAAGGGCCCAAGGCAGCGGCTGGCCGAATCGCTCGACACCCTCTTCGCGGAGCCTCTTGACCCGCGGCACAACCTGGACTCCGTCGAGGGGAAGCTCTTTGGACTTGGTTCGGAGAGCTTCGTGGTGGGCTCTCACGAGTTCTACCTCGGCTACGCGGTGACCCGAGGGAAACTCCTCTGTCTGGACACGGGGCACTTCCATCCGACCGAAGTCGTTTCCGACAAGATCTCGGCGGTCCTTGGGGTGCTCGACGAGATCTTGCTCCACGTCAGCCGGGGGGTGCGGTGGGATAGCGATCATGTCGTGGTCTTCGGGGATGAGCTGGTTGCGATCGCGGCCGAGGTGGTTCGCGGGGGCGAGCTGGGGCGGGTGCATTGGGGTCTTGACTATTTCGACGCGAGCATCAACCGGATCGCTGCCTGGGTGATCGGCGCCCGCGCGCTTCTCAAAGCCCTGCTGGTGGCGCTTTTGGAGCCGACGGAGACCCTCCGCCGGTTCGAGGCAGAGGGGGACTACACGCGCCGGCTCGCCTTGCTGGAGGAGCTCAAGACCCTCCCCTTTGGAGCGATCTGGGACGAGCACTGCCGGCGGAGCGGCGTGCCTGAGGGGTGGGCGTGGATGGGCGAGGTCGACCGCTACGAGCGCGAGGTGTTGGCAGGGCGGAGCTAGCCCCGGCCGACTGCTGGGGGGAGAGGTGACGACGATCCTCAGGCTGACTGGGATCTCCAAGAGCTTCGGCGGGGTGCGAGCCCTCAGGGAGGTCGCGTTCGAACTCCGTCCCGGCGAGGTCCACGCGCTGATTGGAGAGAACGGCGCGGGGAAGTCGACCCTGATCAGGATCATCACGGGGGCTGAGGCCGCCGATTCGGGAGTGATCGAGATCGGCGGGGTGGTGGTGGAATCCAACAGTCCCTCCCGGTCACGCGACCTCGGGATCGCGGCGATCTATCAGCAGCCGGCGCTGTTTCCCGATCTGAGCGTGGCCGAGAATATCGCCCTGGGCCTGGAACCGAACGGAGGCTGGCGGCGGGTCCGCTGGGCTGAGCGCCGGGAACGGGCGCGGCGGCTCCTCCGCCAGGTTGGATCGGAGATCGATCCCGACCGGGAGGTCGAGGGACTGTCGATGCCCGAACAGCAGCTCGTGGAGATCGCTCGTGCTTTGGGCGCAGAGGCCCGCGTTTTGATTCTCGACGAGCCGACTGCCTCGCTGAGCGACCACGAGGTCGCGCGGCTGTTCCGCGTGATCCGGGAACTGAAGGCCCGCGGGGTGGGTGTTGTCTACATCTCACACCGCCTGGAGGAGCTCCCTCAAATCGCCGATCGGGTCACGGCGCTCCGCGACGGCGCGGTCGTCGGGACGCGGCGAATGGAGGAGGTCCGTCGGGCCGAGCTCATTCGAATGATGGTCGGCCGTGAGTTGAGCTCGGTGTTTCCCAAAATCCAGGTGGTTCCCGGCGACGTCGTCCTGGAGACGCGCGGTCTCCGGTGCGCCGCGGGGGGGGTGGAGGGGGTCAGCCTGGCCGTTCGCCGGGGGGAAATCCTCGGCCTGGCCGGGCTGGTGGGGGCAGGACGGACCGAGTTGGCGCGGGTCCTTTTTGGATTGACCCCGGCGGACGCTGGTCAGATCCTGATCGAGGGGCGCGAGGTTTCAGTCGAGAGCCCCGCGCAGGCGGTGGAGCTCGGGATCGCGTACGTGCCCGAGGACCGCCGCCGGCATGGAGCGATCCTCGAGATGTCGGTCGCGGCCAACATCACCCTGGCGACGCTGGGCCAGATCTCGCGGCGAGGTTGGATTGATCGACAGCGAGAACGGGAGATCGCGGGATGGTTCGTCCGCCGGCTCGGGATCAAGGCGGCGGCCTCCAGCGATCCCGTGGGGACGCTCTCAGGGGGCAACCAGCAGAAGGTGGCCCTGGCGCGGTGGCTGGCGGCCAGGCCGAAGGTCCTGATCCTGGACGAGCCGACGCAGGGGGTCGACGTTGGCGCCAAGGCCGAGATTCACCGGCTGATGGGCGAACTGGCCAGCGAGGGACTGGCCATCCTGATGATCTCAAGCGAACTCCCGGAGGTCCTGGGAATGAGCGATCGGATCGCGGTTCTGCACCGCGGCCGAGTGGCCGGGGTGATCGAGGCTGGCGAGGCCACTCAGGAAGCCGTTGTCGAGCTGGCCCTGGGCCACGGCCCGGCGGTGGCGGAGCAAGCCGAAGAGAGGACGACTCCATGAGGCGGCGAGGGAGCCGGGAGCGGTCGGTCGCCTTTGCCCTGGCCGCCTTGCTACTGGTTCTGGCGGTCGCCGCCCCGCGCTTCTTCCGACCCGAGCAGGTTAAGACCTTCGTGGTTGGGAACACCTCGGCGCTGGTGGCCGCCGTGGGGATGACCCTGGTCATCCTCTGCCGCCAGATCGACATCTCGATCGGCTCCCAGTTCAGCGTCTGCGGGGTGGTGGCCGGGCTGCTCGCAAAGGCCGGGGTTCCAATTCCCGGGGTCGTTCTGGGGACCCTGCTGGCCGGCGCCGGCTTCGGCGCGGTCAATGGTGCCCTGGTGGCAGGCCTGGGCCTCCCCGCGATCGTGGTCACGCTCGCAACCATGGTCATCGGCCGGGAATCGCTGCGGTTTTTCCGCGAGGGCGAGTTTGTCCGCGACCTTCCCACCTCCTTTCAATGGCTGGGAGCCGGCCAGTCCACCGGCCAACTCCTGGTGATCGCGATCGGCCTGGGGGTGTTTGCGGCGGTCGCCTGGGCGAGCTTGAACCTGGCAGCTGGGAGGATGATCTACGCGACCGGCTCCGATCCGGAGGCAGCCCGCCTGGCGGGGATCCGCCCCCGGCGGGTCGTCTTTTTCGTGTTCGTCTTGATGGGCATTCTCTCGGGTCTGGCGGCCCTGCTCAACGCGGTCCGATTCGTGGACGTGGACCCCAACGCGGGAATGGGCCTGGAGCTGCAGGTGATCGCGGCGGTGGTGGTAGGCGGGGTCTCGATCTCGGGGGGGCGGGGCACGCTCATCGGCAGTCTCCTGGGCGTGGCGCTGCTGGCGACCATCGGCCCGGCCCTGGTCTTCCTGGGTACCGAGCCCCAATGGGAAAAGGCGGTGCAGGGCCTCATCATCCTCGCGGCCGTCTGCTCCGACGCCCTGTCCCGGGAGACAAGCTAAGATGCCGGATCCGACTCCCAACGGCCAGGATCGCCTCCCGGCTGCGGGATCGCAGGCGAGGCTGCTTGAGCCCGCGCAGTGGATTCTGGCCGCTTTGCTCCTCCTCGAAATCCTGGTCTTCTCCGCCCTCGGAACCAATTTCGCAACCCGCGAAAACGCCTTTGAAGTGCTCCGCCTGAGCGTGGAGATCGGACTTCTGGCAGTCGCGCTCACCCCGGTCATCATCAGCGGGGGCATCGATCTGTCGGTCGGCTCCCTCATGGGACTGTCAGCGGTGATCTTCGGAAAGCTCTGGCGTGACGGCGGGTTGCCAATCCCGGCCGCCGCGGCGTTGACGCTGAGCCTCGGCGCGGCTGCTGGCAGCCTCAACGGCTGGCTGATCACCCTGAGCCGGATCCCCCCCTTGATGGTCACGCTGGGCTCGTTCTCGTTGTTCCGCGGACTGGCCGAGGGGCTGACCGGAGGGGTTGACAACTTCACCCGGTTCCCTGAGCCGTTCCTGTTCCTGGGCCAGGGTTATATCCTGGGAATGGTGCCGGCCCAGGTCCCTGTCTTCCTCGTGGTTGCAACGGCGTTCTGGATTCTGTTGCACCGGTCGATCGCGGGACGAGGACTGGTCGCGATTGGTTTTTCACCTGAGGGAGCGGTCTATGCCGGACTCCCGGTCCGCCAGCTCATCCGGCTGGTCTATCTTCTGTCGGGACTGGTCTCGAGTTTGGCGGCGATTGTGTACGTCGCGCACCTCGGACAGGCCAAGGCCGATGCGGGGACCGGCTATGAGTTGCTGGCGATTACGGCCGTGGTCCTGGGGGGAACCTCGATCTTCGGAGGCCGGGGGAGCGTCCACGGAACCCTCCTGGGGCTGCTCGCCATCGCGGTGCTCCAAAACGGACTCCGGCTGGCGGACCTCCCCGCGGAGCTTGCCGGCGTGCTCACCGGGGTGCTCCTCTTGGCGGCCATCGGACTGGATCATGTCTTCGACCCCAGCAGGCGTCGGTCGCAGACCGTTGCGGGAGAGTTTGCGGTGAAAAACTCGCAAGTCGCAGTGATCTGCGCTGTCATTCTGGCAGCGGGACTCTTGATCGCGGGGAGCAACCTCCTCCTGATCCAGGTGATCCGTCAGGAACTGGGGGGTCATCGCGGTCGGGGGACCGACCTCCAGCCAGCCACCCAGAGCACGCCGGGCTCGCCGCTTGGATCCGCTGCCCGGGGGCGAGGGACGACCCTCGCGATGATGCCCAAGAGCAAGGGCAACGCCTATTTCATCGCCTGCCGAAAGGGGGCCGAGGAAGCAGCGCGGGAACTCGGGGTTCGGCTGATCTGGGATGGTCCCACTGACCCGGACCCGGCTAAGCAGAATGAGGTCGTGGACACCTGGATCACCCGCGGCGTGGATGTGATCGCCGTGGCCGTCGAAAACCGGGAAGGGATCTCCTCGGTTCTTCGCAAGGCTCAGGCCCGGGGGATCCACGTGTTGACCTACGACGCTGATGCCGAGCCCGACGCTCGCTCCTTTTTCGTGAACCAGGCCACACCCCAGGGAATCGGCCAGGCCCTGATGGACAACGCCGCGCGGGTGCTGGGAGGGAGGGGAGAATTTGCCATCATCACCGCCTCGCTCACCGCCGCCAACATGATCGAATGGCAGAAGGCCATCGAGGCGCGGCGGGCCGAGAAGTATCCTCAAATCACCCTGGCGGCGCTGCGTCCCTGCGACGACCTTCAGAAAAAAGCGTTTGACGAGGCCAACACCATCCTCAACGCCTACCCCGCGGTCAAACTGATCATGGCGATTTGCTCGCCGGCGGTCCCGGGAGCGGCGGAGGCGGTCAAGCAGTCAGGACGGACCGACGTGAAGGTGATCGGCTTGGGTCTTCCCAACGACAACAAGCGGTACGTCCATGAGGGAATCACTGATTGCATCATCCTCTGGAACACGATGGATCTGGGTTACCTGACCGTCCACGCCGCTGCCGCGCTCCACGCCGGAACGCTCAAACCGGGCGACCGCTCGCTCGAGGCCGGCCGTCTTGGCACCATCGCCATCTCCGGCGACAACATCCTGCTGGGAGAACCCTTTGTCTTCAACCGCGACAACATTGACTCGTTCGATTTCTGAAGCAGACCGTTGTCCCCTCCGTTCGATCAAACCAGGAGCTCTCCTCATGCGACGACACGCCATCGCTCTCCGCTCGGCCAGTTGGGCCCTTGCGCTTTGCATCCTCTATCCTGGCCTGATCGCCGCCGCGCCGCCCCGGGGCGAACGAGCCGACGACGGTTTTGTCAGCCTCTTCAACGGCCGAGACCTGAGCGGCTGGCACGGTCAGACCTCCATGGACCCGCGCAAGTTCGC
>Ga0308411_10002267_pt1 | contig 13037 bp, 1 predicted proteins | sample HotsprottomLayer_2_FD_203530 | JGI IMG/M metagenome (GOLD analysis project Ga0308411, IMG submission 203530) | Hot spring phototrophic mat microbial communities from Octopus Spring, Yellowstone National Park, Wyoming, United States -... | ecosystem: Environmental > Aquatic > Thermal springs >... | reverse complement strand
GCGCGCTGTGCTGCACACCGGAGGGCTACCGTGCCTTCTTCAAAGCCGTGCCTGCCAGGGTCATGGGCGTGAATTACGACCCATCCCACCTGGTACGCATGGGCATTGACCACGTCCGCTTCCTCAGTGAGTTCGCTGCGCGGGTATATCACGTGCATGGCAAAGACACCGAGCTGGATGCCGAGGCGCTGTACGACTTCGGACACGAGCAACCCCCGACGTTCGCCCGGCCAGTCGCTTTTGGCGGCATGACCTGGCGCTACACCATCCCCGGTCACGGCCAGGTGCGCTGGGTGCAGGTAATGCGCATCCTGGCCGAACACCACTACCAGGGCATGATCTCGGTAGAGTTGGAGGATGCCAACTTCAACGGCACGCCAGAGGCGGAACAGCAAGGCATCCTGCTAGGGGCAAACTTCCTGGCCGGCTGCTGAGGGGGGTGTGGTGGCTTATACACCTGCTCGTGGAGAAATTTGAAGTAGGCTTCAGCTACTCTCTGTTGCCACTGCACACATAGGACATCTTTATCTGCAAGATGAGCGCGACATTACTCCTGGGTTGTTGTAATGTAGACAAAAACAGTATTGTCGTTTGGCCTGTTATCTTGAAGTATCACAGCTATCTCTCTACCTTCTACACTGTAGACCATAGACGTGATGGCGCTCGAATTTCGTTCAAGGTACTGCTTAGCCCAGCCGTGTTCCTCGGTGGCCTTCTCATAGTAGCTCACCAGCGCTTCTGTGGTGGAACGCACGGCGAGAATGGCCGAATCGCCCGATGACCATATAGCCATGAGCGTGCCATTCGGCACCTGCCATTGCCTGGAGAGATCACAGGCTGAGGGAGGCATGAGAGGTTTACTGTCGGGCGGAGTGAGTTCGTAAATCCAGGCAAAGTCCCCGTTCAGGGGTTCGTCATTGCTGCTCTCTGAGAGCCGTAGCGATCCCCTGAAGCGCCCCTCGTGTCTGACTACTGCCCACATGTCGCGAGAGAACCACACACTCCCGCTTGAGTAATAGCCCAACTCAGCGCCATCGCGCGACTGCTCACCCAGGCTGGTCAGGAAGTCGTACTGGTCGGCTTGCAGATTATTAACGATCATTCCTTTGGTAACCAGAGTGAGTGAAAATACATCCGATAACATCAAGGCTCCATACCGCTCGGCAGAGGGAACGCTAGTTAATACGGCTTTGCTTATTTCCAGGTCAAAGATCTGAGTGCAAATCGAATCTTGCTGGGATATCGTCTCAGTAAGAATTGCATAGTAGACGATATCATTCAGCTTTACAAGCTCCTGCTCAAACAGCGAAGTCTGCCCCATCTCCTCGGTCTTTTCCACCACTCTCAATCGCAAGTCACCAGACGATAAGCGCAGGCTCTCAACATCGAGGGATGATTTCGCGCTGATGTCTCCAAACGTAGCGCTCTGTCGCAATTGAAAAGTAGATCGAAAGCTAGGCGGGAGATCGGCCTCAGCATCAGCCTGTGTGAGGCGCGCAAAAAGATCAGGATTACTTTCGGGGTCTACGATCAGCGGTATAGGCGCGATTGGCGTAGGTGTAGCAGATAGGCTCAACCCGTGCTGCGCGTTTTGCGTCGTCGCTGGCTGCGCTGTTGTTTCGGGCGCAGCCAGCGACGGTGTGGGCACAACGGGTGTAGGCGGAGCGCTCGGCGGAGTTCCACACGCTGCGAGCGTCAGACAGGCTAGCGCTACCAGTCTTTGCAGCTCCCTCACCATCATCTTTGCCCCCGGCGCACAACTGGGAGATACACGTGCTGCGTCAGCGTTGGCTGCCCTGTTGCCCGCAGCCCTACGGACGGCAGGAAGACCCGGTGGGTTAGGTGACTCGTATTGCTCCTGACGACCACAGGCATCTGTGCCTGGCGCCAATCACCCTCAAAGCCTTTCACCGATAGTGTAACCGTGTAGGTGCCGGGTTGCTTATATGAGTGATACACCAAGTTGCCAGTCTGTGTGATGCTATTGTCCCCAAAGTCCCAGTAGATATCGCTAATAAGCCCTTCGGAATTACTGCTGAATTCCTGTGCAGTGCCTGTTGTTGCTGAATCACAGCCCAAGCAACTTATGATCGGCAACGTTGGGCTATACACGCTCACTAGCTGACTAGCAGTGCTCCGCCCACCACTGTTTGGATCGAGCGCAGTCAGGCGAAGGATGTAGGTGCCAGGTGAAGTGTAAGTGTGGCTGACTGGATCGCGACGCGTATCGGTAATGCCATCTCCGAAGTCCCACAGCCATTCCGCTGACGTGTGGTTGGTCGTATTCGACATATAGACTGTGAATGGAGCCACCCCTTGCCACTGAGGGCGATCCGCGAGCGTATCGGTGGGCGCCGAAGCGGCTTCTATGCCAGCAACAAAACATAGCCGAGTACCTGGCATCAGGAAGGTATTGTTGAATCGGTCAATGTCCTCGATCAACGGGGATCGAACATCCAAATCCATCTCGCAGATGAGCGGCCTCGTGAGTACAACTGTCAGCGAGATCGTCTCCTGTGGAGCAAGGGCGCTCAGCGCCACAGAAATCTCCTCTTGGCGCCAGTAGTCATTGTTCGCCTGGCTGCGATCCGCGATGACCAGGCTTGCTTGGCTGACGGTTAGCCAACTGTTGTTCCTGATCCAAGCCTCGATCATTACCGGCGCCTTGGAGAGTTCCGTAGCTGCAATGGATTCGATTACTAGATCGCCGGGCGGGGTTCGCACGATCGTTCTGGGTTTCTGGCCGTCGAGAGCAATTGTCAAGGAATACTGGCCTGCCGCCAGCCCCGTCAGGTCAAATGCAGCCGTAACGCTGCGCTTCGCCTGTGGGGGCAAAGGCAGAAGCGTCATACTCTGCGTTCTCGAGATTTCACCCTGGTTTAGAGTGACGTTCGCCACCGCAGCTGTAGAGGTGATTGAGAGCAGGTTCTCAAAAACGATGTCAGCTTCCAACCGTTGCCCATCTTGGGGATAACGAACATCACCCAGACGGTAGGAGACAGTCTGCATCCCCGTGAAGACCGGCGAGAAGACCACACTGCCAGGATCAAGCAAGACGTTGTTGTTGGGGATCAGACGCGCACTCACTACGTGCTGCCCCGGCGAAGTCAACACGAAAGTATGGGAGACGAGCACTGCTGTGTTGGGCAGCACTGTGGTCATCACCTGCACCAGCCCAACCGGCCTGTTATCTGCAAAGAATGCCACGCGCAGTTCGCTGCCGTTCACGTTCTCCGCTACATCGCCTCTGTTCCATACAGCCACTGTCGCTGTGACGACGACTCCTTCATCGGTCAAATCAAAACCTACTTTGTCGTTCTGTACATGGCTCAGCGCTAAGCGACGGCCTACGTAGTGTGCCAGAGTCACCAAATCTGCGCGGACAGGCACGACATCCGTAATAACTTTCGGCGGAGAGTATTCGAGCGTGCGAGTGACTTCCTGGTTGTGCAAGCGAACGTATCCGGCCAGCAGCCTGCCACTGTTGTCAACAACAGCATCGGCACCAATGGCGCTCTCCAGAAGACCATTCACACGTTTCGGTTCGCCCAACAGTGACAGATGGTGATCGCTGCTGTAGTCGAAATGCAGGACATACAAACCGCGAAGAGGGGTGGAACTCTTGACCAGTGCGAGCAAATTCCCATTGGGTGCGCGCAGCAACTTAAAGCCACTCGGAGACGCCATGGTAAGGACGTCGGCAGGCACGCGGGAGGCTGCGATATCTCCAATTGCCCCAACGAATCGCTTTAGATGAATTCGATCACCAGAGATCCAACCAATCACTGGCAGACCATTCCTATCATAAACGACTGTTGGCGCAAGATGGTCAACAGGCAGTCGCGTGACCTGGTTAGGTTGCCCCCACACACCGTTGCTGCGGCGGACTACGAAGACCTGGTGAGTCGCAGTCGTTAGCCCCGTCGGCACCAAGCGCTGCGTGCCGACAAGTAGAGAGTCTCCATTCCGATAATGCGCCAAGTCAAATACACCAGGAGCATTGAGCCACGCTGTCTGGATCGGCCCCCACCTTCCATCTCCCTGCCAGAGGCGAGTCCGGATAGACCTGACACCTGAGGCATCAAGCGCTGTCCAAGCCAGTATTGCTGTGCCATCCTCGCCGCGCGCAACCATAGGGAACACATCAGCGCTGTCGTTCTTGGTGAGCATCCTAATGTCTGACCAGGTGTCCGTCATCGGGTCATACTCAGCCGTAGCAATCTCAAAGGGTGACAGGTCAATCTGATCAGAGAGTAGCTGCTTTGCCCGCACCCAGACCAGAACGGCCTTTCCGTGCGCGCCCCACACAACACTGGGCGAATCATCCGATAAGCCATCGAACGTAATTAGACGCGCTGCACTCCACCTGGCACCGTCCCATACACTGTACATCAGCTCTCGGCTTCCACCACGAGGTCCGTCCGAGCGGTCATGAGACCAAACCATGATAACGCGGCCACTGGAGGGATCGGAGGCCAGCGCTGGTTGCGAATAGGTAAACACATTGCTCACCAGGACACTGGTGACGGTGGCGTCTGCGCCTATGCTGGCCTGCACTGCGAGTGGGTGGTTAAGCGAGAACGCTGCAGGTGACTCAGATGCAACGAAGCGCGCGTAAGTAGGATCTCCTTTGCCTGTTGGCGGGATAAGTCTAAAGTTAGACAGCGGAGATACACTCGCCGACAGACGAGCCCCATCTGATATTCGAGGTGCCATGCTGAGCAGCGCCTCCAGCAGAGTGTATCTGCCATTCAGCACCTGCGTCATCATCTGGCGAACATCCAGCACGTCAGACGGGTGCGGACTTGCATCGGACAGCGAAGCTAGCTGTGCCTGCAGAGCTTCTACCATCCCACTAGCATCAGAGACATCCATCAGAGATGTGCCGTCATTCTGGTTGTCTGCAGCAATATTCGACGCCATGGGTATCGCATCAAGCGCCCCCTCCTCGTCGCTGTCATCACCCATGTCGTCTGCAGTCGCCGATAATGTGACACCATCCTGATCAATGTCGTTGAGCACCTGCCGAAGTCCCTCGTCAACGTCAACCTCAGTCTCGTTGGGAGTCTCCCACAGAATGAGCTTGTCTTTCACGAAGAATTCAGTAGCCCAGGAGTTCATCACGGCTACTTTGGCAAATGCTTCGACTTCCACAATTCCTGCGGTAGGATCAAAGCCATTATGCAACCCTCCGAAGGGGATCTTAAACTCCACCCCTGGTTGAAGGGACAATTCGGCGTTGAAGTAAAGAAGCTTGTCTAGGGCATACTCAATTCCAACCACTAAAGCCAGACCAAGCCAAAACTTGTTCAAGAACCTTTCTATTGTCGCTTCCTGCTCTCCTCTGAACACCTCGAGAGGCAGCTCGATCTTCGTCTTTACACGGGCATAAAAGCCCAAGTAAGCCTCAGGACCACAGGCTATGCTTACTCCAATAACCTCGCAGGCAAAACCAAGTGCTCCACCCAGAGGTATTCCAATCCCAGGAATTAAGCGTACAAGAATCGGAAGTAGGTTCCACTTCTTGATAAACCCCACATCAAAAGCAGCCCTTATAGGACCAACTGAACCTCCTTCAATCATTTGGCCTCGGTTGCCACAGAACACCGGACCAAGTTTTGCTCCGATGTGGAACTTCAAGCTCCACTGTGCCTTAAGGGAGCTCTGCTCTGCTTTTACGTTATTAGGGTTTTTGAGGTCTTTCGTAAGATTCGCGTAGGCTGCTTTCGCGCCAGGTATGTCCTTGATCTTGGAGTGGAAGTTATCGTAGAACTCTTTAACGTCGAACTCCGTCTTGTCAAACACACCACCCCTCTCCCAGGTTCGCATGAACATAAAGCTAAAGCTAGGACCACTGTCACAGACAAACGGCACGGCAAACTCAAAGTACTGCAGGGGCTTCCTCTTGAGCTTTATGGTGCGTGTTTCTTTAGCGCGCTTTTCTCTGTTCCAAATATCTGCCTTGAACTCTCTAACGTGATCCCTGTCATACTTGTGGGACAGATTTCTCGGTGGTTCACCTCTCTTTGGCCAGATCATCCTAAAGAGTGTGGGTATAACTCTGCTCACCTTGTCATCTGCAGGATGAGGGAAGACGACAGCATACATCACACCTGGCACTGACCCAGTTGCTCCTGTTCTTCGATCTCGTACTGACATTGCAGGCAAGTAAAGGGCAGTTGACTGTGCAAAGAAGGATCGAAATATCCCCGGCACTGATGGGAAGGATCCAAATATCCCCGGCACTGATGGGTCAGAGCCATCTGAGAGACCAGCCGCAAGCAGTACGATATCTATAAGGCGCGTTGCGATGGTTCTGTAGGGGGCAAGTATGTAGTTCGACCGCATGCCATCATCGGAGACCAGCACTATGTATACATGGCGATTGCCGGCAAGATTAAATCCCATCGGGTTAAATGTATTCTCCAAAGTGATCTGCCGTCTGCTGTTTAGAACAGGGTATTCCCTGTAGAACTCAAAGTAGAAGGGAATTGTTGCGCGATCTGCCCTTTCAAGCTCCTCAGGTGTCACACCGGGTCGCGTCACTCCAAGGATCACCTTCCCAGGCGTACATCGCTTCCAGTCCACTTGCAGTGTGAATGTGGCGTTGGGCTCTGCAGGCGGCAATATACTGGGCGCAGCAGGATATACGGCATCGCGGGTGAACTTGTAGTTCGACGTGTAACTTGTGATAGCTGGAAGCCCAACACACGTGGACCCCTGCGGCGCTACATAGACGCGATCGGCGAGAAGCAGACTATCATCGGGTGGTTGGGCGTCAATCGGCACTAAGTGCTTGAGCTTGAAGTGATGAAGACCCGTCAACTCCGGGGTAAACGTTATGGAAGCCCTCCCCCTTGCATCTGTCGTTAGCGGTAGTGAGCTGATATGGGTTCCACCCTCGATGTGCTCTAGCGACGCGGATACTGGTAATCCCGCGGACGGGTGATTGGTATAGGGCGCAGTGCCGACTACTGAACGCGTCGTGATTGTAATTGGCTGTCCGGCAACAGCGAACCAAGCCTGCATGGATGGGACTCTGGTAACCAATTGAGTAGAGGTTAGCTGAACAGACTCCACCACTGTTGGCCGTTGGCTGTTGACGACGATATCGCCTTGGAGCAGATGGAGCAACTTTATGTGGCGCGGAGAATCAGCGCGGTTTCGCTCCAAGGGAAGCATGGCGTAGAGTGCACCGACTGCAACGTAACCGCCTGGCATGCCCTTGAAGCGAAAACTGAAGGAGAACCGCCCATTCGGCTCTATTTTTGTCTCGGCATCTACCATGCGCAGTTCATAACCGAAGTTTTTAGGGGACGAAAAGCGCTCAGAGGACGTGATGGGCGCAGACACAAATACCAGCTGCAACTTGTTGTCATACAAGTGCAAATCCGATCCGGTGATGTATCCGGTGACCGAGACCATCTGACCCGAGAAGTAGATTGTGGGCGATGGAGAAAGAGTCAGCGACAGCACCCTGAGAGAAGAAGCAAAGGTGACAGTCTGGGTGAGGGTTCGCGTCAACTCGTTTATGGGGTCAAAATACTGCGCAGTTACCACAGAATCGCCAGGCAAGGACGAAGTGAGAACCACCACGAGAGGTTCTCTATGACCGAGTCGTCCCTGTGTGGTGCTCAGGTGATCTGCGGATGGCCGACTGGTCGTTATCACTGCTCCGGTGGACGCTATATCCGGCACTTCGACAGCCAGGGTGATCACTGCCGTCTGACTCACCTCGACCAGGGTGGGATACACCGATAGACTGGCTAATTGCCGGATGTCGCCAAAATACACCCCCTGGGAGCGGGCAAAGCCTACTAGCGCACCGCCTTGAGTTATGGCAGTCGTGGAGCTAATGACCCCTTCTGGCCCCATTTGCTCTCCATCGGTGACAACAGCCATAGCGCGGATCACCGCAATGCCCGGTTCCGTGGAAGTGATGAAGGCAGTGGCTACTCCGCTACTGTTCAGCACCACAACCTGCGGAGTGATCTGGCCAACCGATCCAGGTTCGGTAGACAATTGAATCACTGTGCCAGACATATCTGATGAGTGCTCGAGGGTTCTAACGGTGATTGTGATGGAATCCATGCCGTTGGAGCGAACTGATCTTGGGTTTGTTCTAATCACGCCGGTGGAGCCAAACCGAACCAGGATGCCGCGGCCAAGCTTAATCTGCCTATCGAGATCATCTGCCGTGATGTAGAACTCGCCCGGAATCATTGAGGTCATTGTTGCAGTGAACTGACCTTGTGCATTCGTTCTGCCAGTGACCGAGAGCACCTCACCTAGTGCAGGAGAGCTTTCGTCCCGAGAAAGCGGCTTGTCGTATAGCCAGACCCTGGCACCTGGGATGATGGAGTAGTCTCTGTCCGAACGCAGGGTCAGAGTAATGGTTGCCTTACTTCTGCCATCAGGAAAGACTATCTTCGGCGCAACCTCGAAGGTGCTCCCCTTAGCCAAGAAAGCTCCGCCAGGCTCCAGCGGCGGAACTACGGAGAGCAGCACGCTGTCAGACTGATAGTTGCACGCCTCAGTGCTCACTGTCAGTTTCAGCGGGCCGAGGCCTGAGACAGGACCAATGACTGCCACATATTCTGAGCTATACCCGGCTCGGCGCTCCATCTCGACCATCTCACCAAACTGCGTGCCAGTCGCCCGCAGATAGACTTTCGATTCCGATGGCAGGGGATCGCCGATAAGCGTAGCGACTACCCTGACCGTGTCGCCTTCGTGCACTTCCTCGCCGCGAACAAGCTGCTGGATCTGAAAGCGCCCGCTGCCGCCAGAACTCGGTTTGATGAAACTTAAAGATCTCGCGGCTGCATCTGCTTCGGCTTGACTCCCGGCATATACCCATCGTTCAAACGAGTCAGCGCAGGACACAAGCTTGACACCTGAAGCCACTACATAGTGGCCTTCATTCATGTGTTTGGTCCTGATTTGAACTCCCTGAACCCCGGATGAGTTGATGAAAAGTGGCGAGACCTTCTCCCTGTACTCACCACTAGGCACGCTGTTCACCAGAGAGAGAACAGGGAATTTGTTCAGCCTTACGGATAAATCATGGGGGCGTACGTCGCTCCTCGGCCAGAAGCTCAGCTTAAGCTCGTGGTCAGAGTAGTTGCTGTTCAGACCTGGAGTATCCAGCCTCAGGGTGATGTTTGGCCGATTGGTGCAGTAGTAGTCTGCGCTTGCTGCCTCTATACGCAATCCGCCATCTATTCTGGCTCTGAAAAGACTTTGGCTGGCGGGAGGAGGAGAAGGCGGGACCGCCACTTCCCGCAGCGTAGTGCCAGCCGCTGACAACTTAAACCTGCCTTTCATAGTGGCAGCAGCCACAACAGCTGAAGTGATCTCATCCGTCTCGATGACTGGCACCATCTCAAAAGTGATGCTCTGCCCCGTGCCCAGATACGCGTTCTGCAGCGTCGGATAGGTCAACCAATCTACCCCGTCTGACTCAGATCTGGCATCCACCCGCAGGTCAGTAAGTGGGCTGCCATGATTGGTCAGGCGGTATGTACGAATCATCGTCTTGGGGTTATACGACTCTGTCAGCGTATAACTGACTACGAGCTGACGTACACGCACGTCGAGCACAGTATTGAAAGAGGCCCACGCGTCAGGTGATTGATAGGGACGAGAGCTGGCCTGCAGCAATATCTTGTAATCAGACGCTGTGGCATGTTGAGCGTGCAACATCAGCGTAATCGCCCTGGACGCGCCCGGGGCAAGCACAACAGCCTGGTCCGGACTGCCAGAGCCAACAAACCCGAGGATGAACTCATCGGCGCCGTTCAATGCTTCGGCTGTAACGGAAACCAGCCTGGGCATGGTGGCTTTGTTAGTCAATACAAACGCAATCGGCTGGTTGTAATCTCGCTCAATTTCTACGCGCGTTGGGCCTTCCAGCACAACGGCGCGTTCCATGCGGAGCGAGGATGGCGCACTCTCTGTTTGTGCACAAGCACCTATGAGTTGAACGCGCCAGCGGTATGTAGCCCCTTCAACCAGACTGCTCACCACTGCGGTGTGCCTGAGCAACCCCTCTTCAATCGGTGTCACTGTCGAGGAATACACCGCGCCAAACCCCGTGCTGTCCATGCGCTCGATAATCAAGGCTCCTCGAGCGTCCGCGCTGTGGGTCGCCCATGTAAACACCGCTTCTCTGCCAACTGCCACGAAACCGTCTCCGGGGTGCAGATCTACAAGGCTCGGCTGAGACGATAGAACAAGCGAACCATTGACCTTCTTGACTTTGCCATCCGAGGAAGAGACAACAACTTCAAACGTGTGCTCCCCTTCACGCTCGCAGCCGTTAAGGCGCAGCACCACTGGTAGCAAAACAGCTTCGCCAGCACGCACCGAAACAGAGAAACCGTTCGCCGGTGTGACGACGCTAGTGAGGCCGAGACTGCTGTTGTGGGTATCGTTCAATCTCGCGTGGACGGTGAAGACATCCGTTGATGCGCCCGTGTTGGTGATGAACAGGGCATACACCGCGGCGCTGCCCTCTCCACCGCCCACAAACTTAACTGGTTCCCGAAGCGCGACCTCAAAATCACGGTGTGGCACAACAGTCGCCCGGGCAACTGCTGTGTTATCGCTGTCATCCTCGTCGCCGTTCAGAGCGCCAACGGACGACGTGACAAGCACGGTGTCGCCCAGTTCGGCCTGGGATGCATCGAGCACAAGGCGCACGAACCGGGTCTCTCCTTCCGAGAGGTCGCCGAAAGACCACCGCAACACACGCCCTGTACTGGTGAACGCAGCAGTGCTACTTTGATCCACGTAGGATAGCCGTGGATCAAGCATTACCTCGAGGTAGGCTTGCCGAGCTGCAAGTACGCCGCTATTTGCGACTTCAATTCCGTATATCGCCTTGCCGCCGAAGTGCAGAGGATGAATTGACGCCGACGCTACTCGCAGATCTGGGCTATAGAAGCGCACCTGCGTTGTTGCGCTGATCAAGCGGCCATTAACTCGAGCAGTCAACAGGATCGGCGTCCTGGTCGTGCCGACGACATACGCAGACGCACGACCACTGGCGTCTGTCACTTCCTGGGGTTGTGTGACTACTACGCCCTGCTGGGGCAAGGTCTCAACTTGAACGCTCACACCTTCCAGCAGATTGCCACTGTCATCACGGGCAATGACAGTAACTTTGTAGGGGGTCAAGCCATCTGCCGGCTGAGGAAACGGCGGCGAGACAGTGAGCTGCGACGCGGCCAAGCTAATTGGGCCTGCTGTGTAGGTAAGAGTTCCCTGGGCAATCAGCCTGCCATAGGCATTATCCCAAACTTGCAACGGAAAGACACCTGCACGGATAGAAGTGACGGAGAACTGCGCCCTGCCATCACTCCCAGTCGTGATGATGGGAAGCGGCTGCACCCTGTAGGCATTCTGTGGCAAATTGAGCAGCGCAGGTCGAATGGGCAACCCAACGATTGGGTATCCGTTAGCATCGAACAAGCGTAGCGTAACGCTGATGGCTGATATACCGTCGGCAGTTGCCTGACCAGGCATGCTAACCTCGAGCACAGAAAGGTTTGGATCAGGCGCGTTGAGAAAGGCGCCGCGCAGAACCCGACCTATTCGCTGCCCTCCGTGCCATGCAGTCATTGTTATTTGTTGCACGGTTGGCGACGAGAAAGAGAAAGTCGCTTTCCCATCCTGAGACGTTGTTGTGGTCATTACGTAATACCCGTCCAGGATCTGAACATCTCTCTGTGAGGCGAACTGCAAGTCACGCCCTTCTATCTGGATACTTACCGGACGACCCATAACGAGGTTACCATAGCGATCCCGCAGCGTTACCTCGGCATCCAGCCATTCACGAACAACCTGAGTGTCACTATCCATGAGGTGGAAGCTGGAGAGCGCCGGATGTGGGGTTCCCGGAGTGAAGACGACCGTCGTCCTGGCAATGGTCAAATCACGCAGAATATCATCTTTTAAGATGATTTCTGCGGTCCCAGCCTTTACCGTGCTTACGAAGAACCGAGCCATGCCCGATGAGTCAGTGTGCAGTTGGTGACTCGGGCTGATCTGAAAGGTAAAGTCGGCGGAACGTCCGGAGGAGAATATCTCCAAGCGAACTGGCATGTTAACCAGGGGTTCGCCAGTGTTACTTCGCAGTTCTGCAGTGAGCACGAGTGTGCTGATTCCGTCGGCAGTGATTACTGGAGCAGATGACGTCAATCTGGAGTGGGCTGATGACGCTCCCTTGAAGAAACGCACAACACGGTTGCCGAGGAAGACGTCTTCCACGTAGACGCTCAGAGAAGTGGTCTGGACCGCATTAGAGGTGATTAACGCCACCAGTGCGCCACCTGAGTTACTTCTCGCAGGTGCTGCAATGCTGACCGGCCGGGTAGATTCAATGCGTACCCTCTTGTTTGGGATAGGATTGTCGTGCGCATCTCGTAAAATAACCGTAAGCCGCACCTCACCGGTTCCAGGAGTGTCCTCTACGAGAACGTGTGAGCGACTAACGCTAAAAGTGGATGGTTCAAAGACCACATGGCCAACAGGTATAGAATCCCCAGAAAGCGTGTCCTCAATTTGGAGGAATTTGAATTCGGCCTTTGTAGACGCGACGGTAAAGCTTATTTCGCCCCGCGCATTGGTTGTGCGAACCGAACTGTCGGGGAAGGTCACATGACTACCCGAGGCGATCAAGCGCATCGGTCGTCCTGCAGCGGGGGCGTTATCGAGGCCGCGCAGAACAGCCTGTATGACAACTCTATCTTCACCGTTCGCTACAGCAATGGGATTCGGAACTGTGATCTGAGAGTACGGCTTCCACAGCGATAGCGAATAGAAGGTTATGGAAATCTGCTTTATTACCTCACCACTGGGCAGCACCGCGGAGACTGTAACGTTACCGGGCGTGTGTTTGCTTACACGAGCCTGAACGATCCCCTGAGAATTGCTGGTTGACGCAGCTTGAGTCAGGGTTACACCTTCAGTAGCGGTAGTGAAAGTGACCGGGACGCCTGACACAGTACTACCAGCGCTGTCGCGCAACTGAA
>Ga0308411_10002266_pt1 | contig 13039 bp, 8 predicted proteins | sample HotsprottomLayer_2_FD_203530 | JGI IMG/M metagenome (GOLD analysis project Ga0308411, IMG submission 203530) | Hot spring phototrophic mat microbial communities from Octopus Spring, Yellowstone National Park, Wyoming, United States -... | ecosystem: Environmental > Aquatic > Thermal springs >... | reverse complement strand
CCTGAGCCGGGATTGATATCAATAAACCCGAGTTTCGTCATCACAAACGAGAATCGTTCCGTAAAAGCTACCCGAATTTGCGTACCGTAGAACTCGATGTGCCCGCCCTGGAAATTCGGGGCACCATTGGGGATCCCTTGCATAATGAACACAGGGCGCAATTCGGTCAGGGAGCGGGGATCTTCCAGAAGGAACGGCATGCTCACCGGTGAAGCAAAATAATCGAACTCGTGATCGCTCAAGAACCATCGTCGGACGTCGACTTCTCGCCGATAGCCGGGGCGCATCCACTCTTCAAAACGCTCGCGTAAGCGTTCGCCAAAAAAGGACGTATTTTGGAAGGCAGCGGTATCCGCGTTTCTGGAGCTTCGGGGAGAATCGTGCAGGACTGCCTCAGCCGCAGAAGATGCCGACCGGACCTGAGGAGCCGCGCCCAAGTTCTGCCGCAGAGGCGGCGTGAACGGCGGCGGTGCCTGAGTGAATTGGGGCGGATCGATCGCAGGTGGCGGATCGGTCAAAGGTCGCAAAGTCGCATAGCCCGTCGGAAGGATTGGCGCAGGTGCCAAAGGGCCGTCAACCCTTGGCAAGCCCAAACGAGCCACCGGGCGGGTCATCGGCTGGGTTGCAACATTTTGAGCGGAGAGAAGTTGGGCTGCACTCAATGTGAGTAGAAGTGCAAGCATCCGCTGGCGGCACCGCATGGGCGGCTCCCTCCGCACAACCCGCCGTTTCATCCCTGTCGGTCAACCCAACGCCATGGACGAAGCGGCCAACGAGTTTCGGGCCAGTTAGATCTTCGGCCAAACAGCCGACATCTCGCAAATACCGAACCAACCAGAGGCTGAGAAAAAAGGCGGGTCGAATCAACACCTTCATCACAATCGCTACAATCGGCGATCAATCAGCCTCCCCAAATTGATCAGACCATTTAAATTCGCCATTTTGCAATCAATATGCTATGGTTCCACAAATCGTGACTGCCCACCACGGTGCCAAATGTCAAAATCGTTTGAAGACATCTTCCCTCGGGTTCAAGCTGCCGCAAAGGACGGGCTGGACCACCGCCCCGAAAACGACGGTTCGAGGTCGGAACCCAAAGAAATATCGCCTGCCCAAAAAGCCCCGAGCGATGTCTTGGAGACTCACGAGCTTGAGTCCCTCCCAATTGTCAAGAGGCCTCGGGAAGAGCCGACGGCATTCGACCAAGGAGAGTTGCTCGGACCATACCGTATCAAGTCGTTGATTGGTCGTGGACCTCACGGAATCGTCTTCGAAGCCGAAGATGCGGTGCAATTCACGCCAGTCGCGATCAAAATCATTTCACGTGAAGTCGCTGCCGCTGGCCCGAAATGGATCAAACGATTCCTGGACAGCGCCAAACGGAGCATCCAAATGTCGCACCGAGTCATTTTGGATGTTCTGGCGTTGGGTGAGGAAGGGCCAACAGCCTACTTTGTTATGCCGATCTTGCGTCATGGTTCGGTTCAAAACCGATTGCAGACAGAAGGTCCTTTTTCTTTCCCCATGGCGACGCGAATTGCCCTGAAGATCATGGATGCCCTTGTCTATCTGCATTTGCAGGGGTTCACGCACGGTAACATCAAGCCCACGAATGTGTTTGTGGACTCCAACGAGCAAGTGAAGCTCGCTGACCTTTCAGTACCGCTGGGAGAAAGCTTGCAGGGGTCCCGAGTACTCGACCAACTCAAGCGACGTGTCGAGATCGACTTGCGGCTATGGGCCGCTTTGTACCATCGCTTGCTGACCGGGCGTGCACCGACCAGCCAGGGGGACGTTGACGCATCCCTTCCAGAACCTTTGGCGCGGATCATTCGGGGGATTTTTGATCGTCGGCCGGAGTATTCGGAAGCTCCTTTGGTTCGGCAAGCCTTGACAGAAGCGTCGAGTGAATTGGCGAAAACCAGGTTACAGACCGTCCGCGCCGCGCGACCCGAAAATGTCGTTGCGCCAATGTCCGTGATCGGGGAGCTTGAGCCAGGACAAATCTTGGGAAAATGCTTGATTTTAGAACCGTTGGGCCGCGGTAAAATGGGGTCGGTCTACAAAGCCCGGCACACGACATTGAACATTCCCGTGGCTGTCAAAGTTCTTCATTCGCATCAAGATCCTGGAGACTTGCAACGATTCCAGAATGAGGCGCGACTGCTAGCGCAATTAAATCATCCGAACCTCATCCGAGTTTGGGACTTCGACGACGATCCACGGTACCCATATCTCGTTCTCGAATATGTCGAAGGCCCGACGCTCGCGGATGAAATCCGTGTCATGGGGCGTTTGCCTGCCAGTCGGGCGGTCTCGATCATCGGCCAGATTGCCGATGGCTTGGCCGCAGCCCATCGAGTCGGCATCGTCCATCGCGATGTCAAGCCGAGTAACATCTTGCTAACTCCTGAGGGACGTGCCAAACTCGTTGACATGGGATTGGCTCTGGTCGTAGAACCGGAACATAGCATGTCACGTGGCGTTCTTGCGGGCACTTTGGCTTATATGGCCCCCGAGCAATCGCTCGGCCAACCTGTTGATCATCGAGCCGACATGTACTCCCTGGGTGCCACCTTTTACCATGCTGTCACCGGTGAGATGCCCTTCACGGGAGCGACGCCGGCTGACGTATTGCGCCAGCATGTAAGCGGAAGGCTGACCCCCGCCTGCGAGAAGGTCCCGTCCCTCCCAAAACCGGTTTGTGACGTCATTGAGCGCATGATGGCCAAGTCTCCTGCCGATCGATACCAGTCGGCGGATGAATTGTTCGGGGATCTGCTAGACTTAGATCGGTTCTTAAATCCAACATTGGCTGGCAGAATTCCATCATGGCGTATGGTACCTGGCTTGTGATGAGGATCCGGAATCAAAGGGTCAATCACCACAGAGGAAGGGGAGATTGGACGATGTCTTTAGAACTTGCACGTAGCACCCAACAGACCCTCGAACATATTATTGAGCGCTTAAGGCACGCCGAAGTGGCTGACGATCACCGCCGCGACCATTTGCGCATCGTTACGGGACCGCAACCGTACCGACATTCCTACTACAGCCGGGATCAGTTTTTGTTCTTTGACGCGTGCAAAGGAACAATTCAAACCGTTTATGGACAACGGGCTTTCCTCACCACGGGTAATTTCTTCCGTTCGTTGGTGGAAGTGCTTGCGGGGCATGGCGACTCGCGAGTCGACGAGTTGCTTGAGAAGATCGGACGAAACTGGTCCGAGGCTATGTTTCGTGATCTGGTACCACGTGTCGAGCAGGAGTTTGAGATTCAATTCGACAAGATGAGTTTAGGCATGGTGATTCAGACGTGGTGGTGGCCGATGCGGGCCTGCGGTTGGGGCGACTGCCATGTCGATCTGCGGCACAGTCGAAAAGGGTTGGTGCGAATCGAAGTCCGAGAATCGGCGCTGGTGCGGGCGATGGGCCAAGTGGGTCGGCCGATCTGTTCTTGGTATGCCGGAATGTTCGCCGGCATTTTCTCGAAATTGGCACGCCGAGAGCTGTCCGCCGTCGAGGTGAGCTGCGCGGCAGCCGGGGCTGATCGATGTGTCTTCCTGGTCGGCAACCCCGCACGGATTCGCGATGCTCGGCAAGCAAGGGATGAAGGATCGAGCGTGGAAACCATCATCGAACGGTGGTTGGCACACCGAGCCGAGCGGGTTTCAACACCAGCATAAGCACTTGGAAAAAGCTATGCTTTCTTAGCGCAGGCGACGAGGGAGAGTTTTCATGGCATCGCAGAACAAAGGGGAACGGCCGCCACGCGAGCTGGTAGTCCCCGAAACGATGAAGATAGCGGCACTGCTGGCGGAATTAATGCCACCCGGCTCGGCGGGGCAGCCAGCGCTTCCCCTGACTCCACCGAAAGACGTCGCCGACGAAGTCGCCGCCGGGACTTTCTCAGCCCCTGCGCTGCAGATTGAAGATCTGGACGATTTCGAAGCCGATGCCGCTCCCCCCGACCTGGTCTCCGTCGGCGTGTCGCACGACGAACCCGTCCGCGCGAGCGTGCCACCCCTGTTGCCGGAAGTCTCTGAGCCGGCGGCCGAGGCTTCTGTCCCGATGAAAACATCGGAAGCCTCAAATGAGGTTCCGGACACTCATGGTTCGACCGCCCCTACGACAGTTCCCGAATCGTTCCCCACGGCCAGCGAGTTGTCGGTCCCGGTGTCGGCACCTTCGCTCGAGCTGCCTCCCACCCCTGTCCCGCCCCCCCGATCCGACTCGTCGGCTCTGGAACCTAGTGCGGTAGGCGTCGGTCAGTTTTTGCGCCATTTGAACTGGTCGAATGATCCCGCTCAGCCCCCACTGCCAACCGAATCGCCGATCGCGATGTCCGGCCCCGAGGCCAGATCCACCGCGCAAACCGTTCCGCAATCTAAGCCACACGATCCGGAACTGGTTCCACTTGGTAATCTCTCCCTGGCGGGTTTCTTCGCTTTGGTCAATTGGACGAACGATCCCCAACGAGTGAAACAACCGCGTCGGGCCGATTACGGTTTGGACGAACAAACACTCAGCGAAGCGCGAAAAAACCCGTTCTATGTCATTGGCAAGCCAAGACGCCCCGAACGGGATTCCGTGGCCGAAGTTCTTGCGGAAATCTCCTGGGATTAAGGATCCTGCATGGGGTGACGTGAATTGGCCAAACACAGTTTCGCTGGATGAAGGTCCTGATTATCGGAGGTGTTATGGGAAACCTGTTGCAGAAGCTGGCTGTCGCCGCGGACGGCCGATATTTCACGGCCGACGAACAACGCCAGATTCGGGAGTATGCCGAATCGCTGCCTGCGCGTCTGGCAGCGATGCACAATCTGGAGCAGATCGAAGAAGCCGCACTCCGCTCGGCCATCGAGGAGTTGCAAGAGCATTTCCCAAACTTTTCCCGGTACCACGATCAAGCTTGGGCACGACACTTCCGTGATCTGCAATTGGTCGTCCGTGCCGCTGCCGTTGCCATGGTCCTCGATGATCCTCAAGAGATGGACGATCAATTGTTGTTCTGGCTACGGACGATGTTTGCGGCGAACAACTACACCCCCGCTTTTGTCCGAGAAAGTCTAGTTCGGTTAGGAGTTGCCGTTCGGAACCGTCTGGAGGCTGACGCCACCCATTGGGTCATGCCCTACCTCGATCGAGCCGTTCAAGTGCTGTCGGAGTTCCCGGAACCGGCGACCGCCGCCGTGTGAGAAGATACCTTGGAATGTCGGTGGTTAACTCCGCCGACTCGGACCGATGCCCCCTGGAAGGTGAATGCCATGCTCGGTTGTAGCCATGATCTGCCCCCCCGTGGCAATTACTTTGCTTGGAATGCCTACGTGCAACAGAACCTACACGCCGGTACGATGTTTAACCGGTCAGGCGCCCCCCTCCTGATCGTGCCTGATGAATGCCTCGTCGCGGTGGTTCGCACCCTGGAGGAGGAATGGGGCGAAGAACAGGCGACGGAAATCCTTCGGAGCATCGCAACCGCATGGGGACGACGCGCTGGGGAACAGTTGGTCCAAGAGGTGACGGCATTTTACGGCCGGTCTTTCATGGATCTGCCTCTCGCTATGGTCACCGCGGTGTTAACCGAGGCGTTCCGCCACCACGGATGGGGCACGTTTCGATTGGATTTCAGCCGCTACGTTCACGGCATTGTGATCGTCGAAGTTGACAATCCTCTCGAGGGGAGCATTGCCCGACCCGACTGTGGCGCGTTGGACCACATTTTGTCGGGGTTGTTGTCGGGAATGTGGTCGTACCTGGCAGGGCGCGAGCTGGGCTGTCTGCAGACGGATGCCCGCGGGCGTGGAGCCTCGGTCAGCCGATTTATCTTGACCGTGCCAGAACGTCTGATGGGGCGCTCCGCAGGTTTGCCACACGACGAAGCCTTAGCGGAGTTATGCCAATGCACCACGGCATCGTAGGTCGGCGGGACAAGTCGCTCAACCGCGTGCGGTGCCGACGGTCCGTGGCCAAGAAACACCTGTGATTGTTTGTTGTCGATTACAACCGGTGAATAGAGAAATATCGTGGCGGAACCGTTGATATTGGCGCTGGCGAGTCATAAAGGTGGGACAGGCCGAACCACGACGGCCTTGACGTTGGCCTGGTCGCTGGGGCACTCCGGTCATCGGACAATTTTCGTCGATGCGGATGAGCAACAATCGGCGGCACTTCTGGCCTTGAACAGTCAAGGCGTGTGCAGTTGGCCCAACGTGACGTTCCGTCGTCAGGCCGATACCCTCGATGAGCCAATCGATGCCGATGTGGTTATCGTCGATCCGCCAGCCTTGACAGCGGAGAGTGCGGCCAAGGTGTTACAGCGAGTGCATGGAGTGATCCTCACATCGTTGGCCGACCCAATGTCGATTCGCACCGTGCCGGCGGCAGCAGCCGTCATTGAACAAACCAAGTCCATCAATCCGCGGTTGGAACTACTCGGGTTGTTGATCTGCATGTATCGGCCCGAAGACCCAGTCCAAGCCGCAATGCTCGTGCGGCTCCACCAAGCGCATCGCGACCTCTTGCTGGACCCCGTCATACCGTTTCAAGCAAGCTGGCGCGACTGGGCCTTGCAGCCGGGAACTCCCCCGGTCGATGGACCGGCACGAGCCGCCGTCATGACGTTTTCCCAACACTTGGCACCGATTCTTGCAAGTGTGTAACGATGCTCGGACCATGAATTGGCAATCAATGGAATGAAAAAATCCAGCTCACAAAGGTGGTTCGATCAGCGCGGTGGTAGGACACGGTATCAACAGGGTTGCAACGTGAAGTTTTTTAACCGGATCGGCCCAGCCCATGCGTAAACTGCTTGTCGCCAGCCAAAAAGGCGGTGTGGGAAAAACGACGACCGCCATTAACCTGTCAGCGGCTGCCTCGCTGACCGGAGGCCGGGTCCTCCTGGTCGATACGGACCCTCTCGCCAGCGTCGCCGCTGCCCTCAACCTGCATGACTTCCACGCCGCCTACGACCTGCCAGCACTTGGCATCCCAGCGCATGGCCACTTCTGGCCCGAAGTCATGCCCGGCCTGGATGTCGCCATCCCGAGTAGCGACGGCGTGTCCTTCCGCCAGGATGTCGATGTCTTCTTGGCCCTCCTTGCCGATTCCCTGCAAGGTCAAGGCTACGATTGGATGATCATCGACTCCCCGCCGATTCTGGCTGGGAATTTGCTCCGCCGACTGCTCTTCATTGCCGACGACTTGATGCTCATTATCCGAGCCGAACCCCTCGCCTACCGGACTTTGCCCCAGTTCCTCCAGCTCGTCAAAGATGTTCAACAAGCCGGCGGACGAGTGCAAATGCGGGGAATCCTGCTCACCATGCCCCCGGGTGACGACATTGGGAAAGGCTTCGATGTCGATTTGCGCCACATTTTTGGCCGATACATCGTCCCCCAGTCGATCCCCTACGACGAGGAAGTGGGTAAAGCTCTGCTTTTGGGCAAGCCCGTTTTAGCTGCCAATCCCGAAGCCCCCGCTTCAATTCAATATTTCACGCTCGCCCAATGGCTCGGCCTGGCGGTGATCCCCGAGACAGACCAGGTCGAACTATTCGGGACCGAAATGGAGCAGCCGCCTGCCGTTCCGATGGAACGGGCGCAAGACGAAGCCGTTGAGCTGTTTCCCAATGAACCCGTCCCCTCGGAATTGAACGCCCCACCACCGCCAGCTGGGAGCTTGCCCGAAACCGATCTGGCCGAGACAGCGCCAGAAGACGAACAACGGGTTAGCCATGAACCAGTCACCCATGAGCCGATCGAACACACCTCGGAGCCAGGGGCCCTAACCGACTCAGGTTCCAGATCGGACCTTGTTGAAACAAGCCCGAGTCTGGCCCCAGAAGTCGAAGCCGCCCCGATCGATGCTTCGACATCGGACAACGAACCAGCGGCGGAGCAAATTGCTGAGCAGGAGAACGGAGCGACCCCACCCATCGAAGGGAGCGCCCCGGCTCAGGTTGAGCCGTTTGTGCAAGAAGCTGGCAGCCATGCGAGCGATACCCCATCACGGAATGAGGAGGGGCCAGCACTCACACAGGTTGATGACGAATTTGATGCTGGTCCCCCAGACGGTCACACCGGTGACGTAACATCGGTCGCTCTTTCTCCTGATGGTACCTGGGCGGCTACATCGAGTTGGGACAAAACGATCAAACTCTGGCCGCTGGATAGCGATGAAGCGGGTGCGTGTCACACGTTGTCGGGGCACAGCGGCGTTGTCAGCTGGGTGGCGTTTCACCCCAACGGCCAGGAAGTGGCCAGCGCAAGTTGGGACAAAACGATTCGCCGCTGGGACCTTGCCACAGGAACTTGCCTGAAAGTGCTGTTAGGGCATACCGGGGTGGTAACCGCCGTGCACTATTCCCCCGACGGCAACCACCTTCTCAGTTGCGGTTGGGACAAAACAGTCCGCCTGTGGGATTGTGCCAGTGGCCAAATAATCCGCACCTACCTTGGTCATGAGCGGATGGTGACCGCGATCGCCATTTCACCCAACGGCACCATGTTGGCCAGCGGGAGCTGGGACAAGACCATCCGGCTGTGGGACATCCATTCGGATCGCGCCCTTGCCGTGCTCCAGGGGCACGGGGCGGACATTACTTCCATTGCCATTTCCCATGATGGTGAAACGGTCGCGTCCGGGAGTCTGGATCATACCGTCCGCCTGTGGGACATCGTCGCTCGGCGCGAGCGACTGCAATTGCGTGGTCACACGGGCGAGGTGACCGCCGTTGCCTTTTCACCCAACGAGGATCTGGTGGCGTCCGCGGGGTGGGATCGCACGATCCGCATATGGAATGCATCAACCGGAAAACCGATTCAGACCCTCGCCGGCCATGGAGGAATTATCAATGGTTTGAGTTTCAGCCGAGATGGTCGCCGGCTCGTCTCCGTCAGTATGGACCAAACGATTCGGGTCTGGGATCCTGCGACGGGTGAGCATCTGGCGGTTTATCGCATCCAGCGAACTGCGGCCGCCTCCGACGACCCCAATACATCCGCGGTCATGGACATTTTGGCACGGAGTGGCGGCTCCAAACAAGGCTTGCCGTTATCACGGCAAGGGCTGTCACCTTCACGGCAAGCTTCGAGCGGTTCGCAGCAAGGATCGGGAGTCTCGTCCGCCAAGCTCCCCCTGACACAACATGGATTACCCGCCACGAAACAGGACGCCACACCCAACGCGAGATGGTCATCGATCCCGGCCGATGCCACCTCGGGAATGCCCCAGCCGCCGTCTTCCCATTCGCCCGAACGTGCGCCATCGAATGCCACGAATAGTCCCTCGCGTTCGGATGAGGAAACTCAGGCCATCGCGACACAAACTCCTCCGCCGAAACCAAGGAGTCGGCTCGGTGAACGATTGACCGGTTCGAGTATTCGACCCGAGTTGGTGCCTCCGTCACGGACTGCGGAGCGTCCAAGGGGTTATACGCAGGTGGCGGTTGCGGCCGACGGCTCATTCCTCGTTTCGGCGAATGCACGGGGCGAAATCGGCATCTGGGATCGAGAAAAGCTCGCCCTGCGGAGCCGCTGGACCGCCCCCACGGGCGAGATCGTGAGTTTGGCTCTTGCCCCCGACGGCCAGATCCTGGCAACGGCGAGCCATGATGGTCAAATCCTCATCTGGGAGGTGAGCAACGGCCAACTCCGCCAGACTCTCTCCGATCATCCGGGGCGAATCATCGGTCTGACGTTTCGACCCGATGATGCTGCTTTGATCTCCGTCGGAGAAGGTCGCTCCATTCTCTCCTGGGATCCGACGACGGGAAACATCATCAAACGAGGGACTCTCTCGGGCGCCACACCGCTATCCCTCGCCTGCTCCGCCGACAGTTCCACGCTAATCGTGCAGGAGAATGACGGAACCATTCGCGTCCTCCGCAGCGACGATTTCTCGGAGGTTTTCCACTTCCAGGGACATGAGCGACCAGCGCGTCCTCTGGCCCTTTCCCCCGACCAACTCAGTGTCGCTGCCGGTAACCGAGAGGGTCAGGTCAAGATCTGGGACCTTGGCAACGGTGCAGAGTGGCTTGAAATTCAAGCTCATCGGAAAGCCGTGACGAGCCTGGCATTGGCATCGTCAGGTAACACGCTTGCCACCGCGGGACAGGACGGTGCGGTGCGAGTCTGGAATTCCATTAGTGGCCAGATGCTTCACGAATGGACGCATCACTCGGGACCAGTGAACAGCGTGGCCTTCAGCCCCGATGGGCAATTGCTCGTTTCCGCTGGAGTTGACGGCACCCTCCGCTTATGGGATCCGTACACCGGTGAATCGTTGGGTACGCTTCGCGATGTCTCGCCTGGGGGAGGCTCAAGCCACTCCGAGGCGGCGAAACCCAATACAGAAAACTCACCGGCGGATCCCTCCGTGGTGGCAGCACCCGAGGCAACGGGAAGTGGCGTGTTGAGATCATCAGGAGCATCCGCCCCACGTTCGTCCTCCGAACGATTCCCGTGCGTTCCGCCGACGATGGTGGTTCTCGCGGCAGCGGGTAACAATCGAGTGATTATCCTGTGGAACGCCGCGACCGGTGAGGAAATCGCGCGACTCCAAGGTCACCTGCGCGACGTGAATTCCCTAGCCTTCTCTCCGGATGGGCGATTCCTCGCGAGTGGCAGCGCCGACCAGACTGTCCGTATCTGGGACCTGCGTGAGGGTCGGGAATGGGCTGTAATAAGGGGACATGCCGGCGAAGTCACTTGCGTCCGCTTCGCTCCGGACGGACATACAGTTGCCTCGGCAAGCTGGGATGCCACCATCAAGTTATGGGATCTCCGAACGCGGCAAGAAAAAGCGACGCTCTCGGGACATAAAGGGGCCGTCACGAGCTTGAGTTATCACCCCAGCGGTAAACTGTTGGTCAGTGGCAGTTGGGATCGAAATGTTCGGGTCTGGGATGTGACGAGCGGTCGGACGCGTGTCTGCTGCTCGGGCCATGAAAAGATGGTGACCTCGGTAGCCTTCGCTCCGAACGGAATGACACTGGCCAGCGGCAGTTGGGACAAAACGGTACGTTTGTGGGAAACGGTCAGCGGGCAAGAGTTGCTTGCCGTTATGGGCCACAGTTTCGCGGTCAGCACGGTCGTTTTTGCCGCGGATGGTTTGAGCTTGTTCTCCGGGAGCTGGGATACGACGATCAAGCGCTGGGACCTGGCCGTTGGCCGAGAACTGCATGCTCTCACCGCGCATAAAGAATCCGTCCGATCACTGGCACTTTCCGGCGATGGAAAGCTCCTGGCGAGCAGTAGTTGGGATGGTACGATTCGCCTCTGGAACATCGACACGCAGGAGAACTGCCGGACCTTATTGGGCGATGGCGAAAAGATGCATGCCGTCGCCTTCAGTAACGGCACTCGCGCTCTCTCCAAATCGATCCAGCCGCCATTCTGATCGGCTCGCAGCAGCCAGCACCAAGAGAGCATATCTCAGCGGCGTGCTTCCTAAGCCAGGACTATCCGACATCCGCGACCCTGACTTTTAGGCGCTTGAGATCATCGATCGGATCCAAAGTTCTTTTGGTACCAACAGTGTCTGAAACGACTTCGTTCCAAATGGTACGAAGTTTGCTTGCGGAATGATCGCAAGGCGCTCTGTGCTTGGAACTTGTACAGGAGGCTGACTTGGCGGCCGTCTTTTCTCCCCGGGCGGACTGGTGGCTCCGCGGAATTGTCCTAGGTGCTCTCGCCGTGTTGGTAGCTACGGTGGCAGCGTTGTACTACTACGCCTCGCCACGGTTTACGCGAGTGGGTTACGCTCCCGCACAGCCTGTTCCATTTTCGCACAGTCTGCACGCAGGTCGGCTGGGTATCGATTGTCGGTATTGTCACGTTCACGTCGAGGAATCTCCTCATGCCACGGTCCCGCCGTCGCAAACCTGTAATAACTGTCACACGCTGGTGAGAACGACGGATCCGCTTCTTTCTCAGGTCCGAGAAAGTTGGGATCCCGATCCCAAGAAAGCTGACGCCAAGGTCCCCTTGCCGTGGAAGAGGGTCCATCGGGTTCCCGATTATGCGTATTTCAATCATGCGGCCCACGTGAAAGCTGGTGTCGACTGCACCCAATGTCACGGTCCCGTCACGCAAATGGATGTGGTTCGGCATGCAGAACCGCTCACGATGGGATGGTGTCTGGAGTGTCATCGGCATCCCGTCGCGACCGCGTCCGGGGTGAATCCGCCACAATCTTGCCAGGGGTGTCATCGATGAGTCGCGCGGGAGACTACGAGTTTCCAGGACTTGAAAACTGGCATGAATCGACCGGCGAGGCCGTGGGTGTCGGTTTTGATCGTCGCCGCTTCTTGCAGTTGATGGCGGCTTCTCTCGGTCTCGCGGGGCTTACGGGTTGCCGGCGTCCGAGCCACGAAATCTTACCATTCGCCCGGCAGCCCGAAGAGATCGTCCCCGGTTTACCGACGTTTTATGCGACAAGCATTCCGCGCCCGGAGTCGTGTTTGCCGGTGATTGTCGAAAGCCATGAAGGCCGACCGACCAAAATTGAGGGCAATCCCTTACACCCGGCCAGCCGTGGTGCGACCGACGTCTGGGCACAAGCCAGCGTACTGGATCTTTACGATCCGCTTAGGGCCAAGGAAGTCTTCCGTGATGGCAACCCCTCAACTTGGGACGAATTTGACCAGTGGGCTCGATCCCATTTTCAAAAATACTTGGCCAATCGCGGCAGGGGACTGGCATTTGTCGTCGAAGCGATTCCGTCTCCCGCTTTGCGACTGCTTCGGGACCATCAACGGCAAGTCGCGCCGGAAGCCATCTGGTGTGCCCATTCACCTCGGGTCAATTTTGCAAGCCGGGCGGGTACCGAGCTGGCCTTTGGCACTCCGTTGAATGTCTCGTGTCGCCTCGATCGTGCACGGGTGATCCTGGCACTCGATGCGGACCCCTTGGGCAGTGATCCGGAAATGACCCGTCACTCCCGCGCGTTCGCCGCGGGTCGACGTGCCGAGCCGATGAACCGCCTGTACGTCGTCGAGCCGGCTGTGACGGTCACAGGCATGAACGCGGACCATCGC
>Ga0308411_10002264_pt1 | contig 13046 bp, 12 predicted proteins | sample HotsprottomLayer_2_FD_203530 | JGI IMG/M metagenome (GOLD analysis project Ga0308411, IMG submission 203530) | Hot spring phototrophic mat microbial communities from Octopus Spring, Yellowstone National Park, Wyoming, United States -... | ecosystem: Environmental > Aquatic > Thermal springs >... | reverse complement strand
CGATCCATTCCGGCTCGATCCCCGCCACGCCGCGCGCGAACAGCCGCGTGGTCTCGACCAGCTCGGCGGCGACGACCCAGCGCGGCGACTTCCTGGCGAGCGCGGAGCTCGGATGCAGCCAAAACTTGATGCCGCGCGCGCCCTGGTAGCTCCCGTCCTCGCTCCTGAGCCCGACGTTGCCGAGCAGCCCGGCGAGCAACGCCCGATGCACTCGCGCATACTGCCCGGCGTCGGCCGCGATCGGCCCCACCTTCCAGCCGAGCTCGCCGACGAGCTCGGTGAGCTGGGCATGGACGTCGCGCCACTCGCGCATGCGGTTGAACGCGAGGAAGTGCTCCCGGCAGAGCGCGCGCAGCTCGCGCTGCGAGTGGTGGCGCAGCGCCTCCTCGAAGAACCGCCACAGCTTCAGGTGGCCGAGGAAGTCCGAACGCTCGTCGGCGAAGCGTAGCTGGGCCGCGTCCGCGGCTTGCGCCCGCTCCGCCGGCCGCTCGCGCGGGTCCTGCACCGCCAGCGCCGCGGCGATCACCAGCACCTCGGCGAGACTGCCCTCGTCCTTCGCCGCGAGCACCATGCGCCCGATGCGTGGGTCGACCGGCAGCTTGGCGAGCAGGCGTCCCACCGGCGTCAGCTCGCGCTCACCGTCCACCGCGCCGAGCTCCTGCAGCAGCGCGTAGCCGTCGGCGATCGCGCGCGGCGCGGGCGGATCGACGAACGGGAACGTCTCGACCGCGGGCAGCCCGAGGGCGCGCATGCGCAGGATCACCGACGCGAGCGAGGCGCGCAGGATCTCCGGATCGGTGAACGCCGGGCGGCGCGCGAAGTCCTCCTCGTCGTACAGCCGGAAGCAGATGCCGGCCGCCACCCGGCCGCAGCGCCCGGCGCGCTGCGCCGCGGCCGCGCGCGAGATGCGCTCGACCTGGAGCTGCTCGACCTTGCTGCGATAGCTGTAGCGCTTCACCCGCGCGAGCCCGGGATCGATCACATACCGGATCCCGGGCACGGTGAGCGAGGTCTCGGCGACGTTGGTCGCCAGCACGATCCGCCGCCCGGCGTGCGGCTGGAATACCCGCTCCTGTTCGTGCGCCGCGAGCCGGGCGTAGAGGGGCAGGATCTCGCGCGCCTCGGCGCGCGCGGCAGGGGCGTGCCGGCGAAGCCGCTCGGCGACCTCGCGGATCTCGCGCTCGCCGGGCAGGAACACCAGGACGTCGCCGGGGCCGGCGCGCGCGGCCTCGTCCACCGCGTCCACGATCGCCTGCTCGAGGTCCACGTCGCCGCCCGGGTCCGGCGCGAGCGGCCGGTAGCGCACTTCCACCGGATGCAGGCGCCCGGACACTTCGACTACCGGCGCGCCCCCGAAGTGACGGGCGAAGCGCTCCGCGTCGAGGGTAGCCGAGGTCACGATCAGCCGCAGGTCGGGCCGCCGCGGCAGGAGCTCGCGCAGGTAGCCGAGCAGGAAGTCGATGTTCAGGCTGCGCTCGTGCGCCTCGTCGATGATCAGCGTGTCGTACTGGCGCAGCTCCGGATCGCCCTGAGTCTCGGCGAGCAGGATGCCGTCGGTCATCACCTTGACGTAGCAAGAAGGGCGGGTGCGGTCGGTGAAACGGACCTTGTAGCCGACCAGCGTCCCGAGCTCGCTGTCGAGCTCGCGGGCGATGCGCGCCGCGGTGGCGCGCGCGGCGATGCGCCGCGGCTGAGTGTGGCCGACGAGGCCGGCGACGCCGCGCCCGATGTCGAGGCAGATCTTGGGCAGCTGCGTGGTCTTGCCCGAGCCGGTCTCGCCGCAGACGATCACCACCGGGTGGTCGCGGATCGCGCGCGCGATCTCGGCGCGCCGCGCCGAGACCGGCAGCTCCTCCGGGAACGAGGGTCTCGGCAGGGCGCGCCGGCGCGCTTCGAGCTCGGCGGCCGACCGGCGCGGCGCCGCGACCGCGGTCATTCGCTCCCGCTGGCGAGCAGCCGCTCGGCGTAGCGCGCGAGCAGATCGACCTCGATGTTCACCGGCGCGCGCGGCGCGAGGCGGCCGAGCGTGGTGACCGCCAGCGTGTGAGGGACGAGGTTGACTTCGAATTCGGCACCGGCGACGCGGTTGACCGTGAGGCTCACGCCCTGCACCGCGACCGAGCCCTTGCGCGCGAGGTACTTCGCGAGCGCAGGCGGCACGCGCACCACCAGCCGCCGGCTGTCGCCGTCGGGCTCGCACCGCACCACCTCGCCCACCCCGTCGACGTGCCCGGTCACCAGGTGACCGCCGAGACGGTCCGCGAGGCGCAGCGCCTTCTCCAAGTTGACCTCGCCCGGCGCGCCGAGACCGGTGGTGCAGTCGAGGGTTTCCTGCGACACGTCCGCCGCGAACCGCGGCGGCGAGAGCGCGACCACCGTGAGGCAACAGCCGTTCACCGCGATCGAGTCGCCGACCGCGACGTCGGCGAGGTCGAGCGCGCCGGCGTCGATCGTGACCCGCAGGCCGCGCTCGCGCGCGGCCACCCGTTCGATGCGGCCGACCGCGGCGACGATCCCGGTGAACATCGGCGCGCCTAGAGGAATCGACCGAGCAGGCGCAGGTCCTCGCCGATGCGCGCGACGTCGCGCCACGCGAGCCGGCGCGCGCGCGCGAGCTCGTCCACCGGCGGCAGCGCGAACATGCCGCGCCCGCTCTCCCCGATCAGGCGCGGTGCGAGGTAAACCAGCAGCTCGTCCACCAGGCCGGCCGCCACGAGCGACCCGTTCAGCTTGAACCCCGCCTCGACGTGCACTTCGTTCAACTCTCGCCGGCCGAGCTCGCGCGCGAGCGCCGCGAGGTCCACTTTCCCGCCCGCGTCGGGCAGCACGACGATCTCGGCCCCCCGGTCGCGCAGCGCGGCGGCGTTGGCGCTGCGGTCGGTCGCCGCCGCCACCAGCACCGGGCCGCCGTCGAAGATGCGCGCGGCCGGCGAGGCCTCGAGCCGCGAGTCGACCAGCACGCGCAGCGGCTGGCGCGGGGTCTCCACTGCGCGCACGGTGAGCAGCGGGTCGTCGTCGCGCACGGTGCCGATTCCGGTCAGGATCGCGCAGGCGCGCGCGCGCCACCGGTGGCCGTCGGCGCGCGCGGCCTCGCCGGTGATCCACCGGCTGCGGCCGTCCGCGAGCGCGGTCTTGCCGTCGAGCGAGGCGGCGATCTTGAGGCGCAGCCAGGGCCGGCCCCGGGTCATCCGTGAGACGAACCCGATGTTGAGCTCGCGCGCCTCGGCCTCGAGCAGACCCCACTCGAAGGCGATGCCGGCGGCGGCGAGGCGCGCGCCGCCCTCGCCCGCGCCGGCGTACGGGTCGCGCATCGCCGCCACCACCCGCCGCACGCCGCTCGCGATCAGCGCTTCGCTGCACGGCGGGGTGCGGCCGTGATGGTTGCAGGGCTCGAGCGTGACGTACACCGTCGCGCCGGCGGCGCGGCTGCCGGCCTGCGCGAGCGCGCGCACTTCGGCGTGCGCCTCGCCGGCGCGCTCGTGGAAGCCCTCGCCGACCACCGCCCCGTCGCGCACCACCACGCAACCCACGCGCGGGTTCGGCGTGGTGGTGAACAGGCCGCGCTGCGCGAGCTTCAGCGCACGCGCCATGTAGTGCTCGTCGGCCGGGCTGAACACGCCGCCTGTCCGGACTACTTGGCGCCCGCCCGAGCTCGCGCCTTGCGCCCGGGGCGCTTGAGCTCGAGCACCTTCTCGCGGAACTCGTCGACCCGCTGGAAGTCCTCGTACACCGACGCGAAGCGGATGTAGGCGACGCTGTCCATCTTCTTCAGCTCCGCCATCACCATCTCGCCGATCGTGCGCGAGCTCACCTCGCGCTCGCCGCGCGCGAGGATCCGGCTCTCGATGCGATCGATCGCCGCATCCACGTACTGCGTCGGCACCGGCCGCTTGTGCAGGGCGCGCGCGAACCCGGTACGGACCTTCTCGCGGTCGTAGGCGGTGCGGTAGCCGCTCGTCTTCACCACCGCCGGCATCGCGAGCTCCACCCGTTCGTAGGTGGTGAAGCGCTTCTCGCACTGCTGGCACTCGCGCCGGCGGCGAATGCTCGACCCGTCCTCCGACACGCGGGTGTCGATCACCGCGGTGTCATCGGACTTGCAGTAGGGACACTTCATCGGCCGCCAGCGCAGCGCCTCACGCCGCCCGCTCCTCGCCCGGGGCGCCGTGCGCCGCGCGCGGATAGACCGGGTACTTGCGGCACAGCGCGCGCACCTGCTCGGCCACTCGCTTGGCGGTGCGCTCGTCGTCCGGCGCGTCGAGCACGTCGGCGATCAGGTGCGCCACCAGCTCCGCCTCGAACTCGGCGAAGCCGCGCGTGGTCATCGCTGGGGTGCCGATCCGGATGCCGCTCGTGACGGTCGGCTTCTGCGGATCGTTCGGGATCGCGTTCTTGTTCACCGTGATGTGCGCGCGGCCGAGCGCATCCTCGGCCTGTTTGCCGGTGACCCCCTTGGCGCGCAGATCGACCAGGAACATGTGGCAGTCGGTGCGGCCGGAGACGATGCGCAGGCCGCGCTCGGCGAGCACCTTCGACATCACGTGCGCGTTGGCGAGCACCTGCTCCTGGTAGCGGCGGAACTCGCGCGTCGTCGCCTCCCTGAACGCGACCGCCTTGGCGGCGATCGCGTGCATCAGCGGGCCGCCCTGCAATCCCGGGAACACCGCGGCGTTCAAGGCCTTCTCGTGCTCCGGCGTCGCCGCGAGGATCATCCCGCCACGCGGCCCGCGCAGCGTCTTGTGGGTGGTCGTGGTGACGAAGTGGGCGGCCGCGATCGGACTCGGATACACCTCGGCGGCGATCAGGCCGGCGTAGTGCGCGATGTCGGCGAGCAGGAACGCGCCGACGCTGTCGGCGATCCTGCGGAAGCGCTTCCAGTCGATGCGCAGCGCGTAGGCCGACGCCCCGGCGACGATCAGCTTCGGCTTGTGCCCCTTCGCCAGATGCTCGACCTGCTCGTAATCGATCTCCTCGTGCTCGTCGAGGCCGTAGAAGAAGGACTGGTAGAGCTTCCCGGACTGGTTGACCGCCGCGCCATGCGTCAGGTGGCCGCCGTGCGCGAGCGACATGCCGAGAATCACGTCTCCCGGCTTGAGCACCGCGGCGTACACCGCCTGGTTCGCCTGCGAGCCGGAGTGCGGCTGGACGTTCGCGTACTCGCAACCGAACAGCGCCTTCGCGCGCGCGACGGCGAGCGACTCGGCGACGTCCACGAACTCGCAGCCGCCGTAGTAGCGCTTGCCCGGATAGCCTTCGGCGTACTTGTTGGTGAGCACCGAGCCTTGCGCCGCCAGCACCGCCGGGCTCGCGTAGTTCTCGGAGGCGATCAGCACGACGTGGTCTTCCTGGCGCTCGATCTCGCCCTGCACGGCCTGCCAGAGCTCGGGGTCGGCGTGCGCGAGCGGTGCGGAGGAGAACATGGCGGCCAGGCTCGTCGGGAGAACGTGAAAGTTTATCATGCTGCACCGCACCGACCGCCGCGCGCACCACCTCGCCTTTGGCACGATGAGCCCGCGTCCGCCCGATGACGACAACGCTCCCGCCGCGCGCCTCGCGGCCGGCCCGCGCCTCGACCCGGCCCGGCCGGAGTTCTGGAGCGCCCGCTACCGTGAAGGCTTCACGCCGTGGGACGCCGGCGGCGTCCCGCGCGCGCTCGAGGCGTTCCTGCAAGGCGAGCGCGCGCCACTCAGCGTGCTGGTGCCCGGGTGCGGCAGCGCGTACGAGGTGCGTGCGTTCGAGGCGGCCGGGCACCGCGCCCTGGCGATCGATTTCAGCGCGAGCGCGCTCGAGCGTGCCCGCGCGATCCTCGGCCCGGCCGCGGGCGCGCTGCGGCAGGCGGACTTCTTCGCCGACGACCTCGGGGCGCCGTTCGACCTGGTGTACGAGCGGGCGTTCCTGTGCGCGCTGCCGCGCGCGCTCTGGCGGCGTTGGGCCGCGCGCCTCGCCGAGCTGCTGCCCGCGAACGGGCGCCTGGCGGGCTTCTTCTTCTCCTCCGACGAGCCCCGCGGGCCGCCGTTCGGCCTGAGGCACGGCGAGCTCGATTCGCTCCTGGCGGGCACCTTCGACCGAATCGAGGACCGTGCAGTCGCCGACTCGATCCCGGTATTCGCCGGCCGCGAGCGCTGGCAGGTGTGGCGCCGCCGTTGAGCGCTTCAGGCGAGGAGCCGGCAGACCGCCCGCAGGTCAACGTTGCCGCCCGAGATCACCACTCCGATCCGCTTGCCGCGCACGTCGTGGCGCCCGGCGAACAGCCCGGCGGCGGCGAGCGCCCCGGTCGGCTCGACCACGATCTTCATCCGCTCCCAGAGGTAGACCATCGCGGCCAGCAGCTCGTCGTCGTCCACCGTCATCATGTCGTGCACGCGCGCGAGCACGATCGGGAACGTGACGCGGCCGAGCGAGGGCGTGCGCGCGCCGTCGGCGATCGTCTCCGGGTTGTGGACCGTCTGCAAAGTGCCGGTTCGAAACGAGCGCGTCGCGTCGTCGCCCGCTGCGGGTTCGACGCCGACCACCTTGCACGACGGCGCCAGCTCGGCCGCGGCGATCGCGCAACCGGACAGCAGACCGCCGCCGCCGCAACAGACGAACAGCCAGTCGAGCGCCCCGACGTCCTCGATCAGCTCTTTCGCCGCGGTGCCCTGCCCGGCGACCACGTGCGGGTGGTCGTACGGGGGGATCACCGTCAGGCCCCGCTCGGCGGCGATCGCCGCGCCGAGCGCCTCGCGCGTGGTCTCGTGCTTGTCGTAGAGGATCACTTCGCCGCCGTAGCCGCGCGTCGCCGCGACCTTGACCGGCGGCGCGTCCTGGGGCATCACGATCGTCGCGCGCACGCCGAGCAGGCGCCCGGCCAGGGCGACCGCCTGGGCGTGGTTGCCCGAGGAGAAAGCGAGGACCCCGCGCCGGCGCGCCGCCTGGTCGAGCTGCGCGAGAGCGTTGTACGCGCCGCGGAACTTGAACGCGCCGACGCGCTGGAAGTTCTCGCACTTGAAGAACACCTTCGCGCCGACCCGCTCGTCGACGGTGGTCGAGGTCATCACCGGAGTGCGATGGGCCGCGCCTTCGAGGCGCCGCGCGGCGTCGGCGACGTCGGCGTACGAGACGGGCAGCGCAGCGGCGGTCGGGCGCATCGGCAGCCTCCGGTCAGATGTCGTCGAGCGCGCTTGCGCCCAGGTGATCGGTCTCGGCCCACGCCTCGATCGTCCAGCGCCGGCCCTCGATCCGCAGCCGGCTCACGCCGGCGTTCGGCACGACGAACGTGCGCGGCATTTCGAGCGGGATGCGGTAGGCGTGCCGATAGGCGATGCCGAGCACGCCGCCGTGAGTGACCACCGCGAGGCGCGCTCCTCGGTGGCGCGCGGCGAGCCGCTCGAATGCGGCGAGGACGCGGTCGCAGAACTCCCGGCCGGTCTCGCCCTGCGGAACCGGAAAATCCTGGTCGCGCGCGTGGAGCCGCAGGTACAGCTCGCGCTGCGCCGCCTGCGCTTCGGGCCAGGTCATCCCCTCGATGATGCCGTAGCGCCGTTCGCGCAGCCCCGCTTCGGGGATCACCTCGAGCCCGAGGCGTGCGGCGATCGGCGCCGCGGTCGCCAGCGCCCGCCCGAGGTCGCTCGACACCAGCGCATCGGGCCGCTCGGCCACGAGGCGCTCGGCGAGCGCGGCGGCCTGCGCACGCCCCTGTTCGGTGAGCAGGCTATCGCGCCAGCCCTGCAGACGGCCTTGCGCGTTCCACTCGGTCTCGCCATGGCGCACGAGCAGGAACGTGGTCATGCGCCGACGCGCCGGCGCAACCGGCGAGTGTGAGAATTTGCGCCCGGCCGGCGAGCCGTCACAGCACGGAGGGTCGTATTGGTTTAGCGTTCGGGTCTCGCGCGCGCACCCGCAGCCCGCGCGCGACACGGGAAAGCTACCACGGAATGCCGGTCTCACTCGACGCGACAACAGGCCAGCACCTCGGCGACCGCACCGAGCAGCAGGACCGGGTCGCGATCGTGCCGAGCACGAGAGTGAAAGGCATGGCGCTCGTCCTGGTGGCCGACGGCGCCGGGGGCTACCGCGGGGGCGCGGCGGCGGCCGACCAGGTGATCGCCACCGCGGTCAACCTGTTCGAGAGCTTCTCGCCCAAGGTGGAGTCGCCGCGCGAGCTGCTGCGGCAGATCGCGCTCGAGGCGCACACGATCATCCGTCTGAACCGCGTGCTCACCGAGGAGGAGCCGCACAGCACCTTCGTCGCCATGATCCTGCAGCCGGACCGGGTGGACTGGGGCTGGGTCGGCGACAGCCGCCTCTACCATTTCAACGGCACCACGCTCAAGTCGCGCACCAAGGACCATTCCTACGTGCAGCAGCAGATCGACGAAGGCGTTTGGCGCGAAGAGGATCGGCACAAGCACCCCAACCGCAACCTCCTGCTGCAGGCGCTCGGACACTCCGAGCCGCCGGTGCCGAGCTTCGGCGCGAGCGCGCCGCTCGCCCCGGGCGACGCGTTCCTGCTCTGCTCGGACGGCCTGTGGGACTACTTCAGCGACGTCGAGATCGGCAAGGCGCTCGCCTCACTGCCGCCGCGCAAGGCCGCCGAGGCGCTGATCGCCGCCGCGCGCGCGCGGGCGAAGGGGCGCGGCGACAACATCTCGGTGGCGATCGTCAAGCTCTCGCAGAGCTAGCTCGCGCGCGTGGGGCCGCGCTCAGCGCTCGCGCCCCTTCAGCCAGCCGCGCCGCAGGCGCAGCGTCCCGGCGCCAGGTCTCGCGGCGAAGCGCAGCACGGCGGTATCGGCGACCGGCGCCGCGAAGCGCAGCGTCACCTCGAGCAGCTCGTCGCGCCGGAACGCGAGCGCTCGTACCGCGTCGCCCGGCCGCAGGCGCGACAGGGCGGCCTCCAGGGTGCGCGGGGTGACGCGCAGCCCGTCGAGCGCCACCAGCAGGTCCCCGGCGGCGAGGCCCGCCGCTTGCGCCGCGCCGCCGTCGAGGACGTGCGTGAGTTTCACGTCGTTGCCCTCGCCCGCGGTGCGCGCGCCGAGCGCCACCCGCGCGGCGAGCGCGTCCGCACCCTGGGCCGCCGGCCGCCCGCCGCGGTCGCTCGCCGATTCGGCCGGCCGGAGCACGAGCTCGACGCCGACCGACGCGAGCAGCGGCTCGAGCGGCAGCTCGCCGGTCCCACGCAGCGCGCGATCGAAGAACGGGGCGAGCTTGACGCCCGAAGCTTCTTCGGCCACCCGCTCGACCGCCTCCTCCGGCACGCCGGTGCCGGTGCGCCCGTAGCGCCGCCACAGGGCGCGCATCACGTCGTCGAGCGAGCGCCGGCCGCCGGTGCGGCTGCGGATCAGGAGGTCGGCGCACAGCGCGACCAGGCTACCCTTGCCGTAATAGCTGACCTGGGCGTTGGGCGCGTTCTCGTCCTGCCGATAGTACTTGATCCAGGCATCCCAGCTCGCCTCGGCGAGCGATTGCCGGCGGCGCCCCGGCGTGCGCAGCAGCTGCGTGATCGAGCGGCCGAGCACCTCCAAGTACTGCTCGGGCGTGACGAGGCCGCAGCGCACCAGCGCGAGGTCGTCGTAGTACGAGGTGATGCCCTCGAACGCCCACAGTAGCGCGGTGTAGTTCTCGCGGTCGAGGTCGTAGGGGGTGAAGGCCTGCGGCCTGATCCGCTTCACGTTCCAGGCGTGGAAGTACTCGTGGCTGGCCAGACCGAGGAAGGTGCGGTAGCTCTCCGACGGCTGCCGCATGCCGGCCTGCGGCAGGTCGTCGCGGCTGCACAGCAGCGCGGTGGAAGCGCGGTGCTCGAGCCCGCCGTAGCCCTCGCCGACCGCCGTCACCAGGAAGACGTAGCGCTCCATCGGCGGCGGTCCGCCCCAGAACCGGATGTGGTGCTCGCACAGCCGTTTCAGATCGCGCGCGAGGCGCGCGAGGTCGGCCCGATGCCGGCCGGTCACCGCGATCTCGTGCGCGACGCCGCCGGCGACGAAGGCGGCGCGCGAGAACGTGCCGAGCTCCACCGGGTGGTCGATCAGCTCGTCGTAGTCGGCGGCCGCGTAGGTCCCGAACCGGCCGTGACGCGCGCCGGCGGTCGGGAGCGCGGTCGCCACGCGCCAGCGCGCGAACCGGCGCCCCGGCGGTGCCGCGATCTCCACCTCGCAGCGGCGGTCCTCGCGGCCGAGGACGCGCAGGAACACGCTCGGGCCGTTGAAGAAGGCGTGTGTGGCGTCCAGGTGCGCGCCGCGCACCGAGAGGTCCCAGGCGTACACCTCGGCGGTCACCGTCAGCGGGCCGCGGCACGGCGCGGCCCGCCAGGTGTGCTTGTCGAGCTTCGCCAGCCGCACCGCCGCACCGCGGCTCGCGGCGTGGATCGACACCACGTGGCGGGCGAAGTCGCGGATCAGGTAGCTGCCGGGGATCCAGGCCGGCAGCGCGAAGCGCTGTCCGGCCGGATCGGGATCGGCGACGGTGCACGACACCTCGAACAGGTGCGCCTCGGGATGCTTCGGCTGGATGCGGTAGCGGATCGGTGGCTGGTTCTTCACTGCTTCGGTCCCTGGATGATGCGCGGCTCCCCCAGCCGTGCCCGATGCCCCGCCACGCCCTGCTCGCCGCCCTCGGCGCGATCGTGCTGTGGGGGCTACTCGCCGCGCTCAGCCTGCGCCTGCGCGCCTGGCCGCCGTTCCTGCTCGTCGGGGCGGCGCTCCTCGTCGGCAGTCTCTGCGGCCTGCACGGGGTGCGCGAGTGGCGCGTTCGGCCGGGGGTCGCCGCGCTGGGCGTCTACGGCCTGTTCGGGTTCCACTTCCTGTTGTTCATGGCCTTGCGGCTCGCGCCGCCGGTGGAGGCCAACCTGGTCAACTATCTCTGGCCGTTGCTGATGGGGGTGCTCGCGCCCGCGATCTTACCCGGCGTGACCGTCGGCGCGCGACCGGTCGCCGGCGCCTGCGCGGGGTTCGCGGGCGCCGCGCTGCTGGTGACCGGCGGCGGCTTTCGCTTCGACGCCGCCCACGCCGCCGGGTACGCGCTCGCGCTCGGCTCGGCGCTCGTCTGGGCCACCTACTCGCTGCCGACGAAAAGCGTCACCGCCTTTCCCACCGGCGCGATCGGACTCGCCTGGCTCGCCGCGCTCGGCCTCGGACCGATGGGCGCGGCGTTCTTCCTCTGGGATCACGCGCTCAAGCACGGCGATCCGCGGCGCATCGGCGCACTCGCCCATCTGACGCCGCTCCTCTCGACCCTCGCCTTGGTGGCGGTGGGCGCCGGCGCGCTCACGCCGGCGACGCTCGCCGCGGTCGCCCTGATCGTCGGCGGGGCGGCGCTCGGCACGCGCGGCTAGCGGGTCTCACTTGTCGCGCTCGCTGGCGGCTGCGGCGCGCAGCCACTCGACGAACGCGCGCGCCGCCGGGCGCTCGGCCGCCTGCGGCGCGACGATGGCGAAGTAGGCCCGGCTCTGCCCCGGCGCGGTGCGGCGACGGCCGAAGGGCGCGACGAGCCGCCCGCTGCGCAGCAGCTCGTCGGCCAGCGGAACGCTGCCCAGGGCGACGCCCTGGCCGGCGAGCGAGGCGGTGATCACCTGGTCGGGCTGGCTGAAGCGCACCACACCCGCCGGCGTCGGCATCGGCACCCGCATCGTCTCGAACCAGACGCGCCAGGCGAGCCACGGCGTGCGCTCGGCATCGTCGTACTCGAGCAGGACGCAGCGCGCGAGGTCGGCCGGCTGCGCGAGCCGCGCCGCGCGCACCACCTCCGGGCTCGCGAGCGGCAGCACGCGCGCGCCGAACAGACGCGTCGCGCCGGGACCGGCCATCGCCGGCGGGCAATAACGGACCGCGACGTCGATGCGCTCGCGCTCGAGGTCCTGGATCCGGTTCTCGGCGACCAGCCGCACCTGGACGCCGGGATGCGCCGCCTGGAACCGGGTGAGCCGCGGCACCAGCCACAGCGAAGCGAACGTCACCGTGCTCGCGACGGTGAGCTCGGCCGGCCCCCGTCCGGCCCGCACCGCCGCGGTCGCGGCGCGCAGGTCGTCGAGCACCTCGCGCACCGCCTTGAAGAAGCGCTGGCCCTCGTCGGTCAGCAGCAGCGCGCGCGTCTTGCGCTGGAACAGCCGCACGCCGAGCTGCGTCTCGAGCGCCTGGACCTGCCGGCTGATCGCCGACTGGGTGAGGAAGAGCTCGGCACCGGCGCGGGTGAAAGACAGGTGCCGCGCGGCGGCCTCGAAGCCTCTGAGGAGATCGAGCGCGGGCAGGTCGCGGTTCGCCATGTAGATGCGTCACCCGCATGCATGGCATGCGGCGAAGTCGTTTGCCGCCGGCGGACCGCAGGCGGAGACTGCGGCCGTATCCGAGGCGATCGCTCCGGACACGCATGAACGAAGCGCATTATCGGGAGTACCGGAATGAACATCAAGGCCAGCACCGCTCTGCTCGTTCTCGCCCAGGGCGCCACGATCACCCTGCCCGATGCCCGGGGCGCGGTCATTCGCGTGCTCGCGGGCGAGCTGTGGATCACCCAGGACGGCGATCCGGAGGATCACTTCGCCGGCGCAGCCGAATCCTTCCGCGTGAGCCGCTCGGGCGCGACGGTGGTGCAGGCGCTGCACGACGCCCGCTTGGTCGTCGAGGCCGCGCACGCGTCGGCGCTCGAGACCTGGCAGGAGCCGCTCGCCCGGCCGCGACCTATCGGACGATCAGCGTGATCCGATTGTCGCCGCGCAGCAGCGCGAGCCGCAGCGGGCCGTCGGTGGACACGCGCAGCGCCTCGAGGAACTGCTTGACCGTGCGCACGCGAAACCGGTTGACGCCGTAAATCAGGTCGCCGCTGCGCAGCCCGGTCTTGAACGCCGGGCTGCCCGGTTCGACCGAGGTCACGACCACCGCCTCCACTTGGCCGTGCATCGGCATGCCCGGCCCGAGGTCGGCCACCTTCGCTCCGGCGAGCTGCGGCACCGACTCGCCGGCGATCGCGGTGGCGACGAACAGCTCGGCGACGCGCGCCCGCAACCGCAGCTCGCGCGGCCCGCGCAGCACGTTCAGCTCGACCTCCTCGCCGACGGGAATCAGACCGATGCGGTTGCG
>Ga0308411_10002263_pt1 | contig 13049 bp, 9 predicted proteins | sample HotsprottomLayer_2_FD_203530 | JGI IMG/M metagenome (GOLD analysis project Ga0308411, IMG submission 203530) | Hot spring phototrophic mat microbial communities from Octopus Spring, Yellowstone National Park, Wyoming, United States -... | ecosystem: Environmental > Aquatic > Thermal springs >... | reverse complement strand
CCCGCAGTCGAGCCGTCGCCGATTTGTAGGGTGCCTTCACTGATGGTCGTAGTAGCGTGAGAGTTGGTGCCGGTGAGAATCAGCGTACCCGAACCTTGCTTGATCAGACTACCGAGGCCGGACAGGCTGCCGGCGTAGGTCGTGGTGGTGCCATCACCGACCGCGACAGTGTTGGGCAGATCACCGACGCTGCTGGTATCGATCGCCCCTTGACCGGACAGCGAATTCAGCGTAATCATCGCTGCGGTAGAACTGTCGCTGCCGAGTAATCGGAGTGTGATGTTGGCGGGCAAGGCAACGCTCTCGGAGTAGGTGCCGGCATTGACGAAGAGGGTGCCGCCCGTGGTCGCCAGTGCCGCCAGTGCCTCGCCAAGAGTGGCGAAGGCATTGTAGCCAAACAGTACGCTTTGATCCCCTGCGGTTACGGGATCGGCATCGACGATTGCGGTTCCAGATACCACACTGGCCCAGTCATCATCGACGTAGACCTCACTGGGCGGGAGGAAGCACACCAGGACGACATCGTTGCCGGTGCCGCTGCTGTAGAAGATGCGGAAGGGCTGGTCGTCGATCAGCAGTTCGCTGCTGTTGGGCAGCCCCTGGAAGATTCCAGTGACCGCATCGGTAGCGTCGTTGTCGATGACGAACGAGATCTGGCCACCTGTGGGGTTGAACGTACCTGGCGTGCCAGTGTAGCTGACCTGCAATTCACCACTGAGCGTCACCTCGCCCAGAACAGTGACCTGATCTGCCGAGGTGGGTGTTGCGAAGCGGATAATCAGCGTTCCACTGATGTCGAGATCGCCGTTGACCGTGTAAGCACCCGGAGCAAAAACGGCACCCGAAGCGATGGTGACAGCTCCTGAAGAGCCGGAGCCTTGCAGAGTTCCTTGTACCACATCCATCGCACTGGTCAGCGTGGCGTTGTTGAGCAGGATTCCGCCATTGATGGTGGTCGTTTCCGTGTAGGTTCCGCTGCCGGACAATTCCAGCGTTCCCTGTCCCAGCTTCACCAGTCCGCCTGAGCCGGTTCCATTGTTGGCCAGGGTTCCCGCGTAGGTGAGCGTTACGCCATTGGCAACGTCGATGGTGCCGCTGCCGGTTCCGGTATCAGGGCCAAGCAGCACGTTGCGTATGGCAGCCAGTTCCAGCGTGCTGGTGGCACGCAAGGTGCCGCCAGCAATCACCAGCCCCGCCGTGTCATTGCCAAGGTTGGCGTTGGCGGAAATACTCAGTACGCCATCAGTGATGAAGGTCGTACCTGTGTAGGTGTTGACAGCCGTCAGCGTCGTTGTACCGGAGCCGGACTGAATCAGGTCACCCGATCCAGAGATGGCATTGTCGATGGTCAGGGCGTTAGCACTGCTGAACTCCAGAGTCGCATCATTGATGACGTTGCCCGACCCCAGCGACCCTCCGGTTCCGATACGGAGGGTTCCTACGCTGATAGTGGTGCTACCGGAATAGCTGTTGCTGCCCGTCAGGGTGAGGGTTCCGGAGCCTTGCTTGACCAGGCTGCCGCTGCCGGTGATGGTGCCTGAAAACGTGGTGTCAGTGCTGCCGTTGACCACCAACGTATTGCTGAGATTGCCGACGCTGCTGGTGTCGATCGTGCCGCTGCCCGCAATCGATAACACCGTCACGGTATCCGCAGTCGACGCATCGGTGCCCAGCAGCCGTAGCGTCACGTTGGCTGGAATGGTGATGTTCTCGTTGTAAGTACCCGCGTTGACGAACACCGTGCCGCCCGCTGCGCCCAGTGCCGCGATGGCCGTGTTGATACTCGAGTAAGCGTTGCCGCCGGTTGCCACATTGGAGAAGTAGGCACTCTGATTACCGGCCGTGACGGGGTTCGCATCCGCGATGAAGAGATTGTTCGGCGAACTCCAACCGGGGTTGACGTAGACAGTGCTGACCGCCTCGGGCACCAGGGCGATGCCGCGGATGGCGGTGTTGGGTGCTGCACTGGCGATAACAGAGGGTGTTGCCGTGAGCGTTCCGTTGTAGCCGCTGGTGTCGTTGATGACGTAAATCTGGCTGTTTGCTCCAGAGCCACTGCTACGCGTGGCATACAGCGTAACGGTCGATCCGTTGACGACTCCGGTGACCCCTCGGAAACTACTGGCACCTCCAGCCGAGCCAGTCAAGACCCAGTTGCCTCCGACGAGCGAGTATTTTTGCACGCCCGTCGAGCCGGTATCATCGGCAACGTAGACCGTATCCACGCCAGGAACAGATGCGCTCAGGTCGGCGAAGAAGAATTGAAAAGGATTCGCCGTACTGATACCAGGAAGTTGGGTCATCGTCTGACCAGTGCCTGTCGGCAGGCCAGAGTCAATCGACATGAGTCGATTGCTTCCTGATTGCATGGAAGCATACAACTGACCGGCAAAGATGTTGATTTGCCGATTGTTCGTGTTGGTCGAGGAAACAACCGTCCCCGCTCCCGAGCCACCAAGTTGTGTGTAGACAACCCCCGTGTTGGCTCCAGCCATCCAGATGTCAGTGCCGTTGCTGCTGATTGCGCTGCGGATGTTGTTGCCACTGAAACTTGTCGTACTCGTCGAGGTGTTGATGTTGCCTGCGACATCGACCACACCCACCACTCGGGCTACCGTCGCGGAATTGGTACTTGCGATGCTGGCAGTGCCGGGATTGGCATCATATCCGGTCACCAGCAAGAAGCGACCGTCGGCAGAACGAGTGATGCCTCCCTCAGAAGTGGCGGTTCCGCTCGCAGTCAGCCGCAATTGCGATCCCGATACACTGGTTGGCATCGCGATGGATTGGACGAGTGTTCCACCGGGGGTGTATTCGTCGAGAAACACTGCTGTGGCTGTACTGGTCAGAGTGGCACTACCATCGCCCACACGATAGACGACCAGATTGCCCGGAGTGAACGCTGCCAGCAGATCTCGGCGTTCGAGCTGTTCTAGCCGCAATCGCAACGGCGTTGCTTTCAGGCCAGTCGGGCTCTTTTGACCAATACGCGAACGACGGAATGCCATCATGTTGCACCCTGATGTGGTGTGGAGACTCGGGGGGGTTGGAGCATCGATCGGCCGTTCCGTAAAGCCGACAATGCCAGTACTGGGTCTCTGCGTGAGACCCTCTTCTATACTGTCAGAGCGTTAAATTATGCTCAGAGTAATTTTCTAGCTAGCAAGGGGGAAAGGATACAAGGAAAAAATGGTATCATCACCAAATCTTCACAAAAAGTTGGGCAGTGGTTTATTTCTAGGTCGCTGTGTGTGCGAGCGATCTCAGACCTTTCGATTTCGTCTAGCGTAACATTCGGCACTGGCCAGTTTCTCGCCCACTCGCATCTCCATGAGTTCCACTAGCAGCGGATGTCGGCCGAGTGGCTCGGCCTGGAGAAACTCCACGCCAGGGAACTCTGCTGCTAGTGCCTCGCGGGCCGCTGTCAGGTCGCGCCGCACATGAACACCTGCGGACAGAAAGTAAGGCACTAGCACCACACGCGTGGCTCCCAGTGCCACACACTGTCGGCCTCCTTCCTCGATGCTCGGCTCGGCCAGTTCCAGAAATGACGGCACCACGATTGGGTAGCCCCTGGCTCGCAACTGTTCCGCCAGATAGTGCAGATCCTGATTGGCTTCGTGGTGTCGGCTTCCGTGGGCAATGAGCAATAGTGCGGTGGTCATCGGTTCGATCTTTGCTAGTTGACGATCCGGCGGTTCACTAGAGTATAGGCAACACGGGCAGCAATGTCTTGCTTCACTTCGGCGAAAGGCCGGTGCGAATTGGCCGGTGACTGGGAGGAGACCTGCGGATGATTGGCGTGCGACTTGGCTGCTGGGTCGTCGAGGAAGAAATTGGCCGTGGCGGCATGGGAGCCGTCTACAAGGCACGTCGGGCTGATTCGGCTCCCGCTGATGCCCCCCAATGGGCAGCCATCAAGGTTCTCGCCGCTGAACTGGCTCTGGAGTCGGGCTTTCAAGCTCGCTTTCAGCGGGAAATCGACATTCTGGCTCGGCTTCGTCATCCGCACATCGTGCGGTTGTACGACTCGGGACAACAGCAGCATCGCTTCTGGTTCGCTATGGAGTATGTCCCCGGTCGCAGCTACGAAAGCCTGCGCGACCAGACCGGCCGCATTCCCTGGCCGGAAGTGCTGCAAGTTGCCCTGCAAATCGCTCCCGCTCTCAAGCACGCCCACGATCACGGCATCATCCATCGCGATCTCAAACCCGCCAACCTGCTTCGCGGCGTAGATCCCGATGATGCCGATGGCAAACTGTACGTCAAACTCACCGACTTCGGCATCGCCAGCCTGTTCGCCAGCCCGCATCTGACCGTCACGGGACATGTCATCGGCACACCTGAATATCTCTCGCCCGAACAGGCTGCCGGCAAGCCCGTTACCCCTCGCAGTGATCTCTACGCCTTGGGAGTCACTCTCTACACGCTGCTGACCGGCTCCACGCCGTTTGTCGGCAACGCCGTGGATCTGCTCCACAAGCACCGCTACGCCCAGTTCGAGCGTCCCAGCCGACTCGTCGATGGCTTGCCGCCGGACTTCGAGCAAATCGTCTGCGATCTGCTCGAAAAAGACCCGGCCCGCCGTCCTCCCGATGCCGGCGTGCTGTTTCGTCGGCTCGATAGCCTTCAGCGAAAAGTGCAGCGACAGGCCGCACCGCTCGAGGCACCCATCGATGCTCGTCGTCCTCTCGATGCCACAGCTACGGAGGTCAAGTCGCGAGAAGGGCCGGCCACGCTGATGAGTCGGCTCATGCGGGCCGAACTGGAAGCGCAAAATCGCCAGGGGCCGATCTCTCGCTTCTTCCATCACCCCGTCATGCTCGTGCTGCTGCTGGCTTTGTCGCTGGGAACGCTAGTCTGGACGTTCTGGCCAGACAGTCCCGAGTCGCTGTTTCGTCGCGCGCAACCGCTCATGGCCTCGGAGAGTCCTGCCGACTGGGAACGCGCTTGGGAGCAATACCTCGAACGACTCGAAACCCGCTTCCCCGATCATCCCTATCGCGACGAAGTCGATCGCTTTCGGGTGCAACTCGACCAGTATCGAGCCGAGCAAAAGGCGGAAGCGCAGGCAAGGGCCGGCAAGGGCATTTCCGAAGGCCAATGGTTCTACGAACAGGCACTGCGTCTGCGTCGGGCCGGCGACGAGCAAGCAGCTCGGCAACTCTGGAAAGCTCTAGTGACCGCCTACAGCGACGTTCCTTCCGAACGCCCCTGGACGCGACGGGCTGAACAAGCTCTCGAAGGCGTGCAACGAGAACAAGAGAACCGTGACTACACGGCACTAAAGAAAGCTCTGGAGCAGGCCGCTCGACTGGAACAGCAGGGCAAGGCCGAACAGGCGAACAACATCCGACAAGCTCTGAACCGGCTGTATCAAAGCGATCCGCCAGCGCGGGCCATACTGCAAGCAGGACGCTAACTCGGTCTGGAACGAGTTTACAAACGCATCAGAGCGGCTCCCCAGGTCATGCCGCCACCGAAGGCCGCTAGCACGACGTGATCGCCTCTCTGAATGGTGCCCTTACGAACGGCTTCGTCCAGGGCGATGGGCACCGAGGCCGCCGAAGTATTGCCGTGATGCTCCAGATTGACAATGATTCGCTCGCGGGGAATCGGCAGTTCGGGCAGAGCCGCGTCGAGAATGCGCTGATTGACCTGATGCGGCACCAAGAAGACGCGTTCACCAGGCGGCAACGGCACGCTGCTGACGGCTTCTTGCACCAGGTTGATCAGGCATCGGACGGCAAACTTGAAGACCTCTCGCCCATTGAGTCGCAGGTAGGGATTGCCCACAGGGGCCGGCCCCTGTGTCAGTGGCGGCAAGGCATAAGTCGTGGCGGCCGGCATCCAGATCAAGTGTCCGTTTTTGCCATCGGAATAAAGTCGGCTCCACAACAGGCCCTGTCCGGGTTCTTCCGTCGCCCCGAGAAGCACGGCACCGGCTCCATCTCCGAAGAGAATGCACGACGTTCGATCGCTGAAATCGATGGCCCGGCTGAGCAGTTCGGTTCCAACCACCAGCACACGTTGAGCGGCTCCGCTGGCCAGGAATTGATGAGCCACCACCACCCCCTGAACAAACCCGGTGCAGGCTCCGTTGAGGTCGAAAGCTCCGATACTGGTGCGACAGTCCAGCCCGCCCTGGATGCGACAGGCGTTGGCCGGCACCATTGTTTCGGGAGTCACTGTCGCACATACAATCAGATCGATCTCGGAAGGTTGCACACCGGCGTTTTCTAGGGCACGCCGAGAGGCCAGCACCCCCAGCGTTGCCGAGGTTTCGTTGGTGTCTGCATAACGCCTTTCACGAATACCTGTTCGCGAATAGATCCATTCGTCGCTGGTCTGCAAACTGGCGGGAAAGTCCGTATTGCGAAAACAATGTGCCGGCACCGCGCTGCCCGTGCCCAGAATACAGGCTCTTCGGCGAGTAGTGGGACTCGATCCTAGGTCTGCAACTTTCGGTTGGGGACTAGCAACCATCGTTTTTCCTTGCTGGCACAGGGGAAAGTTCGTAGTTCAGCGAAAGGTATCTGTCGGCCTGCTGGACGACCACAAGCTCTCTCGTTTCAGATTCCCTATTCTCTTTGAGGAGATTCTCGTTATGACATCCTCGTTCCTAAGCCGTCGCACCGCCCTCGCCGCTTCGGGAGCCGGTCTTGCCGGCTTGGCGACTCTCTCCGCCGCTGACGAACCCGTTCGTAAGAAAGGTAACATCCGTCAGTCGGTCTGTCGCTGGTGCTACGGCAAAATTCCCCTTATCAAACTGTGCCAGATCGTCAAGAGTCTAGGCTACGAATCTATCGAACTGCTGAGTCCCGCCGAGGTCAAGGTCGTCAAGGAGGCTGGTCTGACCTGCGCCATCCTTGGAGGAGCTGACATCGTTCGCGGATTGAACCGCAAGGAACACCACGACCGCATCCTCAAGCAACTACGCGACCATATCGACTTCGCAGCTGCCGAGGGCGTACCCAACGTCATCTGCATGTCCGGCAACCGCGGCGGCCTCGACGACGAGACCGGCTTGGCGGTTTGCGCTGAGGGGCTCAAGCGAATCGTCGGCCATGCTGAGAGGAAGAAGGTAACGATTTGCATGGAGGGGCTCAATAGCAAGGTGGATCACAAAGACTACATGTACGATCGAACCACTTGGGGAGTCGCTCTGTGCAAGAAGGTCGGCTCGGAGCGGTTCAAACTGCTCTACGACATCTATCACATGCAGATCATGGAAGGCGACATCATTCGCACCCTCACCACCTACAAGGAGTACATCGGCCACTACCACACCGGCGGTTGTCCCGGTCGTCGCGAGATCGACGAGACGCAGGAATTGAACTACCCCGCGATCGTCAAGGCTATCGTGGCTACCGGCTACAAGGGGTTCTTGGGCCAAGAGTTCATCCCAGCACGCGATCCGGTCGCCTCGTTGGCCCAGGCGTTTCGTATCTGTGACGTGTGAGCCGATCTCGGCTCGGACAAGCCGACCGCATTGGCCGGCTGACACAGGAGACCTGTCGTGAAGTGGCACTGGGTGATCATGGCAGTCGCTGTGCTGGTCGGCGTGCTGACGGTTGGCGTGTTGTTGCTGCCAGTCCACACGCCGGAACCGTCGGCGACCGTGGACTCAGCTTGGTTTCGCGAAGTGACTGCCGAACTGGGCCTGGATTTCGTACAAGATCCCGGCCCAGTGGGCGATTACTTCATGCCGCAAATCATGGGCAGCGGCGTGGCTGTCCTCGATGCCGATGGCGATGGCCGACTTGACCTGTATCTCCTGCACGGTGGCGGGCCAACGGGCCAGCGCAACCAGTTGTACTTGCAACAAGCCGACGGCCGCTTTCAAGAGGCCAGCCGAGGCAGCGGTCTGAACGTGGCCGGCTTCAGCACCGGAGTGGCGATCGGCGATGTCAACAACGATGGCCGCGATGATGTGCTGCTGGTGCAATACGGCGGTATTCACCTGTTTCTCAACGCCGGTGGCGGTCAATTCCTGCCGCAGACGACCGACAGCGGCCTGAGCAACCCCGAATGGGGCACCTCGGCCAGTTTTGTCGATTTCGACCGCGATGGTTGGCTCGATCTCATCGTCGTCAACTATGTGGCTTTCGATGCCGCTACGCCGTGCTTCGGCCCGCGCGGCCAGCGTGACTACTGCCATCCCAGCCAGTTTCCCGGACAACCCGCTCGCCTCTTTCGCAATCGCGGCAAGCAGGCGGATGGACGGGTTCGCTTTGAGGATGTCAGTCGCGCCAGTGGGGTCGGTAGCAAAGCGGCTCCGGGTCTAGGGGTGCTTTGTGCCGACTTTGACGGCGACGGCTGGCCGGATCTGTTCGTGGCCAATGATGGTCGGCCCAATCATCTGTGGATCAACCAGCGGGACGGCTCGTTCCGCGAGCAGGCGCTGCAACGCGGGCTGGCTCTCGACGGACTGGGACGCATGCCGGCCAACATGGGCATTGCCCTGGGCGATGTGAACGGTGATGGACTTTTCGATCTGCTGGTCACCCATCTGACCGAGGAAACCCACACTTTGTGGCAACAGGGGCCGCGCGGGCTGTTTCGCGACCGAACCAGCCTTGTCGGACTGGCCGAGCCGAGTTTTCGAGGAACGGGGTTCGGTACCGCCCTGGCGGACTTTGACTACGATGGCCATCTCGATGCTGTGGTCGTCAACGGAAGAGTGGCTCTGCCAGCCGCTCCGTCAGCGACCGGGTCGGACAATCGGTTCGCACCGTACGCCGAACGCAATCAACTGTTCGGCAACGACGGACAGGGGCGATTTCTTGACCGATCCGTGCTCGAAGGGCACCTGTGTGGTCGGCCGGGAGTGCATCGCGGACTGGCCATTGCCGACCTGAGCAATCGCGGCCTGCTGGATGTGATCGTGACCGAGGTGGGCGGCCCGGCTCGGATCTTTCGCTGTCAACCGACAGGCAATTGGCTGGTCGTTCGAGCAGTCGATCCGCAACACCAGCGAGATGCCATAGGAGCCGAGTTGACTCTGGAGGCCGGCTCACGCCGCTGGTGGCGGCTCATTCAACCGGGAGCTAGCTATCTGTCGAGCAATGACCCCCGCGCTCATTTCGGGCTGGGCGAGACGACCCGACTCGACCGATTACGCATTCGCTGGCCGGACGGTAGCGAAGAATGGTTTGTGCCCCCGAGTGTCAATACCCACTGGACGGTTCGCAAGGGCGAGGGCCAACGACCATGAAACGTCGCCAACGGTGGATTCTGCTTGCCCTGATTGTCGCTGTCGCTCTGGGGACTGGAACGTATGTCGCCTGGCCAATCCTCTTTCCGCCGCCACTGCCCGCTGTGGATCTGACGGGGGTGGATCGCGAAATCGCGCTGGCGATCGCGGAGGCTCGACAGGCGGTGTACCTGCACCCCGATTCCGCCGAGACGTATGGCAAGCTCGGCATGGTATTGCTGGTTCATGGCTTCGATCAGGCAGCGGAAGTCTGTCTCGAACAGGCCCAACGTCGCGATCCGAACGACCCGCGTTGGCCCTACCATCGTGCCACTGCCGTGCGTCACCAACTGTCCCGAGCGTGTGCGTTGATGGAACAAGCGGCCGAACGAGCTGGCGACGATCCCCCATCGGTTCGGCTGCGACTCGGCGAACTGTATCTGGAAAGCGGTCAATTGCAACAAGCCAAAGAGCAATTCCAGCGCATCCTGGAGCGTATTCCTGGGCAACCTCGTGCCCGACTGGGACTGGCGCGAGTGGCTCTGGAAGAAGATCGACCTGCCGAGGGGCTTCGCTTGCTAGAGGGCTTGCAGCGACAGTCGGCCGCTCGTCTGCGGACGGCTCTGTACCAGCGGCTGGGCGACCACGCCAACGCCGAGAAGGCGCAGGCGATGGCCGAGACATTGCCGGCCGATCTGCCCTGGCCCGATCCCTTTCTAGAGGAACTGGCCCAGTTGCGGGCCGGCAAACGGCATCGACTCCAGCAGTTGCAGGAACTAGAGCAGCAGGGCAAGCGAGCGGAAGCACTCGCTCTGGGCAGGCGGATCGAAAAGATCCACCCTGACGTTTACTGGCTGGTCGAAGCCCGTATCTATCGCGATCGTGGCCTACGAGAGGAGGCGATCCGCTGCTATCGGCGGGTTTTGCAACTCGATCCCGATTCGCTCGATGCTCGGCTGGAACTGGTCGAGATATATCGAGCGGCCGGTCAACTGGCCGAAGCCCGCACGGAACTGCAACAATTGCTCGAACGTGAACCGGGACACGGGCCAGCTCGACTAGCTCTGGGGCAGTGTGAGTGGTCGCTGGGCAACCGTTCGGCGGCTGTGGAGCATTTGCGTCGGGCACTGGCCTGCATGCCGCTGTCGATCCAGGCGCACGAAGAACTGGCTCGCATGCTGACGGAGTCCGGCCAAGCCGAGGAAGCCGCTCGCCTGCGTCGGCAGGCCGAACGATTGCGAACCAATCGCCCCTGACGCAAGCCAGGCCGATCGTGTAAGATAACTTTTTGTCAACCGTATCCCCAAACTGCCGCATGGAGGCGCAGCATGTTTGCTCCTGATCTCGTTTCCCCGTCTCCCAGTCTCATCAGCCTCGTACTTCCAGTCGCCCTGATCGGATTGTTGAGCGTGAATCTGTGGCTGGCCTTCCGACCCGCGTTGCGTGGGGCGATGGCAGGAGGACTGGTGGCACTGCTGTTTCTGCTAGGGATGTCCTTCGCTCGATCGGCCCAACCGGAGGGGGTCTCGTTCGTCGGGCCATCGGTTTACTTGCGAGAACCTGGGCTGGATGGGCAGACGATCGACCTAGAGGACTATCGCGGGCAATTGGTACTGCTGGAATTCTGGGCGAGTTGGAGTCCGGTCTGTCGCGGTGAGGTCGCTCATCTGCGAGCCGTCTGGAATCGCTGCCGCAACAGGGGTTTACAGATCATCGGCATCAGTTTGGACGAGGACATTCAGGAGGTTCGTTCCTTTCTGCGCGCCGAGGAGGTGGACTGGCCGCAGGTGTTTTACCCAGAACCAGAGCGACGCGGGCAGCACAATCCAGTCGTCCAGCAATTCCACGCCTGGACGCTGCCCTCCAACGTGCTGATCGATGCTGAGGGAAGGATCATCGCTCGCGACCTGCGCGGCCCAGAACTGGATCAGGCCATCGAAATCGCACTGGAGCAACTGGCGATCCGGCTAGCCGTCAAAGATCGGTTGCTCAATGGAACTTCCTTCCTACTAGCGGGCCTGCTGATCGGCTCGCTGGTGGGAACCGCTCTGAGTTTCTGGGGCAGGCGACAGGAGAAGAATGCCGCACCTGGAAACGTCCTCGACTCCGCTGCCGTTGCTGCCTAGGGCAAGAACATCAGGATAGCTGCGAGCAGCACGATCGAAACGACCCACAAGGTGTCCGCCAAGCGCGCGTACAACTCTCTGCTCCGTGTTCTCATACCGGCTGTGCCGATGGTGCATGCATCGGAGAGAAAAAAAAGCCTCTCTACTTCCAGCGTACTCGCAGCGAGTGGGATAGAATGGAGTTGCAAGCCAACCATTGCTCCGCTCGTAGGAGGGTAGCGAGATGCTGGTACTGAGTCGAAAACTGGGTGAGAAGATTTACATCGGCGACAACATCTGCATCACGGTCGTGGATATCGATCGGGGCAAGATCCGTCTGGGGATTGAAGCCCCGCGTGATGTGCCGATTTATCGCCAAGAGTTGCTGCCCCTCAAGACTGGGGAGACAACGCCGCCTAATCCCTCTGTGGTCGGACGGTGAACGTGTCATCGTTTCGGGTGGTTTTGCTGTCGAATCAGAATTGCGCAGTTCTCTGTGAGCCGCCGTTCTGTACGAGAGCAGAGATGTGGAGCTTTCCGATTCCAACGCGGAGGGAACACAGCACCAGCAATTGCGATGAGCATTTCACAGGGAGCGGTTGGCATACTCCCAGTCCAGGAGCAGTGGCTCGCACAGAGGAAAGGCCCGACAGGTTTTATCACCTGTCGGGCCTTTGTCCTTGTTTTGGTGGCTCGGTGTGACCATCTCCCACCTGCCTGCCGGTGCTTTCGTCGGTACTTGCGGTCCGCTATCATGCTTAGGAAGCGATTTTGGGTTCGAAGGATGACAGCCAGACCATGTACACCCTCGTTTACGACTATGACGTTGCCGTGGTTGGAGCCGGTCATGCGGGCGTAGAAGCCGCTCTGGCGGCCGCTCGCTTGGGGCTGCGGACGGTGCTGCTGACCATGAACGCTGATGCCGTCGCCCAGATGAGTTGCAATCCGGCCATCGGCGGGGTGGCCAAAGGGCAGATCGTGCGGGAAATCGATGCTCTAGGCGGAGAAATGGGACGCGTCATCGACGCGACTGGCATCCAGTTCCGTCTGCTCAATCGAACCAAAGGGCCGGCCATGCACTCCCCCCGCGCTCAGGCTGACAAAAAGGCCTACCAGTTTGAAATGAAACGGCGAGTCGAAGAGCAACCCAACTTGACGCTTCGGCAGGAACTGGTCGAAAGACTGCTGGTAGAAGACTTGCCCAGTGCCACACCGCATGGTCAGCGACGCAGAGTGCAGGGCGTGTTGGTACGCGGCGACACGTTCTATCGCGCTCAAGCAGTGATCCTGACGACCGGCACCTTCCTCAAGGCCGTCATGCATACCGGAGAATCGCAAATGCGTGGCGGACGAGCCGGCGACGGCAGCGCGGAATCGCTCAGCGATAGTCTGACCGCCTGGGGCTTTGAACTGGCCCGATTCAAGACGGGAACCCCTTGTCGCCTCAACGGTCGAACTATCGACTTCAGCAAGTGCGAGGAGCAGCCCGGCGATGCGAATCCTGTGCCGTTCAGCTTCCGCACTGATCGGATCGAGCAACCACAACTGATGTGTCACATCACCTACACCAATGCTGCTGCCCACGACATCATTCGCGCCAATCTACATCGCGCGCCGATGTACAGCGGCCAGATCCAGACCCGTGGGCCGCGTTACTGTCCCTCCATCGAGGACAAGGTGGTACGTTTCGCGGACAAAGAAAGCCATCAGATCTTCCTGGAACCCGAAGGCCGGAACACCTTGGAATA
>Ga0308411_10002260_pt1 | contig 13057 bp, 9 predicted proteins | sample HotsprottomLayer_2_FD_203530 | JGI IMG/M metagenome (GOLD analysis project Ga0308411, IMG submission 203530) | Hot spring phototrophic mat microbial communities from Octopus Spring, Yellowstone National Park, Wyoming, United States -... | ecosystem: Environmental > Aquatic > Thermal springs >... | reverse complement strand
TTCGCTTTGATTTTAGCGACGACCCGGCGATCGTCTGGGCAGACGCGGGGGTAAATCTCAGTCACCTCGCCCGCCAGGCTGCGGAACTCGGCTTAAGCGGATTAGAGTGGGCTTGTGGTATCCCAGGTACATTAGGTGGCGCCGTTGTCAATAACGCTGGCGCTTTCGACGGCGATATGGCTGGCAATCTGGTCATGGTCACAATCTTGCATCGCAAATGGGATAACAATCAAGTCCGCGCCGTGCAAGAGCAATGGACAGTGGCAGAGATGGAATATCGCTATCGATCGAGTCGCCTGAAAACTTATCCCAATCAGGCCGTCGTTTTATCGGCTCTCTTGCGACTTGAGCGGAGTGATCCGATAAAAATAAAAACGAAGATGGATGAGTTTAACCAGCGCCGTCGCCAAACTCAACCCCCAGGCGCCAGTTTAGGTTCAATGTTCAAGAACCCTGCAGGTGATTTTGCCGGGCGGCTTATTGAAGCAGCCGGATTGAAAGGAATGACCGTTGGTGAAGCGATGATCAGCCCACTCCACGCGAATTTCTTTATCAATTTGGGGAATGCATCAGCCAGTGACGTCTGGCAGTTGATCCAATTAGCGCGTCAAGCTGTCGTTGCTAAATTCGGGATCGACCTGGAACTTGAAATCCAACCGCTGGGCAATTTTCCTGAGCTGGCTTCCCAAACTCCAATCAAATCATCAATCGAGGTTCAAAATGAGTGATCGAAATCAAAAGTTGAAAGTAGCTGTATTGTTCGGCGGTGTTTCTGGGGAACATGAGATTTCTCTCTTATCAGCCCGCTCGATTCTCTCCGCCTTAGACCCTCAGCGATACGAAGTCATTCAAATCGGCATCACTCATGAAGGTCAATGGTATAGCGGTGAAAATGTCCTTGAAGGGTTTAATGCGGGTGACTTGACTTCCTGCACTCCTGCCACCCTGCTACCAGATCCAACCCGCAACAGTATTTACCTCTTGAACAAGGAACAATCCCATGAACTCTTAAGCCACCTGAGTTCGGTTGATGTTGTCTTCCCCGTGCTGCATGGCACCTTTGGCGAAGATGGCACCATCCAAGGATTACTTGAACTGGCAAATATCGCCTATGTCGGTTCCGGGGTAGTCGCCTCGGCGGTTGGCATGGATAAAGGGATTTTTAAAGATGTCATGCGAGCTCACAATATCCCGGTGGTCGATTGGAAGGTCTTCACCCGGCAAGAAGTTGAGAACAGTCTCGATGAGACAATCGCCGAAAGCGAAAGCATTGCCCCCTATCCGCTTTTTGTAAAGCCGGCCAACCTCGGTTCCTCGGTGGGGGTGAGTAAATGCCACAATCGCCAGGAGTTACTTCTTGGATTAAAAGACGCCAGCCGCTATGACCGGCGGATCTTGGTCGAGCGCGGGGTAAACGCTCGGGAAATCGAAGTAAGCGTGTTGGGTAATGAAGAAGTTGAGGCCTCTATCCCAGGCGAGATCATCCCGGCCGACGAATTTTACTCCTACGACGCAAAATATCACGATGATCGCTCTCAATTGCTCATCCCAGCCCCATTGGAACCTCAGCTAGCCGAATACGCTCGCTCATTAGCCATTCGCACCTTCAAAGCGATTGACGGCGCAGGAATGGCTCGTGTAGATATGCTCTTGGACAAAAATAGCGGCGAACTGTTTGTGAATGAGATCAATACCATCCCCGGCTTCACCCGCATCAGCATGTATCCGAAACTCTGGAATGCTGTTGGAGTCAGCTATCCAGAATTGGTTGACCGGTTGATTGAGTTAGCCCTCGCTCGGAAAGCAGAAAAAGCCAGGAATTTGTATCGTTATCAAAGAGAGAGTAGAGGAAAGTGAAAGCCAAACCAACGTCCTCGCCCTTCATTAAGACCTCTTCACTAAACGCAAATTCCTGGACAGGAAAAGAGCGTAGCAAATCGCGCTTACGGAGCTCTGCAACGGGACGAAAAAGAATCGCTGAAATGGAAGCCCGCCGCGTTCCAGTTCTGATGCGCGGCACAATCGCCGGCTTACCCATGGCAACTCCGCGGCGCTCGGTGAAGGCCGGGCGGCGGCTAGATGTGCCGCTCGGCGTCCCAGGCACTGAAATCCGCTTGCCGAGCATCCCCCAGATTCAGGTAGGTTGGCGATTGCTATCCGCCATTCTAAGCCTGGCATTGTTAGCCTTGCTCTATTTGCTCTGGACAGCCCCTGTGTTCAGGATCGATACTGTAAATCTTCAAGGGTTGCAACGCATCAGTGCCAGAGAAGTTTCGATTGAGTTAAATCTAGAAAATCATCCAATCTTTACCGTTGATCCGCAAACGCTCCGCGAACAGATTATCACCCAATTCCCGGAATTTCGGAGCGTTGAAGTGAGCCTGCAGTTCCCCAATAAGGTCACCATTCAGGTCGAGGAACGCAAACCAATTTTTGTCTGGAAACAAGACGACCGCACCTTACTGGTCGATGCAGAGGGGGTTGCATTTCCGCTCCGCGGTGAGAACGCCAGATTACCCAAACTGGTGATCGAAGCCAGCAACTTTCCCCAACCTGCCCCAACTGAGTTGCAGAACGAACTGCGGGAGCTTTTGCTTCCGATCGATCTGGTTTCGAGCATTCTGTCCATCAGCGCAGCGATTCCAGAAGGTGCAGTTCTTTTCTACGATGGTGAACGCGGACTTGGCTGGCGAGATCCCCGCGGATGGACAGTTTATGTTGGAGCGTCGAAAGATCTCGGTCTCAAAATGAAGATCTACGAATTGATGGTTAAGAAAATCATCAAGAAAGAAGAACAAAAACCGGTACTGATTAGCATTGAATACGTCCATGCACCGTATTACCGATTGGAGCGATAATGATGAGAAGCGAACGTCCAGTCGTTGTTGGAATTGATATTGGTACGACCAAGATATGTACCCTGGTCGGCTGTGAAGAGTCTCCTGGTCAACTGCAAATCCTGGGAGTTGGTATAGAACCCTCGCAAGGGATCAAGAAGGGCGTCATTGTAGACCTGGCTGCCGCCTCTCAAGCAGTCAAACGTTCCATTGAAAAAGCCGAACGCACCTCTGGGATGGAGATCAATGCGGCCCTGGTCAGTATGGCCGGATCGCAAGTCTCTTCGACCAATAGTCGCGGTGTAGTTGGTATCAGTGGACGCGTGATCGATCAGGATGACATCCTGCGAGCGATTGAGTCGGCTCGCGCTATCCCAATCCCCCACAATCGAGAGATCATTCACGTCATTCACCGCGGATTTAATGTTGATGGACAGGAAGGGATTCGTATGCCGATTGGTATGCATGGCTATCGTCTGGAGGTCGAAACCCATATCATCACCGCCTCAGCCGCTTCAACCGAAAACCTGCGCCAATGCGTCGGTTTCTCTGGCGTGGAAGTATCTCAGTTTGTTCTCAATCCGCTTGCCTCTGCGGAGGTTGCCCTGACAGAGACCGAACGCCAAATGGGAGTATTGGTCTGCGATATTGGCGGGGGCACAACCGATATTGCCCTGTATAGTGAAGGAGATGTCTGGTACACAGCCGTCTTAGCCGTAGGTGGCAATCATATCACTTCGGACATTGCCCAGGGACTGCACTTACCCATGTCTCAAGCTGAAGAGATCAAAATTCAGCATGGTCACGCAATTCAAGCGGATGTAAACGCGCACGAAACCTTTGAAATCAAGCCCTTTGGTGAAAACGAACCGATAGAAATCAGCCGTGCATTGCTTGCCAATATCATCGAGGCGCGGGTTGAAGAAATTTTCAACCTGGTGCTCCAAGAGCTGAAACGATCGGGGTACGACGGTTTGCTACCGGCTGGCATTGTCTTGACCGGTGGCAGCAGTCTCCTGCCGGGGATGCGCACAATGGCAAACCGCATCTTTGGTGTGCCAGTGCGGATTGCCCGCCCCGAAGGTTTGGTAGGGATGACCGATCGCTTGAACTCTCCGGCTTTTGCCACTTCGGTAGGCCTGTTGAAATGGGCCTTTCTCTACAATGAATTCTTACCCACCGAGCCGCAGAAAAGTTCCTTGCCCTTGTCGGGCAACCATCAGGCTTGGGAAATCCTGAAAGAATGGTTACGACGGCTACTCCCCTAAGCGAGTATGCCGATAACGAACGACGATATTTCTAAAGTATGAGGAGGATTTTTTATGAGTACCAATCCAATACCGAATTCGCTCGAATCTTTTGCCAAGATAAAAGTGGTTGGCGTAGGCGGCGGTGGCTGTAATGCCGTCGACCGCATGATCGACGAGGGCTTGCAAGGTGTGGAATTTGTTGGCATCAATACCGATGCACAAGCCCTGCTAAATTCAAAGGCCCCAATTCGCGTGCGCATTGGCGAAAAGCTGACTCGCGGCCTGGGTTCGGGAGGCGATCCCGAGACCGGGCGGAAAGCCGCCGAAGAATCTGCCGAGGATCTTTACAACATCCTAAAAGGTGCTGACTTAATTTTTATCACCGCCGGTATGGGAGGTGGCACCGGAACCGGAGCGGCGCCAATTGTAGCTCAAATCGCCAAAGAATGCGGTGCTTTGACAATCGGTGTAGTGACGCGCCCCTTCTCTTTTGAGGGCCCAAAACGCATTCAAACCGCTGAACAGGGAATCGGCAAACTAAAAGAACAGGCCGACACCCTAATCGTTATTCCCAATGATCGCTTATTGCAAATTATCGATCGCCGAGCTACCGTTCAGCAATCCTTCAAGCTAGCTGATGACGTTCTCAGACAAGGGGTGCAAGGCATTTCGGAACTGATTACCGTGCCGGGTTTGATTAACCTGGATTTTGCCGACGTACGCACCATTATGTCCGAAGGCGGCGCCGCTTTGATGGCAGTTGGAACTGGCAAAGGAGAAGGTGCAGCCCGCGTGGCAGCGGAGCAAGCCATCTCCAGCCAGTTACTGGATATTACCATCGATGGTGCCCGAGGCATATTGTTTAACGTGACTGGCGGGAACGATTTGACGTTGCATGACGTCAATGAAGCAGCCGAGATCATCAAAAGCACTGCTCATCCTGACGTCAACCTGATCTTTGGAGCAGTGATTGATCCAAATATGAAAGACGAGGTGCGAATTACGGTGATCGCCACGGGTTTTGAACGATCCACCCCAAACCGCTATGCTGGTGAGGTGATGAGCCGCGAAACCAAGTCCGAACGGCCGGCGCCAAGTGCCCCACCCAGCCAAAGCCAACGGCGCGACTTCCAGCCACGCGCTTTCAACACCGAAGATCTAGACATTCCGACCTTTTTGCGTAACCGTTCGACAAGCGATCGTTTGAAATAGGCTGGAATTACGACTTGTCTAATATCGACAAGCTGCTGGTCTCCTCCTCCCAGCAGCGGTTCGGGTTTCATGCCCACTCCTCTCCATCTTTGCCCTCGCGTGGAGAGGGGTTGGCGCTTTTGGGGCAGCAAGGATGTTGCCCCAAAAATTTTAATCTTATTAATCACAATTAACTCTTGCTTTATTGACCGACCTGTGCTAAAATCCCGACAGCACAATATATGACCCCAAACAATTAGAATACTCCCATCTATAGGGGTTACATTTGTTCTAATTATTTATCCGTAACGATGCAATGCCCTTATTGTAAAAACACGACCTCAAAAGTCATAGACACTTCCCACGATTCTCGCGGTGGTGTGCGTCGGCGACGCGAATGTGAAAAGTGTGGGCAAAGGTTTAGCACTTATGAGCGCCCTATCCTTGCCACCCCCTTAATTATCAAAGCCGATGGAACACGAGAAGAGTTCGATCGGGAGAAGTTGTTGCGGGGCATTCGCATCGCCTGCGCCAAACGGCCGGTCTCTGCTGCCGATATTGAACGTTTGGTTGGGGAGATTGAAGCCAACCTTCAAGCTATGGGACGAGCAGAAGTTTCATCCCGCGTGGTGGGGGATATGGTGATTGCTGGTCTAAAAGAACTAGATCAAATCGCTTATATCCGTTACGCCATCGTTTATTTACGACTTTCCGACTTAAGATCGATTCGAGACGAAATCGATCATCTCCTTGAGAGTTGAGCGTCAAGGTAAGATGCCAAAGGGGGTACCCGTTTTATTTTATCGTTATTTTATCTATAAGGAGTCGCTACAATGTTGACCGAATCCAAACAATCTTCTACCCTCCTCCCCATCCCTTCGATGCCCGAAGGGCTACCAAAAGTCGAGCTAACTGAAAACGCTCGCCAGGTTCTCCTGCGCCGTTATGTGCGCCGCAATCCAGATGGCACTCCGGCAGAGACCGTCGAAGGGACGTTTTGGCGGGTTGCTTATGCCGTCGCCCAGGTTGAAAAACAATGGGGCGAAGATGTGATAGGCATTGCTATTCAGTACTATGAGCTATTAACCTCCCGCTGCTTCTTCCCAAACTCACCGACCTTCACCGGCGCTGGCACCCCTCTTGGGCAACTGGCAGCCTGCTTTGTCCTGCCCATCAGTGATGATATGGGGCGGCGCTCAACTGGCATCTTCCAAACGCTGCGCGATGCCGCCTTAATCCAGCAAACAGGCGGAGGTAATGGCTTCTCCTTTTCCCGTTTGCGACCCAAAGGCGCGCTGGTTAAATCCTCTGCCGGGCAGGCTACTGGCCCGGTTGGATTCCTGCGCGTCTACGACAAAGCCTTTGGCGAGGTGGCTCAAGGTGGTACACGCCGAGGCGCAAATATGGCCGTGTTACGAGTCGATCATCCAGATATCGAAGAATTCATCACCTGTAAAACAGATGAAAACGCGATTACCAACTTCAATATCTCGGTGGGAATTACCGACGCCTTTATGAAGGCTGTGATTCAAGGCGCAGATTGGGAATTGCGGTTTCCAGACGTCACAGCCCCAGAGTACAAAGACTTCGATGGTACCCTGGAACAAGCCGAAGCGGCCGGCATTCCAATCAAAGTGTATAAAGTGGTCAAGGCACGCGAATTATTTGAAAAGATCGTTCGCCAGGCTCACCATAACGGTGAACCCGGCGTACTTTTCCTCGATGCTGCCAATCTAACGAACCCTGTCCCCCACCTATATCCGCTTGAAGCCACCAATCCTTGCGGCGAACAGTGGCTAGGCCCTTACGAGAATTGTTGTTTGGGCTCCATCAACCTTGCCCAGCATTTTGCGCCTGATCGTCAGGTGGATTGGGAGAAACTGCAACACAACGTCGAACTGGCTACTCGCTTTTTAGACGATGTTGTGGATGCCAACGCCTATGTACCAGCCGTACCCCAACTGCGTGAAGCAGCCATGCAAGCTCGGCGCATCGGTCTGGGCATCATGGGTCTAGCCGATTTGATGTACCACGTTGGCATTCGTTATGGCTCACCTGAGGGACAGGAATTTGCCTCACAGGTGATGGAGTTTATCCGTTTCCATGCCATGCGCACCAGCATCCAACTGGCAAAGGAGCGCGGACCATTTCTGGCAATAAAAGGGAGCATCTATGACCCTGAAAACTTGACCTGGAAACCCCCAACGCCCCTCTTCCCCTACACCCGCAACTGGAATAGACCTTCTATTGATTGGCAGGAAATCGTTACTGGCATCCGCCAATATGGCATTCGCAATGCAGCCCAAACCACTGTTGCCCCAACCGGCACCATAGCCACCGTCGCCGGCTGCGAAGGATATGGCTGCGAACCGGTGTTTGCTCTTGCTTATATCCGCCACGTCAATGACAACGGCAAAGATTTGCAACTCCACTACACCAGTCCCCTCTTTGAAAAAGCACTCATCGAGGCGGGACTGAATGAGGAGACTCGCAAGCGGATCATTGATCACGTGATCGAATACGGCACCTGTCAAGATCTGCAGGAAGTGCCAGAAGGGATCCGCCGTGTTTTTGTTGTTTCTACCGATGTCACCGCCGAAGAACACGTGCGGATGCAAGCCGCAATGCAAGCTTTTGTTGATAACAGCATGAGCAAAACTATCAATTTCCCAGCCAACGCAACGGTAGAAGACGTCATGATCGCCTACCAGCTTGCCTGGCAGTTAGGCTGTAAGGGTATCACCGTATACGTCACCGGTTCCCGCGAAAAAGTCGTTTTGGAAACCAAAGCAACCGCCAAGAGAAAAGTCCAAGAGGAAGGCAGCAGTTATAGCGCAGAACAAATTGCCCTTTGGCAGGAACAGAAAAAGCCCCGCCCACGCGCCTTGCATGGATACACCTATAGTATCAATACGCCGTTAGGAAAAGCCTTTATCACCATCAACGAAAACGGTGGCAATCAACCCTTCGAAGTCTTTATCAACACCGCCAAAGCCGGATCGGATACAGCAGCCGTCTCTGAAGCCATTGGCAGATTGATTTCCTACATTTTGCGGCTTGCCTCTCCAGTTCCACCCCGTGAACGACTCAAAGAAGTGTGGAGGCAATTGAGCGGCATTGGCGGCGGGCGTTCCCTGGGCTTTGGACCAAACCGCGTCCGTTCTCTCCCCGATGGCGTTGCCCAGGTTCTGGCAGAGTATCTGGAAAACAAAGAAGATCATGAAGAGAGTTCATATCCAAAGATGCCGACCCTGGAGCTGGAGCTGGATGCTGAACGGACGATCGGAAGCTCACCTGAGTCGCCATCTAACTCCTCGTCCGAGACAACCCGCATGCAAATCGGAGATTTATGTCCCGAATGTGGGCAGGCTGCTGTCGTCAACGAGGAGGGCTGTCGGAAATGTTATGCCTGTGGCTATAGCGAATGTTGAGCGATGACCAAACGTTTGGTGGTGATTGCTGGCAACATTGGAACCGGCAAAACCTCGCTGGCAGAGCGGATCGGCGCCCGCTTAGGTTGGTACACTGCCTTTGAATCGGTCGCTGATAATCCCTACCTGGCAGATTTTTACGCCGATATGCGCGCCTGGGCTTTTCATTTGCAGGTCTTTTTCCTTGGGCATCGCGCCCAACAATATCTGCAAATGGTGCAACTGCCTCAATCGGTGATTATTGATCGCAGTATCTACGAAGATGCCTACATTTTTGCTCGCGCCCTTTATCAGATGGGCAACCTCAGCGAACGGGATTATCAATCCTATCGGACGGTCTTCGATCTCATCGTAAACCAACTGCCTCCACCGGACTTGTTGATTTACCTCCAAGCCCCGGTGGAGGTTTTGTTGAACCGCATTCAGCAACGCGGACGCAATATCGAGAGCGGTATTACCGCCGATTACTTACGCTTACTAGAAAGTTTCTACGACGATTGGTTGCAAACCTTTGATGTGTGTCCTGTCCTGACCATTCGCACTGATGACCTCGATTATGTCCATCGCCCAAAACATCTTAATATCGTGGTGCAGCGCATTCAAGAACGCTTAGCCGGTCGGGAAGAAGTCATCTTTCCGACAAACTCGGCATAGCGGAAGCAGGGTTTCCAAAGCTGCTGGTTAAAGTCGAACGACCAAGCTTAATATCAGACCCGCTAAATAAAACAACCCAAAACGACGATTATGGAAAAAGGCGGCAGCCACAAAATAATTCGGCCAAACGTCGGGGAAGTCTTGGGGTTTCTCTTGTGGTTTTGGAGCACGAAAGATCGAAAGGACACGCAAAAAGGCCGGCAAGGCAAAAACAACAAGCAGTAAGATAGGGGAGAAGAAGCCAATTACTACCAGATAGATGACCGAGAGATACTGAGCCACCAGCATACCCACCACCGTCCAACGCGAGAGTCGCTCACCCAGAATGACCGGCAGGGTGTAAATGCGCTTAGCCTTATCCATCTCTAGTTTGTCGATATGTTTGCCAAAAATAACCCCCGTGACTCCCAACGCATAGGGTAGGCTGGCAAGCACAACGTTCCAATCCCAGATCCCACTAACAACGTAATAAACGCCACCGATCATCAGCGGCCCCCAAACAATCAAAACTGCAAGCTCACCAAGAGCAATATATTTCAACGGCCAGGTATAGAAAAGAACAAAGAAAGCGCCAGCTAATAAAAGTGGCAGGGTCAATCCACCCCGATAGAAAATCAGGTAGATACCAATTGCCAGGGCTAATCCCCCCGTCACCGCCGAGTAGGTTAAGTGCTGTCGTCTGGTCATCAAGCCATGAAGGAGCGGCTGCGGCCCGTATTGAGCGCGGTAATAGTTTTGCTCATCGACGCCGCGCGCCGCATCGGTGTAATCGTTGAGCAAATTATTGGTTGCATGGGCTAAGACAATGCCCAGGGTGGCTAAAAACCAGGGCAAAAATTGGAAAACTCCTTGTTGATAAGCCAGAATTCCTGCAATAGCTCCGCTCAAAAACGTCATGATCAGCACGGCGGCGCGGGTAGAGATCAGCCACTTGGAGATTACATCCAGTCTATCCCACTCGGCTTTTTCCACATGGGGAATAATTTGCAAAGCCTTAATCCACATCGAAGTATTCATCGGTTCACCTCCAACGCAGATTTTATCCGAGAATGTGGAGCAAAAATCTAAGAATTCTGTTGGAATCTTCTGCTTCCGTCCTCAGTAGCTTTCTCATTCTTCTGCAGGTATCCACGCAATCTGTAGATAGTTTTTAGCCATTTGGCTAATTCAAATTCGCTTAACCCATGCTCGGATTGACTGCTTAACCTCCTCCCATGCCACTGGTTTAAGCAGAATGGGATCGGTTTCGGCTTCGGCGTCATCAAAATAAACTACTCCACAAAGAACAGGCCCAATATCGGCGTTTGCAAACTTGCGCTGATAAAACGCTAACATCTGTTCAAGCGAAAAAACAAATTTACCCAAGGCGTAGAGATCATAAAAATCTTTTTTCTAGCTTCTTTGAGCAATGGCAGCTAATTTCATGGCGGCTAAATCTTGCAATGATGCCAGATACCAAACTGCTCCCAGTAGACCAAAGGCGCGAGAAAAGGATAAGTAAACCGCAAAAAACTCACCTGGACATCGTCAATTGATCCATGTAGCGTTCCCTCGGCAACTGGGTTGATGTAACCGCAATGCCAGCGTGCTTCAATTGTTGAGCAAAATCCATTGGATGGTCAAATTTATCTTGGCAAAACCAATCCAAATCTAACGATTGTCGATGAGCCAGGTAAACCGTTATGGCTGTTCCATCGACCAGGAAGAAGTTCTGCTGGTTACCAGCGGCGCAAGTTGCCTGATCACCCGTATTTGACGGGGAGATAATCCATCCAGAAAGAAGTTCATTTTTTGGTTCTCCTTCCCCGGACACTGTTGTGGAATTGCGCAATCCACTGATCCACCTGATCTGCGGGCAGGTCTAAAATCAACTGCCAGTAGCGCATTTGGCGGGGATTTAATCCTTTTCCCCGGCGGTTCAGGATGTAATCTCGCAAGGCTATGTCTCCCCAATGTCCTCGCAACCATTTGATATCTTGCAGGCTGCCTCGTTCGAGAATGCGAGCGGCGATAAAGTCATGGTGCAAGTCCCAGGATAGGTCTTCAAAGGTGACATCCAAAAAAAGCGCTCGCAACTGTTCGGGCAAGGAGATATTACTGAAGTTTTGCACGTTTTGATTCTAACGTTAATTCTGGTTACCACAGGGTCATTTCACACTCGTCAAGTGCTTTTAAGATCGGCTTGGGTCTATGCAGGCCAGATTGTGCCGGCGCGTACAATGGTTCGATCCGGTACATCCTGCTTGATCGTTGCCCCATTCCCAATGCGACAATGAGCCCCAATCCTGACCTGCAAATTAACGGTTACTCCCATGCCGATTAAGGTCGCTTCCCCCACCCGCACTTCTCCCGCTAAAATCGCCCCTGGCGATAAGTTGACGTAATCGCCAAGGACACAGTCGTGTGAGACAATCGCCCCCGTGTTGACGATCACACCAAAGCCGAGCCTGGCATCACTACCCACATAAGCGTGAGCAAACACCTGAGCGCCTTCACCCAAAGTAGCACTTGCCTCAACAAAAGCTGTTGGGTGGATAACCGTTGGGAAAGAGAAGCCAGCCGACCTGCCGCGCTCGAAAACAGCTATGCGCTGCGAAATATCACCGATTCCACCAACCGCATTGACCATCAGACGGTAGCCGTTTTGATAAAAGCGGGTTAAATCCTCGCTGCGTCCGATTACCGGCACTCCCATAACGAGACTGCCCAGAGGTTTGTGATCATCAATGATGCCGGCAATAGCCTGTTGTCCGCCAGCACGGATCAACTCGATCAGTGATTTTCCATGACCTCCTCCACCGAAGACCAAAACCGCTGAGGTATCAACTGATGAGGAAATCGTTTTTTCAGCTTGCAAGCTTTCTTCTTCTAACCAGCGTCGCAGGCGTTGCTCGGTGATCCATTCGCCCTTCGGCAAACGGCTTAAATCGATCTTTAATTCTTCTGCTAGGCGTCTCGCCGGTTCGGTAAGACGAGCCTCGGTTTGTGACTTTTCCTCCGTTATGACGTTGGTCATCCCCGCCTTAAGCGGCAGGCTTTGAAGATCAAAATTCGGCTCTGAAGAGAGAACCCCAAAGAGCTCGCCAGCTCGCACGACCTCCCCGGCCCGAAGATAGACGAGGAAGACATAGCCAGCACTTTCAGCGGTTATTTCTGCCGTAGCTTTGGTTGTCTCAACAACTCCCAAAACCTGTCCCGCCTGAACTTGTTGCCCCTGTTGTACTTCAATGGACGCCAACGTCATTTCTGGTTCATTGGCGTTGATCAGGGGAAAGAGAATCGGTTTGATCAGCTCGTTCATGATATCCTCGAGAGCAAACGACTGACCTACAGCAGACTCCGCGCCATATAGAAGATGTCTTCCACGTTCGGCAAGGTGGCTCTTTCCAACAGCGGAGAAGCGGGAATCGGATGTTCTGCAGCCCCAATCCGACCTACCCGGATAGGGTTTACGGAGGATTGTTCGGCAATCCTCGCCAGGATTTCTGCTCCCCAGCCGAAACTCAGCGTACCCTCCTCGATCACCAGCGCTCTCCCGGTGCGTTGAACCGATTCTGTGAGCATTACCTCATCATAAGGCCTCAATTGCGTTGGGACAACCAGTTCGCAAAAGATCTCTGCCTGGTAGGCCAGTTGAATCATCGCCTGGCGGGCAACTTCTGCCATGTAGCTATACGCAATCAAAGTTAGATGC
>Ga0308411_10002259_pt1 | contig 13059 bp, 10 predicted proteins | sample HotsprottomLayer_2_FD_203530 | JGI IMG/M metagenome (GOLD analysis project Ga0308411, IMG submission 203530) | Hot spring phototrophic mat microbial communities from Octopus Spring, Yellowstone National Park, Wyoming, United States -... | ecosystem: Environmental > Aquatic > Thermal springs >... | reverse complement strand
TTTTGGTGGCGCGGTGGTTGGCATGCATGGAGGTGTCGAATTCCCACGTCCCAGCTGGGTCTGGCATGCCGGATTTCGAGCTGAGTACGGCTACAACTGGAGTAATATGCTGCGTGGCCAGAATAGCAACATTCACGATATCAATTTACTCATCATGACGGGGTTCCGATACTGATGGCCTTACTTCGGGATTCGAGTTTTCGACACGTCTCACGAATGAATTGAGCTGCCTTGGCACAAGCACCGGGCAAAGCAAGCCGATCCCTGAGAGCGCGCAGCTTGGAACGAATTCGTGTGAGTTCCATCGGCTCATTAAGCCAGTGAAGCGCCTTGCACGCCATCTCCTGGCTTCGACACTGAATGGAGAGATACTCAGGAAAAATCTCTTCCTGTGCGAGCAGGTTCACAAGGCTCATGTAGCGGACCTTCATGAACAGCGATTTCAAAACATGTTGCACATAATTGATGCGGTAAGTGATCATCGATGGTTTCAGGGCATTCAACAGCTCCAGACTGACGGATCCCGATACGGCGATTGTGCAATCCGCGGCTTCGATTGCTTCTGGTGTCTCGCGGCAAAGTACCTCAATGTTCGTTTCCAGCGGGGAAAGAGTCTGGCGTATGGTCTCGGCGTGTGTCGAGCTATAAGCGGCAACGAGAATCCGTGCGTTGGGCTGGCGATGGAGGATGGTGCGGGCTGCCCTCAGGAGGGAGGGCCAATTCATGACGATTTCTTGGTGACGCGATCCCGGCAGTAAGGTGATGATCGGACGCCCTCGTTCCTGGAGGAAGGTCACGCGTTGCCGGTTAACGGGCCGTCGGACCATTTCATCGAAAAACGGATGACCAAAATAGAGTGCTCGAACCCCGCGCGCGGCAAACCACTTGACTTCGAAGGGTAAGGAGCAAATGACGTAGTTGACGAATCGTCGCATTTTGCGAACACGCCAGCCACCCCAAGCCCAGAGTTGCGGCGGCACAAAATAGTAAACGGGAATGCCATGGTGCCTAGCCTGGCGTGCGAGCCACCAGTGAAACCCCGGATAGTCGATCATCACGAGGGCATCGGGACGACGACGCTGGAAGTAGCTGTCGGCTTGCTTTAAGAGTTGAGTATAAGTGCCGAGCGATCGGAAAACATGCGGAATCCACATGACGGAGTGGCGTGCGAGCGGGAAGAGCACTTCAGCCCCCGTCTCGAGGAGATGGTCGCCGCCGAAGCCCACGATACGGGCACTAGGATTCTGGTCAAAGATGGCACGAGCCAGATTGGCGGCGTGGAGATCACCGCTCGGTTCGCCAGCGCTGATAAAGAGATGCATCGTTCGCGTCCTTGCGATTTCGGAAAACGACAGCCGACAAAATCCGTACCAGTATTAACCCTTAGGCTTGGCTTGATTTTGTTGTGAACAGAGCCCTGGCAGCGGTCCGGGTGGGGCGACTTTGCGATAACCCAATGCAAACAGAACCTCGAGCACTTCGCTCCATGTTGGGAACGGGCGCCGATTGTCCCGCTTGTATTGATCCATTGCCTTCATGAATTCGATTTCATCGTCGGTGTATTCGCGCTCACAAGTTGTTGGATCAATTTGTCGGCGACGTTCGCTCGAACGGCGTTTCGCCGCACTGTTCGCCTTACGACGCTCGATCGCCACGGGAATATTTCGCTTTCGGCGATCCGGGACGCGGGGCTCTCCCTTGTCCGCTTGGCTCATGGTAAGCGTCCTCGTCAAAAACGGCACGACCGCAAAACTCTGTTCGGTGACGCCTCGCGGCAGACCTAGACCGACGATTTTTTCTTCAGTTACGAACAGCCTACCCCGTGCTCGTGCGATGTCAAGCAAACTTGAAGCGTTCGCAGTGCGGTCTCAGAGTCCTCCTGTCGATCCGGGAAAACTTTGCAGGAAATGCCGAGTTTTTACGAATTGACGCCTTGTCGTAGGGGATGCCACCGTGCCAAGGCTGTATTCACGATGATAATCGCGCCGACCAATATGTACTGCATTTCCACCGGCACGTTGAATAATCCGACACCGTTGTTAAGCACTTGCAGGATGAGCACGCCGGTCAGAGTACCTAGAATCGCTCCCCGACCGCCACCGAGTTGAGCACCTCCAATGACCACCGCGGCGATGACTTGCAGTTCCAGAGCCTCGCCCGCGCTGGGATCCCCGCTTGCCCCTTGACTCAAGAGGAGAATGCCGGCCCACCCCGTCAAAGCGCCGGCGAGAGTATAAACCCAAACTTTGGCGCGATCCACGCGAACTCCGCAAAGTCGAGCCGTTGCTTCGTTCGAGCCGATTGCATAAATGTGTCGGCCCAATATGGTTCGGTGCAGCAAGATAGCCGTCAGCACGCTGAGTGCGACGAGAGACCAAAACCCTGGGTTAAATTGGATCACAGGAACATGGACCCGCGCTAACGCACTGACCCATTCGGGCGTCCCATCTTTGGGAAAGCTGATCAATGTCCGACCCGATAACCAAACGGCCAAACCCCGTGCGATGCCAAACATGCCAAGCGTCGCAACAAACGGAGTCAGGCGCAGTTTCGTGATCACCCAACCATTGGTCAGGCCACACAAAGCGCCTGTGATAATGCCGACGCTCACGGCAATGGTGCTCGCCCACGGAATTGTTTCCGGACCGTGGAACATCAACCGGTAAGTTTGCATCGTTGTTACGGTGACCAGGGCAATCACCGAGCCGACAGAGAGGTCAATTCCCCCCGAAACAATGACAAGCAACATGCCGAGTGCGACAACGCCTGGAATCGTGCTTTCGTGAACGATGAGTTGGAGGTTGCGGAAACTCAAAAACTTCTCGAGCCCGCCCTTGAGTCCGATCAGAACCACAAAGAGAGCGATGACCACGAACAGTCCAAGATACGGCCCCGCCAACCAGGAAGAACGTTTCATCATTCACCCGCGTTTGTCGTGAAGGTCGCCTCGGCACCGCTTGTGCCCGCGACAATGGCCGCCAAGAGTTCCGATTGCGACCATTTCTTCGTTTCCCGCACCGCCACGATTCGGCCACGATGCATGGCAGCGATACGGTCACAAATGCCCAGAAGCTCGGGAAGGTAATTACTGACCATAAGAATGGCCTTCCCCTGAGCAGCCAGTTCACCGATTTGACGATAAATTTCTGCCTTACTCGCAATGTCGATGCCTTTTGTTGGCTCGTCCATCAACCAGATGTCAGCTCCTTGGTGCATGAGCCTGGCAAGAGCGACCTTTTGTTGGTTTCCACCGCTGAGGGTGCCGACGGCTTGCTCCAGGTCACGATAGAGTACCTGCATGCGTGATAAGCAGCTTCGGGCCGCATGCCGAAGCGATTCAACGCGCAAAAATCCGTAATTCGCATGGAGCTGCAACCGACTCAGCGTTACATTGTCTTGGATGGATTGTGTGAGTGCCAATCCTTCGTTCTTCCGATCCTCGCTTAAAAATCCGATCCCCCTCTCGATTTGTGATGCCGGATCGGTGGGTGCCGAAGAAAAAACGCCCACTTGGATTTGCCCCGAACGAACCAAATCCAAACCATAGATGGCTCGCAACAATTCGGTTCGACCAGCCCCGACAAGACCGGCAAGCCCCAGTATTTCCCCTCGATGAAGGGTCAGCGAGATATTTTGAGGACCACGAAACAGCGAGACATCGTGCAAATGGAGAATCGGCTCACCCCTTTCATGTGCAACGCGTGGGAACTGCTCGTCGAATCGGCGGCCGAGCATCTGCTCGATGACAAACTTTTGGGAAAATTTGGAGCGATCCCCTGAGATGATTCGTTTGCCGTCACGGAGAACGGTGAAGCGATCGGCGATGGCTTCAACTTCCTCGAGAAAATGACTGATAAAAACGACGCTGACTCCTCGATCGCGCAGCCGGCGCATTAGGAGGAAGAGTTTAGCAACATCGTTTTGATTTAAGGCGGCTGTCGGCTCGTCGAGGATCAAGACTTTGACATCGAGAAGCAAACCGCGGGCAATTTCCACGATTTGGCGGTCTGCCATGCTCAACTGTTCGATGGGCGTGGACGGGTCGATTTCAGAACGTTCGAGCTCGGCGAGGATGGAGCGGACTCGGGTTCGATTCACGCGATGCCGCAGGAAGCTCCATCGGTGAGCTTCGACTCCGAGGACAACGTTGGCTTCGACGCTGAGATGTGGCAAGAGCGATAATTCTTGGTGGACAATCGCTACGCCGCGCTGCCGAGCCTCACGCGGGTCCACGGGTCGATAAGGCGAACCATCCAGATACATCGTCCCTGCATCGGGAGAAATCGCACCACTGAGCACGGCCATCAGGGTCGATTTACCCGCTCCGTTTTCACCGACAATGGCGTGGATTTCCCCAGCGTTAAGTTCCAGATCGACGCCCGCAAGTGCCGTTGTCGGGCCGAAATGCTTGACGATATTTGCCATCAGCAGCCGGGGGTGGTTCATCGCAGTGATTCCCAGCGAATTTCTTGACCGGTAACGGGAGACCGGCGTAATTCCGTACTTGGGCGCCGCGCCTGTGCCTCCGGGTTATACAGGCCGCGCGTTGCTTCGGAGTTCACGTTTTCGCGCGTGATCACGTACTCACCGGTGCTCAGAAATTCTTGCGACTGCACATCGTAACCGAGTGCGGCATGGACCACGGCCCAGACACCGAGATAGCCCATTCGATAGGGGTCCTGTAAAATCAGGCCATCGACATCGCCTGCCTCGACGGCTTGCAGCAACGGTTGGCTCGAGTCGAAACCGACCAGATGGACTTGACGATTCTGGCCCAAACTTTTCAAAACATCGAGAACTCCGCTCGCCGACGATTCATTCGGGGCAAACAAGCCATCAATAGAACTCGTTCCGTCCGATCGTGTGTATTGCTGAAGAAGAGGCCCGGCTTCCCGGCGGGCACTGTCTCGTGTAGCCCCGGCATATTTCCCCGAGTCGATGAATTCGAGCGGGGGGAGACCCGGTGTGGGGTTGGCTTCTTCTTCACGCATCCGTTTCACGAAGCCGGCTTCGCGTTGCTCGGTGCTTTCGGAGCCGACTGCGTAACGGAGCATGACAACGCGTCGGGTGGGACGATTCTCCCGAGCCAGGACTTTGAGCAAATGGTCGCCGGCCAGATACCCGCCGCGAAAATTATCGGTCGCCACGTACTTGGCAAAAAGATCGGGCCGCTCTAACCCGGAATCAATCACCACAACCGGAATTCCCTCGCGACGGGCACGCTCTACCGGTGGGCACATCGTTTGGCTGTGTTGGGGTGCGAGCACAATTCCCGCCACGCGGGTGCTGATACGGCGGTCAACAATCCGTATCTGCGCGAGAGCATCACGTTCGCGCAGTGGTCCGTCCCAAATGATACGAACAGCCAGTCTTTTTTCGGCCCAGAGGTCGGCAGCCGCTCGAAGCGCACCCCGATGGACCGATTGCCAGTGCTCATGTGTCAAACCTTTGGGAATCACCACAATTTCCATCGTGTTCTCGGTCTTCGCGCATCCAGCCAATGAGGGCCACCATCCGAAAAGAATCACGAGCCAGGCAAAGTTCATGTCACCGCGAAGTGTGTCACGCTGGACTCCGCCGGGACTTTGACGCAAAATGTGATGACAAACCCAAGTGAGCATGGTGATGCGATCTAAGCGGGTAGTTCCCATTCTGAAATGCAGTGTGGGCTTCATAGTGCTGGCCTATGTGGTCATTACGTACTGGGAACCCGATGAATCAACGGGAGTCGGTCTCAAGTCCGCACTCCTGCGGTCCAACCGTTGGGAGTATTTTTTCGCCGCGTTCCTGTGTTTGACGACTTGCACCATCGTCACTTTCATTCGCTGGTACGGGTTGGTGCGTGCTCAGGGTTTGCCCTTTACCCTCCGTGACGCTTTCCGACTCGGACTCATCGGTTATTTTTTCAACACGTTATTACCTGGCTCAGTCGGTGGCGACCTGCTGAAAGCCGCTTTTATTGCACGGGAGCAGAAGCGTCGCACGCTGGCGATATCCACGATTTTGATTGATCGGGGGGTTGGGCTATGGGGGTTGATCGCTTTAGCGGCATTGGTCGGCAGTATTCTGTACGTCTCAGGGCATCCCGCGCTTGTCAACGTCCCTGATCTGGTTCGGGTTTTTCGGGTATCAGTCGTATTTATGGCTGTTACTCTCAGTCTGTGGCTATTTCTTGGTGCTTTACGCGAACGACGCGCACTGCGATTCCAGCAGCGGCTCCTCTGGATCCCCAAGCTCGGTCCCATTCTCGCCGAGTTCTGGAAGGCGGTGTGGTTGTACCGCAAGCAGGGCATGGCCGTCCTGGGCGGTTTGGCGATGACCATGATCGGCCATGTGTTTACAGTCTTCAGTTTTTACTTTGCCGCCATGGCCTTCCAAGCACGGTCCGGACCTCCTCAGCTGCCGGGGTTGCTAGAGCATTTTGTGATCGTGCCCGCGGGTATGGCGTTTCAAGGTTTTTTCCCTTCACCTGGCGGCATCGGGGGTGGTGAGTTCATTTTTGGTCTGATCTATTCCCGTATCGGTCAGCCTGCGGCGAGCGGAATATGGGGGAGCTTTGCCTTCCGCATGAACAGTTGGTTGCTAGGTTTACTGGGCTACCTGGTTTACAGCTTCATGAAAAAAGATCTTCAACGCCCCCTGGAGCCTGCTCCTTTGGTGATTTCGACGAATTCCAATGTCCCCGATCGCACATCGAGTACGACGCAGGTGTAACGGGGGGCTCGATACAACGCTCCTGGGTTGATGACCCAAGTTGCGCCCTTCTGAAACTGCCCAGCTTCGTGCGTGTGTCCGTGAAAAACAAAATCATACGCCCCACTTGTTTCCAGTTGACGGAGGCACGACACTTCGTGACCATGCGTCCATGCGATCCGAGTCCCCGAGAGATCGAGGAAGCCCACGCTCCCATGCAGCACACCACCATGAGATTCGACGGACGGTTTGAGGATTGGCAGGGGATCATCACAATTTCCCTGGACAAAGTGCGTCACAATGTCACGGAAATATGCCGCCGTATCCGCGGATTCCAGGTCGCCACAATGGATCAGCAATTCAACGCCGCGGTGGCGGAGCAAAGCCACCGCGGCCTGAATGGCGACGATGTTATCGTGGGTATCGCTGACGACACCGATCTTCATAACGACATGCTCCGACTATTTTTCCCAGGCGTGCGGCGCGCCCCGATGCTTGACTCGGATGCGGTAGAGGCTGACGTCGATCGTGATATAAAGCATGGTCTTCTCCGCTCCTGCGCCAAAGCAACAGTTACTCGGTAAACCCGTCGGTTGCGTGCTGCCTGGTTGAGACGGTCCCGTTGGCAGAAAGCCGATCTCACGCCCATCCGGATTGAGTACCAGAATGCCCGGACGGCGCAAGCTCCGTTGTGCCAAGTACAAGTTACCGTGCTCATCGAGAGCCATTCCGTCGAATCCGTTTTCGGTGCCCAAGTCATAGAGGGTGCGACGAGGACCAGCCACTTCGCCGTTCTCATTGATGGGGAAGGCATACAATTTCATTGCACCTTTCTTATTGGGGTCATTGGACCCGGGCGGTGCGTCATTGTTGTGATCGACAACATACAGTGTCCGTTGGTCCGGGCTGATGCCGATTCCGTTGGGTTTTTCAACTTCACGCGTTACCTCATGGACGGCTCCATCCGGATCGATTCGATAAACTGCGAAGTGGTCGATTTCCCGAGGTTCTCCTCCCACATATTGAGGATCCGTGAAGTAGATGCGCCCGCGGCGATCAATTGTGAGATCATTCGGTGCGTTAAACCGTTTACCCTTAAACGAAGCGGCAAGTACGGTGCGTTCCTTAGAGGTCAAGTCGTAACGAACCACTGCCTTCCCCCCGCCATCGGCACCCTCACAAGCAACGAGCCTTCCCTGGGCATCGAAGAAAAGCCCATTCGATTTGCGGCTATCGTCGAGAAAAACCGACGTTTTTCCCGATTTGGGATCAAAACGAAGGATTTGTCCTTTATCCGGCCCCATGGGGATATCAGAAAAGTAAATCGAACCATCCGGAGCGCAGGCAGGCCCTTCGGTCAAGCCGCCACGTATTGGGGCAGATCGAGTGAACAGTTTCTCCAACTTGGCATCCGCAGGAAATACATCCCCGGAGGGTGGTGGCAGATCGTCGGCGCGAGTCAGCCCGACAAAACTGATGTTGAGTACCAAGAGTAACCAATTTCTCATGGGTAAAACCTCGGTGGCCGAATGCTGAGTGCTCAGGCTAATTGCTCGCGCCAAGTTCGTCAAGCGCCGAACCAACGATGAGTTGCGAAAGAGACCGAGTCCGTATTCGTGTCGGAGGGGGTCTGCTCACTTGGAGTTCCTCGGAATTTTGGTTTACGCTATACTCCGCGATCACAAAAGCGTGTTTTTGCGTGGAGGAACTCTCATGCGGTGGTCTGCCGTGGGTGTTTGGCTCGTTTTCGGATTGGTCGTATCAGCTCAAGACGTGCAAAAGGAATATGAACGATTTCAAGGTCATTGGCGGGTGACCCGGCTGGAAGAGAACGGCGAGGCCGAGCCAGAAAGCGAGCTGCGCCAATTTCGATTAACGATCCGCGGACGTACCATTATTGTTGAAATTGACGGGCAACGACAGACGACCGAATTTGCCATCGATCCCACCCAGACACCGAAACATATTTCCTTGACGCCCCATTATGGTGAGGACAAAGGGAAGACATTTCGTGGAATTTACGAAATTGATCAGAATTCCCTTCGGATCTGCGCCACATTGCTTCCAGAGCGTCCTAAGGCGTTTGAGTCACGCGAAGGGTTGCTTTTGATGGTTTTGCAGAGAGTTCCGGAGTCCCCGTGACTTGGCGCTTGGCGAAACTGTTCTAACCTTAAGAGAGGCGCGCCTTCCGGAGCAGAGCGAAGAATGGCGGAACTCGTCGATCAAATCTGGCAACTCGTTTCGATTGTTTTCAACACTCAGGAACTCATGCAAACTCTGAGTCGGCCTGAGTTCGTGGTTGCGACCTTTATCACGCTCAACCTCATTGTTTTTACCGAAACGGGGCTTTTGATCGGCTTCTTCCTGCCCGGAGACTCGTTGCTGGTGACGACGGGTATCGTTTTCCGGAATTTGGTGCACGAACAAGGACTGTCAGTCTGGCTTGTACCGCTGCTGGTTGGCACACTTGCGACCGCGGCCATCGTTGGCGACTCCGTTGGTTACGCCATCGGTCGGCGGACCGGGCCACGGATTTTCCGCAAAGAGAAATCGCTTCTCTTTCGGAAGGATTATTTACTGCTGGCTCAGGCCTTTTATGAGCGGCACGGCGGGAAGACCATTGTCCTCGCCCGGTTCATGCCAATCTTGCGTACTTTTGCGCCCGTGGTGGCTGGCGTTGGGCAGATGAATTATGGCCGCTTTGTCTTTTACAACGTGTTTGGCGGGATCGGCTGGGTCACCAGCATGATTCTTACCGGTTACTTTCTCCCGCCACTTCTCGATCCGGTGTTGCAGCCACTGTTCGGGGCCGACTTCAGGGTTCAACAACACATCGAGAAGGTCATCATTATTGTCGTGCTCCTGTCGATAATGCCCGGGATGTTGGCCTGGCTGCGGCATCGATGGACGAAGCGTCCCACGGTGGCCGCCGCTCCTCAGGATGCGGTTTCCCACCTAACGTGAAGCCGGCCTCAAACGGACTTCTTGCAGGTCCATCAAGGCCCCACGAAGTGGCGGCACTGGCCGGATCACGATTACCGGATTTGTCGATAAGTCGAGGGTGCCAATCTCGCGGGTGACGTACCGATCCCAACCGCCGGTCGCGGGAATCTGAAATTCCAATCGTTGGCCCGAAGTCTCGATGCACGCCCAATTGCCGCTGCTGCTGTCCGCACAGGCGAAGCGGAGTTCGATGGAGTAACGTCCCGGTCGGATCCGTTCCATGCGCCAGAGGATATGGTCATTGCTGCTGTGCCAAAGTCCAACATTCTTAAATTCAGGCTCCAACGTGATCTCGTTGCCGTAAATTTCACTTTGATTTGCTGGCAGCCGGATGGAGCCGTCGGTCTCGGGCTGAATGACGCCCGGCCGGTTACCCGGGATCTTCTTGGCCACTGGCTTTTGACTCTGCAAGAATGCCAACAAATCCGCCATCGCGGTAGGTGCAATTTCCTGTTCAAGCCCTTCGGGCATCAGCGAGCGGCCCGTGTTGCGAATGTCTTCGATGTCGTCGCGGAGCAATTCATACCGTTGGCCACCCGGTGCTTGCAATACTAGGTTGTTCGCCGTCTCAGCGTGGATCATGCCGCTGAATTGCCGGCCGTCCCGCGTTGTTACCTGCACCAAGGAGTAGCGACCGTCCAAAGCCCGGTTCGGATCGAGAATCGAGATTAACCAGGATTTCTCGTCGCGTGCTGTTACAGCAGCCAGATCAGGACCGATCGCCTGGCCAACATTACCCACTCGATGACACGGCGCGCACGACTTACCAAATACGTCTTCTCCCCGACGCGCGTCGCCGCGGAGGTTTTGGATTGCTCTCGCATAGTTTTCAACGATTACTTGCCGATCGGCCGCGATCTGCCCTTGCAGAGCTTTTTCAACGCGATCTTTCCACGCAGTCGACGAACCTTGGAGCAATCTCTGCCGCTGGCTCGCCGTGAGATCTGCCGCCGAGATTGCTCGCTTTTCAAGCATCACGATCGTGCTTTCTGTCCACGTTTGTCGAGAGAGCAACACGTCAAGAGCAGCCCGCCGACGCGAGGGGGCAAGCTCTGACCAAACGCCCAGGATCTGTTCGGCAACCAAGGGCGAATCGATCGCGCTCAACCGCTCCAGCGCAGCATGCTGTATTTCGAGAGGCTTCTGGGGACGGAGACATGCTGCCAAGGAGGAAATGTCCGCCTCCCGGTGAGCGGCAGACCGACCTAGCAGACGAATCGCCCGAACCTGAGATGCTAAGGGCGCCGCTGCATCGGCCAGAGTTCGACGAGCCTCGCTCGCCACGAGGGTAATAATTGATTGGAGTGCATCGGGGAAATTCAGCCGTCGTCGCTCGGCGGCCTCGATGACAGCTGTGATGACGTCTTGCTTGACAAGCGGCTCGAGCTTCGATTCAACGACCGCCGTCAAAAGTGTAGCCCACTGATTCTGCGGCAGCAGGGCCGGAACAATGCCTGCGACCGAAGGCAGTAGTTGGCGAGCGGGGTCTCTATCGTGAGCATATTGCAACATCTCTTGGAAAAACACAGGTAGTGAATCTGCCGTCAAGGAACTTAACACAGCGGCACGAAAATAGGGGTCCTCCCCGTCACGGGCAGCTAACCGCGCTAAGGTTTTTGCCGCTGCCGACGTTGGAAAGAATCCTAATGTAAGGGCTAACTGACAACGCACTAGAACGGCCGGATCATTCTCCAAGGCAAGAAGTTCGCTTTCCAGGCTGGGATGCAGCGATAAAAGCTCCTCGGCGGAGCGGATCGCCCACACACGGATTTCGGGTCGCGGGTCGCGCAGGGCGATACGAAGTGTAACACCATCGAGCCGGCCAGTCGTAGCAAGAATCGTCAGGGCATGGAGACGTCCATAATCATTGCCGGTCGTGACAAGTCGCTTCAGTTCTTGAGTAACGGACGACTTTTCGTTGAGTAGCCGCCGATGGGCCAAATCGCGAACGACCCCGTTTCGTGATTCGAGCAAGCCCACCAACTGTTTCGAGGACAACTCATTGATTCGCGGGACAGACCTTAACGGCCGTTCATCTGGCACAATGCGATAGATTCGACCTCGATCCGCGCCGCTTCGTACATCGATCGTTGCCAATCGGTCGGGTGGAATCCAGCGTGGGTGTTCGATGACCATGCGGTACATATCGACGACCCATAATGCTCCATCGGGTCCGGTGCGCACTTGCACGGGGCGAAACCAGGGATCCGTTGAAGCCAGGAATTCCTGCGATTGTTCGTCGTCGCTACGTCGGCCGGAAAAGGTGAGTCCCTGTTGTTTCAAGACCCGACGAGTGACAATATTGTGGACTGGTTCACAGATGAAAGCATTGCCCGCCAATTCCGCACCGAGGAGGTCATCGCGGTAAATCGTAGGTCCGCAGGCGGACGTCACTCGGCCTGCGTGGTGGGGATCGTTGAATCGCTCGAGCAGTTGGCTGATCGGAAACAATCGATTGGGATCCGCGTCACCCAAGGTCACATCGACTCGGGCGGACGGTGTGACGAAATTTGGGTTGCGTTGCAAATAGCGCTCGTTGAGCGGGTAATGCCATAAGAGATGGCTATTATCGTTACCAAACCAATTACCCCAATCATCGCGCACCCGACCCTGCTGCGTTAATCCAGAAACGGCTTCGAGGTCGCCCGTGTCCGGGCGAAAGCGGAGATCGCGACCACCTAAGTCGACTGTCGTTTTTCGACCCAACTGGGAAACAATACGTCCGCCGAACAGGCCATTCGCCGCGTAGATCCAACCATCCAACCCTTCACAGAGACCGTTGACTCGCGCTTGGAAGTTCGACGTTTCAAAGCCGGTTAGAATGACTTGACGAATGTCGGCCTTGCCATCGCCGTCTTGATCTTCCAGGTACAACACGTCGGGTGCGGCGCAAACGAGGACTCCACGACCCCACGCCATCACCCCCGTCGGGAACGGCAGGTCGTCGGCTAATGTGACCGCCTGATCGTATCGACCATCGCCATCACGATCAACGAGATATTTCACTCGACCGCCGGGTTTGTATTGACCATCAATTCCACAGGGATAGTCGTACATCTCGACGACCCAAAGCTTCCCATCGGGTCCCCAGTCGATGGCGACGGGGCTGTGCACGAGGGGTTCGGCGGCCACAAGCTCGACTCGAAAACCCGGCCTTGTTTGAATGGCTCGGCGGGATTGTTCCGGTTCTTGTGGCGGTGGGTTCTTCGAACGGTCCGGTTGAGCACTGAAGGATCCAGGAATTTGCCGCTGTAGTTCTTGAAAAATCCTTTCTTCCACGTCCGGTGCGAATCGGGTCGGGCGATTGTAATAGATCATCGCGCCTTCGGCCTCGTACCCCCCTTCCTTCAAAATGCGGACCGA
>Ga0308411_10002258_pt1 | contig 13083 bp, 8 predicted proteins | sample HotsprottomLayer_2_FD_203530 | JGI IMG/M metagenome (GOLD analysis project Ga0308411, IMG submission 203530) | Hot spring phototrophic mat microbial communities from Octopus Spring, Yellowstone National Park, Wyoming, United States -... | ecosystem: Environmental > Aquatic > Thermal springs >... | reverse complement strand
CGTCTTGCTCTGTCCCACGCACACTCTAAACCACTCCGCAAGAGCATCGGCGACCTGAGCAACGACGAACGTGTCACGAGCCAATTCGACATTAGTTCTGAACACGGATCCTTGCTTTTCTGCCTGGAAGGGAGCTCCTCGATGCCTGAACCGCCAGCGAATCTGGCTTCCCTCGATCAGGAACGCGAGTTCCTCCAGCAGGAGAATGCTCGCCTTCGCGCCACCGTGGAGCAACTGATGAACCGCTTGCAGGAATCCGAAGAACGGATCCGTGCCCTTGGTCATAGGCAGATCGATTCCCTGGTGGTCGAACAGCAAAAACAGACAAGCTGTTCCTTGCAGGCCATCGATGCTGTGTATCGAAGCATCGTGGAGAGTTGCTTCCCCTACGGGATTTGGCTGGCCGATGCCGCAGGCAAACTCCTGTACGCCAGTCCTTCCTTTCTGAACCTGTTGCAAACCGATCTGCAAGAACTTCAGCAGAAAGGTCGCTTCCATTTCCTGCCTCCCGAGGTTCGAGAAATAATTGATCGTGAATGGCTGCAAACTGAGAACCAGGGCATCCCTTGCAACGTCGAGTACAAGATACGTCAGCAGGACGGCAGCGAACGAATCATCTGGACACATGGCACCCTGAATCATTCGATACTGGGCGGGCCGTACTGGGTCGGGGCGAACATCGATGTTACCGAGCGGAATCGGCAGCGGGACGAACTGCGTCAGCAGGCGGAAGCCCTGAAAGAAAAAACCCGCCAACTAGAGCAAGCGGTGGCATCTTTGCAACAGGCTCGCGACGAACTGGAACAGCGCGTTGAACAACGAACCAGGGAACTGACCGTCCTCAACGAGAACTTGCACCGAGAGATTAGTGAGCATCAGGCAACGGAGAATCGCCTGCGAGAACGTGCCGAGGAGATCGAGAAGTTAATGGAGGTTCTCCCCGTGCCGGTTCTGATTGCCCTGGATACCCAGTGCCAACGAATGATCAGCAACCGGGCCTGCCAGACATTATTTCGCATGACAGAAACAAAGTTCTTGACACAGGATCCCCACCCCTTCAAGGACTTCCCCTTCCGAATCCTGCGCAACGGCGTAGAGATTTTGGAACAGGAATTACCCATACAGCAGGCTATAGAAATGAAAAAAGAGATCAAAAAAGTCCTCTTAGAACTGTCATTTGCGGATGGTTCGACGCGAAAAATCGAAACTTCTGCCGCTCCTCTGTTCGATACCCAGGGGTATCCCCGTGGGGCCATCGGTGTGATGGTCGATGTCACCGAACGACAGCGTCTGGAAGACCATCTCCGGCAAAGTGAGGAACGCTATCGAACCGTGGTTGAGGATCAGACGGAAGTCGTCATCCGCGTTCGTCCCGATAGAACCTTCACGTTCGCCAACGACGTGTTCTGTCGAACCTTCGGCATACGCCGAGAAGACCTGATTGGAAGGAAATGGCCATCGGTCGTCTACCCAGAGGATCTGAACCGGGTCGCACAGGAAATCAGCCAGATATCGCCCACCAATCCGATCGTTCAGATCGAAAACCGAGTGATTGTGGCCAACGGAAAGATTCGCTGGATGGAGTGGATCAATCGGGGATTTTTTGATCCCTCCGGCGAGTTGCTGGAAATCCAGTCGGTCGGCCGGGATGTAACCGACCGCAAGCAAGCGGAGGCAGAGATCGCCGCCTCGCTGGAAGAAAAGCAGGTTCTGCTCAAGGAAATCCATCACCGGGTCAAGAACAATCTCCAGGTCATCTGCAGCCTGCTCGATCTGCAATCGCACTACGCTCTGGACGAAGCCACCCGCAGCATGTTCCGAGAAAGCCAGATGCGGGTTCGGTCGATGGCCCTGGTTCACGAACGGATTTATCAGGCAGAGATTTTCTCCAGCATCGACTTCGACGAATATCTGCAATCCCTGATCACTCAGATGGCGGATTGCTACGCTCCGGTCGCCAACCAGGCCATTCGCTTTGACCTGAAGTTGGAGGCACTGCGTCTGAGCATTTCCGAGGCCATCCCCTGCGGCCTGCTCGTGAACGAACTGGTATCCAACTGTCTGAAACATGCCTTCCCGAGTGGTCGTGGCACCATCCGCATCAGTCTCATCAGAGCAGGGGAGCAGGCCAACTTGGTCGTTCAGGATGACGGGATCGGTATTTCAGACACCGTTGGCACGGCCGCTCCAAAGACGTTTGGCCTGCAACTCGTCGAGGCACTGGTCAAACAGATTCACGGTCAGTTAACGATCGAGCGTCAGAATGGGACGCGAGTCCAGATCACTTTCCCGCTCGGCAACAAGAGCCACAAACAGTAGGAGGGAGCCATGTGTCCGCCGTCCAGCGAAAAAATTTCAGAGACCGCTCCCACCAAGAGTGCGAGAATCCTCGTCGTTGAGGATGAGCAGATCGTGGCCATGAATTTACGCGAGAAGTTGCAGAGCATGGGGTACACCGTGCCGGCTCTGGCCGCTTCTGGTGAGGAAGCGGTGACTCTCGTCGATGAACTGCGTCCCGATCTGGTGTTGATGGACATCCACCTGGACGGCGACATGGATGGAGTCGAGGCCGCACAACTCATCCGCAATCGCCTACGGATTCCGGTGGTCTATCTGACCGCCTACTCCACCCAGGAGATCATCGAACGCGCCAAGGTCACCGAACCGTTTGGCTACATCCTCAAACCGTACATCGTTCGTGAGTTGCAGGTGATCATCGAAATGGCTCTCTACCGATCCCAGATAGAGAGCAAACTGCTGGAGCAGTCGCGCTTGCTCAACGCCACCTTGCGGAGCATCGGCGATGGCGTGATTGCCACCGACAACGAAGGGCGGATCAACTTTCTCAACCCGATGGCCGAACATCTGACCGGCTGGTCGCTGGCCGAGGTTCGAGGGCGGTCGATTCGAGAGATTCTCACCATCGAAAATGACCTGGGCCAAACGAGACGATTGCCAATCGATCGAGCCATGCAGGAGAAGACCTCGGTGCCCCTGGAAAAAGACTCGGCTCTGGTCAGTCGCAATCAGCAGCGTATTCCCATCGATGATATGGCCACTCCCATCATCGACGACAACACGCTGCTGGGCGGTGTCATGGTCTTCCGCGACGTGACGCACCTGCGCAAGTTGGAGGAAGAGTTTCGCCAGGCCCAGAAGATGGAGAGCATCGGCCGACTCGCCGGTGGAGTGGCCCACGAGTTCAACAATCTGCTGACCATCATCAACGGCTTCACCGAGATGGTCGTTAACTCGCTTGATTTCAAGGACAGTAGGCGAGAATTGCTAGGCGAGGTGAGTAAGGCCGGTCAACGGGCTGCGTCTCTGACCAGTCAGCTACTCGCCTATAGTCGAAAGTCGATGCTGCAACCCAAACTCATCGAACTGAACGAGTTGATTACCGCCAACGAAAAGCTGTTCCGCCATCTCCTGGGAGAAAGCATCCGCTTCCAGTTCCTGCGTAGTGCGCAACGCCTGCCCCTCAAGGTGGATCCGAATCATCTCGTTCAGGCTCTGATGAATCTGATCGTCAACGCTCGCGATGCCATGCCTTCCGGAGGTGACCTCATCCTCGAAACCACGACGATCACGCTGGATGCGTCCAGCCCTCTCTTTGGGCACGGACTTCGGCCTGGCCCCTACGGAGTGCTGACCATCCGGGATACCGGCTGTGGCATGGATCCCCAAACGCTGTCGCACCTCTTTGAGCCGTTCTTCACCACCAAGGAGGTTGGCAAAGGCACCGGCCTGGGCTTGTCGATGGTCTACGGCACCGTCAAGCAATCCGGCGGGCACCTCGAAGTGGAGAGTCTCCTGGGTAAAGGAACGACTTTTCGGATCTACTTACCTCTGTCCGACAGCCCTCTGATCGCCGAGCCGAAAACCGGCCTGGAAGATCTGCCCAGAGGGACGGAAACGATCTTGCTTGTCGAGAACGAAGAGGGCGTGCGAAAACTGACGGCGTGCATGCTGGAGCAGGTCGGCTATTCGGTTCTGCAGGCGGCAGATGGCCTACAGGGGCTGGAGGTCATCGCTCACCACAAAGGCCCCATTCATCTGGTGGTGAGCGACGTTGTGATGCCGCAGATGAACGGCCCGCAGATGATTCAGACTGCTCGATCCATCTATCCGCATCTGCGGGTGCTTTTTCAGAGCGGCTACGATACGGACACCCTGCGATCTTGTGGTCTGAAAGAAAAGGAGGAACACCTCATCCACAAGCCGTTCACCCTGGCTAGTCTGGTTCGCAAGGTGCGTCAGGTGCTGGATGCCCACCAATCGAGCGAGATGGTTTCCTCCGCTGGGCAGGATTTGCCAAGCAGTTGATGGCCGAGACTGCACTCGCTCGCTGACGGATTTCGTAGGATAAACTTCATGCCAATGCCCTGGGGCTATCGACTGCTCTGTTGACCTGACTTCCTACATCCGTCAGGAGCTTGCCTGATGCACCGCACGCTCTGCTTTCTGTTCACTGTCGTTGTCTGCACTTCAGCGGCCTGCGCCCTGGAACCGATCCCGGACAAACTCGTAGTGCTGACCTTCGACGATGCTAGCAAGTCGCACTACACGGTGGCCCGGCCTCTGTTGCTCAAGTACCGCTTTGGCGCAACCTTCTTCGTCACCGAGGGCTGGGACTTTGCCACCAACAAACGCGACTACATGACTTGGGAAGAAATCGCCCAGTTGCACAAAGACGGCTTCGAGATCGGCAACCACACCCTCGATCACAAGACCGTCACCGATCAAACCCTCGCTGAGCTGCCGGCACAGTTGCGCGGCATCGAGGTGCGTAGTCAGAAGGTCGGCATCCCCAAGCCGATCAGTTTCGCCTACCCCGGCAACGGCATCAGCAAGGCGGCTCTGAACATCCTCAAGGAAAACGGCATCCGCTTCGCGCGCCGCGGCGGCAGCCCGGAGTATCCGTATCGCGACGGCCAGGGCTTCGCCTACGAACCGGGTCTCGATCATCCCTTGCTGATTCCCAGCGCGGGCGATGCCCGGCCCCAGTGGAAACTGGCCGACTTCCAACGGGCCGTCCGTCAGGCCCGTTACGGCAAAATCGCCGTTCTCCAGTTCCACGGCGTGCCTGATACCGCCCACGACTGGGTCAGCACCAAACGCGAGCAGTTCGAGGCGTTCCTCGACTACCTGGCCAGGGAGAAATACACTGTCGTCGCCCTGCGCGACCTAGCCCGCTACGTCGATGCCGATGTGGTGCCGACCGATCCGTTTGGGGTCATCGAGGATCGCCGTCGTCTGCTGGCTCAGGGCAAGGACGGCTCGAACGCACGCCCGCCGCGTAAGGACGACGAGGCCCGCTACTGGCTGGAAAACGCCCTGGTGTTTCATCGCTTCAGCCCGACTGAAACCGGGGCCGCTCTGGGGCTGAGCGCTGACGAAGTCGTTGCCAGAGCTAACCAACTGGGAATCGACCGTACCGTCCGGCCAGCCCGAAAAGCAGGCGAGCTGTTACAGGTGCTGCCCTATCCGGGCGGTCGGCACCCTCGGATCGGTTTCCGCGATGGGGCCATTCGTCCGCAGCGCGAAACCAAGGTAAGCGTCTTCGCGCCCTGGGCGAACGGCGGCTATGCGGTGGCCGACGTACCCGAGGCCGTCTGGTTCACTTCCGAGGCGAACCGGCCTGAGTTGCTCTATCTGGCGCACACCCATATCCCAACTTACTGGGATCGGCAAAAGGTGGAACTGCCCTCGCTGGAGTGGTCAAGGCATCCCAATGGCTCACTGTCGCTGGCCCGCTTGCTGCCCAACCGTGTGACGCTCACGGCGACTATCCAGCCGGCTAAGGACGGCGTGCGGATGGACTTTCGCGTGACCAACGGCTCGGATCGTCCGCTGAGCGGTTTGCGTGTGCAGATGTGTGTGATGCTGGCGCAACTCACCGGCTTCGAGGCTCGGACGAACGCTAACAAGGTGTTCGCATCCCCCTTTGCCGCCTGCAAGGATGTCTCGGGCCGACGCTGGGTCATCACCGGCTGGCAAAACTGCGGACGAGCCTGGGGCAATCCGCCATGCCCCTGCCTGCACGCTGACCCGGTTATCGACGACTGCCCTGCTGGACAGAGTCGCGGTGTGCGCGGCTGGCTGTCCTTCTACGAGGGCAGCGACATCCACGCCGAGTTGCGGCGACTGGGCGGGGTGGCCTTTGCCAAACACGAACCCTCCGCCCGCTAACGCGGGGCGGCTCGCCCTCTCTTGTGCCCTCAACATGCTAGCGCGCGGCGAGGTGGATTGCTGCGTGCTGCTCGGTACAGCTGGCGTTCGTCGCTTCGAGAAGGCCGCTCGCGTGGCCCTGGAACGCCTTCCGACCATTGCCCTGCAAAGGCCGGATAGCGATCGACCGTTCTCGGCCACAATAGAGTTCACGACTGCCGTACCAGGTTTGCACACCGGCGGCACAGTGTATCGCCTCGACGAAGTGCCCATTGGCCTCAAGGTTGTCTTGCCGACCCACTACCCCAGCGATACCCAGGTTCTGAGCGATCTGAAGGCCCAAATAGAGGGCAGTTACTCACAAGACGGTTAACAAACCCATTGGGGAACGCCATCAATTCCGAGTCAGCCAGCGGAACAGCGGCAGGCCAGCCAGAGCGACGACGAAGTTGGAACCGAAGACTAAAACGACCTCGTTGAATTTACCGTCCTTGGCCATGTTAGTGCCGCAGAGCATCAGTGGGTAGTAGATCAGTACGATGGGCAAAAAGCAGGTGATGAACGCTCCCAGATAGTCACCGCGACTGAACAGAATACCAATGGGACAGCCCACCAGAATAAAGCACAGACAGCCGAAGCTGAGAGCGGGCCGCATCAACATCTCCACATAGATGTGCTGGATGTGGCCACGATTGTCTTTGAGCTTGTTTTTCAGGTTGCGGATGTGCTGTGGCAGAGTACCTGGCTGGCCGGCAGTGAGCAACTCGGCGGTCGCCGTGCTGATCTGCGTCCGCAACAACTCGCACTGCTCTTCCAAATCGCTCCAGCGTTGTCGCAACTCCTGCCAGGTCATGTCGCGTGGACGACGGTTGGTGTTCTCGCCAAAATTGGGCGGTAACGGCACATCGAACAGGCGATCCACAAAGAAGGCTTGCGAGCCGTCCTCACCGATGCCTACACCGAGGTGCATATGGATCAGCAGTTGCTTCTTGGTTGTGTCCACTCGTAGATCTGCTTCGCTGGCATGGGCCACTAGATCGATCATACCCGTAGAGGGAACCTTCCGCTTGAATACCGGGCTGATCAGTTTCTTGCCCTGCACACTCTTGACGAACATGGCATAGGGCATTTGGGGATGGCTGATCGTGCCGTGCTTGCTCAGAATGGAGTACAACAGCCCCTCAGCATCGCGGAAAGCCATCTCGCGAAGCAGGTGATGGGTGTAGGGAATGATGCGGTAGTACAAGCCCAAGGTGATGAGGCTAGCCGCTAGCCCCAAAACCAGACCTGGCTTGACCACATGCAGGACGTTCACTCCTGCCCCTTTGATGGCCAGTATTTCGTTGTCTGAGGCCAATCGACCATAGACCACACAGGTGGCAAACAGCGTGGTGGCTGGGATGGTGTACGGCAGAGTGCTGGGGATCAGCAGCGGGACGGCAGCGAGAATCTGGGCGGGAGTCAATCCCTGCTGCGAAGCCTCGGCAATAATGCCTGCCAGCAGTAAGATGCTGGTGATGCCCACCAGCGACAACAGGAAGACCTTGACCAGTTCCCACAGGATCATGCGGAACAGAATCGTGCCTGCCATGGTTCAGTTCTCCCGATCAGGTTCCGATGAATCCGTCATTCTCCCCGCACCGCCCGCCGCAGGGGGTCGATCATGGCGGGCATCCATTCTTGGTTGAAGTCGAGGTGACCTTCCTTGCCCAGAGCCCCACGCATCTTGATCTTGAAGAGTTGACTACTGATCGCCTGTGGGATCACCTCAATGCCCGGCGGTAGCAATTGACTGAATCGTCCAAACGTCGCCGTGAAATCCACATCCAGATTGGTTCCATCCAGATCGACGGCTCCCTGGCCGTGCAGACTGACGGCATTGCCGAACAAATCGAGTTGACGGATCAAAACGCGCGGCCCCTCGATGGCAAAGAGCAGTCGCGCCTGCTCAAAGGCGGTTCGGTCGGGCATGCGTAGGCCAAAGGCCTTGAGCAAATCGAGCAAGATCGGCAACTGGCCGAGTTTGCCCTGCGGGATGTCCACTCGCCCCTCGCCCTTGAGCGTCAACAGATCTTCGCCCACGCCGGTGAGGAACAGCGAGGCACGAGCCGGCCCGTGCAATTGCGCCTTGTTCGGCCCAGTACCCAGGTTGTGCTGACCGAATACGTCCAGTTGCACGCCCACTGCATCGAGCAAGACACTGTAGCGGATGGCGGCCGTCGTGTCGATTACTGCCTTGCCCGCCAGCGTGCCGCCAAACAAATCGGCCCGGAACTGGCGGATGTGGATGACATCGGGCTTGTCAGCCTCGATACGCAAGCTGCCATCGAAATTGGTGATCGGCTGGCCTAGGATGCTGGCCCGATCCAGGTGCAACTGACCGACAACGCCACGAAGGGAGCGACCGTCGTGGTAGCCGTGCGAATAGTATTGCCCGGTCGCTTCACAAACCTCGATGCCGGCACGGAACGTCGCATTTTGCAGACCGATCGCCCCTTCCCACCACACCTCGATCGGTCGAGCCACTCCGGGAGGCGAAAGAACCGTCAGATCAGCGGCCAGATTTACTGGCGTTTGCAACCGCACCGCTTCGCAAGCACGACGTAGGCCGGTCGGCATGGCCTGCAGCAGATCGCTATCAGCCTTCAAACCGCGAACCTTCAAGCCCTTGAGCCAGCAGGTGAAACCGCCGTCGCGTCCCTGCTGCACCAGTCCCCATTTCAGTTCGAGAGGGATCGAGCCGTGCCAGGCGTTCAGACGATGGATCGTGACTGCGCCGCGATGGTAGTCCACTTCGGCTTGCACGCGATCCAAAGCGTAGGCAAAGAAAGCCGGCTTCATCGAAGCGTTCTGAACCTCCAGATGCACCGACAGCCCCTCGGGTTGATCAGGGAAATCCTCAACACGAGCCGAGAAATCGAGTCGGCCCACCAACTGGAGCTGGCGATAGGCCGATACCAGCCCTTGCCGCTGTGGGGCGTTCAGAGGCACTAGGGCACGCTCCAAATCTTCGTTCATGGCGACATTCTGGCCCTGAAGCTGGATCTCGATACGCTCCGGGCCGAGGATGCCGGGAGCTGGGCCGGGCTGGTGGTAACAGCGAGCGGCTAACCGAAAGACTCCACCGGCATGCCGACCTCGAAAATCGCGGCATTCCCAGCCGTCGGGCTTCAGCGTCAGGAGGCCGGAAACCTCCTCGAACGGATAGGGAAACTGGTCGTACAAGACGCGGGCAGAGCGGAAGCGGATCGTGAAATACTTTTCGACCCGAGTCTGTCCCTGCTGGCGGTGCAGTACGGCGTCGATGTCGGCCCATCCCACCGGCGCGACGGCCAGCCCCAATTGTCGGCTGTTTTGCGGCAGGAACTGCCGAGCCACTTTCTGTGCCCTGTCCGGCAGTGCCGTCAGCATCCGGTCATCCAACAGCACGTTCTTGCCCTTCAGATCGAGGCGAATGGCACTGGTTTCCCTCGGCCCGTCGATGGTGCCGTTCATGCTCACAGGAGCATCGCCGGCCTTGCCAGTCAGGTCGATGCGGATGTGACGGCTCGGTGATTGCGATACATCGAGAGTGATTCGGCCACGAACTTCGGACAGCGGATAAGGAAAGTCGCAGTAGGCACCACGCATACCTTCCGGCTCGAAGAGCCATTGCTTGCAGACGGAGCGAGTGGGGGAATGGGCAGCGGAGCGGTAGCGAAACGACAGACTCATCGGGCCGGAGGGTAGAAAATCGTCGCGGAGATACTGCAACTCGGTCGGTAGCCGACGCAGCAGATCGTCGTTGACCATGAGATGACTGACCCGTAAGTCGAGTTGATCGAGGAGTCCCTCCAGGTCGATTTTTTCCTGGGTGAGCCGGACGAGGCGAACGCCGGTTGCCTGAGCCTGCACAGAGGTAGCGCCCTGATGGGCCTCTAGACGAGCAGCGCGGATGATGCCATCGCTGAGGTGAGTGGTCAGGTGGAGTTGCTCCAAAGCAAAAGGTAACCGATCGTGCTGCAAGCGGCCCTGCTGAAGTTGGAAACGCAGATCGTATCGCGGCGGTTCCTCGTGGGCGGACAACTGGATGTGACCGGACAACTCGGCCCGACCCGTCAGCCCAGTCAGGTGCTGGCCAACCTGTGGAACGAACGAACTCAGTCGGCTGAGCAGTTCGCGCTGGATCTCGATAGCCGGCAGCGTGAAATCGATCGCAGCAGCGTTGGTGGCACGGGGGATGCTCGCCTGAAACCGCACTTCTCCCAAGATATCGGAGTGGCCTGATCCTTCTATACGCAGCAAGGACAGCGGATCGTTGACCAGAGTCAGGGAGACTCGGCGGATCTCCAGCAAAGGGTTGCCCGGCGAGCCGGTCTCCAACACAAACGTACCATCACGAATGACCACCGTGGGCAATCGCTCATTCAGATCGGTTGGCCCGAGGATGCCCGAAAGATTGAAGCGGCCATCACGCTGACGGACGATGCGGAATTGCGGGCTGTACAACTCGACCTTGCGAATCGCTACTTTGCCATCAAGCACCTGCTCCTTGTCGTGAAACAGGATGGCGGAGGGAATATAGAGAAAGTCACTCTGTTCGAGATGATCGTTGCGAGCCAGACGCAGGTCGTTAACTAGGATGCCGCCCAGCAGGCGAAGGCGAGCCGAACCGACCTGAACCGCAACGTTGAGGAAGCGAATGCCGAGCTTTTCCCGCACTAGAGTGCGAACGGCGGCAGGACTCGTCCACACAGCCAGGACGAATCCCCCAGCCGCTACAAGGGCCATAACCGAGACAACCAGCCCTCGAAACAACCATTTGTACCAGTGCATCGGCCCCCTCGCCCGACGGCAGCATGAGCAAGAATGAAGGTAGCGGACGATACGCTGCGGGGTAGTTGCGGTCAAGGGCGATTGGGCGAGGAGGAAAATGGGAACCTACACACGCCCAGAGAAGACAGGTGGAAGCGGAGGGCGTATGGGCAGCATGGTGGGCGATTGTCTATCTGGGCACTAGCACCGTTCAGCCACGGGTGAGCGCGATCAGATCGCTGTAGGGGATCGGCTTTTGGAAGGCGGCTCCGACGCAGAAAGTGCCATCATTGGAGGGGACGCACCAGACGATTCTGGCTAGCTGCTTGACTGGACGCGATCCTGGCCCCTGGAGGATCATCTCGAATTCCTGGCCGACCTTCATCTGTTCCTGAACGATCAGGCGAACTCCGGTTTCGGAGATGTCCAGGACACGCTGGCCAATGTTGTTTCCCACTCCAAGAGCGTTACGGAACACGACAGCTTTGGTACTACTCTTGGCAACTTGACGGCGTGAGCGACGTTTGTTGGGTGTTCGTGGGGTGGGAAGGGGATCTGGCATGGTTTACTCTCCTTTCTGCGACAAAGATAGTTCACTGTGGCAAATCGTGCAACCGACAGGACAATCCCACGTATTTTTTCGAGGGACACTCTGGAAAAGGCTACGACGAACGCTCCCGAGGTGCCTAGGAATAGTCGTGTCGTTGCAATGCGAACGTGGAGGCAAAGGTATGATGGCTTGGTGGAAGATGGCACTGCTAGTGCTGGGATTGGCCGTTGTGGGCTGGGCCGTCAGCATGGCTCTGATGAGTCTGCTGGCCCGCAGGCCAGATACCCTCGGGCTGCACCAGGGCCGACTGGCTCCGTGTCCAGACAAGCCTAATTGTGTGTGCAGTCAGGAGCAACGCCAGGAGTATGCGATTGCGCCGCTGAGCTTCCAGGGCGATCCGCGGGCGGCTTGGCAACGCTTGCTGGACGTGCTGGACAAACTGCCCCGCACGCGATTGGTAGAGCAGACGGATACCTATCTGCACGCCGAATGCACCAGCTTGCTCTTTCGCTTCGTGGATGATCTGGAATGTCTGCTGGATACCGAGGCCGGGGTCATTCACTTGCGATCTGCCTCGCGAGTCGGCTACTCCGATCTGGGAGTCAACCGCGCTCGTGTCGAAGCCATTCGTCAGGCGTTTCAGCAAGCTGACAAGTGAGCGGATGCCCCCAGAGACAGGACAGATCACGGAGTCTCGCGAGACACCGGGCGTGATGTCCACGAGGCCAGCATCTTGACCGGACGCAACAGGCCACTCTTGGCATCCAGGCGACCGACCCCGACTACCTGACCGACCGCGTCGAACAGACCAATGGCGGTGGCCTCTTCGTGGGTGGCGAAACCAGGGGGCAAGGCGAGACTTTGTCCTCGCCGCAGTCGAGCGATCTGATCGGTGTCCGCTGTCCAGCGTGGTAGCTCGGCCAGAGCCAGAGCTAGGGGCAGCAGTCGCGATCGGGCTGTTTGGCGATCAGCGTCGAGGGGAACGGCCTGCTCGGGAGTGAACGGGCCAACGCGCAGTCGCCGTAGAGTGGCCACATATCCGCCACAGCCCAGCCGAGTGCCCAGATCGCGGGCCAGTGAGCGGATGTAGGTTCCCTTGCCGCAGTGGACGATCACTTCCACTTCGGGATAGTCGTATCGCAGCAGTTCGATGTTGTGAATGGTCACCTGTCGCGCGGTCAGCGACACACTTTCGCCCCGACGCGCCAACTGGTGCGCTCGCTGACCGGATACCCGTGCTGCCGAGTAGGTGGGACTCCGCAGAAGCTCTTCAGGGTTTCCCGAAGCGTGTCCAGGGAGGGAGGCACGGCATCCGAGACGGGCTGAACGGTGCCGTCGGCATCGTCGCTATCGCTGGTCGCGCCGAGACGAAAGCAGCTGTGATAGCTCTTGCTCATGTCCTGGACATACTCGACCAGACGGGTGGCATCGCCGACACAGAGTACCAGTACGCCGGTCGCCAGCGGATCGAGGGTGCCGGTGTGCCCGATCCGCGTCCCACGGGGGAACCATCGACTGGCGCGATCAACTGCTTGCCGCGAAGTGATCCCAGTCAGCTTGTCTAGTAC
>Ga0308411_10002257_pt1 | contig 13083 bp, 8 predicted proteins | sample HotsprottomLayer_2_FD_203530 | JGI IMG/M metagenome (GOLD analysis project Ga0308411, IMG submission 203530) | Hot spring phototrophic mat microbial communities from Octopus Spring, Yellowstone National Park, Wyoming, United States -... | ecosystem: Environmental > Aquatic > Thermal springs >... | reverse complement strand
CTACGGTTTGGCATACTTCTTCGGGCGCGCGGTTTACGATTGGATTCGCACCAGCGAGTGGGCCTTGACTTTTGTGGTACTGATAACGGCGGTCGTCGTTGCACTGGTATGGTGGCGGCGACGGCGACGGCCTGTGCCGCAAGCACTCGGCAACGCTGCCGCGCCCAGCGGCATACAAGCAAGAGCGAATCCCCAACAAAGCCTTCCACGCGGCCAAATATCGCAAGACCCATCAGCGCCGGGCAGGTTGTTGGAGGCTGGCTGCGACGTGCATCTGGTGGAGCAAGACTGCTCGGACTGTCCGGGCCAGTCGTCTGCCGCTGGCAAGCAGCAAGGCCAGTCACATCGGCCGGCGTCAACGGTTCCGGGGGCGCCGGAGAACTGACGCGCCGCAGTTGGGCAAGTGTGTGCGCGGCAGCGCGTTGACATCCGCGCGTAACCCATTTACAGTAAAAGAGTTGACACGTCTGGCGCACGCTTCAGTTGGTAGTGCGCCGCTGCTGATCGTTTACGGGCCTATCGGGTCGAGGGTTTAGCGGCGCCCGGGCAGCAAGGGCAATTCCTGCCTGCGCCGGCGGTGCCAGTGTTTCTTGCATATCGATTGATGGTGGCGGCGTGGCGAAGAAGATTTGGGGGGGAGTGTTCTCGGAAGCGACGGACCGCCGCGTAGAGCAGTTCACCGAGAGCATCAGCTTCGACCAGCGGCTGTACGAACAGGACATCGCCGCGTCGATTGCTCATGCGCGAATGCTGGCTGCCGTGGGCTTGATCTCTTCGGAAGAGTGCCAGCGGTTGTGCCAGGCGCTGGAAGAAATCCGGCAGGAAATCCGAGAGGGTCGATTCACCTTCTCGACCGAACTGGAAGACATCCACTCGCACATCGAGCGGGCGCTTATCGATCGGCTGGGAGCCTTAGGCGGCAAGCTGCACACCGCCCGTAGCCGAAACGATCAAGTGGCCACCGATCTGCGCCTGTGGGTGCGCGACGGGATCGACTCCATCGACGCTCGGTTGGCGCAGTTGCAGCGTGCCTTTGTGGCGCGCTGCGAGACGGACATGGATGTGATCCTGCCCGGCTATACCCACATGCGGCGCGCCCAGCCCGTCTTGGCGCCGCATTACTGGCTTGCCTATTGCGAGAAGTTCCAGCGCGACCGGCAGCGTTTGCAAGACTGCCGGAAGCGGACCAATGTTTTGCCATTGGGTTCGGCGGCGCTTGCGGGAACAAGTTTGCCGATCGACCGGCACCAGGTCGCCCGGGCACTGGGCTTCGAGGAACTGGCGGCCAACAGTCTGGACGCGACCAGCGACCGCGACTTCGCCATCGAATCGGTCTTCTGTCTGGCGATGATCGCCCTGCATTTGAGCGGCTGGGCCGAAGAGTGGATCATCTGGTCCAGCGTGGAGTTCGGCTTCATCGAGCTGCCCGAGGCCTTTTGCACCGGCTCTTCGATCATGCCGCAGAAGATCAATCCGGATGTGCTGGAGCTGATCCGCGGAAAAGCAGCGCGGGTGGTGGGCGATTTGCAGACCCTGCTGGTGCTGGTCAAGGCGCTGCCGCTGGCGTACAACCGCGACCTTCAGGAGGACAAGCCGGCGCTGCTGGATGCGTTCGACACGGTGGGCGATTGCCTGTCGCTGGCCGCACCGCTGGTGGAAAACGCCCGGCTGAATCGGCAAGCTATAGCCGACAAGCTCGATCGCGGCTACCTCGATGCGACCAACTTGATGGAATACCTCATCGCCCGGAAAATACCTCAGCGCACCGCCCACGAGATGGTCGGCCGTCTGGTGCGGCAGGCCATGCAGCGCGGGGTGGCTTTGAAGCAGTTGCCGGTGGAGGTGTTTCGGGCGGAGGAAGCGTCGCTGGGCGAGGAAATCTATCAGGTGCTGGGAGCCGAGCAGGCCGTCGCCGCAGCCCGCAGTTACGGCTCGACCAATCCGGCTTTGGTCGCAGAGCAAGTCGCCCTGTGGAAACAACGCTTAGGCATGACGTCTGAAGAGAGCATCCCATGACTGCCCACTGGTTTATGCCTGCGAAGGTCTTTTCTGTGATGCTGATTGGTGCGGCGGTTGCTTTGCAATCGACGTGCGCACTGTGGGCTGCCGATGCACCTCAGGAGGAACAGGCCGCCAAGCCGCAGATGCCTCGGGCGGTCAACGCCGCGGACCCGGCGGTACGGGCGATACTCGGCTCGCAACCGAGCAGTCCGGCCCAGTGCGTCCAAGCCGCCATGGCTTTGAACACCCTGGGGGAAATCGAGTTGGCGCGCTGGTTCCTCAAACAAGTGATCGATGCCAATTTGCAGCAGGAGCAGCTTGCGGCGCTGGCACAGGAGTTCGGCAGCGGGACGTTTCTGGCGATGGCCAGTCGCACGCAATTGCAGCCGGAAGGACGCCAGCTTGGCGAAGCAGTATTGGAAGCCGCAAACCGCCGCTGGCGCGATCCGCAACTGGTCGACAGCTTGATCCGGCAGCTTAGCGATCCTGCGGAGCAAAAGCGGGCCGACGCGCTGCGCGGACTATTGCGCGCCGGTCCTGCGGCCGCCGGGGCGCTGGTCGATGCGCTGGCTGATCCGGCCCGAGCAACCGATCGTCCTGTGCTGCGCGGCGCGCTGATGCACTTCGGCGACGATGCGGTCGAGCCGCTTGTTGCGTTGTTGGATCAGTCGGATCCGGCGCTTCAAGCGCTGGCCGTGCGTATGCTTGTGCTGCTGAAGGCCGATCGCGCGGCCCTGGAATTGTTGGCGGTGGGTTACGATCCGGCAGCCGAACCGCAGGTGCAAAAGGCGGCGCTAGAAGCATTCCGGCAGTTGGCGCGGCACGCTCCGACCGCCCTTGAGGCTAGCCGTTTGTTGTGCGAAAAAGCCCAACAGTACTTCGATGGCAAAGTACCTGTCCGCGGAGACGTGCTGGGGCGAGTGGAATTGTGGCGCTGGGACGCGGCGACCAAGAAGTGCGTGATGGAGATTTTCGCGACCGAAGATGCCGCCCGCTATTTGGCTGCCCGCCTTGCCCGCAAAGCCGCGGCGATCTCGCCAGGCAACCGGCAAGCTCAACTGTTGCGTCTGGCCACGATGTTCGAGCTGGCGGCTTATGAGAATCAGTTGAAACCGTTACCGGAGCCTGCGCTGCTTGAGATGGCGGCCGGCAAGTCGATCGAGGAACTCCAGGCTGTGCTAGCCTGGACGATGGAAACCGGGCATCCGGCGGCGGCTACGGTGGCGGCGCAGGCTATCGGGATGCTTGCTGGCAAGGCGCGTGCGGCCGGAACTGCTGAAGCGACGCTGGGCCAGCAATTGATCCACTACGGCAGCCAGCCCACGCCGCTGGTGATGGCATTGCGGTATCCCGACCGGCGATTGCGCATCGCCGCCGCCGAGACCGTCGTGCGGCTACAGCCAGACCGGCCGTTCGCCGGAGCAAGTTACTTGCCGGAGACGCTGGCTTTCTTTGCCGGATACTCGGGCGTGCGGCGGGTGCTTTCGGCCGCGCCGAGCGTTACCCTGGCACACGACAATGCCGCCTGGCTTGTCAAGGATGGCATGCACGTGGATATCGCCACCAGCGGACGCGATGCACTGCAACGTCTGCTGGCCTGCCCGGATTACGAACTGGTTTTGATAGATGCCTGCATCGACCAGCCAGGTTTGGACCATCTGATGCAACAGTTGCGGCGCGACCCGCGAACCGCCGATTTGCGGGTCGGTATTGTGGCCCGGGCTGATCACTTCCAAGCTGCCGAGCGTACGGCAAGCCAGTACCCGTTGACGGCCGACCTGGTCCGTACACACAACGAAGCAGACTTCCGGCATCAGATAGCGCGCGTCACCACCATGGGGCAGCGGGAGTTCGTGGATCATCAACTGCGGCAGCAGCAAGCGCTCAAGGCACTGGAGCTGTTGGCTCAGCTTGCCAGTCAGCGCAGGAGTCTGTTCGATCCGAAGCAGGTGGAACCAGCGGTACTGGCGGCGATGGGCAATCCGGCGTCAAGGCAGGCTGCGATTGCGGTGGCGGAGCTCATGCCCACCCGCCAAAGCCAGGTGGGGCTGGTGGAACTCGCCAGTCGGCTGGAAGAACCGCTGGCAGCGCGTCAGTCGGCGGCCAGGGCGTTTACCCGCAGCGCCCAGCAACACGGCATACTCTTGACATCGGCGGAAATCTACCGGCAATATGAGCGATACAACCAGAGCGCCGACTTGGACGCGGAAACCCAGAAAGTGCTCGGCGCTTTGCTGGATGCCATCGAGGCGCCGACAGAGCATCTGCGCACAGCCGCAGCGGGACGCACGCAATAGGCCCCGGTAATCAAGCGAGGGCGAAAAGGTTGTAGCGCTGTTGCGGATGACACAGCCGGCCCGCTCGGCAGAACTGTGCGGCCAACGGCATTCGCTGCGGGCTGTTCGGCACGATCCGAGTCCAGCAGCATTTTTTTCGCCCGTGCCGGAGTCGGTCCTGTGGGCAACATGGCCCCGCCCGCAAAACGCCGCGGATTGTGCCATCTATCAGCGGCCGGATACGATCGCCCGGATGGTGGAGAGTTGATAGGTTGCACCGGCAAAGAACCAGGAAACAGAATGCCTGAGGGGAATGCAGCGGCGAAGAACGATACCAGCCCGCCGATGCCAGGCCTGGTCGGCTCTGGCCCGGCCATGCAGAAGGTCTACCAGTTGACCCGCATGGTAGCCCGGTCCAACGCTTCGGTCTTGTTGCTGGGCGAGACGGGCACGGGCAAAGAGTTGATCGCCAAGGCTATCCACCGGCTCAGCCCGCGCGCCAGCGGCCCGTTTGTGCGCGTCAATTGCGGGGCACTGGCCGAGAACTTGCTAGAGAGCGAGTTGTTCGGCCACGTGCGGGGCGCTTTCACCGGCGCATTGAGCAATCGCACCGGACGTTTCGAGGCGGCCCATACCGGCACGGTGTTCCTCGACGAAATCAACTCCACTACGCCCAAGTTACAGGTCAAGCTGTTGCGGGTGCTTCAGGAGCACGAGTTTGAACGGGTGGGGGATACGCAGACGATCCGGGTGGACACTCGGGTGATCGCCGCCAGCAACTGCGATCTGGCCGCCGAGGCCGAAGCGGGCCGGTTCCGCAAAGACCTGTACTACCGTCTGAACGTGGTAACGATAGAATTGCCCCCGCTGCGCGACCGGCGCGAAGACATTCCCGATCTGGTACGTCACTTCGTTGCACTGTACTGCCAACAGAACAATCGCCGGCCGATGTACGTAACCCCCGAGGCCATGCAGGCGTTGCAAGAGTACTGGTGGCCGGGCAATGTACGAGAGTTGCAGAATTACATCGAGCGCGCAGTCGTGTTGGCTCCGGGCGACGAGTTGACTTGCGACTTGCTACCCGCGGCCGTGCTGGAGAAACAGCCGCCGCCACCTGTCGCCTGCGACGCTGGGGACTTGGATGCCTTGTTCCGCAAGCTGGTAGCGCAGGGTATCGCCGCAGCAGGCCCCAACAGCGGGAACCTGTATGCGAGCATTGTCGATCGGGTGGAGAAGGAACTCATCCTCCAGGTGATGCAAGCCTGCAATAACGTGCGGGTGAAAGCCGCCGAGCGACTGGGCATCAACCGCAATACACTGCACAAGAAGCTCCGCCAGCACGGACTGGAGTAGCGGCGACTGTGTAGGCAATCTGCGCACGGCCGCACCATCGCATCTCCGTCTGCTGCGCCGGCCGCACCCCCCAGTAGCACTGGCAGCCGCAGCCACACTAACAGCAGCAACAGTCGAAAGGCAGTGGTGCTGCGGCGTTCACGGGTTGGTGCTGTGGCGGCTGCAAGCAGTATGGCAGCCGCGATCAGTATGGCAGCCCCGTTTTACTACGGCGACGAAGCCAGTTCGGCGGCCGGCGCGCTTGGAAGCTACTACTGGCCGCGAGCGATGGCGCGGATATCGTCGCGAGCACGGAAGAATGCTGCCACCACTTCCGGGTCCCACTGCTTGCCTGCGCCGGCACGGAAGATGGCGTCGATTTTTTCTTCGGGCATTCCCGCCCGGTAGGGCCGGTCGCTGCTCATAGCGTCGTACGAGTCGGCAACCGCGACGATTCTGGCTGCCAGGGGAATCTCGTGGAAGCGGAGTCTATTGGGATAACCGTCGCCGTCCCACGATTCATGGTGATGAAGTACGACCGGCAACACGTCTTCGAGCTTGTGCAAATCGCGGAGAATGCGATGTCCAATCTCCACGTGCCGCTTGATATGGGCGTATTCTTCGTCCGACAACCGGCCGGGTTTGCGCAGTACGCTGTCGTCGATCCCGATCTTGCCGATGTCGTGCAGTAGACCTGCCAGATAAATGGAATCGAGCATCTTGGCATCACCGCCAAGCTCTTCGGCCAGGCGGACGGCAATGCGTGCCACTCGGTCGCTATGGCCGCAAGTGTATGGGTCTTTGGCGTCGATGGCCGACGTCAGCGCGCGAACTATGCCGGCCAGCAACTCGGACTGTTGCCGATACAACTCGATGTTGCCGCTATGGATACCCAGTATGGCGGCTACCGAGCCAAGCAGACTGGCCTCGACGGTGCCGAACTCCCGGTCTTCCCGATGATTGACAGCGGCCAGCCAGCCAAAAAGGTTTTCGCCTTCCACCAGGGCCACGAGGATGGCCTGCCGCACCTGAGGAAACGGCCAGCCGGGATGCCCGGTCACACTCCGATTAAGCACAGTGGGACGACCATGCGAAGCAGGTTTGACGTGTGCGATCAGGGCATCGAACTGCTCGTGGTCGAGGGGGCATTGGCCGTGGGTCAGCAGCACGGCGGTGCTGCGCGCCTGGTGATCGAGATTTACGTCGGCGCGCCCGACGGGCAAGAATTGAAGCGCGAAGCCTGCGGCCGGGAGCACTTCGCCCAGCCACTCCACGGCGATTCGCCCGAGCTGCTCGTCGCTTTGCGAGATTTTTAGATTGTTGGCCAGCCGGTGCAGCAGGCTGATTTCTTCGTAGGTTGTAGCCAGATTGACCGAAAGGCTACGAACTTCGGATTCCAGCCGTGCTATCTGGCCGGCGGTCCGAAACTGTTCCACTGCCAGTTCTGCCACTCGCCAAAGCTGCTCGGCAGACCAGGGCGTCTGGCTGGCTGCCCAGGCGTCTATATCATGGCGATCGATCCCCAGGCGTTCGGCGGCGCGGGCCAGACGCTCGCCTGGGCGCAGCGGCCGAGTGATAAATACGCCCACTGCTACCACGCAATCGCCGTGCTGGCTTTCGGCCGGGATGGCCAACACGATCAGCGGATCTTCTTCGCCGATGAACTCCACCTGGCGACGGCTGGCGACCTGTCGGCAAAGTTCCGCTTGCAAGCCCCAGTCGCACTCCGGCTGATACGTAGAGGGCAACAACAACTCTCCAGTGGTTCCGTCGGCAAGAGCGAATCCCACGCCGAAAGCCCGTTGCAGCGCAGCGTCGAACTGTTCAAGCAATTCGCGCAACGCCTCCGAAACCGGCATTGCGGTTGGTCGGCCAACATGCTGCTGGCTTGTCTGTGGGTCAGACAACAACATCGGTGCGTTCCAAGATCTTTCAGTTTTCTGCCAGTGGCGGATAGATTCCGCCCGCAGATATACACAGTCGCATGAGCTATCCCACAAGAAACCGTACCTTCTAATTTCGCCCCGCGCTTCGCGCACCCCCCGAACGTGCTATAAAAAGGCGTTTTTGAATCTCAGGCAGGCCCCAGCGGGTTCGACCGCCCCCACCGCCGTAGACCGGCAGCAAGCATGTTTCCGCGGCGCACTTTGCGTTCACTCTTTCTGATCTGCTAGGCCGGCGGCCGTTGTGGCGGCGCTGTGCGACAATTAAACTACCAGTGGAACTACCAGTGGCGGCCTTTCGGCTGCTTGTGTTTTTCCGATTATCACTACCCGCAGGAACCACTCGTCGGATGCCTCATATGTCTCAAACGTGTAAAGATTCCGCTGTGCTTTTCAGCGGGCGGATATTTCGGGTGGTAAAGGTCTTGCAGCAATTGCCGGATGGTTCCTCGATGGCGCGCGAAGTGGTGCGGCATCCCGGCGCCGTAGTGGTGCTGCCGCTGGTGGATGACCACCGCATCTGCCTGGTGCGCAACTTTCGTCCAGCCGTTGGACAGACGCTGCTGGAACTGCCGGCGGGCACGCTAGAGCCAGGCGAAGATCCTCTGGAAACCGCGCGCCGCGAACTGGCTGAGGAAACCGGATATCGGGCCGAGCACATCGAGCATCTGCTGTCTTTCTTCATGTCGCCAGGCATCCTCGACGAGCGAATGCACGTTTACCTGGCCACGGGCTTGGCGCCCGGGGCACAGTCGCTGGAGACCGGCGAGCAGCTTGAACCGTTGCTGCTGCCGTTGCCCGAAGCGCTGGCGATGGCCCGTGACGGCAGAATCCAAGACGCCAAGACGCTAACCGCGCTGTTGTACTACTGGCTGTTTCGGCGCGGGGGATGAACGTCTGGCAGCCAATGTTCTTGAGGGCGAGAATCCTGCGCATCAAAAGCCGAAGCGTTGCAGTTCGGCGCGGGTGTGGCTCCACATTCCGCCCGATTGCACCCCCACCGACCCGATAGCGCCGATGACGGCCAGCAGGATCATCGCCAGCAGTACAGCATATTCAACGGCAGTCGCCGCTTCGTCGTTGCGTAGCAGTTGCCATATCCAGCGCATGGTAGGCGTCTCCCTACCGGCAGGCGCGAACGAAAAGACTCGAAACCTTAGCGCGAAAAGTCCATAAGCGGTGATGTCACCCTATGTCAAGCATAGGTCAGCATGGCCGAATGTCAAAACTTCGGGGTGCAACAGCAGATCGCACTTTGCCTGCAAAGCCGACATTCCGGCAGCCGACCGTCGCCCAAGCAATGGGGAGTTATCGCGCCATTCGTCCTTTGATGCGCGATGCGTCCGAATTGCCGATGTGCTGCGCGTAGTACGAGCTTTCGGTGCGGTGATGAGAACCGTTATGAGAGTCCAATAGCGCGCACTTCGCCCAGGTGCCAAGCAGACAAGAGCATGTCTATTGGTGGGGTTTCCGCAGTTCTTTCCAGGTCCACTCCCGGGCTTCGTCGCTATTGACCAGCCGAAGATCGATAAACCGCGCGATGTGCTTCTCTACGCCGAGCTTCTTGTCCTGAAGCATTTTGGCGCCTTGCATGCCGGTTCGCAGTACTCCCAGGAAGAGCGTTTTCTTGGCCAGGTACTTCTCGCGGTCTTCCTCGGTGGGTTCCGGATGGTTCTTGCTGAGCAGTTTGTGAATACGCTCGGCATCCGCCACCAACCGCGACGATTCGCCGCCGACGAGTATCAGCATGGGAATATTGCGGGCCACGGCCGGATTGTTCAAAGGCCCGGTCATCGTCAGCCCCTTGAAAGACCATTCCGGTGAAATCAGCACCATCGCCTTGACGAAGCGGCCGACCTGCAAGGCGCCGTACATCGGACTGCCCGGCGGGTTCCCCTGGAGGTATCCCACCGCATCGTACGCGGCAAAATCCATACCCACCGAGGCGCCCATCTCTGCACCGACCAGGCACAACCGATTGAGATTCAGTTCGCCAGCGTTATGCTTCGTCCACAGGTATTCTTTGACCATGATCATGTCCAACTTCGACATGGCCTCGAAATCCCGGGCGGTAAAGCGGCTGGCATCCAAGGTGTCGGTGCGAGTGCCGATGCGCCTGGTGAGGCTTTCGCCGTGGCCGCGCAAGTCCGGCGCCACTACAGCATGCCCCAGCGCTTGCAGATACAACGCCAAAGGCCCAAAGTCTTTCCTGCTGCCGCGATAACCGTGGAGCAGAACCACCGGTACAGCCTCTTTGCCCTTGTTGCTGGCGTAGTAGGTCAGTGTGATGCTGACACCATCGGCGGTCTGGACGACGGCGTCCTCAGGCGGGGGGATCTTTGGCTCGTCTTCTTTGGCCTTTTGTTGCCCCAAAGCAATAGCGGAACTCAACATCAGTCCGCACAACGCCAGACAACCAGCAAACACCGGCACAACGCCAGCGTGCAACTGGCCACAGCGGCCGCCGAGTCCCGCACCGGCCGATCCACGCAGCCAAGCGAAGTACTGTTTGCCCATTGCTTCTCGCCCCCGACTGCTCAGTTCCGCTGGCGGAAAGCCAGCGCGCTACGCCGTTTACGCCACGACTATACGTCATCTATATGCTAAATCTGAGCCAATCCAGCGTCAATCGGCGAATTGACGATTGGCATCGTGGATGCTGGCGTCTCGATTGTAGGTGGAGAATTTGGTTGGGTCAGCTTCTGGGTAGAAACTGCCCCATTTTCCGGCCCAGAAGCACAGTAGCACGCCGCGATTAGCCGTGTTGTTGCATTTTACCCATCTGATCGTCCCGCAAATGCCTAGCTATAAACCAAATGTGTACCTTTGAAACTGACGCACACTCGCATCGTAGCCCATCGGCGGTCTAAACGTGTCGTTTCAGCCGGTTGGTACAAGACAGTCTTCGACCTTTCGGGCGGGGCGTTCGAGTTTTTTCGCCACGGCGCTGCGTGTTGATTCGGTCTTTCGGCCGTCCTTCGCACGGGGCGAAAGGAAACAGTTTTCCTTTCAAAAACGTCCCTCTGCTGGCCGTGCGAACTATGTTTTGGCGAATTTGCGCACCGGCCCGACGGCCTTCGCAGCCGACGCAGATACCCCCGCCCGCAACAGCGTAACGACCGGCAGCACTGCTTGCCCACTTCTGCCAATCGGCCGCTTGTTGTCTGCGCGCATCGCCTGCGCATAAGCTATGAATTATGTAGAGGATAAGATTGTCGGAGAATCTGCGGGGCATTCGGGGCTGGAAATAGCGTATATGACGATCCTGCCTTTTGCACCGGGCGGCAATTCGGCATAATCGGTTCTTATTGATGCTCGCAAACCGTGGCGAGAACGACCACTAGAGAAAACCTTATACCAGCCAGTCACCACCTTTCGCGAAGATCAATAATTGGTAATTCCGGCGCATTTGGCGTCGGACAGTTCAACGGAGTTGCACCGTGAACATACTGCTGGCGACCAGCGAAGCGGTTCCGTTTGCGAAGACTGGCGGGCTGGCCGATGTCTGCGGCGCGCTGCCCAGAGAATTGGCAAAGCTTGGCCATCAGGCGGCGGTGATTCTGCCTGCGTATCGACACAGTCGATATTGCGGCCAGAAGATCGAGCCGCTGGGCATCGATTTCATCGTGCCCATCGGCAGCAAGATGGTCGCAGGGCATCTGCTACAGAGCAGTCTGCCTAACGCCAACGTACCGGTTTACCTGGTACAGCAGGACCAGTATTTCGATCGCGACGAACTTTATGGCAGCGAGGGGAAGGATTACATCGACAACTGCGAGCGGTTTGTGTTTTTCTGTCGGGCAGTGATGGAGGCAATCAGGCTGCTGAACCTGAAGCTCGATGTAATCCATTGCAACGACTGGCAAACCGGGCTGATTCCGGCGTATTTGAAAATCGAATACCAGCTCCGCCCTGGCTATCAAGGCATCGGCAGCCTGATGACCATTCATAACATCAGCTACCAGGGGCAATTCTGGCACTGGGACATGCTGCTGACCGGGCTGGATTGGAAGTACTTCAACTGGCATCAGATGGAGTTCCACGGAAAACTGAACCTGTTGAAGACTGGGCTGGTGTTCGCCGATTCGATCAGCACCGTCAGTCCCCGCTACGCGATCGAGATTCAAAGCAGCCCGTTCGGCTGCGGTCTGGAAGGCGTACTGCAACATCGGCGCGAAGTACTTCACGGAATTCTCAACGGGACGGACAACGGCGACTGGAACCCGGCCACCGATCCTTACATTGCGGCCAACTACGACATCAACACCGTATGGGAGAAGAAGCCGCTGTGCAAGGCGGCGTTGCAGCGCGAACTTGGCTTGCCCGAGGCCCCCCGAATGCCGCTTGTCGGGTTCATCGGCCGGCTGACCGATCAGAAGGGCTTGGACCTGATTGCCGAAGTCATCCAACGGTGGGTGCAGACGATGGAGGTGCAGTGGGTCATTTTGGGGACCGGACAGCCCAAGTACCATCGCCTGCTGGAAACACTCGCCGAGCGTTTTCCGCACCGCGTGGCCGCACGCCTGGAGTTTTCCGAGCCGCTGGCCCATCGTATCGAAGCCGGTGCAGATATGTTCCTGATGCCCAGCCGGTTTGAACCTTGCGGACTGAGCCAGTTGTACAGTCTCAAGTACGGCACGGTGCCGGTGGTGCGGGCCACGGGCGGGCTGGCCGACACGATAACCGGCCTGCACGAAACGGGGGCCAGCAGTCCTCCAAACGGCTTTTCCTTCCAGGAGTATAGCGCGATTGCGCTGGCCGAGACCCTGCGGCAGGCCTGCGAGGCTTACAACCAGCCAGAAGTCTGGCGCCGACTGGTCGAAACCGGAATGAGCCAGGACTGGTCCTGGGCGCGGAGCGCCAAGCAGTATGTTGAACTGTACGCACTGACCGCCCAGCGCGCACGGCAAGCCAGCGCCTGACGCGGCCTACAGCCGCAACCGAATGGCAGCGACGCGCTGCGGTCGCGTCCATTGGCACTGGGAACACGGCCACGACGGAGCGTGGCCCTCCAAATCGCCCGACATCATGCGCGCAAAACGCGCACAAGTTACGCCATAAGAGACTAAGGCTATAGCCACTATTGATCTTCGCAAAAAGTAGTGACCGCCCGACAAAAGGATTTCCTAGTGTTCCGTGTTACCACGTATTGCGGATGTCAATAGTATGGGCCGTTTTTGGGCCACATAGCTTTGTCATTCGTGGGGGATATCGGTAGCCGCCCTAGATTTGCACAAACGACTACTCCCGATGTACCGGCTGCCTTGCCGCCTGGCCGGCCTGATTGCGGCACAACCCATGATGACGCCAGCAGCCATTGTGGCCCTAGCTGGCGGGCACCCGGCACTTTTTTCCTCCTTTACGCATTTTGACAAAATAGGGTAGAATTGGGCCACTAGGCATGGCGGCGCCTTCGAGGTTCCGGCAACCGCCGGTTTTCTGGCGACCGGGCGACCGCCAGCTTTCCGGTTACCGCCGGCTGGGGCTCGGACGCGAAAGACCAGGTTTTGGCCAATCGCCCATTGGACGCT
>Ga0308411_10002255_pt1 | contig 13085 bp, 10 predicted proteins | sample HotsprottomLayer_2_FD_203530 | JGI IMG/M metagenome (GOLD analysis project Ga0308411, IMG submission 203530) | Hot spring phototrophic mat microbial communities from Octopus Spring, Yellowstone National Park, Wyoming, United States -... | ecosystem: Environmental > Aquatic > Thermal springs >... | reverse complement strand
ATTTGGTTTAAGACAATTAATGACCTTCGCAAAATTTATGGCAGTAAGTCTCTTGCCTATACCAGCCTCTCCCTTAAAGAGCAAAGATGAAGGGAGTCTCTTGTTTCTGATAAGACCCTTGAGGATGTTTTTTTGCTTGTGGTGGCCTATGATGTCTCTAAGGGCCATCTCTATAGTCCTTTTAGGATTTCTTCACAAAGCCCATGACTGTTGGCAATACAGTCATTGACAGCCACGCCCCTATAGGCATTGCCTGTCAAAAAGAGTCCTTTATGGTTTTGAAGCCTTGAGTCTATGTCGTCAAGTATCCTGTGATGACCAACATTGTATTGCGGGATCGCCTTCTTCCATCGGTATATCCTTACAAATGACGGTTCTGCCCTAAGTCCCATGATCTGCCTGAGTTCATTGAGGGCAGTATCTATTAGGGGCTTGTCTTCAAGTAGAGCCAACTCTGTATAGCGAGCCCCACCTATCATGACCCTTAAAAGGGCCTGTCCCTCAGGTGCCCTCTTGGGGAATATACTCGTGTCATATAATGTGCCAAGGATCTTGCGACCTTCACGGGCGGGCACAAGGAAACCAAAGCCCCTGAGGTCTATGTTGCTAATGTCCTGGCTCCTAAAACCGAGGCTGACTACTGAAAGCGGTGGATAGGGTATCCTTGACAGCGTCTCGGACAGTGCCCTGTCAAACCCCTTCACTATGTGCGTAGTCTCATGGGCAGGGGTGGCAATGACCACTATCTCAGACTCAGAGATGGTGCCATTTTGAAAAAAGGTCTTATAACCACTTTTTGTCTTCTCTATGGATTGGGCCGAGGCCCCTGTCTTTACCCTCTCTCCGAGGGCTTCTCTTAGTTTCTCAATGAGACTATACATGCCACCATCAAAGGAGTGTAACACTCCCCCGGGGCCTGCCTCTGCCCTCTGACCTGCCTTCTTCTTTTGCCTTGCAATGGCCATAAAGCCCTTAATGAGACTGCCATAGTTTTTTTCCAACTCATAGACCTTTGTAAAGCAGCTTCTTATGCTGAGCCTTGCAGGGTCTCCAGCATAAACCCCTGAGGCCATTGGGTCAAGGAGTTTTTCAAAGAATTCTCTACCCACCCTCCTTATGGCAAAGGACTCCATTGACTCGTCTTCCTTTACCGCAGGGGGTCTGAAGTATTCGGCTACCATGTTGAGTCTGCCCGAAAGGCTCAGGAAGTTTGAGAGCATAAAGGATAGTGGTTTTTCGGGAATTTCTTTAAGCCTTCCGTCAAGGCATATAAAACGCCGCCTTGCGATATCGCTACTCCTCAGAGGTGAGAGATTTAGTAGCCCCGAAAGCCGAAGTGTGGCAGGTTTGTTGTCAAGGAAACCGTTTACTCCAGCCTCACAGACAAATCCTTCGGCCCTCTCGGTCCATATCTTGCCACCCACCCTCGTGTCTGCCTCAAAGACCGTAACATCTAAATCACCCCTTTGTTGTAACAAAAGAAATGCCAGCGACAGACCTGATATACCACCCCCAATAATGTCAATCTTCATAAAGACCTCCTCAGTGCCTTAGTTGGGAAAGAGAGAAGTGCGATAGTAGTTAGGTAATTGCACAATACTACACCACTTCATCACTTGCGGACTTCCCCGCTAATATACCGTAGTGCCTCTTTTAGTCCAATTGCCCCCTCTCCGTCAATCTGTTTGCCCTTGTACTGGACATAGAATACATCATGGGCTACCCTGTCTTCAGTGTTGATGATTGCAGAGACTATGTCAATATCAAAGAGGCTAAAGATGGTTGCTATATCATATAAGAGGCCAATCCTATCAGCAGCAAATACCTCTACAATGGAATATGTGTTAGAGGATAGGTTATCTATCTTCACGAAGGGCTCAAACCTTGTAAGATGCACTGGAAGCCCTCTGCCACGACCGTGTAATTGGTCTTTATAATTGTCGGTAGTTATTCCCTCAAGGACCTTTGTTTCTGATAATATGGCATTTGTTATATCCCTTTTGAGTGTCTCCTTAAGGGCAGCCCATTCAAGGGAGTCCCAATTTGAGAGGGTTATCTTGTCAAGGACCATATCGTTTTTTGCTGGATAAAGGCGTGCCTTGAGGATGTTAAGTCCATAGCGTCCTATCTGTTCAAGGACCTTGAGAAACAGGCACTTTGCGTCAAGGGCCGCCAATACTATCTCAGCAGTACCACCAACCTTACGGCATATATCCACTGTAGGGCCTTCACGCATCGCCCTGTAAAAGACCTCACTGTCTCTTTTCATCTCCTCAGGGGTTGTAGCAACCACATAAACCTCTGGCATGAGGGATAGAAAGGCTTGTAACTCTTCTGAATGGTCAAGTTTCCTTGTTACTCCCTGCAGATGTTCCATAGTCCTCATATAGAGTTCAAAGAGCATCTGGGCCTTCCAGTCTGAGAAAAAATCGGGATTCACCGCTGACATGTCTGCGTAGGTTATAAGCAGCAGGGCCTTTAGATTTTTTTCACTTTCAACCTGCTCTGCTAACCACAGGATCGTCTCTGGGGCCTCGGTCTCTCTCTTGAGTGCCGACTTAGATAACAGGAGGTGGTTTTTGACCAAGAATTTGATAAGCCTCCTTTCAGAACTCTCAATCTCAAGGTCTTCAAGTATCTTCTGTAGCCTCTTATAGCCCTCCTCATCGTGTTTGAGGGTCTCTCCATAGTAGCCCTTACCTATGTCGTGTAATAGCAAGGCCAAGTATAAGACCCGGCGAGACAATTCCCTTGAGACCATATGTAAAAGTGGGTATCTCTGCTGCTTGCCTTCAATTACAAGCTCCAGATGTCGTATTGCCCTTAATGTGTGTTCATCTACGGTATATCGGTGATAGGGCTCATGGATCACCAAATGCCTTAGGCGACCGAAGTCTGCAATGAGTCTATCAAGTATGTTGAGGCGGTGCATCTCAGAGAGGGTCTCATACACCCTTCGGCCATTGAGGATCCTCTTAAAGATCATAACGGACTCTGGGCACGGTGGCTTACCCCGCCTAATCAAGGTCTGACGCCTTATGAGCTCCCTTTGGAGATTGACACTAAAGGGCCTGCCACTGGCCTGATAGGCCTCAAAGGCCTCAAGCAGTAGCGCTGGTCTATCAAGCCTGACGCCCTTGTTTAGGATTATCTCACCCCTTGAGAGGCTGAAGTCCTTTGTGAGCCTCCTTGTAAATATCTGAGGAAAATGTTGAAACACCCGCTGGTCTGTGAGGGTTATGACTTTTTTTAGGGATTCCATAATAGTCCTTGTATGCCTGTAATAGACCCTCATGAATATCTCAGAGGCACTGAAGGAACGCGTCCTTTTATAACCCATTGCTGCCGCAAGGGCCTCCTGATACTGAAAAGACAGCACTTCGTTTTTGCTTTGGGAGACTATATGCAGATAGAGCCTTGATCTCAGGACAAACTCATAGGCCCTCTTAAATTGCCTATACTCGCTACTTGACAAGATCCCTCTGAGCCCTTCAAGTGAACTGGTTCCTTGGGTGACCCTACATAACCACAGGATGGTATGTATGTCTCTGAGCCCACCCCGACCTTCTTTGATGTTGGGTTCCAGTTGATACAGCGAGGGGCTGTAGGTCTTATATCTCCTGTTGACCTCGTTAAATAAGCCCTTGACGAGGCCCCTCTTGTCTTTGTTTATTATCCTCTGGTAACCATCACTTATAAACCTCTTCCAAAGGCCCTCATCACCTGCAACAAAGCGACTGTCTATCATAGATGTGCGTGTCTGTAGGTCCGACAGTGAGTCCTCAATGCCCTCATCAATGGTCCTGAAGGAATGGCTTATGTGGATGCCTATATCCCAAAAGGCGTAGAGGGCCTTTTCGGCAGTGGCTGTGACCTGTCCATCCCTCTTGTCTGTCAGTAACATTATGTCTATATCAGAAAAGGGGGCTATCTCACGCCTGCCATAACCCCCTACTGCAACGAGGGCTAAGGGGACATCAACCGTCTTGGCCTGAAAGGCGGCTGTTAGGGTCTGGTCAACCAGCTCTGATAGGTATTGGGAGGTAATAAAACCACACCGGCTACTCTGTAACCTTGTCTCAGCCTCCTGTATGAGCAGTCTATTGAAGTCCAACTTTACACAGAGGCAATAATCGTCTCGCCTGCCTTGACGGTCTGGGAGAGCTTCACAAGTGGTCTCAGTGTGTTTGGGATAAATATGTCAACCCTAGAGCTGAACTTTATTATCCCAAAACGCTCACCCCTCCTAAGCCTCTCTCCCTCCTTTACCCTACAGACAGCCCTGCGGGCTACAAGGCCAGCTATTTGTCTGATGAGTATCTTGCCGTATTGCGTGTCTAGAAGAATTGAGATACTCTCGTTCTCAATGGACGCCTCAGGCTTAAAGGCAGACAGAAATTTACCATTTTTGTGCTTTACTGCCAAGACAGTGCAATCGCAGGGCATCCTATTTACATGGACATTAAGGGGCGACATAAAGATGCTCAGCATAACGCAAGGGGCCTTTAAAAATTCTCCCTCTTCGGTCTCCCTAATCACTATGACCTTACCATCGGCAGGGGCCACGAGGACATCAGGCTCATTGGGTATTACCCTCTCGGGGTCTCTAAAGAAATAGACCATAAAGGAGGTAAGAAGTAGAAAGGGCAAGGATGCTGCCAAACCCCAAAAAAGATAGACAATAAGGGTAAATGCAGCAGGGCCAATGATAAATGGATAGCCTTCAGGGGCGATCTTCATTAAGCCTTTGACTTATCCACCAACTTGTCCTTTTTTAGCCAAGGCATCATTGCCCTAAGGCGGGCACCTACCTCTTCAATGGGATGGGCCTCACCCTTTTTGGTAAGGGCATTAAATACAGGCTTGTTTGCCCTACACTCCTCAATCCACTCACGGGCAAAGACACCGTCTTGGATCTCCTGAAGTATCTTTTTCATCTCCTTTTTGGTCTTTTCGTTTATTATCCTTGGGCCTCTCGTCAGGTCTCCGTATTGTGCTGTATTGCTTATTGAATAACGCATGTTGGATATACCACCTTCATAGAGCAGGTCAACAATAAGCTTTACCTCGTGCATACACTCAAAGTATGCCATCTCAGGTGCATAGCCTGCCTCTACAAGGGTCTCAAATCCTGCCTGAATCAGTGCAGTGAGCCCCCCACAGAGGACCACTTGTTCGCCAAAGAGGTCTGTCTCTGTCTCCTCTCTGAAGGTGGTTTCAATGACGCCTGCCCTTGCACCACCGATTGCAGCGGCGTATGCCAATGCTATATCCCTTGTAATCCCTGATGGGTCTTGGTGTATTGCAATTAGACAGGGCACGCCGCTTCCCTTTACATATTCAGACCTAACTAAGTGTCCGGGTCCCTTTGGTGCAACCATGAAAACATTAATATCTGGTGGGGGGACTATCTGACCGAAGTGGATGTTAAAACCGTGGGCAAAGGTAAGATAGGAACCCTTTTTCATATTTGGACCTATCTCGTTTTTATAGACCTCGCCCTGAAACTCATCGGGCAGTAGTATCATGATCACATCGGCTATCTTGGCTGCTTCAGAAGGCGTCATCACCTTAAAGCCTGCCTCTTCGGCCTTTTTCCAACCTGAACCCTGCCTGATCCCTATTGTCACATCCATTCCACTGTCCCTCAGGTTGTTTGCATGGGCATGTCCCTGACTACCGTAACCCATTACAACGACCTTTTTGCCCTTCAGTATTGAGGGGTCTGCATCTTTTTCATAGTAAATCTTGACCATTCTTTAAGACCTCCTTTTGTTTTTTATTGCCTCAGTAGCCAATCTATCACACCGTTCGTTTTCTGGATGACCATCGTGTCCCTTAATCCAATGCCATGTCACCTGGTGTTTACTGACCACATTTAATAGCCTTTCCCACAGGTCACGGTTAAGGACAGGCTTGTTCTGGGAATTCCTCCAGTTGTTCTTTAGCCAATTGGGCATCCATTCGGTAATACCTTTAACCACATAACTTGAATCTGTTATTACTTTGACCTTTGAAGGTCTGGTAAGGCTTTCAAGGGCAGCAATGACGGCCATCAACTCCATCCTATTGTTAGTCGTCTCTGGCTCTGAGCCAGATATCTCCATCTCATTACCGTTAGTCCTTAGGATTGCACCGTAGCCTCCAGGGCCCGGATTGCCACTACAGGCGCCATCGGCAAAGATCAGTATCTCGCTATTTTTTGCTTTAGCATGAGGCATTGACTTAGGATCTAAGCCTCTTGATAAGCCAGGCCATATTTTTTCCAAGGTTCTTCATGGTCTGTATGCCCTCTTGATCGTTCATTACCTCACCGATCTCCCTGCCAATGGCGAGGTTCCAATAACTTGAGCCTGGTATAATCATCTGTCCAATTAGGAAAAAATAGTTTATAGAGCTCAAGACATGGGTTGCACCAGCCCGTCTTACGGCCACAACCCCAGCACCGACCTTGCGCTTAAACATATCCTCATTGGCCCTTGCCACCATGCCCGCCCTCTCAATGAGGGCCTTCATTGAGGCCGAGACATCGGAGAAATATGTAGGTGAGCCAAGCAGTATGCCATCGGATGAGAGCATCTTTTCAATACACTCATTGACCACATCATTATCTACAGCACAGCGCTGGTTTTTGTTTTTAAAACACCTGTAGCAGGCAATACAGCCTTGTATCTTCTTGCCCGAAAGTTCAAAGAGCTCTGTATCAATACCCTCTGCCCTTATCTCATCAAGTACGATATTGAGGAGCATTGAGGTGTTGCCACCCTTCCGAGCGCTCCCGTTAATTGCTAATACCTTCATAGCGGACCATACCTCCTATTTTTGTTGAGTTACCATGCCCCTTATCATTAGCTCCGAGATGGTCTTCATATGTTCAATAGGGTTTTTTGGTTTAGAACCATCTAATATCAAGGCCTCTTCATAAAGTAGGTTTACATATGACCTCAGATCTGCACTGTCACCCTTTTCCTCAAAGAGCCTGTTCATGTGGTTGTAAAGGGGATGGTTGGGGTTTATCTCTAATATCCGCTTGTTTTCAGGGATCTCTTGACCCATGGCCTTCATAAGATTACCGAGCCTCTGGTCAATAGCCATCTCATCATATACTAAACAGCAAGGTGAATTGGTCAATCTGCCCGAAATCTTCACATCCTTTACATCATCCTTCAACACATCCTTCATAAAATCTATAAGCCCTGCATACTGCTTTTTTACCTCTTCTTTGTTGCTATCCCCACCAAGGTCTATGTCACCCTTATTTATAGGTTTAAACCTCTTGCCCTTGAACTCATAACCACTGAAAATCAAGTCATCAATCTCGTCAGTTAACACAAGCACATCATAACCCTTTGCTCTCAGGGCCTCTAAGTATGGAGAGTTGACGGCCTCTTGGTGTGATTGTGCAGTAATGTAGTAGATAAACTCTTGTCCCTCCTTCATTGTATCTAAATACTCCTGTAAGCCAATGTAATTGCCTGCCTCCTTGTTTATGGATTCAAAGAGCAACAATTCACCAATCTGCTCGGCCCTTGAGAAGTCAAAGTGGATACCTTCTTTGAGGACCCTGCCAAAGTGTCTGTAAAATTTCAGATACTCTTCATATTCGTTCTTCTTCATCTCCATAAGGGTATCCAGTATCTTCTTGGTAATACTCTTCTTTATGACCTCTACCTGACGGTTGTTCTGGAGCATCTCTCTTGACACATTCAGTGGCAGGTCTGACGAGTCTACTACACCTTTTACAAATCTCAGATATTCTGGTAGAAGCTCCGCACAGTTTTTCATTATCTGCACCCTCTTGACATAAAGCATGGGGCCAATCTTGTAGTCACGGTACAGGATATTAAAGGGGGCAATAGAGGGTATGAACAATAAGGCCGTGAATTCCTGTGAGCCCTCTGCCTTATAATGAATGACCCTTTGAGGGGGGCTGAAATCATGGGTGATATGTCTGTAAAACTCCTCGTATTCCTCCTGCTTGATCTCTGACTTATCTCTGAGCCAAAGGGCCTTTTGGGAGTTTATCTTTTCCTCTTCTCTGACCTTGATGGTCTTTGACTTGTCTATCTCGCTTGGTTTTTCTCTCTCAATATCAAGATAGATAGGGTGCTCAATAAAGTCTGAGTATCTCTTCACAATGCCCTTTATCTCCCACTCCTGTAGATAACTCTCCTCATCGTCCTTGAGATAGACAATTACATCGGTGCCTCTGCCCTCTTTTACTGCATCATGTACTGTAAAACTTCCTTCGCCTGAAGACTCCCATTTTACTGCCTTGTCAGGTGCAAGGCCAGCCCGCCTTGAAAGCACCTCTACCTTTTTGGCCACCATAAAGGAGGAATAAAACCCTACACCGAATTGCCCTATCAATTCAGGGTTCTGGGTAGCCCCTGATGTCTTCAACTGGGCAAGAAAGTCTTTTGTGCCAGAATGTGCGATAGTGCCAAGGGCATCAATAATCTCGTCCTTAGACATCCCTATGCCATTATCGCTAACAGTAAGGATCTTGTTTTGCTTATCTACAATAATCTTGATCTTCCATTCGGGGTCGTTCTCATAAATTGACGGGTCTGTGAGTGCTGCATAACGGGCCTTGTCTATGGCATCCGATGCGTTTGACAGCAATTCCCTGAGGAATACCTCTTTGTGGGAATATAGAGAATGGATCATCAGACTTAGGAGTTCTTTGACCTCGGTCTTAAACTCATGGGTCTGCATACTGAAAACCTCCTTAAAACCTACAGATTAGTAACTCTTTAGCAAAGACAGTGGGGGATGTCATTACAAACTCCCTCCTACTGTCATTACGGACCCCCAAAGGGGGTGATGGGATGTCATTCCTAACGCATGTGAAGAATCAATGACAAGATTCCTCGCTCCGCTCGGACTGACAATGACGCTTCGCTGCTCTGAATGGCATTCTTGCTTTGCTAAGAAGGATGCCAATGGGTATTTTTAGCAAAAGGGTTAGAGAATGTCAAATACGAGTATTGAGTTGTCGGGGAGGTGTGATGGTAGAGAGGTGGGGTGTCAGGGAGTGCGACACTCCCTGACTTCTCCGCTTCCTTACTTTCCGACTAATTCACTAATACTGGTTTATTGGGTGTCAATTCATGATTGAGTTATTTAAAACGCTTATGTATAATTATGTAACAAAAAGTGGCATTGTGTTACAGTGCCTTTAAAAAATTTTAAAGGAGGGCGTATGAAAAAGGTATCGTGTTTAGTGCTGTTTGTAGGGTTGCTGTTGGCCTTTGGTTCTATTGCGGAGGCAAAGAAGACCTTTATCAAATGGGGCGCCACAAGTGTCCGTTCAGGATTGTATGCCAACACAGTGGCTATGGCAAGCATTGTAAACAAGGCATACCCGGGCGAAATAGAAGTTACGGTAGTTGAGACTGGTGGTTTCATTGAGAATCTGGTTAGGATCCAGAAGAAGTCTGTGCATCTTGGCCCTGCCGATGCTGCAGCAGGTTATGCGAGCTACGAGGGGATCATTGACTACGCGGGCAAACCCAATAAGGACCTTCGCACCCTGTGGGGTGGCTACATCACACCTATACATATAATTACCACAAAAAAGAGTGGTGCCGACACGCTCCAAAAGCTCAATGGTCTGCCCTTTGCAAGTAACCCAGGCACCACCTCCGGTAGGGTTATTGAGATGTTTTTGGAGGCAAATGGCATAAAGCCCCAGTACAAGATGATGGGTATTGGCGCCAGTGTGGATGCCCTCAAATCAGGCGTTGCAAGCGGATGGTATAAGGCAGGTTTTAAGGATTCGGCAATCCTTGACCTTGAGTCCTCAATGGACATAAATGTAATACCTGTAACAAAGGCCCAAATAGACAAGATGAACGAGAAGTATCCGGGTCAGGCAAAGAGTATGACAATACCTGCTGGTCTATTTAAGGCAGTGACAAAGGAGCAGCTAAGCTTTGCCTATGTGGTCACAGACTTCGTGCATAAAGATGTCCCGGCCGATGTGGTCTATAAGATAGTCAAGGCCGTGTATGAGGGTAGGCAATCATTGGTCAACAGCTTGGCCACCTTAAAGGAGGGCAAGTTTGATGACATGTTTGGTAATGCAGAAAAGTACATACAGGTGCCGCTCCATCCAGGGGCAGTCAAGTTCTATCAAGAGGTCTTAAAGGTAAAGGTCCCAGACAGGCTAATACCACCAGAGATGGAAAAGTAGCCATGAGGAGGATAATGCAATGAGAACAAACAGTATCTCAATAATCCTTGTCTCTATTTTCGCCCTTGTGTTAATGGGTTGTGCTGGCACTCAGACAAAGACAAGCAATGCCACTGTAGAGGTCAGCCCTCAGGCAGTTGGCGCCGCAGCGACAATTAAGGTCACAGGCAAGGGGTTTCAGCCTAATGAGGAGGTTGATATCCTATTTGTGCTTGAGGAGACCATGAAGATAGGTATAGGCACCGAGAAGGTTGATGTCATCAAGGCCGATGCTAATGGCGATTTTACTGTCAATGCCGCTGTGCCGATGAATGCAAAGCCTGGCAAATATAAGATTGAAGTCATTGGAAATAAGGAGAGTTACACATCTACCACTATTGAGGTTACCCCAAAAAAGAAATAGGAAAGGAACCAACCAATGCGAAGCCTTGCGGGAATATGGAAGGTAATAACCGGTATCATAGCAGGTGTGTGGGGGATATTTATCCTCTACACATCCCTGACAGTGGCATTACATCCCCTACTTCAGGGAGGCATCTCACTCAGTTTTGGTTTGGCCCTTGTATTTTTGGCCTATCCCCTTTCAAAGTCTGTCCTTAAAGACCCACCGCCGCAACACACCGGGCTTCTTCGGCTGTTATTATTTGGAGACAGAAAGAATCCGTCCCTACTGGATATCGCCTTTATAGTTGCAGGCATAGTGCCTTGTGTCTATATCATGATTCATTGGGAAGAGATTGTCAGGAATCCAGGCTTTTATGAGACCCATCACCTTGTCTTAGGAGCGATCCTCGTTTTTTCGCTTCTGGAAGGCACAAGGAGGTCCCTTGGTTTAGTAATACCTTTGGTGGTGTTTTTCTTTATTGTTTACGCCATAGTGGGACCCAATATACCAGGGACATTCGGACACTCGGGCTTCACAGTAGAGGAGTTGCTGTATCAGTTCTATTTAATGACCGAAGGCATTTGGGGACTCCTCACAGACATGACCAGTAGGATCATAGCACCCTTTGTGATCTTTGGCCCTGTGCTCTTTGCTACGGGAGTAGGCAAGGTCTTTATGGATATTGCCCAGGCCTGGGGTGGGAGACTGAGAGGTGGACCCGGTCATGTGGCGGTCATATCAAGCAGCTTTTTTGGTATGCTCTCGGGCTCATCGGTGGCCAATGTGGCTACAACAGGTGCCTTTACCATACCCACCATGAAGAAACTCGGCTTTCCAAGAGAGCTTGCGGCTGGCGTTGAGGCCTCGGCCTCCTCAGGTGGGCAGATAATGCCACCGATTATGGGCGCGGGCTGCTTTATAATGGCCGAGTTTTTGAATATCCCTTATACAAAGATCATGATTGCAGGGATAATACCTGCAGTGGTTTACTTTGTTGGTATCTCTGCTGGCATATGGATTGAGGCAGGCAGATATGGTATGGGTAAACTGCCAAAAGAGCTCATACCCTCCTTAAGAAAGGTCTTTACCCCTCGGGTGATACTCAACTTTGTATTGCCAATAGGCACATTAACGGCCTTGCTCTTCAGCTTCTATCCACCCCAGATCTGCGCAGCCTGGTCGCTTATTGTATCGGCAGTAACCTTCTTGTTCTTTGGTGTTGGCCTTTCAGTAAAAGATCTATGGGGTCGCATAAAGACGATATGGGGAGGGTATTTTGGTGGGATAATGACTGCCCTTGCATGGCTGATGGTGATGATGAGCTGTGTGCAAGTGGCCGTGACCGTTATATCCCTTACTGGTTTTGGTGTGAAGGTCTCAGAGATCATTATCAATCTATCAGGGCACAATGTGTATCTGGCCCTTGTGGCTGCAATGCTTACGGCCATAATACTTGGTATGGGTATGACCACTACTGCCGCCTATGTCATCGCAGCCGCTGTGTTAGTGCCTGCCATGGAGGGTATGGGATTAGACCCCCTCGCCAGCCATATGTTTATCTTCTACTTTGCGATCAAGTCTGGACTTACGCCACCAGTTTGCATAGCCGTTTTTACTGCCGTTGCCATATCTGGAGGTAACTGGTTAAGGGCAGCATGGGATTCAATGCGTCTTGGTATTGGTGGCTATATAATGCCCTTTTACTTCCTCTTTGTGCCCTCTTTCTTAATGAAGGGTAGTTGGGAGGATATCATATTCCATGCAATAGGGGCCTTTGTGGCTATGTTTACCATTGAGGCAGGACTGATGGGTTACTTCACAAAACCTCTGACATGGATTGAGCGGCTCCTGTACTTTGGCGGGGGTCTGGTGATGATGGCACCTGGTTATTACACATTTGTAGGGCTCGGGATTAGTGCGGTTGCATTACTCTTAGAGAAGGTCAATTTCCAGATACCGGTAATTGCCAAAAGACCTGTCCAAATGGTGCACCACCACAAGACAATGAGTTAGAGATATTATTAGGTTCTTATCCTTTGGCCCCCTTAAAAAAGGGGGTCAATCTATCATTCAGAGGGCTACGGGTTTGCTTTCATACGCATACAATTTGTTAGCCACTGACTGACACCGACTATAGCAACCTTGCACCTGCCTCTGCCAGACGGGATCTCACTGACTGGTTGAGCCTCAAATAGCAAAAGAATTCCTCATTTATAAACTTGCTAATCAAATAGGCCAAACCATTTGATGTCCTATCCAAAAAAGGCGAGTCTATCTGCTCTAAATCACCTGTCAATACGATCTTGGTCCCCTCTCCACACCTGGTAATTATAGTCTTGACATCAAGGGGCCTTAGATTTTGTGCCTCATCTATGATTATATATCTCTCAGGCAATGAGCGGCCTCTCATATAGGCTAAGGCCTCCATATGCAGTACCCCGGCCTTTACCATCTCTTGAACACTCTTGTGCTTCATTTCCCCACTACTTCTACCACCGACTG
>Ga0308411_10002251_pt1 | contig 13098 bp, 9 predicted proteins | sample HotsprottomLayer_2_FD_203530 | JGI IMG/M metagenome (GOLD analysis project Ga0308411, IMG submission 203530) | Hot spring phototrophic mat microbial communities from Octopus Spring, Yellowstone National Park, Wyoming, United States -... | ecosystem: Environmental > Aquatic > Thermal springs >... | reverse complement strand
GATCGAGGGCGAGATGGGCGAGCCGCCGGCCAGCATTTCGAGAATGGAGGCCGCGATGTAGTCGGGCGTTCCGTCCTTCAAGAGGTAGCCCAGCGCGCCCGCCTCGAGCGCGGCCACGACGTGGCCCTCGTCGCCGAACACCGTGATGACCAGCGGCAGCACCCCGGGCCACCGCTGGCGGGCCTCGCGGATCAGCTCGATCCCCATGCCGTCGGGCAGGCCGAGATCGGTGAGCAGGACCTCCGGCCGGACCCGTCCGAACAGCGCCCGCGCCTCGGCGCAGCTGCTCGCGGTGCCGAGGAGGGTGAACTCGGCGTGCGTGTCGATGACCTGCGCCAGTCGGGTGCGCGTGGGCGCGTCGTCCTCGACGAGCACCACGCCGTGTCTGGCCTTCGTCATCTCCGTCTTGACCGGAATGGCAGGCCGCCCGCTCGCTCATCCAGAAACGCGCCGCTCGCCGATCCCGGGCACGCCGTGGTCCGGGGCAGGCACTGAATCGTCCACTTGTCGGCGTCGATGCGCGGGCGCGTGCCCTTCGGCGCCCTGGCCGTTCCCTTGAGCGACTGCCTGCTCTTCTTGGCCAGATACTTGCCCTTGCCGTTGACCCGGGCCTCGATGGTGAAGGCGACCAGCTCCGTGCACGCCGCGCCCGCGAGCGTCTGCGGCGCCGCGATGCCGAGCTTGCTCGTGACGCTCGCCTTCTCGAGCGCTGCCGGTGGTGTGCATCCGGGCAGCCTGGCGTCGTTCTGGTTGATGCACACGCCCGCGCGCATCGAGCAGACGTTGTCGCCGCAGGGCCCACGGTCGCAGGCCTCGCCGTCGGTGCAGAAGATCTTCCTGCCGTCCTCCACGTCCGGCGGTACGTTCTCGATGCCCGCGACGAGCAGCTCGAGGTAGCAGTCGGAGCTGGCCTTGCTGGTCGGGCCGCCCGGCACGAGGCCGCCCGGAAGCGTCGTGGTCGACGTGGGCGTGGCGGACGTGGTGCTCGTCGTCGTCACCGACGTCGTGGTCGTGGCGAGCGCGGGTCCCACCGCGACCAGGAAGGGCGAGAGGCTCCCCACCTGCCCGCAGACCTTGCCGCCGCCGACGCCGGTGGTCACGTCCTGGAAGTTCTGGCCCAGGGCCAGCGCGTGGAGCACCTTCAGCGTGTTCACCGCGACGCCGGTTCCATCCACGATGCCGTCCTGGTCGACGTCGTCGTATGCCACGCAGACATCGACGGGCGGCGTGAAGGCGAGACCATTCCCGGTCACGATGTCGATGTACACCGACACGTCGGGCTGCACCGCGATGTTCGCCGGCAGCGCGCCAGGAATGGCCGACTTGCCGAGGAAGGCGATCGTCCCCGGCGACGACACCTCCGCGAAGGTGACGTCGATCAGGAAGTCGCGCAGCACGTTGCTGCGGCTGTCGAAAAACGCCGTCGGATCGCTTGCCGCCACGACCGGGAAGCCTGTCGGGACGTCGATCAGGCGAAAGCCGTTGATGCCGAAGGTGCCGATCGCGTCGTACCCCGAGCCGGGGTTGTCCCTGCCCGTCCCGTCGAACAGGTAGACATAGCCGTCGGGCAGCAGGTTCGACCCGTCGGTCAGGCCTGTGAACTGCCCGACGAAGGTCGCCTCGCCTGCCGCGCAGGCGATGATGTTGCTGCTGCAGACGGCGATCCCGGCGCCCGAGAAACCCAGCGGCGCCGAGACGGCGTCGAAGCTGAAGTTGGCCGCCAACCCAGGCACGTTGATCGACGGGATGCTGCCGTTGACGATGTTCATCGTCCCGACGGTCGTCGCCAGGTCGACGGGCACACCACCCACGGCGAATGGACCAGCATCGAACCCGGTGATCTGGCCGTTGAAGGTGCCGCTGGTGAAGGGGAACGGCACGTCGATGTCGATCCCGAACGTCCCGGTGGCCGCGACGTCCGCCCGCGCCCCGCTCGCGACGACCAGCGTCGCCAGCGCCACGCACATGCTTCGCCTTCGCACCATCGTCGAATCCCTCCTACGGACCCGAGCATGGCGCGAAAGCTTGCCGGGCGGCAATCTCCCGCCATCCCCAGTTCATGCGAGGACGGCATGACCGACGAGGCCGCGCGGGGCGGCCTCGTCGGTGCTAGCTCAATCGCAGCTGACCTTCTTGCCTTTCGTCTCGCAGGCACCACTCGCCAGCTCGCCGACCGCACAGGCGTCCGACGCGCCGGCGGCAGCATCGGCGCCGAGCACCACCGTGACGCGTAGGGCAGCGCGCGGTGAGAGGAAACGGCCGCCCTGTCCCTTCGCCGTGAAGGCGATCCCCTTGCCCTTCGCGCGGCGGTCGCCCAGCACGAGCTGCCGAAGACCGGCCGCACTGCCGCTCGCGCAGGTCGGCGGCAGGGCTCCCGAGGTGTTGCGATACGTGGTCTTCTTCCACCCGTCCTTGGCGCCGCAGCCGGTGCCGGGGGCGCCAGGGGGGATGGGCGCCGTCGCCCCGCTGAAGTTCCAGAGCGCGACCGGGCCGCCCGGGAGCAGGTCCTCGATCACGATCTGGACCCCGGTGGTGGCGGGATCGAAGGTCGCCGGGGCGCCGTTGGGGAATCCCAGCGTACCGCGAAGCAGCACCTTCTCGTCGCCCAAGGGATCGCCGGCCTTGCCGAGCTTGAGGCGCAGGCCCGTGAGCGCCACCGGCTGGGCGCAGAGCGGCGGCAGCGTGGTCGACGTCGTCGTCGACGCCGGCAGGGTCGAAGTCGAGGTGGTCGTTGTCGGTGCGACGGAGCTCGTCGTCGTCGTAGTCGCGACCGTCGTCGTCGTGGTCGTCGACGTGGTGGTGGTCGTGGTTGTGGTGGTGGTCGTGGTCGTGGTCGCCGGCGTGGCGTCCTGCTCGAGAGCGCCGATGTCGCACGCCGAACCCTCCGGCCGGCCGTAGCCGCGCTGATCGGTCGCCTCGCAGGCCGCCCCGCCGCTTCCGGGCGTGGCGGGGTTGCCGGCATCGCGCGCGGGACTCCCCGTCCCAAGAGCGCGCGTCTGGGTGGGACCGCCGTTGTCGGCGAGCGCGAGCAGGCCAGGATCCACCCCGCTGAGATCGCTCGTGGCGAGCGTCACCGTGCAGCCCAGCACACTTTCGATCAGGTTGTAGCCCTCGGAAACGATCGTGCCGGAGCAATCGGGGGAGCTGCCGCTCGTGGCGGTGTTGTCAGCGAGGATCGTATTGCGCAGCGTGATCGGGGCGCTCGACGTACCTCTCTCGTACACGCCTCCCCCGTTGTTCGCCGTATTGCCGGCAACGGTCACGTTGGCAAGCCTCACGCCCTCGCCGAACGACTGGATAATGGCCCCGCCATCGCCGCTGGCCGTGTTGCCGCTGAACGTCGAGTTGCGGACCGTCACCTGGGCAGCGTTTCCGACGAACATCCCCCCACCGTTCGTCCCCGCGTTGCCCGAGACCGTCGTGCCCGTCAGAGCCACCGTGAAGAGCGTCGACAGGCCGCCAACGACGATTCCTCCGCCACCGTTCCCGGCGGTGTTGTCAGCGATGGTGCTGTCGGTGATCTGCGTCTCGGTGACGAACGCGTACAGACCGCCGGCAGCTGCCGTGGACGTGTTGATCAAGATTGCGGTGCGGAGAAGGCTCAACGTGGCATACGCCGCAGAGATCCCGCCTCCCTCTTGGGCGGTGTTGGCCTGGACCACGCAGTCGGTAAGGGACACGGTGGCGCCGACGCCGACGCGCAATCCGCCTCCCCCTTCGCCGCTTGGCGCGGTCCCGTTGTGGATCGTCAGGTTGGCCAGGTGGACCGTGACGCTGCCAACCACGTCGAAAACCCGGTCGGGGACGCTGGCGCCCACGATCGTCGCGAGCGGCCCCGCACCGACGAGGGACACCGAGTCGGTGAGGTCGAGGTCGCCCGTAAGGGCAGCGTCCTCTCCGCTGCCCGCGATGCTGAGGGCGTAGTCGCCCTCCGGGATCACAATGGTGTCGGCCCCGCTGCCCGCGACACAGGCGTCGACCGCCAGGTCGAGGTTGGCTGCCCGGACGGCCTCACGCAGCGAGCAGTCGCCATCTGCGTTGAGCTCGTCGTCGTCCGTGTTCACCGTGATGGTGGCCGCGTGTCCGACCGCCACACCGAGAAGCAGCCACAGCCCCATCCCGAGCCCTCGTCGTCCCATCCTGCCTCCCCTTCAGGCCAAGATCCTGGCATGCGGGTCGCTCGATTTGACGCCGGTCGATGACGAGCCCTCGCCAGTACGGGCCGTAACCCAGAAAGTTCTCGCCTTCTTACAACCGGCGTGCCGACGGCGCCCCCCGATCAGCCCGCTGAGTCTTGAGCCCGCCCCCCGTGCGGTGCCACGAGCCATCGCCCAAGAATGGACCGCCCGAGCATTTTCTGGCTTGACACCTTCGCTTGCACCGTCCTTTGGCCTGCTCGCCCTGTAAGAGCCACGCTAGCATGTGTTTTTCTTCGATTGGGAGGAAACGCCATGCGCTCGTTGCGACGTCGATCCTTGCGTGCGACCGCATTCCTGGGATGCCTGGCTGTGCTCGCGGCTGCTCCCGCGCGAGGCCTTGCGGCCGCGGGCGAGTCGTACCCCACCTGGAGCAGCGGCGGGGACCTCGGGGCCGACCACGCGGCCGGAGCAGCCCTGGCCCAAGCCGCAAAGAAAAGCCTGCTCACCGCGGGTCTCCTGGGGGGGTGGTCGGTTTCGGCACGGGGCAGTTCTACTCGCGGCGCTGGATCTCGGGGGCGGCGTTCTTTGTCGTCGACAGCGTCCTTGCGGCCTATCTGGCCAAGGCTGCCATCGGCGACGAGGAGCGGGTACGGCGGTCCGGCTCAGTCAGTGAGGCCATCGCGAGCGCCGCCATCGAGGACGCTGTCGATACCCTGGCGGTGGCGCTTCTGGCGACCGCACTGACGACCTCGCATCTGGTGCAGGCCATTTGGGGCCCGCTCGCTGCGCGACAGTACAACCGGGAGCTGGAGCAGCAGACGGCGCAAGGCTGGCGCCTCGGTGTCGGGGTCGGCGGCGACACCGTCCGGTTCGCGGCAAGCTACCGATACTGACCCTCGCGAGGGACGGCGCCGCCGGCGATGTGCCGCACGATGCACCGCTCGGCCGCGTCGCCCCCCGGCCCCTCCACCCGACCGCGCGACGGCGCGGAGGGACGCAGGTTCAGGTCGCGGCCTGGACGGCTTCCAGCACCTTCGCCGGGTGCTCGTCGGCTTTCGGGACCTTCGCCCAGTGCTTTCGCACCTTGCCATCCGGGCCGATCCAGACGGTCGAGCGGATCACCCCCATCACCTTCTTCCCGTACATCGTCTTCTCGCCGTAGGCCCCGTAGGCTGTCATGACCTTCTTGTCGGGGTCGGACAGCAGCGGAAAGGGGAGCTTGTACTTGGCGCGGAACTTCCGATGCGACTCCGGCCCGTCGGCCGACACACCGAGCAGGACAACGCCGAGCTTCTGGAAGGCCTTCCAGTCGTCGCGAAAGCCGCAGGCTTCCTTCGTACAACCCGGCGTATCGTCCTTGGGGTAGAAGTACACGACCACGTGCTTGCCGGCAAAGTCCTTGAGCGACACGACGTTGCCGTCCTGGTCGGGCAGCGAGAACGCCGGCGCCTTCTTACCTTCCTCGATCGCCATGGCCTCGCTGCATGACACCTCCGATTCGCAGGGGTCAAGTCCTCTGGGGCGGCGTACCCTTGGTGAGGGCACGGTTCTGGGCTACAAGATCCCCGCAGCCGACGGCCGCGATCCACGAGGGGCCGACACAACCAGAACATTGAGGATACACGGATGGCACCGACCTCTCCCCCGACGAGCAATGAGCGACTCCTGGCATGGGTGCGCGACATCGCAGCGCTGTGCCGGCCCGATCAGGTCGTGTGGGCTGACGGCTCCGACGAGGAATACGCGCGCCTGTGCGCGCAGCTCGTTGCCGCCGGCACCTTCGTTCCGCTCAATCCCGAGAAGCGGCCGGGCTGTTTTCTCGCCCGCTCCCATCCCTCCGACGTCGCGCGGGTCGAGGAGCGCACCTTCGTCTGCGCGGCAGCCCGCGAGGACGCGGGCCCGACGAACAACTGGGCGCCGCCCGAGGAGATGCGCGCGACGCTCCGACGTCTCTTCGACGGCTGCATGCGCGGACGGACGATGTACGTGATCCCCTTCAGCATGGGGCCGCTCGGCTCGCCCATCGCGAAAATCGGCGTGGAGATCACCGACAGTCCCTACGTGGTCGTGAACATGCGGATCATGACCCGGATGGGCACTCGCGTGCTCGAGGTGCTCGGCGACGGTCCCTTCATCCCCTGCGTACACTCGGTGGGCGCCCCGCTCGCACCCGGCGCGCCCGATGTCCCCTGGCCCTGCGAGCCCGACATCGCACGCAAGTACATCGTGCACTTTCCCGAAACCTACGAGATCTGGTCGTACGGCTCCGGCTACGGTGGCAATGCGCTGCTCGGAAAGAAATGCCTTGCGCTCCGCATCGCTTCCGTGATCGCGCGCAACGAGGGCTGGCTCGCCGAGCACATGCTCATCATGGGTCTCGAGTCGCCGGGGGGAGAACGCAGCTACCTCTGCGCCGCCTTTCCGAGTGCCTGCGGCAAGACCAACCTCGCCATGGTCGTGCCGCCTCCAGGCTTCGAAGGCTGGAAAGTGTTCACCGTCGGCGATGACATCGCCTGGATCAAGAAGGGTCCGGACCATCGCCTCTACGCCATCAACCCGGAGGCCGGCTTTTTCGGCGTCGCCCCGGGGACCAACGAGGATTCCAATCCCAACGCCATGCGCACCGTGGCCCGCAACACGATCTTCACCAACGTCGCGCTCACCGACGACGGGGACGTCTGGTGGGAAGGGATGACGGAGACGCCCCCGTCGCATCTGATCGACTGGCAAGGCCAGGACTGGACGCCCGGCTGTGGCCGGCCGGCAGCTCATCCCAATGCCCGCTTCACGGCGCCCGCAAGCCAGTGCCCGAGTATCGACCCCGCGTGGGAGAACCCCAATGGTGTCCCGATCAGCGCCTTCGTTTTCGGCGGGCGCATGAGCCGCGACATGCCGCTCGTGTTCCAGGCCTTCAACTGGGCGCATGGTGTCTATCTTGCGGCTACCATGGGCTCCGAAGCCACGGCCGCCGCGATCGGTCAGGCGGCGATGCGGCGCGACCCGATGGCCATGCTCCCCTTCTGTGGATACAACATGGCCGACTACTGGTCCCACTGGCTCGGCGTCGGACGGCAGGTTCCCAATCCCCCGCGAATCTTCCGCGTCAACTGGTTCCGCAAGGACAACGACGGGCGGTTCCTGTGGCCGGGATTCGGCCAGAACATGCGCGTGCTCAAGTGGATCGTGGACCGCGTCCAGGGGCGCGGCTACGCGGTCGAGAGCCCGATCGGCTGGATGCCCCGCTACGAGGACATCCACTGGGATGGCCTCGACTTCCCGGCGCGGACGTTTCACGAGCTCGAGTCGGTCGGGAAGGAGGCTGCAGCGGCCGAGGTACGGGCGCACGAGGAGTTGTTCGACCGCTTCTTCGACCGCCTGCCCAAGGAGTTCATCTTCGAGCGCGAGCTCCTGCGCTCGCGCCTCTGGCGGTCGCCCGATCGCTGGGAGCTCGCCCCGGAAGAGTGATGCGGCTCGAGGCGTACCTCAGCCCAGCAGCGGTCGGCCGCCACCCTCTTCCTCGCGCAGGCGATACTTCTCGATGCGCTGGGTCGCCGTCTTCGGCAGGTGGTCGCGGAACTCCCAGAGCCTCGGGACCTGGAAGCGTGCCAGGCGCGCGGCAGCGAAGGCGCGCAGCTCGTCCACGGCGACAGGGCCACGGGGCACCACGTAGGCCTTGATCTCCTGTCCCAGCACGGGATCCGGCACGCCGATCACGGCCGCCTCCGCAACCTGGGGATGCTGGCAGAGCGTCCGTTCGACCAGAACCGACGAGACATTCTCGCCACCACGGCGGATCACGTCGCGTTTCCGATCGACGAAGTACAGCCAGCCGTCCTCGTCGAGATAGCCCAGGTCGCCTGTGAGAAACCATCCCTCCTGCAGAGCTGCCGCGGTCGCCTCGGGGTCGCGAAAGTATTCGGCCATCCGGGCAGGCGACCAGACGGCGATCTCTCCCACCTCGCGCGGTGGCAGTGGGCGCCCCTCGTCGTCGCGGATCTCGAGCCGCACCCCGGGCACGGCCGGCCCGCACGACCCCGGTCGCGGCGGCGCGCCGAGCGGCGTGATCGTCACCACGCCCGCATCCGTCGAGCCGAAGCACTCGAGCACGTCCTCGACGCCGAAGCGGGCGATCACCCGGTCGCGGATCGCCGCCGAGCCGAGCCCGAGCACGAGGCGCAGGGGGTTCGTGGCCTCGAGCGGCGAGGGCTCGCGGGCGAGCACCATCGCCAGCACGGTCCCGAGCGTGTAGAGCACGGTCGCACCGACCTCGTGCACCAGCGGCCAGAACGCCGACGCCGAGAACGCCGCGGGAAAGGCCACCGTGCCGCCCGCGTAAAGCGCGGTCGTCACGGCACCCCAGGCATTGCCGTGGAAGAGGGGGGTCACGGCGAGGATCACGTCATCGGCCGTGAGCCCCATGGCATGGATGAAATGCGGGCCGCTCGTCCCGGTGCGCCCGTGCGTGAACAGCACGCCTTTGGGACGCCCTGTCGTCCCCGAGGTGTAGAGTAGCGTCGACGGATCGTCGGGCCCGATGGCGATGGCGGGCGCCGCGTCCACGCCAGCGACAGCGAGGGTGGCGGCACGCACGGTCGGCACGCCGAGCGTGCGGAGTCGCGCGTCGCTCGCCTCGTCCGTCACGACCACCCGCGGCTCGCAGTGTCCCAGGATGTACCCCAGCTCGGCCTCGCCGAGGGCGGGGTTCACGGGGTTGAGAATCGCGCCGGCCCGGAGAACGCCGAACGCGGCGACCACGTAGTCGACCGAGTTGCCGAGCGCCACGGTCACCCGGTCGCCGCGGCGAACGCCGAGGCTCGCGAACGCAGCGGCGGCGCGCGCGCTCAGCTGCTCGAACTCGGCATAGGTGACGATGCGCCCCTCGTGGCGCAGAAAGGGATGCTCTGCGCGGCGACGAGCCCGCTCGGCCAGGACCTCCAGCATCAACACGCGGGCGACTCCCAGACCCCGACGACCTCGGGCACGGACGCGACGGTGGCCAGCAGCGACAGCGTATGCTCCAGGACGGCATCCACGTACGCGTCGGGGACCCCGCACACGGCCTCGCGCGGAATGACCACCTGATAGCCGGCGTTCACCGCCTCGATCGTCGCCCCGAGAATCGCGACATTCACGGACACGCCGGCCAGCACCACGGTCCGCACGCCCTGGTTGCGCAGCAGCTGATCGAGCTCGCTGTGGTGGAACGGGTCGACGCCATGAAAGCGCGCGAGCGTCCACTCGCCCGGCGACGGCGCCAGGGCCGCGACCGGCGCCTGCTGGGGCGAGCCCGGGACGAGCGGCGGTCGGCCGCTGCGGCGACTCGCCGCGAGCAGCCGGCAGTTCACCACGCTCCCCGCCCCGTCCTCGCGCCTGGCCGCAAGCGCGTGCACAACGATCGCGCCCGCCTGTCGTGCGGCCCGCAGCACCTGCGCGGCATGGGCGATCATCCCGTGGCGCGCCACCGCCTCGGCCAGAGGCGTCTTGCCCGCGAGGCTGCCGATCACCCCTTCCTGGCACTCGACGAGCACGAGCGCGCTCGTCCGAGGCGGCAGCAGCAGCTCATGCAGGTCGACGGGCACGGGAGCCGCTCAGGCGAGCGCGTAGAGGCGCCGCGGATTGTCCTCGAAGAGTGCCTTCTTCGCCCGCGCGGACAGGTCGCTGCGCTCGACGAGCAGTTTCACGGTATCGGGAAAGCGGCAGTCCCAGTGGCAGTAGTCGGAGGCGTACACGAGCACCCCCTCGCCGAGGGCATCGATGACGTGCGGCAGGTAGCGCTCGTCCGGGTCGCAGCCGATAAAGCAACGTCCCGAGAGAAAGTACTCGCTCGGCTTGCGGTCGATGTGCGGAGCCTGCTCGGGCGTGAGCTCCCAGTGCTCGTCGAGTCGCTCGAGCCAGAACGGCAGCCAGGCCGTGTTGGCCTCAAGGAAGGCTACCCGCAGCTTCGGGAAGCGATGCAGGATCCCGCCCACGGTAAAGGCCATGACCGCCATCATCTGCCCCACGGGATGGGTGAAGGCATGGACCTCGAGGCGCGTCTTCCAGCGATCGACCCCGATGGGCACCTGATCGATCGCCTGCCCCCCTCCGTGCACGCACACGGCCACGCCGAGCTCTTCTGCGGTCCGCCACACCACATCGAAGGCGGGATCGTCGAGGTTCTTTTCGCGGACGTGCTGCGGGGTCACCATGCCGACCATGCCATGTTCGGTGACGGCCCGCCGCAGCTCGGCGGCCGCCGCTGCGGGATCGATCAGGGGAAGCTTGGCCACGGACATGAGCCGCTTCGGCTCGTAGCGCAGGAACTCCGCGCGCGCATCGTTCAGCGTCCGGCACAGGGCGATCGCAAAGTCCCGGTCGAGCCCCGCCCACTCCTCGCCGGCTCCGCCGGGGAACATGATCGTCTGGTCGATGCCCTCGAGGTCCATGTCCTCGAGCCGCGCCTTGGGGTCCGTCATGCCAGGGCGCTCGAGGCTCGTCGTCTTCGCCGTGCCTCGCGTCTCGCGCACCCCCACCCCGGGGAGATTGGCGAAGTGCTGGCGAATGCGCGCGCGGCGCCGTTCCATGTGGGGCTGGAACTCCGGCGGCAGCCGCGACTGCCAGTCCGGGAGATCTCCGCCGTGCCCATCCGCATCGATGACCCAGGTGCCGTACCGTCCCATCGCTATCTCCTCTCGTCGAGCAGGAAAACTCCGCGCGCGAGCTGGCCACGCTCGAGGTCGTGCAGCGCTCTGGCGAAATCTTCGAGCGGGTAGTGGCAGGTGATGAGCTCGTCGATCTTGAGCCGCCCGGCCAGGTAGAGCTCGGCCAGCATGGGGAAATCGCGTCGCGGCCGGGCCGCGCCGTACCGACAGCCCAGAATGGCCTTGTTGTGGTAGAGCGTGTGCACGACGAAGTCCCAGCGGGTGCCGATCGGCGGCACGCCGACGATGGTGAGCGTTCCCCCTGGCGCAAGGAGCTCGAGGGCCTGGCGGATCACGTCGACGTTACCGACGCACTCGAAGGCGTAGTCGGCACCGCCTCCGGTGAGATCGCGCACGGCCGTGGCGACATCGTCCCTGGTGGCGTCGAGCACGTGCGTCGCCCCGAAGCGGCGGGCCAGCGCGAGCTTCTGCGGCTGCACATCGACCGCCACGATGGGCTGCGCCCCCGCGAGCACGCCGCCCTGCACGACGTTCAGGCCGATGCCGCCCGTCCCGAACACGACCATGGAGGCCCCGGCCTCGACTTGGGCGCGGTTGAGCACGGCGCCCACCCCCGTGACGATCCCGCAGCCGATCAGCGCCGCGCGATCGAAGGGCACCCGCGGATCCACCGGAATGGCGCTCTGCTCGCGCACCAAGGTGTACTCCGCGAAGGCGGACACATTGGCGAAGCGATACGCCGGGTCCCCCGTCTCCAGCGTGAAGCCGGACTCCTCTTTGGGGTTGGGGGCGTTGCGACACGCCGTGGGCTTGCCACCCTCGCACGCGCGACAGCGGCCGCAGTGAGCCAGCGTCGAGAGAATCACGGCGTCGCCCGGGCGGACGCTGGTCACACCCGCCCCGACGCTCTCGACTACCCCGGCGCCCTCGTGACCGAGGACGACGGGGACCGGGTACGGAATCGTGCCATCGATCACGCTCTGGTCGGAGTGACAGAGCCCCGCCGCCTTCACGCGGACGAGCACCTCGCCCGGCCCCGGCTCGCGCAGGCACACGGTCTCGATGGCGACGGGGCGCCCACCGCCGCGATAGACGGCCGCCTTCACGCGGCGTTCCCGATACGCAGGACCCGCCCGGGCCGTGCGTCCGTCAGCGCGCCGTCCTCCACGATCACTTCGCCGTTCACCATGACACGTACGATCCCCTCGGGCCGCACCTGCCAGCGGGTTTCCCCGCCCGGCAGGTCCGCCACGAGCTGTTTCCTACCGAGACGGATCCGCGTCGGATCGAACATCATCACGTCGGCGTGATACCCGCGGGCGAGCAGGCCGCGCAGCGGGAGGCCGCAGATCATGGCTGGCAGATGGGTCAGGCGGCGCACCCCTTCCTCGAGCGTCATGACCTGCCGCTCGAGCAGCCAGTGCCGCAGGAAATAGGTCGACCACTCCGCGCCATCGTCCCGGTCGGCGTGCGCCCCACCGTCGCCGGTCCCGATGATCATGTGCGGATTGCGCTGCGATTCGGCGTTGGCCTCGAGCCACGCCGGTGTCTCGCTGTTCCACAGGAACTGCGTCTCGCCGGCGTCGGCCACGACGAGGTCACAGATCACATCGGCGGGGTGCTGCCCGCGCTTGGCCGCGAGCTCGGCAACGCTCCTGCCCTCGGCCCGCGGGTCCGAGGGCGAGCGATCGACGTAAAGCGCAGCCATGGCCGGGGGCGGCAAGGTGGAGCCCTGGGCCGGATCCCGGTTCGGATGATCGAGCCCCCAGCGAAGCTCGCGTCGCCGCTCCGGATCGCGCATCGCGGCCAGCCGTTCCGGCGCCGGCATCGCCTGCAGATCCCGCCAGTGGAAGACCCCGTCGAAGAGCGAGGTTCCGCGCATCCAGTTGAAGGGCCGCATCATGGGCTGCGTGCGTAGCATCGAGAACACCGCCGCCCCTTGTCGACGTGCCTCGTCGAGAAACGCGGTCTGTTTCTCCCACAGCGCCCGCTGCCCCGGGCGATGGCCCATCCCCTGGACGATGACGGGCAGTCCGGAGGCATGCGCGAGCTGCACGATCCGCTGGCGGTCCTCGGCCTCGTAGCCCTGAACGGCCGTGCGCGCGAGAAAGCCGATGGACCCGGCACCACCCTCGCCGGCCGCGGCCGCGAGCGCCAGCACCTCGTCGAACTCGGCGAAGCGCGAGGGCACAGGCCGGCCGAGGGGATCGACGTGGGTCGGAGCATGCGAGGAGGTGAAGCCTGCGGCTCCCGCCCGCATGGCCTCGCGCACCAGCGCGGCCATCGCCTCGATCTCGCTCGCGGTCGCCGCCCGCTCG
>Ga0308411_10002250_pt1 | contig 13104 bp, 13 predicted proteins | sample HotsprottomLayer_2_FD_203530 | JGI IMG/M metagenome (GOLD analysis project Ga0308411, IMG submission 203530) | Hot spring phototrophic mat microbial communities from Octopus Spring, Yellowstone National Park, Wyoming, United States -... | ecosystem: Environmental > Aquatic > Thermal springs >... | reverse complement strand
AGCCAGAGTTGGATCTTCTTGGCAATAGATTTGTCCTTATTAAATGGGGTCACAGCGGCAAATTATGCTTTTCAACTCTACACAATTGCCTCTACAATCTAAAGGTCTCAGTTGACCCGCATATGTATCATTGTAGCCTACGAGCATTAGACCATTCTATATGCACAATCTTCACTAAAATTTTCCCAAGCTGTAAGTGAACTCTCCTTATGAGGGCATTCATGCCTTACAGCGCCTTTGACCCCAGTCAAATACATCTTTTTGTGAGGTGGGCCCATGTGTGATATAATCAACCAGATAATGATTACCCTCCCCAGTGAGATAGACACGAGGGTCTCGGAGGTTATTAGACCCTTCTTTCAGGAGATTATAGCCCTTTCGGGTAATAATTTGCACTCTATATATTTAGTGGGCAGTGCGGTCACTGAAGATTATTTACATAATGTCTCTGATATAAACTCCCTCGTGCTCTTACACAGGATAGACTTTCAATTCCTACAATCCCTCTGGACCGTTGGCAATAGGCACAGAAAGAGACATGTGGCTGCGCCACTGTGTATAACACCTGACTATGTGAGGGATTCATTAGATGTGTTTCCCATAGAGTTTTTTGAGTTCAAATTGTTACACATAACGGCCTTTGGCGAAGACCTCCTTCAGAGACTTGAGATCAAGAGAGAACATCTAAGGCTTCAGTGCGAGCGGGAGATAAAGTCAAGGCTTATAAGCCTGAGGCAGGGCTACGTGTCGTCATTAGGTGATGACAAGCATCTTACTGCTTTGATCAAAGACTCTGTCAATGGCTCTGCACCCCTGTTGAGGGCCATACTCTATCTGCTTGACCAACCAGTACCGTTAAGTAAGGGGGAGGTATTTACTGCCCTGCAGGATTATATGGACCAAAGTGACGAAACCTTACTAAAGATGCTTCAGATAAAACAGGGCAAATTGAAATTTAAAGGAGCAGAACTTAGGCAACTATTTGCAGACTTTTACGGCATCATAGAGAAGATAGGCGATCTCCTCAATTCACTCTAAGAGACTCTATGTTTCTTCAATCCCCTAAAAACAAGAAAATGGCCTCCTTCATTCTCATCGGTAGCTTGCTACTCTTTAGCCTGTCATATGCAGCGATCCCTAAGCCCCCTGATAAGCCACTAAATTATGTCACAGACCTTGCTGGTTTTTTTGGTGAGGCAGGACTTGGCAGACTAAATGGCCTCCTCAAGGAGTTGGATCAGAAGACGGGCGTCCAGATATTCGTGCTGACTATCAAAGACCTTGAGGGTGAAGCAATAGAGTCCTTTTCTATAAAAATGGCAGAAAGGTGGCGCCCTGGACAGAAGGGCAAGGACAACGGGGTCCTCATCACGGTCTCCATTGAAGACAAGAGATACCGCATAGAGGTCGGCTATGGCCTTGAGGGGCTTTTGCCTGACAGCCTGGTGGGGTCTTTGGGTAGAGAACACCTTGTGCCTGCCTTTAGGCAAGGTAAGTACGCAGAGGGGCTCTCTGCCCTATGTAATGAACTTACGGGCATCATTGCAAGGGAATATGGGGTCACCATCAAGGGTGTTAGTGTCAGCAAAAGACCATTACAAAAGGTCAAGGGTGATACAGGTCTCACAGATATTTTATGGATGGGCCTCTTAGGGATAGTGTTTTTGTACCTCCTTATCAGGCATCCTGACCTATTGTTGTTGTTACTGGTTAGCTCTTTAAGGGGTAGTGGACGCTGGTCAGGGGGCGGTGGCTTTGGCGGTGGAGGGGGCGGTGGTTTTGGTGGAGGTGGGGCCTCAGGGCGATGGTAGCAGAGGATATTTTGGGGCATCAGGGCAGTGAGTGATTTAGTGAGTTTGAAGAGTCGTAAATGTCACTTCCTTATTATGGTGCCGTCGCATCATAGACTATAGCACTAAAATTTAAGGAGGCAGTAGAGATGAACATGAAGGCAGTTTTGGCTTTGGGTGGCGTGTTATTACTTGTCGTGCTCGGTTTTGTGATGTGGGGTATTGGTCAGTATAACCATGTGATTGCCCTTGATGAGCAGGTAAAGGCCCAGTGGGCCCAGGTGGACAATCAGCTCAAGCGGCGCTACGACCTGATACCTAATCTGGTAGAGACTGTAAAGGGGTACGCAGCCCACGAGAAGGAACTCTTTGAGAACATAGCCAATGCGAGGACTAAGTATTTTCAGGCCCAAACCCCTCAGGACAAGATACAGGCCTCCACGGCCCTTGAGGGGGTGCTCTCAAGACTATTAGTGCTCAGGGAGGCCTATCCACAATTAAAGGCCAATGAGTCCTTTTTAAGGCTGCAAGACAGCCTTGAGGGCACTGAAAACAGGATAGCCGTTGAGCGAAGGCGTTACAACGAGGTGGCTCAAGCCCTTAATACCTACAGGAGGACCGTGATGGGTAGTTTTATTGCCTCTATTGCAGGCGTCAAAGAGGCGGCCTATTACAATGTCCCTGAGGCCGAGAAGGCCGTTCCAAAGGTGAACTTCGGCACCAAATGAAAGGTGGTCAAAGACTTGACATACCTGTCAGTGGCATGACCTGCGCTGCCTGCTCTATGCATGTGGAGCGGGCATTAAATGCCTTATCTATCGTCAGTAAGGCAGTGGTAAATCTCCCTGCTGAAAGGGCATCGGTGGAGTTCAAAAAGGCCCCTCAGGCATCAGACCTAAGTGCAGTTGTAGAGGCAATAAAGGGTGAGGGTTACGGCGTTGCCACAGAAAAGGTAGCACTGTCTATAAGTGGTATGACCTGTGCTGCCTGCTCTGATACAGTTGAGCGGGCATTGAGGTCAACCTTAGGCGTCTTAGATGCCACAGTAAACCTTGCTTCGGGTGAGGCCTCGGTTCAGTATATCCCAACCATAGTCTCTGCAACCGCCTTGGTTGAGGTAATCAAGGAAAGCGGTTATGATGCAGTTTATCAATCTGAAATATCCCCTGATAGGGAAAAGCAAAGGCACCTTAAGGAGAGATTTGGCCTAAGGCGAGACCTCTACATTAGCGTGGCCCTTTCAATACCAATAATGCTCTTTAGCATGGTAGAGGTGCCAATTTTCTCTAACTGGTATTTACTTCTATTTCTATCCACAGTAGTGCAGTTTTACTGTGGGGCAAGGTTTCATAAGGCTGCCCTTTCTGCCCTTAGACACCGCACCTTTAATATGAACAGTCTTATAAGCTTGGGCACCTTTTCTGCCTATTTTTACAGCGCCACAGTTACCCTGTTTGCGGACAAGTTGCCAGAGGTTATGCCGAGGCATGTCTATTTTGAGACCTCTGCAACGATAATCACCTTTATACTGCTTGGAAGGTTCCTTGAAGAGCGGGCAAAGGGCAAGACATCAGAGGCAATACGCAGGCTCATTGGCCTTCAACCCAAGATGGCAAGGCTCTATAGAGACGGTATAGAGCAAGAGATCCCAATTGATAAAGTCCAGAAGGGCGACATATTGGTTGTAAGGCCAGGCGATAGGGTGCCTGTGGATGGAGAGGTCGTAGAAGGCCTCTCTTCGGTAGATGAATCCCTCTTAACAGGCGAGAGTATCCCTGTAGAAAAGGCAGTCAACGACAGGGTCTATGGGGGCACAATCAACTACACCGGGGCCTTCAAGATGAGGGCCCTAAGGGTCGGTTCAGAGACTGCACTTGCCAACATAATAAGGCTTGTGCAAGAGGCCCAGGGGAGCAAGGCCCCGATACAGCGCCTGGCCGACAGGGTAGCAGGGGTCTTTGTCCCAGCGGTGATTGGCATTGCCACAGTAACCTTTTTTGTCTGGTTCTTACATGGTTTCATTACAATGGCCTTGATGAATTTTATCGCAGTCTTGATCATAGCCTGTCCTTGTGCCTTAGGGCTTGCAACCCCTACGGCCATAATGGTTGCCACAGGCAAAGGGGCTGAAAGGGGGATTCTCATAAGGGACGCCGCAGCCCTTGAGATCTGTCACAGGATAGACACCCTTGTGCTTGACAAGACAGGTACCCTCACAAGGGGCAGGCTCGTGGTCTCTGATGTACACATAGTTGGGCATAGCCCTTTTACCATAAAAGACGCCTTGAGCATTGCTGCCTCTGTAGAGAGGTATTCAGAGCATCCTATTGCAAAGGCGATCCTAAAGATGGCTGAATCTGAAGGGGTCAAACTGTTAGAACCGAACCATTTTAAGGCAATGCCTGGTGGCGGTGTAGTAGCAAGGGTAGTGTTTGACGGTCGTGACCTTGATGTCAAAATCGGTAGTGAGCCATTTATTGCCTCTTTTAGCATAGACACCAGTGTCGTTAGAAGTATGATAAATGCACTACCTGATGTCACCATGACTACTGTGATACTTGCCATTGATAAGGATATAATAGCCCTCTTTTTGATCACAGACGAGCTAAGGGAGGATGCGATCAAGGTTGTTGCTGAGGCCAAAGCTATGGGAATTGATGTAATAATGCTCACTGGTGACCATAGTAAGATTGCAAAGTCAATAGCAGACAAGGTGGGTATAGGGCGTTACCATGCAGAGGTAAGTCCTGATAAAAAGGCGGAGTTGATCAGGTTGCTAAAAGGTGAGGGTAGGGTTGTCGCTATGGCAGGAGATGGGATCAATGACGCCCCTGCCCTTGCAGAGGCCCATATAGGTTTTGCAATGGGCTCAGGCACAGAAATAGCGATGGAGGCTGCACCAATCACGATCTTGGGGGGTGGTATTTCTGGTATTATAGGGGCCGTAAGACTCAGTATTGAGACCATGAGGACCATAAGACAGAATCTTTTTTGGGCTTTCATATATAATATCGTTGGAATACCTATAGCTGCAGGGGTGCTCTCTGTTTTTGGTGGCCCTACCTTAAACCCTATGATGGCCTCTGCGGCGATGGCCTTTAGTTCTGTCTCGGTGGTTACAAACTCTCTGCGGTTAAGAAAGAGGAGGATGATGTAGATGCCAAGGAAGGTGTATGTGGTGGACGATGTGCCAACGAATATTGAGCTCGTAGAGGCAGTGTTCAAAAATGATCCAAAGGTCGCCATAAAAAAGGCCCTTAATGGGAAAGAGTTGTTTGAATTAATTGAAAAAGATGGCACCCCTGACCTGCTGATCTTAGACCTGATGATGCCCGTTGTGAATGGCTTTGAGGTCCTAAAACAGATTAGGCCCATGAGGGAGACTCAGTATTTCCCTATTATCGTCCTTTCTGCCCTGACTGATAAACAGAGCATCATAAAGGCCCTCTCCCTTGGCTCTGACGATTATATTACAAAGCCCTTTTTTGTGGAGGAACTGAAGGCGAGGGTCAATAACATGCTAAAGCTCAAGGAGAGAGACGAGTTTCTGTCAGAGACCTTAGATGTGATGGAGTCTAATCTCTTTGAGAAACTAAGGATGCTTGAGCAGAGCCAGCTTGAGGTGATTATAAGGCTTGGTAAGGCTGCCGAGTTTAGGGACGATGAGACCGGGAGGCACATTGAGAGGATTGCCGACTATGTGCACACCATCGCTGAGGTAATGGGGTACCATAAAGACTTGGCACTAATGCTGAGGTATGCAGCCCCTATGCACGATGTGGGAAAGATAGGTATCCCTGACAACATACTATTAAAACCAGGCAAGCTAACCCCTGACGAGTTCAGGATAATACAACTGCATACCGTGATCGGTGGCAGGATACTCGGTGGTACGACCTTGCCTATCTTAGAACTTGCCACAGAGATAGCCCTCTCTCACCATGAGAGGTGGGATGGTAGTGGTTATCCCCTAAGGCTCTCAAGAGGGAGCATCCCTCAATCAGGCCGCATTGTTGCCATTGTTGATGTCTTTGATGCCCTCACATCCCACAGGGTCTATAAGGCCGCATGGAGTATAGATAAGGCTGTGGAATACATAAAAGAACAGCGGGAAAAGATGTTTGACCCTGAGATTGTGGATGTGTTTATTGAGTGTCTGGGTAAGATAGTGGAGATCAAACAGACCAAATCAGACCAGACCCATGTAAAACCGATTATCCAACAGATATTAGACGGCGATGTGAGCATTGAGGAGTTTATAGAACGATCAAGATAAGTGGCTTACCTTTCTTGCATGGCTGCCAAAGGTGGTGAGTATCTCATATGGTATTGTATTAATCCGAGATGCTAGCTCCAGGGCAGTGATATTCTCCTTACCCTGTGACCCTAATATCACCACTTCACTCCCTTCTGTTACACCCTCAAGGTCTGAGATGTCAATCATGGTAGTGTCCATGCAGACCCTTCCAATTAAGGGTACTCTCCTACCTAAGACAAGTACCTCAAGATTGTTTGAAAATAGTCGGTTTATGCCATCGGCATAACCAACCGGTAGGACAGCGATTAGAGAGTCCCTCTTGGTCTTGAAGGTACGCCCGTAGCTGATGTAGCGACCAGCCTTTACCCGCCTTATCTGTAGTATGTTGGTGCCCACAGACATGACAGGTCTGAGTTGGTTCTGGGGTGTTTTGGGAGAAATATGGTCACACTGATTATTCTTATCAAAGGGTGAACATCCATAGAGCATGAGTCCTGGCCTGACTGCGTCAAGTCTCACCTCAGGCATAGAGATTATTGCAGCGCTGTTTGATATGTGCCAGAGTCTGACATAAATACCCTCTTGTGAAAGCCTCCTTTTTAGTGTAACTAACTGGCCGACCTGGTAATAGGCATAATCTTTATCAGCAAGGTCTGCCTCAGAGAAGTGGCTCATTACTGCCTCAACCTCTATATGGCTGAGGGCAAATACACTGAGCATGTCCTTATAGTCTTCCATCTGGAAACCCGTCCTACCCATACCAGTATCTACCTTTACATGGGCAATTATCTTGCGATTTGCCTTTGAGGCCACCTTATTGAGGTGAAGGGCCTGCTTGAGGTTGCTCAATACTGGCGTGACATTGTGTCTTAGTACCTCTTCGGGATCAGGATCAAAGAGGGATAGTATAGGGACCTTTATGCCACTTTCTCTAAGCTGAGCGGCCTCAGAACAGTATGCAACGGCAAGCATGTCAACGGCATTTTGGGCAAGGCTTTTAGAGACCTCAACGGCACCGTGACCGTAGGCATTGGCCTTTACAACTGCTATGATCCTTGAACTACCTGCAAGGGTCTTAACGATTGATAGATTGTGCAGTAGGCACGAGTGGTCTATCTCGGCCACAAGCCCCCTTTGCATCGCCTATGCCTTGTTGGACTGCTCTGTCTTTGGGACTTCTTTGCCTGAGACCTCGGCCTCCTTTTTTGGGGTTACATCAATCTCATCAGGTTCGTTTGTGGCCTTTTTGAAGTTCTTTATGGCCTTTCCGATGCCTGTTGCAAGCTCTGGTAGTCTCTTTGCTCCAAAGAGGACCATCACAATAACGAGGATGATGAATAGTTCTGAGGTGCCTAATCCAAACATGTTTAAACCCTCCTTTGGTTTTTGTCTATATCAAGGCCTGTCTCTTTATCGCCTCAAGGTCTTCAGGGGTATTGATATTTGCAAAGGCCATCTCTCCTATGGAACCCTGCTCGGATATTATACTACCAACCTCCATATAAAGTGTATCTATTTCTTTAAGAAACCTGACCATTGCCACCTTATCTTCAAGCACTGCCCTCCTGATAGTTCCTATTACTGAGGCAGTATATATGCCAAAGAGGGGCTGCACCCTGTCTTTATATACGGGCACAAGGGCGCCTATCTTATGTGAGGCATCTATGTAGGCCCTACATAGTGCCTCTATCAAGACCTCATTGATGAAGGGCATATCACAGGTGGTAACAAAGATGGCCTCTGACCCTGAAACCTCAAGACAGGAGTAAATGCCAGATAGAGGGCCCATTGAGGGGATACTGTCTTTCACTATTTGGCAATTGAGGCCCTGATAAGGTATGGGATCATTGGCGCTAATCATGACTTTGTCAAAATATCGTCTTAAGATGGAGATATTGTTTTCAATAATTGTGGAGCCCCCAATCCTGATGAAGCCCTTCAGGTAAGGAAACCTGCTGTTTTTACCACCAGCAAGTATTACCCCTGTTATCCTATGGCCAAAGATAGACACCTATGTAGCACCTAAATTGAGCACCTGTAGTAAGGCAATGCCCTTTGATACCTTGTAAATGCAATAGAATTGTCCACATAAGCAAATTATATAGTATCACACCCAATTGGTAAGATCGCTCGTTGCAGAAGGGGAGGTATTGCTCATAAGCCTTTTGTATCTATTTTCTTGTTAACCCAAAAAATGCAGTCACAGTGGAGGCATAACTGCCACAACCCCTTTAACTCGGAGTTTTCTAAGATTCGGCTAAGTAACTTCCAAAGAACGGCTTAACTGGAACACTGGCCACATAAGGAAGTGGTTGGACACCTTGTGGAGTGTGGGAAAATCCTTGAGTTAAAAGGACCGCTCAATTTAGGTAATGATTATTCCAGCGTAGCCGACCACATGATTGTAATCACCGCTTACTTCTGCGGAGGTGGTATATTTTATCAGTGTTGCCTCTTTGGCACCGAGGGCATTTGCTGCATATAAGGCTACAGTTACAGGTAATACACCACACATGGAGATCCTGTTTTTTGCCACTACCTCATAAAGCCCAGATGGGTCAAGCTGCAGCATCTTCTCAATGGCCATTGCATCAAGCCTGCGGGCCATAGTATCAGACACATAATGACTCATATCGGTGCTGGCAGAAATAGTGACCTTTTTCCCATAACCCCTTATAGCTTCTGCGAGGGCATGACCGATCTCGGCACATTCGCTTAGTGAGGCCTTCATTATTGCAATCGGGACGATATATGGCACATTTTCCATAGAGGCAATAAAAGGCAGGTGTACCTCAAGGGAGTGCTCATAGTTATGGGCAATTTGGTCGCTATTACAGAGATTGCACTTAAGCATGATTGATTCTGACAATTCCCCATTTACTTTAAGGGCTCCAAGGGGCGTTTGCCAATAACCGTCGGGATAGACAGCAACGGTAGCACCAAGCCCCGTGTGATTTGGTCCCAATAAGATAAAGGTATCGGGCGGTACTATAGATGAATATACAGCACCTGCCACTGAGCCTGAGTAGATTAGACCTGCGTGTGGTGCAATAACTGCAATGGCACCTTTTTTTGAGAGGCCCTTGACTGAATATCGCTCAACCTGTTGTCTTAACAATGGTGCTGAGGCCTCATAGAACTGTCCTGCCACATAGGGTTGCCTAACCATTTTGTCATCTCCAATTATGCTGCCATCTTTATCTCAAGCCTCTGTACCCTAACAATCAAGTCGTCCATAACCTCCTTTTGAGAGAGGGCAACTTTAAGGTCACCCCTCATCTCCGAGATCTCTAAATACAGGTTATCAATCCTCTTGTTGGTCTCATCAATCCTGTGGTTAGTATCATCAATCCTCTTGTTGGTCTCATCAATCCTCTTGTTGGTCTCATCAATCCTCTCGGTGTTCTTCATGATCTCTAACTTCAATTCTGCCCTTGTCTCATCAATCCTCTTGTTGGTCTCGTCAATCCTCTTGTTGGTCTCGTCAATGGCCCGTCTTATGTCCCTTAGGTCGTTTTGAAATTGGCCCTGCTGAAACTCTAAGGCTGCCATACGGGCATTCATTGACTCTATCGCGATCCTAAAGCCATTGAGTTCTCCAGTAACAGAGGCCCTGAACTCCCTGAACTCCTCTTTTACCTGACCTAAGACCATGTCTCCTATCTTTTCAGCTATCTTTTCCCATTCCATAGAGACCTCCTTGTATGTTGAGACATATTTAAGCCTTTGCTCGCCTCACCTTCTAAAGGGTAAAATTTGTCGCCTTTGTGCTCCTCGCTCAGCCTATCAATAGGCCTCTTCTTCGGCCTCGTAGACCTCGGTGGTAAGGTCCACAAACTTGGTGTATTCGTCCATAAAGGTGAGCCTGACTGTGCCTGTGGGGCCATTGCGTTGCTTTGCTATTATTACCTCGGCCACACCCTTATGGGGGGTCTTTTTGTTATAGACCTCGTCTCTGTAAAGGAATATTATCACATCTGCATCCTGTTCAATGGCCCCTGATTCTCTAAGGTCACCAAGGCCTGGACGCTTGTCCTGATTGTACTCTACTCTCCTGTTTAGCTGACTGAGGGCGACCACAGGCACCCTGAGTTCCTTTGCTAAGGCCTTTAGAGACCGAGAGATCTCTGAGATCTCCTGCTCTCGCCTCTCTGCATCGCCACGCCCTTTCATGAGCTGCAGGTAGTCAATTACTATCATGCCAAGCCCCCTCTGCTCGGCCTTTAACCTTCTTGCCTTGGCCCTAACCTCCATCACTGACAGGGCAGCTGAGTCATCTATAAATATTGGGGCCTCAGACAGGCTACTTGCAGCCCTCGTAAGCCTCTTGAGTTCAGAGGAATTAAGAAAGCCCTTTCTCAGCTTTGAATAATTCACCTGACTCTCTGAGCAGAGCATCCTCATTACCAGTTGCTCCCTTGACATCTCAAGGCTGAATATGGCCACAGGCTGATTTGTCTTTATTGCACTATGTTGGGCAATATTGAGGGCAAAGGCCGTCTTTCCCATAGCAGGCCTACCACCGATTATGATTAGGTCACTTGGCTGAAACCCGGCGGTCATATCATCCAGATCCTTAAACCCTGTGGATATCCCCGTGACATTTGACTTCTTTTCAAGCAGGGTGCTAATGGTCTTGAAGGCATCCTTTACAATGTCTTTTACATTCTGAAAGGAGGTATTTGCACGTCTGTCGGCGATCTCAAATATCAGCCTCTCGGCGTGATCAAGTGCCTCATCGGCCTCAGTAGTGCCCTCATAGGCCTTTCCAATTATGAGATTGGCTGTATTTATCAGTGCCCTAAAGAGTGCCTTTTCCTTTATTATCCGACAGTGGTGCCTAATATTGGCAGAGGTAGGTATTATAGTGGCGAGGTTGGTAATGTATGCGAGGCCGCCAACCTCCTCTAAGTCACCATTTTTTCTGAGGTGTTCAGTTAATGTGATTATATCTATTGGCTCGTGACTAGAAAAGAGGGAGAGCATGGAGTTGTATATCCGCCTGTGGGCATCTCTGTAAAAGTCCTCTGGCTTTATGATCTCCTGTGCCTTTGCAAGGGCCTCATTTTCAAGCAAAATAGCACCTAAGACGTACTGCTCTGCCTCAATGTGCTGTGGGGGCAGAAGCAGACTACTCTTGTCTGTATCCTTTAGTTCGGCCATATTCAATCTTACTCGGGAAGTGCGACAGTTGGGAAGTCAGGAAGTCCTGAAGTTAGGGAGTGCGTTAGTAAAAGAGGTTTTTTAATTTAAGATTACCTAATTGCTATCGCACTTCCCCGCTTTCCCACTATCGCACTGTAGTACTAATAATTAATCTTCCCTTTCTACCTCTACCTTTAATTGGGCTATCACTTCGGGATGGAGTTTAATAGATACCACATGAGAACCGAGCCTCTTAATGGGCTCATCAAGGATAATCTTCCTCTTATCAATATCCAGGCCTTTCTCTTTTAATGCCTCAGATATATCTATAGCCGTTACAGAGCCAAAGAGCCTATCCTCCTCACCTGCCTTTGCCTTAATGCTGACCGTTTGCTGAGATAACTTTTGGGCAAGGCTTTGGGCATGGTTGGCTAGCTTCTTTGCCCTCTCGGTTACTACCCTCCTTGCATGTTCAAGGGCCCTCATATTTTTGGCCGTGGCATCTATCGCAATGCCCCTCGGCAGCAGGTAGTTTCTTGCGTAACCGTCTTTTACAGTGACTATATCGCCTGCCTTGCCAAGATTTTTCATGTCCTCTTTTAGAATGACCTGCATAAGACCTCTCCTTACTTAGAATGATTTTTGGATAAAAGTATAACCCAACGGTGAGAGAAAATAAAAGCGAGCAACCCAAATAATTGAACCCCTAATTGTGCAAGCCTCTAAGGATCTTACCAAAGAGAGAAGAGACGAGGGAGCTTGAGCCTATATTGTATTGTAAGGAATAGGGTTTCGCACATTGGTTCGGGATGAAAACTTAAACATCCCTATTGACATAAAGGGCTGGCTAACCTATCCCCAATAGTTCTGAGACCTTATTTGCCCTGTCTTTGGCCTTCATGATTGTTGTGCCTATCAAAACTGCATCAAAGCCGGCCCTCTCCATCCTCTCAATATCTACTCGTGACTCCATACCACTCTCAGAGACCTTGATTATAGAGTCAGGTATCTGTTGACCAAGCCTTTCTGAGACTGATAAATCAATCTCAAAGGTATTGAGATTACGGTTGTTTATGCCTATTATTGGTGCATTAATCAAGAGGGCCTTTTCAAGCTCGTGTTCGTCATGGACCTCATAAAGGGCATCCATACCAATTTCCCTTGATAGATGGATAAACTCTGCAGATTGATCCCTGTCAAGCATGGCAGCAATGAGTAGTAGGGCATCGGCACCCATTGCCCTTGACTCGTATATCTGATACTCCTGAAAGATGAAGTCTTTCCTTAGCACAGGCTTTGATACAAGGGCCTTGACATCTCTGAGTATCTGTGCAGAGCCTTTAAAGAAATCCTCTTCGGTCAAGACTGATATTGCCTTGATAGGCAGGGCTTCATAAAGCCTCGCAATGGCCATGTGGTCAAAGTCACTGGCAATAAGCCCCTTTGATGGCGAGGCATGCTTCACCTCTGCAATAAGGTTTATGGGTGCGCCCTTATTCCTCATGATAGCACTTGCAAGGCTACGGGTTGGTGCTGTGTCGGCGGCCAATGATCTCAATTCACTAAGGGATACCCTTGCCTTTGCCTCCCCAAGCCTCTGTAACTTTGCATCCCTTATCTTATCTAAAATGCTCAGTGTTGATACCCCTTGATTGTTCAGGTGTAGTATAATAACAAAAAATTTTTATTAAGGAGGGAATTTATGAGGAGGTTGGGTCTGTTGGGCTTATTGTTGTTGGTTGTTACGGTCTTGAATACCTATGCAGAGACCACAAAGGTCAGGTCAGGTTATCTCAGAAATGACCTCCATCACCTGCCTGCATGGGTGGCTATTGAGAAGGGTTTTTTCAGGGAAAAGGGCCTGGATGTAGAAGTCGCCGGTATATTTAACGCCGGCCCTGAACAGATGAG
>Ga0308411_10002249_pt1 | contig 13105 bp, 9 predicted proteins | sample HotsprottomLayer_2_FD_203530 | JGI IMG/M metagenome (GOLD analysis project Ga0308411, IMG submission 203530) | Hot spring phototrophic mat microbial communities from Octopus Spring, Yellowstone National Park, Wyoming, United States -... | ecosystem: Environmental > Aquatic > Thermal springs >... | reverse complement strand
AGAAGACACATTATTGCTATTGCAGCTGAACCTAGTTCAAATTCTCGTGGATGAACTGAATCAAATGTATCATTATCTGAGTGATGAACATCCATATACCTTTGTGAGTCTGGAACATATCCAAACAATGCTTTTGTATTTTTGATATATGAAACATCAACTCCACTTCCGCCTTTTCGAATCCAATCGATCTTTGCAAGATTGAGGTATGGGAGAAAAGATTGTAAATAATTTAATGTTGTCGAGTCGGTATCAGCATAAAAGCCTCTTGGAGTGAAAGCACCTCTATCCGCTTCGATTGCTGATAGATGTTTTTGATTCGATTCTTGAGCAAATTTTGCATATTCTATTGCACCGGTTTGATTTTGTTCTTCATCAATGAATAAAACACATCTTATTGTCCTTTTTGGTTTGATGTGTAATCGTTTGAATAAATCAATGACTTCCATAGATTGAACGCAACCGGCGCCATCATCGTGAGCTCCACAGCCTTTATCCCATGAATCGAAATGCCCACCCACGACTATTATTTCATCTGGTTTTTCACTTCCTCTGATTTCGCCTATAACATTATAAGATAAAGTATCAGGTAATTTTTTGCAGGATAGTTTGATATTGATCTGAAGGTATGGTTCATTCAAGATTGCATCAACAAGAAAATCTGCATCTTGATAACCAATTGAGACAGCAGGAATTTTTGGAAGGGTATCAACATATCTCATAACTCCGGTATGAGGGACATTATCAAATTTAGTTGTGATTGAACGAACAATCATTCCAATAGCGCCATATTTTGCAGCTTCAATTGCACCCTGAGTCCTTTGATTAACAGCACCACCATAACCAGCAAAAGGTTCAACTTCACCATAATCTAAGGAACGATTATAAAAAACTATTTTACCTTTAACTATGTCTGCTCTGGATTTTAATTCATCAAAATTATTCACCAAGATTATTTCGCCAGTAATTCCGTTTTTATCTGTTCCGACACTTCCACCAAGCGCAGTGATTGATAGTTTTTTCGATTTAAATTTCTTTGATTTAACGATTTTAGCTTCTTCAAAATCTCCTCTTACCCAGTGAGGAACCATAACAGGTTGAAGCCATACAGAGTCGAAACCAGCCTCTATCATTTTTTGTTTTGCCCAATGGATTGCTCTGTAAGAGTTTTCAGATCCGGGAAGTCGCGGTCCAATTTTACACAATTCTTCAAGCCATTGATATCCTTTTCTATCAATGAGTGCAGTTCTTACAATTTTTTTGCTTAATTCATAAAGATTTTTATCAAACTCTTGTGAAAAAGAATTGATTGAAAAAAGAAAAATCGACAAAATAAAAAATGTAAATCGAAACATTGAGTTCTCCTTAAAATTTATTAAGGGAAAGATTAAAAGAGAAAATCGTCTTCCTCTTTCTTTTCTTTTTTAATGGAAGGTTTGTAACGATAATAAGGTTGAATTTCTGAACCAATATATTTAATCGCTGCAACGATTACACCGAGGTCATCTAAATAACCAACGAGAGGCGCAAGATCTGGAATTGTATCAATTGGAGCAATAAAATAGATAAGTGCAGAGACAACTATCAGCTTTCTGTACCATTTGACGGAATCGTCTTTAAGATAATTATAAAGAGCAATTATATCTTCGATGAAAGAAATTTTGTTTTTGGTTTTTTCTAATTTACCGGTAATCTCTTTATCAATGTAATCAACTTTTTCTTGAAAATTTTTTTCATCATCTGGTGTAATCAGAATTTCTTTTGGTAAGTTTTCCATCTTTATTCTATTAATTATTACGGCTCAAAATTAAAAAATTTAAATAAGCTATTCCAAAGGTTTATCAAGGCTTTGAAAATAATTTGAAAAGCGTGAGCGTGAAAATAGAATTAAAAGTCTTCTAAACTAAGAATGAATTTTTATTAGACCTTAATCTCTCGAGTGGCTAAAAGAATTTGATTCTATTACAAGAATTTGAACTCAATTGTTATAAACGATTACATTTATTCTGACATTGTAAAAAAGTTTAAGTGTAATGAAGTAATAATTTTAATTTATGGAATGTTTTTCATCCGGCTTTTAATCGTAATGGATTTAGAAAAAATCGTGATGACCAATTTTGAGTTTTTCACTTGCTTGTTTTTCATAAGCCGATGGAATTAATTCAATTACCTTTATTATTCAAGTTTTTCGATTGGATATCGGGAATGCTTCACTTCGTTCGCTGGCAATATTAATATCTAATTAAAACTCTCTCTCTTAGTTAAATGAATGAACTTAGTTATTTGGATAATTTTCTTGCACCTCTTAGAACACTAAGAACACTTAGATAACAACTAGTGATGTGAAAAATTAGATTGATTAACAGAGACTAAATTTACTTAACAAAGATTATCGACTTAAAAGAAATTTGTGGCTTCGAACTCGTAATATTTTATTTCAGGGATTTTCAAATGATCTTTTAAATATTTAACCTCTTTTCGAATTTCTTCAATTTTATTCTCAGTATCTTCAACGATTGTAATTGTGAAATAACCGGGCCAGATTTTATTATCAAACAGTGGTTCTGCATTCTCAATAGTTCCAACTGATTTTTCTATACGAGTGAAGTTTTTGATTTCTAATTTTGTCAGGATTTTATCAATGCTTTCTTTTTCTGAAACATTATGAATAATAAAAGCTACTTTCATGATTTACTCTCTCTATTTCTCTTTAATCTGCTTTCAAAGATGTTATAAAGGACAGGCACAATAATCAAAGTAATAAATGTGGAAAAAGTCATTCCACCAACCATTGAAGCACCGAGTGGCTTCCAAGTTTCAGCACCGCTTCCTGAGCTTAAAGCAAGCGGTAATAGACCAAATATTGTTGTAAATGCAGTCATCAAAACCGGTCTGAGACGACTTTTGCCTCCATTCAAAATTGCTTCCACAAGTCCTTGTCCTCTTGCTCTCAATGTATTTATAAAGTCAACAAGAACAATTGCATTATTAACTACGATTCCAACAAGCATAATGATTCCAAGGAATGAAATAATATTCAAAGTTTGACCAAATACAAATAATCCGATCAACACTCCAGCAAATGCAAAAGGAATACTAAACATAATCACAAAAGGGTCAATCAAACTTTCAAATTGTGCTGACATTACCAAATAAACAAGAACGATGCTCAATAAGAGTAAGAGTAATAAATCTCTAAATGCTTCCTGTTGTTGTTCGAAACTTCCACCAAAATCAATTCTTGTATTTGGAGGCAGTGGAATGCCTTTCAAAATGTTATTAATTTCTAAAACGGCTTGACCAAGTGAGGTGCCAGAAAGTCCAGCTTCAACTTTTACAATTCTCTCCTGGTTTTTTCTATCAATTTCAATTGGTGAAAAGTTAGTTCTAATTGTTGCAAAATTTTTAAGAGGAATCTGGTTACCCATCACATTTGTAACTTCAAGGTTTGCAATATCTTCAATCTTCATCCTGTAATTTTCATCAAGTCTCAATCGAATATCATAAGTTGTCTTAGTTCCTCTGAATTGAGTTGGTATATTTCCAAAGACATAGTTTCGTAAAGTTGTTGCAATTATTGCAGTGTTTAATCCGAGCATTGCTGCTTTGTCTTTATCAATTATAATTGTTAATTCAGGTTTATTTTCTTGAAGAGAAATTTGAGGCTCAACCACACCCTTTACATTGAAAATTTTTTCAATAATTTGTTCAGCGACTTTTCGAGAAGCGTTTAAGTCTGGACCAAGAATCTCAATTGATATTGGCTTGCCTTGGCCAAATATAGCAGCTTGCCCACCAGCTTGAGTCAAAACATTAAGCTTGCTAATCTTTGGATATTGTTTTAGAAATTCTCTCAAATCATCAGCAATTTGTTTATTTGACCTATTTCGCTCTTCAACATTTACTAGTCTTATATTTATTAAACCAATGTTCTCACCTTCTTTTGTTCCAAAGACTGAACCTAAGCCTGAAGCACTCTGACCAGCTTGATAGAAAATATCTTTTATCTCAGGAGTTCTTTCTTTGATTAAATCATACATTTCGCGGACAAACTTTTCTGTTTCATAAACACTTGTTCCAACAGGCAATTCAATAATCACTTGAACTTGTGAACCATCAGTTTCAGGGATAAAATCAGACCCGATAAATGGAATAAGTGCAAGTGTCAATACTAAAAATAATAGTCCAGCTGTAAGTGTGGTCTTTTTATGATTTAATGCCCAACTTAAACTTTTATAATATATTTCTTCAATTTTACTGAAAATATTTTCACTCCAATTAAAAACTTTATCTAAAAACTTTTGAGATTCTTTCTTCTCTTCAAATTTTTTGAGAATAGTTGATGTAAGCATTGGAGTGAAGAACAAAGCGACAAACAGAGACATTGAAATTGTGATTGTTATAATTGCAGCAAGTTGTGTAAAGAGAATACCAGCAATTCCAGTTAAGAAGAAAAGGGGAGAGAACACAGCAATCGTTGTTAATGTTGATGCAAGTAGAGCAGAACCAACTTCACTTGCTCCATACATCGAAGCTTCTCTAATATGTTCACCTCTTTCAATATGCTTAACGACATTTTCTAAAACTACAATTGCATTATCCACAACCAATCCAACAGCAATAGCAATCGACGATAGGGAAAGAATGTTTATCGTGTAATTAAAAACATACATAAAGAAGAATGATATTATTAATGAGAAAGGAATTGAAAGGACGATAATGAAACTTGCTCTAACTCTTCTCAAGAAAATTAGCACAACAAGTGATACGAGGAATAGACTTATAAAAAATGTTCTCAAAAGATTCTTTATAGATAACTTTATGAATTCTGCACCATCAAAGACAATGCTTATTCTTAAACCATATTCTTTCTCAATTCTAGCAATCTCTTTTTTTAATGCATCTGAAACATCAACCGTATTTGCACCAGAAAGTTTATTCATCAAAACGACAACACCTTTCTCGCCATTGATCAAAGTTCTTCTTTCATCTTTGGTAACTGTATCTACAATCGTTGCAATATCTTTTAAGTATAAAATCTTTCCATCATTTGCGCCAATCACTACATTTTCAATATCAGATGTAGAATTAAATTCACCTTTCACTCTTAAAATGTAAGAAAGATTTCTGTCATCTAAATTTCCAGCGGGCAGAGAAAGATTTTCTGATTTTATAATTTGCGAAATCTGATTTATTGAAAGATTGTAAGCCTTAAGTTTATATGGATCAAAATCAACTCTTATCTCTCTTGCAGGAGCACCAAAAGCTTGAACACCACCAACCCCTGGAATTCTCACCAATCTATCAGCAATATTATCATCAACAAAATCTTTGAATTCTCTATAATCAATATTTTTTGGAACAGCAATTCCTGCAACAATTACCGGAAATTGCTCTGTGCTGAACTTGAAAATTTTTGAATTATCTACTCCTTCAGGCAATTGAACTTTTGCAAATTCGAGAGCAGAACGACAATCATTAGCTGCTTCGTCTAGGTCTGTTCCCCAATCAAATTCAAGAGTTACAATAGATATGTTCTCTTTCGAAACTGAGGTTATCTTCTTCAAATTGGGAACAGAGGCAAGTGACTTTTCAATTATTCTTGTAACTTTAATTTCAATATCGTCAGCACTTGAACCAGGATAAGTGGTAAGTACTGTTAAGATTGGCGCCTCAATCTTTGGAAGAAAATCAATTGGCATTAATCTAATTGCGTAGAGTCCAAATACAAGTGTTGCAATAAAGACCATTACTGTTAGAACAGGTCGTTTTACTCCGAGTTCTGGTAGTTTCATATTTTTTAGCTCCTCCTTTTATAAGCTTCTATAAATTTTTACTCTTTCACCATCAATCAAATTAGATTGACCTTCAACAATAATTTCTTCACCTTCATTTAATCCCGAACGAATAACGCTCTCGTCATTTACCTCTTTTCCCTTAACAACAAATTTCTTCTTTGCCTTTCCATTTTGATAAACATAAACATAATTCTTTTGCGTCATTGGATCAGTCAAAATTGCTGAAGTTGGAATCAATAAATCTTGCGTTTCACCTAAATCTATTTCTACTCTGACAAAAGAATACGCTTTAATTTTATTTCCTCTATTTGGAACACGAATTTCGAGTTCTACTTTTTTGCTAACCGGGTCTACAACTGGACTGATTCTCGTCACATAACCAGAAAATACTTCGCCTGGCAAAAAGTCACTGGTGATTATAGCTTTCTGACCAACTTTGATTTTATAAGCATCCAATTCATTTATTGAGATTTTAATCTTAAGTTCACTCACATTCATTAAATGTAAAATTGCTGGTACACTTCTTCCACCAGCAGGAGCCATTAAGAATAATTCGCCATCATTTAAATATTTAGCTGTAATCACTCCAGAAAAAGGAGCTCGCAATTGTGTGTTCTCTAGAATCTTTTCATAGTTTGTCTTTAATGTTTCATAAGCAAGCTTAAATTTTTCATATTGTTGTTCAGAGATTGCTCCTTCTATTTTAAGTTTTTCCGCTCGTTCAAAATCTCTCTTTGCATCATTGAATTGCATTTCAATTTGTGTTAATTGCTGATCATCCATTTGAACAAGCAATTGTCCCTGCTTAACATAATCACCTTCTTTAACATAAATTTTTCTAACTCTTGAAGCCATCTGTGCCGCAAGTGCCGTCTCTTCCCAAGGATAAGCTGTGCCGGTGAACAATAAGTTATTCTTCACAACTTTTCTTTCAACCTTTTGAACCGTAACAGATTTAATCTCTTCTTCTTTTTGTGCTTCTTTCTTAGAGCCACAGCCAATTAGTGTAATGATTATTGTAACGATTAACAAAAATTTAATTCTCATATTCTTCACCTCTATTTGATTGATTTGTTGAGATAAAATTCCAGTTCTGCTTGTGCAACTAAGTACTCATAAATAGATTGAGCATAACCAAGTTCAGCTGAAAGTAAATTCAAATTCGCATTACTGATTTCAAGTTGAGTGCTAATACCTTCGTTGTATCGAACTTCAGCAATTCGATAATTAACCCTTGCCTTTTCACGATTAAGTTTTTGAGCTTCAATTTTTTCCAGAGCTGTTGCCATTCGATTTTTTGTGTTTGTAATGGCAATGTCAATTTGTTTTTTTGTGTAGTTGATGGTTTCTTCCAATTGCTTGTATTGAATTTCGGCTTGTTCAACACGACTCTTTACACCAAACCCAGAGAAAATTGGAAAGCTTAATGTCAATCCAACAGATGCACTCTTTACCCAACGATAAGCATTGAAATTGTAATCTTCAGCCTGAGTTTGAATTTGATAATTTCCAAAAGCAATTAGACTTGGAAAATGTCCCCATCGCTGAAGCATTATATTTTTATCAGCAATTTGTTTTTGTAATCCGAGCTTTTTTAGAGTGAAAGTATTTTCAACAAGATAACTATCTAATTGTGGTAGTGTCTTGTTTATAAAGAAACTTTCAATTGAGCCAATCACTTCAATGCTATCATCAGGTGACAAGTTTAAAATTGACTTGAGAAAATTAAGAGCGGTTTGATAAGTATACTCAGCTTGAAGGACATTTGGTTTTATTTTTTCAACTTCTACCTGAGCACTCAAATATTCAAAATCAGAGAGAAGTCCTTGTTTGTTTAACTTAGAAGCATTGTCAAGATTACGCAAAGCATTTTCATAGCTTTGTTTGATAAATTTTTCTGTTTCTCGAGTAAGAAGTACATCAAGAAAAGCTTTTGTAGTGTTGAGTCTGATTTGAGCTAGTGTTTCTTCATAAGTTAAATTGCTTAATTCAAGTCCTAATTTGCTCATCACAATTCCAGTAAAAGTTTGACCAAGAAAAATTGGCAATCCAATTCTTAATTGACCTGTATATGAATTTGTCGCACCAATTTCAATTGGCCTAACCTGACCAGTTCCACCAAAGAAATCAGGAAGGAAAAATACTGGCTTTTTAATATTTCTGATGTAAGTCCCTTCAGCAGATATACTTGGAAAAAGAGAAGAATACGACTCCGTTAATTTTGATTCTGACTTATCAACATCGTATCTGGCAATTTTTACTTGTGAGTTTTCTTTTAGAGCTATCTCAATTGCTTTATCCAATGTAAGATTTGAAATTATTTTCTTTTCGTTAGCTGAAAGAATATTTTTTGTTAGGATGATTATGAGCACGGTGAGAATTATTTTCCTCATACTTCTCCTTTTTCAATTTGATTGACTAATTCGAGTGAGACTTTATAAAATTTTTGTAATGCTTTTAGATAATCCCTTTGCTCCTCCAAAGACAGTTTAGAAATTAAATTTTTAAATAAAGCTTTGTTTTCTTCGATATGTTTTTCAATAAATTTTTGCCCTTTAGGAGAAAGATTGAGAATAATTTTTCTCCTGTCTTCTGACGAGATTTTTCTGTCTATGTATTTCATCTTCACAAGTCTATCCACCAGTTCTGAGGCGGAACTTTGAGCAATAACGAGTTTATCCGCTAACTCTTTCAGTGTAATGTTTGGAGTATGACATATATATTGAAGAGCTATAAGTTGTGTAAGAGTCAGTTCAGATTTAAATATAGTTGGATTGAGTTTGAACATTACTTCCCTTAGTTTATAACCAAGGTCCATTAATTCTGCAATAATTGCTTCTGCTTCTTGATTTTTAGTCATTCGTTTCTCTATTTGTTAGAAATTCGAACTAATAGGTTTCCTATTAATTCGGAAACCGATACAAACTTAATTTAATGATGGTTCAAATTCAAGAGAAAATTTTTTCAGTGAAAAATTTTATCCAATTTTTATCTAAAGATTTTTAAATAAAGCGAAACCGCCCAGAAGAGCTGCGTCATCCTTAAGGTGAGATAGAAGAATTTTTGTGTTCTTAATATTACTTTTTAATGCTGACTCTTTAGCTTTCTTTTTAATAATTGGCAGCATAAAATTACCAATTGCTTCCATTACACCACCAGCAAAAACCACACAATCAAAATCAAACATATTGATAAGATTTCCTGTCACTAATCCAAGTTCCTCAGCAGCATAATTGACTGCTTTAATTGTAACTTTATCTTTTTTCTTAATCGCCTGAGCTAAAATTCCGGATTTAATAACCTTTGTATCCTCAGTAAGTTTTGTGATGAGGGATTTTTTACCTTTTTTAATTTCTTCATTTATAATTCTTGTAATTGCTCTTCTCGATGCTTCAGTCTCTAGGCAACCATAATTACCACAACCACATTTATAACCATTCTCTTTTATTTTAATATGCCCAATTTCACCCGCTGAAAAATTCTTGCCCCGATAAAGTTTCCCATCAACTACAATTCCAGCACCAACTCCAGTCCCAACAAAGATTGCAATCAAATTTTTACAATTTTGTTTACCTTCAAAATGATAGATACCGAGTGTCCCTAAATTTGCATCATTTTCAATTAAAACTTTTTTATTAAAATGATTTTCAATTGGTTTAATCACATTGACTTTTTTCAGGCCTAAATTTGGAGCCAAATTGACAATGCCAGTCTCCGGATTAAGTGAACCCGGAACTCCAATAACTATTCCATCAAGTTGATTTGAATTTAAGTTTTTTCCTTCTAATGCTTCTTCAATTGTTGCAATTATCCGGCTAAAGATTGTTTCATTTTTATTTGTTGAATTTGTTGACTTTTTAGCGATTGAGATTATTTCAGCATTATGATTAAGAATAGCAGATAAAATTTTTGTTCCCCCAAGGTCAACAACGGCTAGAAAATTATTTACCTCTGGCATTTGCGTTTCTTTTTATCTCAAAATAAAAATTAAAAAACAAAAAAGGGAAGGCTATTGACCCTCTCTAACTAAATTAATGAAGTGATTTAAAATTTAATGACTAATTGTATCTTTACCAGGATTTTCTTTTTTTAGATTCAATAATATCTTTTGATGGTGAAGCTATAGCTTCATCTTTAATTTGTTTGTAAATAAGCTAGTTCTTTAGAGTCTTAATTTAATTTGTATTAAAAATCTTTAATGAATTCAATGCTGATATAACTTTCCCTATTTGTCGCCTAATCTAAGACGGTAAATAAATAATGAGTTTAATTTTCATCGTTGCATAATTTTATGAGAGAACACGAATTGTTTCCTTTAAATTTTCACAATGAAACATATCAAAAACTTTAGCCGCTTTATACATATAATAATTAACAAGTGGAAGGAAAATCTCTACAACAAATTTTCATTTATTCTATTCTATCATTTAACTAATACCAAAATTAATCAATCGATAGTTCGCATTAATAGTTAAGTTTTTAATTTTTTGATTTGCTTATATATGATTGCAAAATCGACAAAATCTGTAGCGCGAACTGAATTAATCTGATAATGACTAAATAGCAAAATTCATTTATCTAAAAAATATTAATCTATTTTTATACGGTGAGTTATGTAAGATTCAATTAATGGATTTTTTTCAAACATTTATAGTCTTGCAGTTCTTGTTTTGTTAATAATTTTTACTAGAAAATTTTTTCTATCCGCTAAAGCTAACTAAACAGACATCAAAAATTATTTCAATTGTATTATGATGCAAAATTCTGAGCTATGAAGAAAAAAGGCTGGTCGAGGAAAAAACTCATCCGGGAAAAAGTAAACATTTCGACCAGCCTAATTAAATTTTCTTAATAACTATCCTTTGTTAAAATCACTTTGCCTCTAAATACTTTATATATAAAAATCGTATATCCAATCACTACGGGCATACCGATTAGAGCTATTATCAACATTGTATTCAAAGTATACTGCGATGATGAAGCATTATAAATCGTCAAACTGTAATTTTCTAAATCAATACTGGATGGAACTAATCGTGGATAAATACTTAAAGCGAATAATCCAATAACTAATGCAATCATCAAAGATGAAGAAAGAAATGCCCAACCAAAGTTTCTACTTTTTAATTTAATGGGATAATAAACAAGACTTGCCAGTAATAAGATGAATAAAATCCAGAATAAAACATTTCTCATAATTCCTTGAAAAAGATAAGATGCAACAAAAAGAGTTGCAATGGTTGAAACAACATAAAGCGAAACAAAAGCAATGTAAGCACCATTTGCCCATTTAACCATTTTTTCTAAATGCGCTCCTTCTGTTTTCATAGTCATATAAGTTGCACCTTGCATAACAAACATCGCAAATCCAGTCAAACCAATTAAAATTGCGTAAGGATTTAATAACCCAAGAAAGGTGATGTGAGAAACAATTTTTCCATCAACGATTTCAATTGGTAAACCTTTCATTACATTACCAATTGCAACTCCATACAATAAAGCTGGAACTGTGCTTCCGAGTGCAAATGCTAAATCCCATCTTTTCTTAGCTTCTGATGTTTCAGAAAATTTTCTGAACTCAAATGATACAGCTCTAAACACTAAAAAGAGAAGTAACAGCATAAATGCCATATAAAATCCGCTGAAAACTGTTGCATAAACAGGTGGAAATGCAGCAAACAAGGCGCCACCACCTGTTAACAACCATACCTCATTTCCATCCCAAACTGGACCAATTGCATTAATGTTTACTTTTCTCTCTTTTTCATCTTTGGTGAAGAGTTGAATTACTCCAACACCAAGATCGAATCCATCAAGGATTGCATAACCAATAATTAAAACCCCAATTAAAAGAAACCATATTGTATTGAGATCTATCATTGTATTACCTCCTGTGTAATTGTTGCCTCTGGTCCTTTTTTAACCCATCTGAAGAGTAACTTCAAGAAAATTGATAAAAGAAGAATGTAAATCAACACAAACATAATAATCGAGAAAAGCAATTCACCTGCACCTACTGTAACTGAAACAGCATCTTTTGTCTTCATAAGTTTATAAACAATCCAAGGTTGTCTACCAACTTCTGCCGCAATCCATCCAAGCTGACTTGCTATTAATGGCAAAGGAGTTGACCACATCAATACTTTTAAAAATCCTTTCTTTTCAAATAATTTTTTCTTTTTCAAAAAGTAAGCTGATAAAGCCATAATGAAAATGAAATACATTCCCAGAACAACCATATTGTGGTAGGATACAAAAGTTAACCACAATGGTGGAATTTCATCAGGTGGAAATTCGTTAATTCCCTTGATTTCCGCATTGATATCACCAAATGCCAACCAGCTTAGCAGACCAGGAATTTCAACTGGAAAATGAAGTTTAGGTGGCTTGGTCCCTGGAATTGCAAAGATTGCAAGCGGTGCACCTTCCTGAGTTTTATACAATCCCTGAATTGCTGCAAACTTTTCAGGCTGTGTGTGTGCAACTTGCTTTGCATGTTCATGACCAAATGGGAATAATTCAAGCAATGATGCAACCAAACCAAAAACAATGGAAAACGAAATAGCTTTCTTTGCAACCTCAACTGATTTGTTTCTAATCAACCAGTAAGCAGCAATTCCAGTCATTAAAAACGCACCACTGATTAACGACGCACCCATTGTGTGGAAAAATCTTGGCAGTGTTGATGGATTAAAAACAGCTGCCCAGAAATCAACAAGCTCAGCTCTATTGTTTTGAATTACATAACCTGCTGGAGTTTGCTGCCATGAATTGGCAACTAAAATCCAGAATGCAGAGATTGTTGACCCAACTGCAACCATTAGAATTGAAAACCAGTGAACTCCTTTTGATACTCTCTCACGACCAAAAATATATAAACCTAAGAATGTTGATTCTAAGAAAAATGCAAATACACCCTCGGCTGCAAGTGGTGCACCAAAAACATCTCCAACAAATTTGGAATATTCAGACCAATTCGTACCGAATTGAAATTCCATCACTATACCACTTGCAACACCGACAGCGAAAATCAGTCCCAGCACTTTACCAAAGAACTTTCCAATGGTTGCATAGATTTCGTCTTTCTTTTTCCACCCGATTGCCTCGATTATTACAAGCATCCAGGCAAGTCCAATTGTTAAAGGTGGAAATAAGAAGTGAAAACCAACAGTTAGAGCAAATTGAAGACGAGCAAGAAGTAAAGGATCCATAAATCCTCCCTTTTAATTGTTGATGATTTGTTTTAAGTGAAGTCGCCTTTTCATTGATTCAATAGCAAGCTCTTTAATTGATTTACTTGAAAGTTT
>Ga0308411_10002248_pt1 | contig 13105 bp, 12 predicted proteins | sample HotsprottomLayer_2_FD_203530 | JGI IMG/M metagenome (GOLD analysis project Ga0308411, IMG submission 203530) | Hot spring phototrophic mat microbial communities from Octopus Spring, Yellowstone National Park, Wyoming, United States -... | ecosystem: Environmental > Aquatic > Thermal springs >... | reverse complement strand
TGTCGAGCTCGCCTTTCACGTGCAGCTCGATCGCGCGATCGGTGAGCACCCGCAACGCCTGCGCGAGCGTCGCCACGTCGGCCAGGCGAAAACGGGTGTTCTGGAACTCGAACAGCGCGCGCCCGAAGGCGCTGCGATCCTTGACGTAGCGGGTGGTCAGCTCGAGCGCCGCCTCGCAGGTCGCCGCCGCGCGCACCGCGACCAGCAGCCGCTCCTGCACCAGCTCGCTCATCAGGAGCTGCCAGCCGCCGTTCTCCTCGCCGAGGAGGCAGGACGCCGGCACCCGCAGGTCGTCGAAGAAGAGCTCGGCGGTGTCCTGCGCCTTGTTGCCGACCTTCTTCAGGTTGCGGCCCTTGCGGTAGCCCGGCAGCGAGGTGTCGACGAGCAGCAGCGAGATGCCGCGCGATCCGCGCGCCGGGTCGGTCTTGACGACGAGCAGGACGAGGTCGCCGACGATCCCGTTGGTGATGAAGGTCTTGGAGCCGTTGACCCGGTAATGATCGCCTTCGCGCACCGCGCTGGTGCGCACGCCGGCGAGGTCGCTGCCGGAATCGGGCTCGGTCATGCCGATCGAGGCCACCGCTTCGCCCGAGGCGAGCCGTGGCAGCCACTCGCGCTTCTGCGCTTCGGTGCCGTGGTGCACGATGTACGGCGCGACGATGCCACTGTGGAGATCGATCGCCGGCGCGGCGAATCCGGCGCGCGCCTGCTCTTCCACCGCCACCGCGAGTAACCGGAAATCGTCGCCCGAGCCGCCGTAGTCTTCCGGAATGCCGGCCCCGAGCGCGCCGATCGCGCCGAAACGCCGCCAGACCGACTTGGGCACCAGCCCCTCGTCTTCCCAGCGCGCCATGTTGGGCGCGATCTCCTCGGCGATGAAGCGTCGCATCGTGTCGCGAAACGCTTCGTGCTGCGCGTCGTAGATCGTGCGCGGGATGCGAAGCGGCGGGAGGGCCGGCCGAGCGGCGGGGTCGTTCATCGGTGGGCGTCCTGGGCTCGCGGTGCGCCGCCCGGCCGGTGTCACGCGCGGCCGCGCGGCGCGGGGGAGCCTACGCGAGACCGGGCCCGTCTGTCCAACGCGCTCGCGTCCGGCCGGGGTCAGTCGGGCGGGACCACCTTTCCCGGGTTCATCAGGTTCTTCGGGTCGAGCGCGCGCTTGATCGCGCGCATCGCGGCGAGCGCGGCGGCGCCGTGCTCGCGCGCCATGAACTCGAGCTTGCCGATGCCGACCCCGTGCTCGCCGGTCGAGGTCCCGCCCATGTCGATCGCGCGCGCGACCAGGCGGCGGTTGAGGTCCTCGGCGCGCGCCATCTCGTAGTGCGACCCGGGATCCACGTTGATGCCCAGGTGGAAGTTGCCGTCGCCGACGTGGCCGAGGAGGATGACGGGCAGGCCGCTCGTCGCCACGTCCTCCTCGGTGGCCGCGATGCAGTCGGCGAGCCGCGAGATCGGCACGCACACGTCGGTCGAGAGCACGCGCGCCCCGGGACGCAGATTCAGGCAGGCGAAATAGGCGTTGTGCCGCGCGGTCCACAGCCGCGTGCGCGCTTCCGCCGTGGCCGACCACTCGAACCCCGTGCCGCCGTGCTCGCCGGCGATCGCCTGCACCGTCTCGGCCTGCTCGGCGACGCTCGCCGGCGAGCCGTGGAACTCGAAGAAGAGCATCGGCGCCTCGGCGAGCCCGAGCCGGCTGTTGCGGTTGATCGCCCGGATCGAAGCCGCGTCGAGCAGCTCGCAGCGGGCGATCGGCACCCCGAGCTGGATCGTCCGGATCACCGTCTCGACCGCGTCGCGCACCGCCGGGAACCGGCAGGTGGCGGCCGAGATCGCCTCCGGCTGCGGGTGCAGCCGCAGCGCGAGCTCGGTGATGATGCCGAGGGTGCCCTCCGATCCGACGAACAGCCGGGTGAGGTCGTACCCGGCCGAGGACTTGCGCGCCCGGGTGCCGGCCTTCAGCACGGTGCCGTCCGCCAGGACCACGGTGAGCGCCAGCACGTTCTCCCGCATGGTGCCGTAGCGCACCGCGTTCGTGCCCGAGGCGCGCGTCGCCGCCATCCCGCCGAGCGTCGCATCCGCCCCGGGGTCGAGCGGGAAGAACAGACCCGAGCCCTTGAGGTGCTCGTTCAGCTGTTTACGGGTGACGCCGGCCTCGACCACGACGTCGAGGTCGTCCGGGTGGACGGCGCACACCCGGTTCATCTGCGTCAAGTCCACCGACACTCCGCCCAGGGGGGCGAGGACGTGACCCTCGACGGAGCTGCCGACGCCGTATGGGATCATCGGGACGTCGTGCGCGTGGCAGGCACGCGCGATCGCGGCCACTTCATCGGTCGAGCGCGCGAACACGACCGCATCCGGCAGCATCGGCGCGAAGGTCGATTCGTCGCGCCCGTGCTGGGCGAGGACGCTGGCGCCGGTGGCAAATCGCTCGCCGAGCAGCGAGCGCAGGGTGCTCGCGAGGGCCGCCGGAAGGGGGCGGCGGGTGGCGGGGTCGGGGGCGTTCATCGAGGCTCCTGCGCGTGGCGGCATTCTATGCGCGGGCGGCGTGCCGCAATACGGCACTTTCGTGGTGCCGGGCGCCTTTACATGGTGCGCCACCGCAAGCCGCGCGTGATCGATGTCGCGTGCTGTTGCGCCGCGGCTGACTCGGCGGCGACGCCGGCCTCGGCAGCGATCCGGACGAATTAGGCAGTCATGGCCGAAGGGCCTGATCCGGCGGGGGGAAGACGCGCCCGCGCCGGGCGCGCATCATCGGCTGCGTGACTTCTTGGCACCGCGCGGCGCCAACCGCGACACGCGGCCGACCGCAACGCCGTAATCGGGTACGCCGCTTGCTCGACTGTCGGGCAGAGGGAGAACCGGCAAGGAGGGAGTGGCCATGAAAGTGATCGAAGCACGCGAGCTGGGGCGGCTGGTGCGCGACACCTTCGCGCAGAAGCGCACCTTCTCCGAGACCGAGCTGGGCCTGCAGGCCGGGCGGCCGGCGATGGCCTTCGTGCACGGCGGCCCCGATCCCTTCCTCGACAGCCAGTTCGACGCGTGGCTGACCGGCGAGGCGCCCTACTGCCCGCTCTACCAGCTCCTCAACCGGCTCTGCCGCGCCGGGGCGATCGCCCCCGGGGATTACGCCGTCACCACCCGGCACTGAGCCGGGCTCACCCGTTGTTGTTGTTGTTGCGCCGGCGGTAGAGGTCCACGAGCGCCGCCGGGTCGTCCTCGCCGCGGCCCTGGGCCGCGAGCGTGCGGAAGATCTCACGCGCGAGGCCGGCCATCGGGATCGGCGTGCCGGTCGCGCGCGCGACGTCGGCGATCACGTCCAGATCCTTCAGCAGCGTGTTCGCGGTGCCGATCGCGTCGCTGTAGCCATTGACCATCCGCGGCACCCAGGTCTGGAGCGGTTTGGAGTCGGCGAAGCCGCCGGCGAAGGCTTGCGGCAGCGCGGCGGCGTCCACGCCCGAGTTCTGCGCCAGCGTGACCGCCTCGGCGATCACCGCGAGCGTCGAGCCGACGATGATCTGGTTGCAGAGCTTGGTGGTCTGGCCGGCGCCGGCCGGGCCCATGTGGGTGACGTTGCGCGCGTAGGCCGCGAGCACCGGGCGCACGCGCTCGACCGCCTCCTTGTGGCCGCCGCACATGATCGCGAGCGTGCCGTCCTGCGCGCCCTTCACCCCGCCGGACACCGGCGCATCGACCCACTGCATGCCCGACCGCGATGCCAGGCGCTCGGCGAAGATGCGCGTCGCGTCGGGCCGGATGGTCGAGTGGTCCACCAGGATCTTGCCGCGCCCCTCGGCCTCGGCGATGCCGTCGGCGCCGAAAGCCACCTCCTCCACCGCCCGGGTGTCGGTGAGGCAGATCATCACCACCTCGGCGGTACGGGCGGCGTCCCGCGGGGTCGCCGCCTCGATCGCGCCCTTGTCGAGGGCGGGGAGGATCTTCGGCCGACTGCGGTTCCAGACGTGCACCCGGTAGCCGGCGGCGAGCAGCCGCACGCTCATCGGCAGGCCCATCAGGCCCAGTCCGAGAAACGCGACGATCGGTTTGTCGGTTGGCATCTTGACTCCTTCACTCGTTTGGCCAGTCGAGCGCGCCCGAATGGGTGACGGCGCCGAGGTGCGCCGGTCCGACGAGCTTGGCGTATTTCTCCAGCACGCCGGCGAGCCGCTCGGCGCGACGGGGCTGCCACGCGGCGCGGCGGCGAGCGATCTCCGCGTCCTCGACCAGCCAGTCGATCCGCCGGTTCGCCGCGTCGATCCGGATCCGGTCCCCGTCGCGCACCAGCGCGATCGGCCCGCCGCGCGCGGCCTCGGGGCCGGCGTAGCCGACGCACATGCCGCGCGTCGCGCCCGAGAAGCGCCCGTCGGTCAACAGCGCCACGCGCTCGCCCATGCCCTGCCCGTACACGAGCGCGGTGACGCCGAGCATCTCGCGCATGCCTGGACCGCCGAGCGGACCCTCGTTGCGGATCACCAGCACGTCGCCCGGCTCGTAGGCGCGCGCCTTCACTGCCGCGGCGCAGTCCTCCTCGCACTCGAACACCCGCGCCGGTCCCTCGAACACGAGCGACTTGAGCCCGGCGATCTTGACCAGCGCGCCGTCGGGGCACAGGTTGCCCTTGAGCACGACGACGCCGCCGGACGGATGGATCGGCGCGCTCGCGGGGCGGACCACCTTGCCGTCGGCGCCGGGCGCTCCGGCGAGCGCCTCGCGCAGCGTCCGCCCCGAGAGCGTGAGGCACTCGCCGTGCAGGAAGCCGCCGTCGAGCAAGGTCTTGAGCACCGCCGCCACGCCGCCCGCGTAGTGCAGGTCGCGCGCGAGGTAGCGGCCGCCGGGCGAGAGGTCACCGATCAGCGGCGTGCGCGCGAACACCTCTGCGACGTCGTCGAGCGTGAAGCGGATGCCGGCCTCGTGCGCGATCGCGGGCAGGTGCAGCCCGGCGTTGGTCGAGCCGCCGGTGGCGGCGACCGCGGCGGCGGCGTTCTCCAGGCTCTTGCGCGTCACCAGGTCACGCGGCAGCGGCCCGCCATCGGCCAGGATCCGCAGCACCTCCGCCCCGGCCGCGCGCGCGAGCGCGAGCCGCTGCGAGTACACCGCCGGCAGCATCGCCGACCCGGGCAGGGCGAGCCCGAGCGTCTCCGAGACCATCGCCATGGTGTTGGCGGTGAACTGGCCGGGACAGGAGCCGAGCGTCGGCGAGCACTCGCGTTCCAGCGCGGCGAGGTCGGTCTCCGGCAGCTCGCCGGTGAGCACCGCGCCGACGCCTTCGTAGGCGTCGATCGCGCTCACCGCGCGGCCGCGCCACTCGCCGGGCAGCATCGCGCCGCCGTACATGAACACGCTCGGGCAGTTGAGGCGGACCATCGCCATCATCATTCCGGGCAGCGTCTTGTCGCAGCCAGCGAAGCCCACCAGCGCGTCGTAGGCATGCGCGCGCACCGCGATCTCGACCGAGTCGGCGATCCATTCCCGCGACACCAGGCTGAGGCGCATCCCGCGGTGGTTCATCGAGATCCCGTCCGAGACCGAGATCGTCGTCATCTCGAACGGCGTGCCGCCGGCCGCGGCAACGCCCATCTTCGCCGCCTCGGCCTGCGGCCGCAGCGACATCGAGCAAGGCGTGTTCTCGCCGTGGGTGCTGATCACGGCGACGAAGGGCTTCGCGATCGCCGCGTCGTCGAGCCCCATCGCGCGGAGAAAGGTGCGGTGCGGGGTGCGGTCGAGGCCCTCGACCGCGGTGCGGGAGCGCGGTTTCTTCGCTGTCATCGCGGGAAGTATAGAGCGGAGGCACGACGCCTCGTGCCCGATGTTCCGGGCCCGGGCAGGCGACTCTGCGGTGGGTGCGCGGCGGGCGCAGTGCTCGGCCCGGGCTAGCTGTCCGACCGCAGGCAGGCCGCCAGGGCCGTCTTGCGCGCCTCGCCCCGCAAGTCCGCCTCGGTGACCCGCCGGTTGCACCGGCGCAGCCGCTCCGGGGAAAGCGGCTTGGCCCCGGTGCAGGCCGCCACGCGCGCGAAGGCCTCCGCACGAGGGCGCTCTGCGCTCGCCTCGGTTCGGCTGCACTGGATGAAGCGCTCGTGGCGCGCCCCGGGGTCGTGTGGCGCCTGGCCGTAGACGCTGGAGGCGCCCAGCAGCAGGCTCAGGAACACAGTCACCGGCTTCACCATGGGTGATCCTTTGATCGACGGGCAGGAGCGGTGACCGCGCAGCCGGGGCCCGGGTCCGTCGTCGGGGCCCGGGCGTGGGTGGCTGGCAAGCTCGTGGTAGCGTGGAACTACCACTCCGGTATAGTCCGACGGGTCGGGGTCGAGCGGACTCTAGGATCGAGCGGGTCCTGCAAGGACGTATCCGCCCTGGATGCCCAAGCGACGGAAGGAAGTGTCGATGAACTTCGGGCCGCGGCTGGCCGCACTCAGGAAGGCGACCGGCTACACCCAGTGGAGCTCACCGAAGAGGTTGGAAGCTCCCAGCGCGTGGTCGCCTACTACGAGGCGCCCCGTGGTCTGCCCGCCGGCCGATCTCTTGCCCGACATGGCCCGAGCGCTCGGAATCAGCGTCGATGAGCTGCGGGGCGTCGGATCGATCGAGCGCGCGGAGCGATCAACCAGTAGCGGCCTTCGCCGACGCGTTCGAGGCATCGAGAAGCTCGATGCTCGAGCGCGCCGCCAGAACACGCGGTTCTTGGACACCTTCATCGAGCGCGAGGAACTCGAGCAGAAGGTGCAGGCCAAGCAGCCCGCCTGAGGACGGCGGCCTGACGGAACAAGGGGACCGACGATGACCACCCAGGAAGCCGAGGCGATCCTCGAAAAGCTCAAGGCACTCCCGCCCGAGCGCCTGGCCGAGGTCGAGGACTTCATCGATTTCCTGCGCACGCGCGCCGGCGAGCGAACGCTCGTGCGCGCGGCGACCAAGCGCGCGGAGGAGGCCTTCGGAAGAGTCTGGGAGAACCCCGAGGACGCCGACTATGACCGGCTGTAGGCGCCGCTGAGTCGATGGCCGCCTATGCGTTCGGGGACGTGGTCCTCGTCCCCTTTCCCTTCACCGATCAGTCCACCACCAAGCGCCGTCCCGCGGTCGTCGTCTCGAGCCAGGCGTACAACCAGGAACGGCCCGACCTCATCCTCATGGCGGTGACGAGCCAACTCCGCGCCGCAGCTGGCCTCGGCGAAGTCGCCGTGCGCGACTGGCAGGCCGCAGGGCTTCTCAAGCCCTCGGTGATCAAGCCCGTCATCACCACCGCCGAGCGCGGCCTCGTCATCCGCCGCCTCGGGCAGCTCACCGACCAGGACCGCGAAGCACTCAGGCAGGCGATCCAGGCGATTCTTGGTTAGTCGTCGCTGGCTTGCCCGCCTTCGTCAACCGCAAGAACAAACTCTCGATGCGCCTCACGTTCGAATTCAGTGTGCCCTCGCGGTTCGACCCCGCCGCGCGAGGCGCGCCGGAACGCTGCGTCCAACGAGTGCAACCGTGCAGCGGCGCGCGAGCAATCGGCCCGTCGGTCTAGCTACGACTAGCGCGCGCTATCACGCCCTTGAAACCTGCCGCCCAAGCGCCTCGGCGTCGAAGCAGCGCGCCGCGGCGTAGAATCCGCGCTCCGATGCCCGCGCTGGAACTGTTCGAGCTCGGCGGCCGTGGCGGCCGCCGCTACAGCCTCTTCTCGTGGCGCGCGCGGCTCGCGCTCGCGCACAAGGGGCTCGCATTCGAGAGCCGACCGGTGAAGATCACCGACAAGGCGGCGATCGCGTTCTCCGGCCAGAAACGGGTGCCGATCCTGCGGCGCGGCGAAACGGTGGTGTCCGATTCCTGGCGCATCGCCGAGTTCCTGGAACAGGCGTACCCGGACCGGCCCACGCTCTTCGCCGGCCCGGGCGGGCAGGCGCTCGCCCGCTTCGTGAACCACTGGACCGACCGCGTCCTCGTGCCGGCCGTCGGGCCGAACGTGGCGGCGGCGATTCCGGGGTGCGTCGAGCCCGACGACGCCGCGCACATCCGCGCCGGCTTCGAGAAGGGTTTCGGCAGGACGCTCGAAGAGATGTGGGCGGGGCGGGGGGCGGGGCTCGAGCGCCTGAACGCCACGCTCGAGCCGCTGCGCTCGCTCGTCAGGGAACGCCCGTTCCTCGGCGGAGAGGCGCCGCTCTACGCCGATTACATCGTGGCGAGCCCGTTCCAGTGGGCGCGGATCGTGTGCGCCGAGCCGGTGCTCGAACCGGACGATCCGGTCGCCGCCTGGTTCGAGCGCGTGCTGGATCTGCACGGCGGGTTCGCGCGCGCCGAACCGGCGCGCGCCGGCGCGGCGTGACTGCCGGCGCCACCCTCGCCGACTGGCTCGCGCGGCGCGCGAGCGAGCGTCCGGACCGGGACGCGCTGCGCCAAGGCGAGCAGCGCGTCAGCTGGGCCGAGCTCGCGCGCCGGGTGAGCGCGCTCGAGTGCGGCCTCGACCGCCTCGGCATCGAGCAGGGCGACGTGGTGGCGGTGCAGCTGCCGAACATCGTCGAGTTCGTCGTCGCCTATCTCGCGATCACCGGGCGCGGGGCGGTGATGCAGACGCTGCACATGCCCTACCGCGCCGCCGAGCTCGAGACGCTCCTCGGTCACTCGCGCGCGGTCGCGGCGATCGTGCCGGCGCGGGCGAAGGACTACGAAGCGGCGCGCAGCGTGCTCGACCTGCGGCCGCGGCTGCCCGCGTTGCGCCACGTGATCGCGGTCGGCGCGGCGCCGGCGGGGGCGCTCGCCTTCGACGCGCTGCTCGACGGCGGCGCGCCGCGCCGCGTGCCGCTCGCCGCCGACGACCGCTTCCTCCTCCTCTACACCTCGGGCACCACCTCGGCGCCGAAGGGCGTGCCGCACGCCTATCGCGGCTTCCTCGCCAATGCTCGTCGATCCGCCGACGCGCTCGCGGTCGGCCCGCACGACGTGCTCCTCTCGGCCGCCCCGTTCACCCACCTCTACGGGCTGTTCACGGTGAACATGGCGCTCGCCACCGGCGCGACGATGCTGCTCCTGCCGGCGTTCTCGCCGCCGGAATTCGCGGCGCTGCTGCAAGCGGGCCGCCCGACGCTCGCCTTCACCGCGCCGGCGCACATCGCGGCCTGCCTCGGGGCGAAGCTCTTCGAAGGCAAGGACCTGTCGTCGCTGCGCTACGTGCAGCTCTCCGGCAGCGCGGTGCCGCCGGCGCTCGCGCGCGCCTTCGAGCCGCTGCTGAAGGGCGGCAAGGTGATGCAGCTCTGGGGGATGACCGAGCTGCAGGCGGGCGCCTTCACCCGGCTCGACGACGCCGAAGCGGTCCGGGTCGAGACCACCGGTCGGCCGAGCCCCGGCACCGAGCTGCGCGCGGTGCGCGACGACGGCACGGTGGCGGCGCCCGGCGAGGAAGGCGAGCTGCAGGTGCGCGGCCCTTCGGTGTTCACCGGCTACCTCGACGACCCCGCCGCGACGCGTGCCGCCTTCACCGCCGACGGCTGGTTCCGCACCGGCGACCTCGCGACCATCGACGCCGCGGGCAACACCCGCCTCACCGGGCGCACCAAGGACCTGATCAACCGCGGCGGGGTGAAGTTCAATCCGCTCGACGTCGAGACGCTGCTCGTCCAGCACCCGGCGATCGAGCAGGCGGCGATCGTGCCGATGCCCGACCCGGTGCTCGGCGAGCGGGCGTGTCTCTTCGTCACGCTGCGCCCCGGCCACACGCTCGACCTCGCGGCGGTGGCAGAATGGCTCGCGGCGCGGCAGGTGTCGAAGCTCAAATGGCCGGAACGGCTGGAGATCGTCGAGGCGATGCCGTGTACGCCGACGCGAAAGATCATCAAGGGCGAGCTGGCCAAGCGGCTCCGCCCGTAGGAGCACAGCAATGAGAGTGGACGTCATCGGCGCCGGCCCGGCCGGTCTCTATTTCGCGATCCTCACCAAGAAGAGCTACCCGCAGGCCGACATCCGCGTGGTCGAGCGCAACCGCGCCGACGACACCTTCGGCTTCGGCATCGTGCTCTCCGACGAGACGCTCAACAACCTGCGGCTCGCCGACGAGCCGAGCTATCGCGACATCGCGGCGAGCTTCGCCTACTGGGACGACATCTTCGTCCACTACAAGGGCCGCGTGCTCAAGAGCTCGGGACACGGGTTCTCGGGCATCAACCGGCTCACCCTGCTGCAGATCCTGCAACGCCGCGCCGCGGCGCTCGGCATCGAGGTGCGCTATCAGACCGAGGACGCCGGGCTCGCGTCGCATCGGGGCGCCGACTTGGTCGTCGGCGCCGACGGCATCAACAGCCTGACGCGCAAGGCGCTCGAGCGCGAGCTCGGCGTGACGATCGAAATGCGCCCGAACCGCTTCGTCTGGCTCGGCGCGAAGACCACGCTGCCGGGCTTCACCTACAGCTTCCGCGAGGACGAGGCGGGAATCTGGAACCTGCACGCCTACATGTACCGCGCGGGGGAGTGCACGCTGGTGGTCGAGACGACCAACGATGCGTTCCTCAAGTCGGGCCTCGGCGTGGAAGACGAGCGCGCGACCGCCGCCTACGTCGCGCGCGTGTTCCGCGAGGAGCTGAACGGCGCGCCGGTGCTCACCAACCGCTCGTTCTGGCGCCAGTTCCCGGTGGTGCGCTGCCAGGTCTGGCACCACGACAACGTCGTGCTGCTCGGCGACGCCGCGCACAGCGCGCACTGGTCGATCGGCTCGGGCACCAAGCTCGCGCTGGAGGATGCGATCGCGCTCCACCAGGCGGTGCTCCGCCACCCCACCGACTCGCGGGCGGCGCTGCGCGCCTACGAGACCGAGCGCCGGCCCGAGGCCGAGCGCATCCAGCACTCGGCCAACACCTCGCTCGTGTTCTTCGAGAACGTGCGCCGCTTCTGGCACATGGATCCGGTCCAGTTCAACTTCGCGCTGATGTCGCGCTCGAAGCAGATCACCTACGAGAATCTGCGCAAGCGCGACGAGTCGGTGATTCGCGAGGTCGACGCCTGGTGGGCGCGCCACGTCGCGCGCGAGGAAGGCATCCAGCTGCCGGCCGACTTTCGCCCGCCGCCGCCGATGTTCGCGCCGTTCCACCTGCGCGGCATGCGGCTCGCGAACCGCGTCGTCGTGTCGCCGATGTGCCAGTACTGCGCGGTCGACGGCACGCCGACCGACTGGCACTTCGTGCACTACGGGTCGCGCGCGGTGGGCGGGGCGGGGCTGCTGTTCACCGAGATGACGTGCGTCGCGGCGGACGCCCGGATCACGCCCGGATGCGCGGGCATGTACGCGCCCGAGCACGCTGCGGCGTGGCGGCGGATCGTGCAGTTCGTGCACGACCACACCGACTGCAAGATCGCGCTCCAGCTCGGCCACGCCGGCCGCAAGGGCTCCACCCAGCTCGGCTGGGAGGCGATGGACCATCCGCTCGCGAGCGGCAACTGGCCGCTCCTGTCGGCCTCGCCGCTGCCCTACTACCCGGATGTATCGCAGGTGCCGAGGGAGATGACCCGCGCCGACATGGACCGGGTGCGCGGTGAGTTCGTCGCCGCCGCGCGGATGGGCATCGAGTGCGGCTTCGACCTGCTCGAGCTGCACATGGCGCACGGGTATCTGCTCGCGAGCTTCCTGTCGCCAATCACCAACCGCCGCGGCGACGCCTACGGCGGGACGCTCGAGAACCGGCTGCGCTTCCCGCTCGAGGTGTTCGAGGCCTGTCGGGCGGTGTGGCCGGCCGACCGGCCGATGTCGGTGCGCATCTCGGCCACCGACTGGATCCCCGGCGGCAACACCGGTGACGACGCGGTCGCGATCGCCAAAGCGTTCAAGGCGCTCGGCTGCGACCTGATCGACGTGTCGACCGGCCAGACCGATCCGGCGTCGCGGCCGGTGTACGGCCGCATGTTCCAGGCGACGTTCGCCGAGCAGATCCGCAACGAAGCCGGGATCGCGACCATGGCGGTCGGCGCGATCACCACCGCCGACCAGGTGAACACGCTCGTCGTGTCGGGCCGCGCCGACCTGGTGGCGCTCGCGCGGCCGCACTTGACCGATCCGTACTTCACGCTGCACGCGGCGGCCGAGTACCAGGCGATGGGCTATCCGATCGAGGGCGTCTCGTGGCCGAAACAGTACTGGTCGGGCCGCGACCAGGCGTACGCGCTCGCGCGCCGCGCGCGAGCGGAGGCCGCGGCGAAGGAGGCGCTCGTCCGGCCACCGAAGCCCGATGTGGTCGTGGCGCAGAAGGCGGCGTGACGGTCGCGGCGGTCGAGCCATGGCATACGAGGCGCTGCGCTACGAAGTCGATGACGCGGTCGCGACGATCACGCTGAACCGCCCGGCCGCCTACAACGCACTCGATCTGACGATGGGCCGCGAGCTGCTCGATGCATCGATCGAGGCCGACGAGGACCGCGCGGTGCGCTGCATCGTGGTCACCGGCGCGGGCAAGGCCTTCTGCGCCGGCGGCGACGTGAAGCGCTTCCACGAGGCGGGCGAGCGCATCGGCGTGCTGATCAAGCAGCTCACGATCTACCTGCACGGCGCCATCTCGCGGCTCGCGCGCACGCCGAAGCCGGTGCTCATGGCGGTGAACGGCGTCGCGGCGGGCGCCGGAATGAGCCTCGGCTGCGCGGGCGATCTCGTCGTCGCCGCCGAGTCGGCGAAGTTCACCATGGCCTATTCACGGATCGGCGCATCGCCCGACGGCTCGGCGACCTACTTCATGCCGCGCCTGATCGGCTTCCGGCGCACCCTCGAGCTGCATTTCACCAATCGCACCCTCTCGGCGCGCGAGGCGATGGACTGGGGACTGGTGAACCGCGTCCATCCCGACGGCGAGTTCGCGACCGCCGTCGCGGCCCTGGCGCGCGAGCTGGCGCGGGGGCCGACTGCCGCCTTCGGCCGCGCGAAGCTGCTGGTGCAGCAATCCACCCAGGAGAGTCTCGAGACGCAGATGGAGCTCGAGGCGCAGGCGATCGCGCAGAGCGGCGCGACCGAGGACTTCCGGCGCGGCGTGGCCGCCTTCGCGGCGAAGCAGCCGCCGAAGTTCGCCGGACGCTGATGCGCGCTGGGCGCAGTGTCGACGAGCTTTACACCGGACGGGCGCGCGCCCGCGCGGGCTCTCGACCCTAGTCGCTAACCCTTTGATAA
>Ga0308411_10002239_pt1 | contig 13128 bp, 25 predicted proteins | sample HotsprottomLayer_2_FD_203530 | JGI IMG/M metagenome (GOLD analysis project Ga0308411, IMG submission 203530) | Hot spring phototrophic mat microbial communities from Octopus Spring, Yellowstone National Park, Wyoming, United States -... | ecosystem: Environmental > Aquatic > Thermal springs >... | reverse complement strand
CGGTTGGGGGCGATGGCGCGGATGGCACTGAAGAGGATGAAGCGGAAGAGGAAGCGCCTGGTGCCGTCTTTCTGGAAGCAGGCTGAATTATGTTTCGACTGACACTATATTATGCGGGACTCAATAGCTTTCGGTCACGGCGGAGGTCTGTCGTTACAACTCGCCAGCCCTTGCCGAACTCCTGGTCCGCAGCATCGCGAGCTGAAAGAAACTGCCTGCATGCTTCAGCGATGTCTCTTTTTGCATGCTCGAAGATTTCCTCGAGCTCGTACGGCGAAAAATGCCAAAGAGCTGCTGCAATGTCTTTGTCCTGGACATCAGGACCAAAGCAATCATAAAGCTTTTGCGTGATGCTCACGTTTGCCTCCTTTTCAAAGTTCTACGGGCATGGCAATGCCTGACTTGTCCGGATGCAGGCCGATGAAGACGCCTGCCCGCGGAACGCCTCTGTCTGTTTTTGCCATGGCCTTGACCATCGCGACCTGGCCGCGGACCTGATCACGATTGTCCCAAAGCCATTGCCTTTGGGCATCATTCACCGCCAGCGAGCCGACTTCGCCGATCTCGGCGGTTTCCGGATCCCGGACCAGGATTGCGCCGGCGCTGCCGGCATACTTTCCGGTCCCCGGAATGATGTCCACGATCTCGACGTCCAGCGGCTCGAACCATTTTACTTTATACCACTGGTCGTCGGTTTTGATCACCCAGCCCTCGCCCCAGGGCAGGGGCTTGGAGATCGTTTCGTCCCAGCTTTCATTGACACGGGGTATGACGTGCCAATGAGGATTGCGCCTGCTCAATTTGGCGCCGACCTGCTCCAGGATGATGCGGCGTTGGGAGTAGGGCAGGTGCTCTACGTTCCGGCCGCCGACTTGGACAACATCCCACAGCCAGATTTCGACGGGCTTTCTGGCCTGGGCTGCAAAGGCGCGGTCGGGCAGGCTGTTCAGAATGCCGCTGGTCTTTGCGGCGCCGTCCGGATGGACGAGCTCGCCCTTAAGGATAAGCTCTTTCTCCCATCCGGGGATCCGTTCGAGCTTCGGCAGCCGGCCGATATACGTCTCGCCGCCGTCGCGGTGGGACCGGAAATAAGCCCGGTCTCCAATGACGTGAACATTGGCCAGGCTGCCATCGTACTTGTGCTCGAAGACGGCGTTCTCGTGAGAGATGCCTTTCTTGTCAAGCTCTTCCAGCGTGGTCAGCTTGACCTTGGGCTTCTCGAGCACAAGGCCGGGATCTTCGAGCTTGACAATGGCCAGATAGGGAAACCTGGCCCATTCAATTCTCTGCGCAAAGCGCAGCCGCCGAACGCCGAAGTCAATGTACAGCGGTTCCGAGCGCTTGATCCATGCCGGGCCTGGCAGATTCCAGACTTTCTTGACTTCGCCGAAGACGGTCCGCCGGACGGCATATTCGCCTTTCCAGGGGCCATTGGGAATAAAGAATTTGTAGTTGGCCGCCCAGGGCCGGGCCGCTTCGACAACGAGGTCGAAGTGAGTCCCGGCCCGGTCGGCATGATGGATGTGATAGTTCAGCTTGGTCAGCTTGAAGTCCTTGCCGTTGTCGAGAACTCCGACGCCGGTATAGAGCAGGCGCTTTTCTCCGGCGCCATAGCCGGATTCGATCACGCCGTCGAAGTCGTCCGCCTGATGGGGCGGATTGACGACGGCAAGGCGGCCTTCGCCGGGCTTCTCCGGCAGGCCGTTGCGGAGAGCATACTTCGCTCCCATCCGCGGGCCGGGAATGCCACGGACAAGGCCGCCATCCGGGCTGACCTTGGCCAATGCCACCGGATGAGAAGCAATGGATGCGCCGATTGCCCGCCGGGCGGCCAGGTTGGGAGCCTGCGTGAGCAAGTCTGGCAGGGCTTCCTTAAGCAATTTTAATGCTTTACGAGTGAATGTCATCAGCTTCCAGAAACACACAGGCAAGCCAGAAGACAAGAGCAAACACAGCCACAACAAAACCGCCGGGAGCGGCAAGAAGCATCATGGCGGTTCCTTGCAAGATCGGGTCGGTGGGTTTCTTCTCGCTCCGGCCAAAGAGCTTCCAGGCCAGAAGAAAACCCATCCCGATAGCGGACAGCAATGCTGTCCAGCTTTTGCAGAGAGAGCCGAAGGCAAGAAGAGCAAAAGCCCCGGCGTCAGCCAGGGCTTGCTTCCATCCTTTGGCTTTCCAGACAATGCCGCCAATCAGGGCGGCGCAACCTGCGATAAGCCATTTCATCGTTTTCTCTCCTTCCAGGCGGCTCCCGATATGCCGGCGGCGCCGACAAGAAACATGACCGGTGGATAAACAATGACCAGCACGGCCAGCGCCAATGCAAACAGGATCCATTGGATCCAGCCAATAACGTTGGCAAAACGCGGGGCTTTCTTCTCAATATTGCCGGCCAGCCTGTTGTAAAACCAATAGGCGAAGAATCCGGCAATAATCGCGCCAATCGTCTTCACTGATTCAACCTCCTGTTTTATGACGAGAACCACCACCTGGAATCAGGGGTGGCTGTCAGGATCAATCCTGCCATGTTACACATCATGTAGGTCATGGCAAATGTTCCGATCCAGCCCGGGTCAAAAAGAATTTCGTGTACACCGGCGGGAACAAAAACCAGCCAGGCGCCAAGCCATACATATCTGGCTCGTTGCCTGGATTGAGAGAACTGGTACGTGCACCACAGGGCAATGAAAAGATAGGCCAGCATCAAACTGATGGCGCCGACGGTGGTTTCATCCATCAGCAGAAGACCGACCTGAGGAAGGCCAAGCAGGCACAGCCAGCTGGCGTAAATGATCTCCTTTGGTGGCATAGACCTCCTTGAAAGAAATGGCTGCGAAACAAAATCCGCAGGCAGTTTTCTGCCTGAAAAGGCACGTTGCAATTCAGATGGATTATGTATCCATCAAATAAAAAACCATTGGCAGAAACAGGCAGACAAGCAAGAGCGGAACCATGAGGCTACTGACTACGCTTGTTGCCAGGATTCCGGCATCAATAAACATCAGAACAGTGTATGCAAGACAACAACACTGCAAAGATGAAACGAACCGGAAACTCTTAAGAAAATCTGATTTTTTGAACAGCACTTGCCTGATTACTTCGATGCCAACAGCTATCGCAAGAAATGTAATCAGGTAGTTAGTCAAAGACTTTAGCGCAACCACAGTTTGCCTCCTGTTTGATGATTTTCTTGCTTGCTTCCAAACTGGTCAAAGTTCAGATGGACAATATGTCCATCAAATACAGGATGCCAGGCAAGACAAAACAAGCAAGCAGAAGCAGTACAGTCAGGCCTCCAAACGCGTTGGTCGCTAAAGCTTCCGCGCCAACCGTAGCGACAAGGATATGGGCGTAGGCAAAGGCGTCCAGAGACAGTCCGAAACGAAAACCCTTGAGGAACGAGTTCATGAACGGGCTGTTCTTCAGAAACGTCCGCCGAATGAACTCAATGCCAAGGATTACCGTGAAAACACCAAGCAGGTATTTGATCAGATTGTTCGCAGTGGTCATTTCTTGCCTCCTTTGAAGATTTTCCAGGCGACGTCCAGAACGTCGCCGATGGCCCAAGCCACAAGAACAAACATGAAGAGGATGAAAAATCCGATTTTCATGCGGTCCTCCTATGCGGCCTTGACCTTGGAGAAAAGGTCAGCGATCTTGCCATACGCGATCGCCGCCCAGGTTCCGGCCTTGTGAATCCAGCTCGTGCTGCTGGCAGCCAGGCGAGTGTGGATTTGCGGGATGGCGACAACGGCGGCGGCGCCGGCCGCCAGAAACAGAACGAATCCAAACAGCTTCTTCATTTCGGTAACCTCCTAGTTTTTGTTGAACAGCCGGATGACCGGCAGGATGACGAACACCATGAGAGCGTTGAAGGCGGTGCCGCCAAGGACAAACATGGCGGCCCCGGCGCTTTCAACGCCATGCAGCAGCAGGTTCACCGCCTCGGTGAACAGGATAGTCAAGACCTTGTTCTCGGCGGTGAACTTGAGAATCTTCTTTTTCAATCCGAAGCGCAGCCCGACCAGCTCAAAGAGCGGGTCGGACTTGAGGATAAATCCCCAAAGGACGGCCCAGAGGCCGATCCCGGCCAGAACCTGGCCTCGGTTGGTCGGAGTAATTGTCATATGAACTTCCTCCATTTGTTCTTCTGGTTCCGCCTTTCGGCCTGAAGAACCAGTCGGGCAAAGATGCGGGCAACGCCTGGTCTGGACAGAAAGGCAGCCACCTTGTCTGCCATCCAGTCGGCCCGCTTTCTTTTGCTGGCATCCAGGCCTTTGCCGGCGAGGTCACCGACCATGCTGACAACCGGCGAAGCCCTCGGCTTGCCACAAGTCAGGGGGTCGTTTTGTGTTCTGAACAGCTTGACAGTGATGAACGTCTGAACGGCGTCCATTGCCAGACCGCTGGCGATGAAAGCAAGCAGAGTCATGGCTTACCTCCAGAAGTGCCAGGCAATCAAGATAACCGGAACGGCCAGGAATGCCAGCTTCTTAAGGGCGCCGGGCTTGGCAGGCTTGTCTTCGATCAAGGCCAGGCCGGGATAGTCCACATACAGGTCTTCGACCTTGCAGCCTTTGGCCATGGCTAGCTCTTCCAAAGTCTTCGTAATGCGAGACTTGACAGCTTGCACAATCGGATCGGCCTTGGAACGGCCGATCTCGATGTGCTGCATGTACAGCTTCAGCTGCTTGCGCAGCCTGTTTTCCAGTTTCCAGATGGCAAAGCTCTTTTTCAAATCCATGCGATATCTCCTTTGAGCAGGGGCCGCCAGAAGGCGGCCCCGGATGAAAGCCTCAGTCGATCCGCCGGAACTCAAGATCCTTCAGGCGGATGTATTTCTTGTTCTTGTCGCGTTGGATGGCCTTGACGGCCTTTTTCAGCTCGTCAGGCAGAACTCGGTAGAGACCATTGGGCTTGAAGTACACATGGCCTTGATGGAAGTTGAGCACGCCGGCGATGTCGCCGGAAATCAACAGAACGAAGCTCATTGTTGCCTCCTTTGCAAATCTCCTTTCCTGAAAACACGAAGGGCGGCATGGCAGGGGATTCCATGCCGCCCTTCGCGGACCGGCCGGGCGAAAGGAGCAAACTCCCGGCCGGGAAGCTGAAAACCTGATCAGGCCGTCAGCCTGAAAACAATCTCGCCGGGATACGGCTCCATGTCATGGGCCATCCGGCAGACCTTGGAGACGGGAACGCCGTGGACGTTCCTCCGCGCCGCGGCGACGGGATCAACGTCAAACCGGATCACGGCGACCTTGTAGCCGTGCTCCTTGGCCGAAGAGACGTAACGCTCAAAGTGCTTGATCCGAACGTTCGTGTTGTCAACGACAACACGGGACTGGCCCTCGAACAGGGCCGTCAAGAACCTGTTGTAGCAGTAGTCGTGGGCTTCCTGGAGCCTGCCCGGATCCCACTTGTAGGATCCGTTTTCCATGAAGTAGTCATCTGCGCTTGCCCGGGCGGCGCCGGAAAAAACGCGGTTCAGATACGTCGTCTTTCCGGCTCCAGGAACGCCCCGGGCGATGATCACCAGCTTGTTCATCACTTGCCTCCTTTCTTGCGGTACACCCAGACGGCATCATAGATGCCGTCCCATTGGGGAATTTGAATGAAGTCGACTTCCTCGAACTGCTTTTCGAGCAGCTGAAAGAAGTTGTCGTCAGCGGTACAACCGAACGGCCCTTCACCGATATAGATCAGGTAGCGGTCGGCACCCAAAAGCCAGGCCGCCTGATAAGCCATATCGGTCATTGGCGGCCAACACAGCATCAGGTTCCGCTCTGGATGGAGCAGGATCTGCCTGTGGTCGCCTTCGAGGACCTCGGTCCAGGGCCGCTTGGCCTGGATCCAGCGGTTTTCCTTGCCCGATCCGGGCGGCGCCGGATCAAAAGCCAGAATGTCTGTACCTATCTTCCGAAGAAGATAGGCCCAGTATCCGGCTCCGGCGCCGATCTCAATGATCGGGCTGTACCTGGCGATGACCTTCAGGGCTTTCTTGCTGGGCACAGCCCAGGAGAACTCGCCGCAAAGCTCATACCTGGCGGCCCAGCCGAAAGAGTCAATAACTCTTCCACGTTCCAGCCTGGCATTCTTGGCCCTGATGGCGTCGTAGTATTCGATTAGCATGAGCGGCTGTCCGTATCCGGGTCGGCGAGAAAATCGTTTGACCTGATTAGCTTTCCGCCGTGCAAGACTCCTCCTCCCTGGAGAAGCGCCTGATTTTGAGCAGTTCCTGGTATTCCTTCTCCAGGATCTCGGAAAAACCGAGGGAAGTTTCGACCGGAATGCTTTCGTGGCTGCAATCGGTCATTGCCAGGGCGATTTCCACAGGAACGCCCGGGCCGGAAATTTGTGTGTAGGTTTTGCCACTGTTCGTGGCCTTCACGGCCACGTCTGGCGAGACAAAGTCGAAGTACTCGTCCTGCTCATACCCGACCGGGCGATACACAGCTCGGAGGCCATCGCAGATGGCCCGGCGGAAAAGAGAAAAAGCCGGATACGGGTCAACCGAATAAACCTCGAGAACGTGGGTATGGGTGAGGCCCTTGGCCTCGATGAAGAGATTGTAGAGTGTCATGAGTGATATCTCCTGCGTTTAGAACGGTTTGCACGACCCTGCCCGGCCACAAAGGGCAAGACAGGGAAGAAAAGACGAAGAACACAAAACAGGCGGGCAGGGAACCCCGCATGCAAACGCAAAAGAAAGAAGGGCCGCCTATAAACCACACAAAACGCGGCCCTTAGGCGAAAGCGCAGTCGATCAGGCGCGGGAAGAGGCGCCGCAGAGGAAGCGATCAAACCAACCTTTGATCATATCCTCCAACTCTTCCTCACACGCCTCAAACAGCTCCATGGTGCAGAACTCTCCACGACGAACCAAAGACAAAGGAACGCCCGGGGCAGCGAAGGTGATGCCGTCCTCAAACTGAGGGATCACCTGCAACCCAAAGCCGGAAGGAACTTCCGTGTCGCACTCCGGAGCCTCCACCGGCCTCAGAAACGCCGGCAAGGCGGTCTGGCAAGCCCGGAAGAAGAACTTCTCGCACAGATACAAGCTCTTGCTCAAAATGACCAGGCTCCGGTAGCTGTCTTCGGTTCCCCCCGTGACCGTCAACTGGAAATGCGTGTAACGCGTGCTCATATGCCTCCTTAAAACAGGCATGGCCTCGCAAATGACTCTAATCGCGAGGGTTAGCTGTTTTCAAACATGCTGCCGCCAAGCTTCTGGCCCATCTGTTTCATGTGAAACATGGAGCACAACCCAAGGCAGCAAAACAATCGGCAACCCGGCGTGAAATGTGCAAACACAGGCCTTTCACGCCCGGGTTTCGGGGGCCGCGAAGCGGCCGACAGCTGGACAAAACCCAGCAAGTTGCTCTAAACGCAGGGTTTAACGCAAAAAACAGAAAAAATATCAAATTTGGAATTTCCATAAGTTTTGCTTATGGAATTCAGTAAGACTATAAATGGCTTTGATGAAAAGGGGGATATGGGGCGGGAAATGGGGCAGTTTAGCTAGTAAACACTAACATACGCCCCTAAGTCCTGCGTTTTCAACAACTTACGGGCGCCCGCCCGATTGCCGGCCATAAAAATGCCTGCAATCGCTTACTGACATGCCAATATCGTGCAAGTCATGCGATTAGTGTGACTTGCAGCCATGGAAACTTGCCGATACTGACATATCAGTGAAAGCCGTTTTGAGCAAAAAACCCTCGGACAAAAATGTCCGAATTTTAGTGACACTGAAATATCAGTTACTCCTGCTCCTGCAGCGCCGTGAGCGCCTGCTCGACCTGCCGCAGGGCCTCGAACGCCTGGCTGGCTTGCAGGCGCTTCACGACATTGATTTTGACCCAGGTGGCGTACCACTCCGGGGCAATGACCTGCGGGTCGATCTTGACACGGATGGCCGCCGTGCCTTGCCGCTCGCCGGGCTTGAGATAAACCGTGGCGCCGTCGACCTTGATGCCGATGGTGCCGCTCTTGCTCTGCCCGACTTGCGCCTGGACGGCGCCCCTGAGCGCGATGGCGCTCTTGATGCGCTCCAGCGTGGGCCGTGACACGATCATGCCGCCCACGTTGTCGGGAAAAAGCCGCAAAGGCCGGGTAAGACTCTCCAGAATTTCGCCGCCATTGCGGCGATTGTCAAGAACCAAACTCAACTCCATGCTTTGCCTCCTTTCGAGAAATGAAAAACGGGTGAGGGGCTTTGCCCTCTCACCCGACTATGAAACCTGCCATGGCCATGCCCGGAAGCTTGCCTCAAGACATGGCCAAATCCTCCGCTGCGCCGCCTATAAACTGTAGAAAATGCGGCGCTTGCAAAAACTTCAAACAGCGGTCAAAGTGCCGCCCAATACGGGCTCGACTCTACGGGCTCCTCCTGGAACAGCTCCCACCAGCCAGCGCCGGGCGGGGTCCAGGTGTCCGCCCTTTCATAAATGGGCCTTCCGTCCTCCTTCCACCCGGCAACCACCGGGTCGAGGAGGGCCACTTCGACCAGTGGTTCCTCCCGAAGAAACGGAGGAACATCGCCGAGCCACTCGCCGAACAAAGCGATGACCGGCTCGACGAAACTCCGGGGAACCTGAAACCTGCGCCACTCATGGCGCTGGCCCCAGGGATTGGGCGCTTGGGGAAGCGTATCGCCGGGGCGCGGAAAGGCGACAGCCTTGTTCCGGTTCCAGACAATGGCCGGAAGAGCCTTCGGCCACCGCCGGAAATAGATCTTACGCCGGGAGAGGTACGCTTTGTTGCGCCCCTCCACGTCGGCGACCAGCTCGCCGTAGCCGACACGAACATTGGTCGACATCCGGAGCGAGCTGACCGCCTTCTGTAGACGACCAAAAAGACCATGGTCGATACAACGAGACATTACTATCATGTATTCTCTCCTTTTGGCGGCGCCTCCGTCCCGGACTATAACCGGCAGAAATCCGGGACGGGGCGCCTGGTTCCAGGTTGCCGTTACTGACGGCGCTTCAGAAGCGCCGAGACCGAATAGACGTCCATGCCGTTGCCGACCATGTAGTCGGCCAACTGGGCAGGACTCATCTTGATCACAGTCACCTTCTCGTCGGCCAAAGAGTATGGCCGGACGAAGCCGACGTGGCGGAAAACGCCGACCTTCCGGACACTGCCGTCCGGCTGGATCATTTCTTCGCTGACGCGCCGGGAAAAGGCGTAGACGGGCTCAACGCCCGCTTCAAGCAGGGCGGACTCCAGGGCGCCCATGAAATAAGGCGCCCCTCCGATCATCGCCGCCTCAACTCCGGCGGCCTGGGCGATGGCGGCCAATCTGGCTGCCCGGTTCGCCATCTCCTCGCCGGAGGGGATCTCGTCAAAAGTGAGAAGATCCACCACCTCCTGCTTGTTGGCCGGCTCGATCACGCCGGCCAAAATCTGGTCCTCGGTTGCAGCATGCTGCGTCAGGTTCAAGATTCGCATAAGTCTCCTTTCTTCTCCTGAAATCGCCGCCTGTGCCAGACGGCGCGGATGAGATAGCTGAACCAGCTATCTCATCGGCGTCTTCTGGCAGCGCCCCTACCCCGGACTATAACCCGGAGAAATCCGGGGTGGGGCGCCGTGGAAAATGGTCAGGCGTTACTTCCGGTACCGGCGGTCCCGGCCGGCCTTGTAGACCTGGAACTGATTCGTCCAGGTGGGGAAGCAGTTGGCAACGTACTGCTTCGCCGGTCCGGTAATTTGAAATGAGATGAGCGGGCTCGAGTCCGCTCCCTTGCCGGCCTTCACGGCCGACAGAATGAAGTCGGACCCAACCCTGATAAGATAGATGTCCACCGGGCCAGCCGGCCCGGAGACTTCTTTGGAATAGCGGCCATAGTCCAGCCGGACCCGGCCGCCACGGGCCTCATATTCGCCCATGAGGCCCGTCAACGGGCAACTGAAAATCATACTCTCCTTTCCTCCTGGATTAGCGCCAGACGGCGCGGAAGAGACAACTCCAGGAGCTGTCTCTTCGACGTCTTCTGGCACCGGAAAACCGGAAGGGCCGCCTATAAACCGTAGAAAAGGCGGCCCTTTCGATTCCCTGAACTACTGGATCATCGACGACAGATTCACGAAGGAGCCAAGCTCCTTCGCGAAGGTGTCCTCGTCGATTTCGAGCCCTTGAGGGCAAGTGACGTCGACAGTCGGAATTTTCCCGCTGTCGACACCGTTCAGAATTAACTGAGACTCAGAGCCTGTGAGATCCGCAATGGAAACCACAACGCGGATCTTCACCTGAAGATTGCCGTTGGACTCTCCCTGAAAAGAGTCCGTCAAGGAGAAACAGCTGTTCTCCTGTGCGACTCTTGAAAGAAATTCAAGAACCTCCTTTTTCCGGCTCGTAAGCTCAATGATCACAGGGGTGATTTCCCCGGACACCAAGATCCGAAGACGATGCAAAGTTTCCATTTTTCTCCTTTCATCCGGCCGGATTATACCGGCCAAAAATTGGCGCCAGACGGCGCTGAAGAGGAAACTCATGAGAATTTCCTCATCGGCGTCTTCTGGCTTTGCCCCACCCCGGGATTATGGCCAGTGGAAAATCCCGGGGTGGGACAAAATTTTCCCCTGAAGGCGGTCAGTGGATGACCACCTTCAGGGCCGGCCTCGGAATGGCCGGCACTGCGGCCTTTCGGCCGCCTGGGATTAAAATGAAATTTTTGCGGAGCGCTTCAGCGCGCTCATGCTGAATTTTGTTGGATAGGAGGGAAATCATCTCCTCCTCCTTTCTGAGATGGGCGCGATACACGCGCCCGGAATAAACTCCTTTCATTTGGCCTCCTTTCTGTTTTTCGCGCCAGACGGCGCGGTTGGAAATGCGCCTATTTTTCGGCACACTTCCAACGGCGCCTTCTGGTGACGCCGCCCCGGCAATTAGCAGGTCGCTGAAATAGCCTGCTCGGCCACAAAAAAGTACGCGCAAGTTATTGATTTCACGTTGGCGGGCTTCAAATTTTGATCGTATTTCAGCGACCTGTTAGCTGCCGGGAAATTCTCTGGCCAGCCGTTCAGGGCTGATGCCCCGGCTGACCACGATCTTTCCAGTCATACGATCAACAATTGCGTATGACCGGAACCTGTCCTCCTGCCCTATTTCCTCCGCCGGGCAGGTGACGGAAATCATTGGCCTGGACCGGAAATTTCCGGCCCAAGCTCACCCCCTTTTGAACGGGGCTAAAAAAAAAATAAAAAAGGCCCGCAGGCCGAAAGACCTGCGGGCCGGGAAGAGAGAGAAAAGTTACTGACAAGGACGGAGAACTGCTCCTGCTGCGAAGCAGTCCATTCCGTTGCCAACGAAATAGTCAAAGAGCTGGTCCGGCCCCATTGGGATCACAGTCCAACGACTGTGTCCTTGATAAGGGCGAACGAACCCAACATGTTTGAATGCCGACACCTTCCTGACACTGCCATCCGTCTGGGTCTCTTCGACTGAGACCCGTTGAGAGAAAGAGTAAATGGGCTCGACGCCCACGTTGAGAAGGGCCTGCTCGAGGGCGCTCATAAAATAAGGCGCCCCACCAATAAGCGCCGCCTCCACACGGGACGCTCTGGCGATTTCAGCCAGGGTGCGTGCCCGAAACTTCATCTCCTCGGTGCTCGGAATGTCCTCAAAAGTGAGGAGCCTCGAAATCAATTCTTTCACACCAGCCGGGGGTTCCTCCACCCCCGCCGAAACCTGCTCACCAGTAGCAACATGTTGAGTCAAATTCAAGATAACCATATCGTTCTCCTTTTCCGCGGCCCTATTTTCCCGCCCGGGGCCGCTCGGGCGAGATATCGCCGTCAAGGACGGCGTGGATGGGACAACTCCACGAATTGTCCCATCGACGCCTTCCAGGGGCGTCACACCTCCAGGCAACGGGTCCCGGTGGGACCACGGCGCCCGGAGGCACCAAAAGGGGGTGGGACCCTTGTCAGTCCCACCCCCTCCCGAAAATGCTATACTGGGTCAGCCGGTCTCCCTCTGCGGCGGCTCCGATTGGGCCACCGCCGCAGAGGATTGAGACTTGGTTAGTCGAACCGGACGATCAGGGCATAACCCTGATCGCCGACGACCTTCCCGATTTGTTCGTCGAGCCGATTCTCGACGACTGACGGGATGGCCGACTCCGCGACCCAGCCGAGGGGAGTCCCGTTCTCCCGCTCGACCCGGTAGGCGGTCCTACCGCGGTAGGTCGTCTCCGACAAAACGACCTCGCCGCGGTAGGCCGCCCATCCGCGGAATTCAGCTTCGGTGGCCTCGCCGCGAGAGATGGCGGCGAGCCACCCGTTGACGACGGGGATTTCAATCCCCGTGTCAACCTCTGGAGCGGCGTTCTGGTCGCCGTGGCCGTTGAGGAGCCGCTCCAACTCCTCGATGGCCAGAATGCCGAATCCGGGCTGCCAGATGAGGCTCCGGTAGTACGACATGCCGGAGCCCGCCCGGTTCAAGGCGTGGCGGATCCACTCCGCCTTTTGCGGCTCAGGAAGACGGGAAAAGACTTCCCATGCTTCCGCCGCGGCCTGGAGGAAGTCCTCCTTGCCGAGCTTGCCGCCCGGCCGGAGTTCGTTGAACTCCTGGAGGAGGCCCTTCCAGGCCTCAAAGACTGCGTCGTTGCCGCTCCACGCAGAACGGATCCGCGGGGCTCCGGCTGCGTTTCGGGCGATCAGGGCCGCCACTTTTGCGGCCATCTCGGACCGCCACTTGGCAATGAGACCCCAGGCGGTCGAGAACACACGAGAAGGCTCAGGACGGCCAAACCTATCGGCCATCCAATCGGGCACGGGGCCATGTGCCCGATAGGCCTTCAGCGCAGCGGCCCACGCCAAGGCCTGATTGGTCCGGCCGTCTTTGACGACCGAATCGATCAAAGCCTCGGCGTCCCTGGCGAGGGCGGCGATTCCGGGGAAGTCCCCGTTATCAACCTTCCCATACCACCAGGAGGCCACGAACGCCATGACGGCGTTCACGGCCGGGCCGATGCTCAGCGGGCTCTCAATGCTCGCGCGGATGGCACGAACCATCCGGCGGTTTATGGTCATTTGGTTCTCCCGCCGCCGAATCACGAGCTCGAAGGCGGCGTCGAACCGAGATTGTGGTTTAGCCGCCTGCTCGGCCGTAGCAGGGGC
>Ga0308411_10002238_pt1 | contig 13130 bp, 15 predicted proteins | sample HotsprottomLayer_2_FD_203530 | JGI IMG/M metagenome (GOLD analysis project Ga0308411, IMG submission 203530) | Hot spring phototrophic mat microbial communities from Octopus Spring, Yellowstone National Park, Wyoming, United States -... | ecosystem: Environmental > Aquatic > Thermal springs >... | reverse complement strand
TAAAAGAAATTTGGGGTAATAATGGATCCAGTTTTATTTTATAGTAAGGTTTTGAGGGGTGCGGATAATTTGAATTTAATTAAGCCACTAATTTTAAAAAAAGATATTTTAAACGTAAAAAAAATAAAAGAATATTTTAAAAAACAGGCGGAAGATTATTTGAGAAAGAAAATAAAAAAATAATCTAGCGACAAAATTTTAGAATATTTAAAATTATTTGAAAAATAGAAATAAAATGATAAAATAAAAAATATAAAGGTCAAGAATAAAATTCAAATTAATTATGAAACAAGCATTAGTTTGCGGAGGTGGAGGATTTATAGGGCACCACTTAGCAAGAAAATTAAAAAGTTTAGGTTATTGGGTAAGGTCTGTTGATTTAAAATATCCAGAATTTTCCCCAAAAGAAGAAGTTGATGATTTTGTAATTGGAGATTTACGCGATCCTGAAGTTTGGCAAAAAATTTTAGATAGAGAATTTGATGAGATTTATCAATTAGCAGCAGATATGGGCGGAGCAGGATTTGTTTTTACAGGAGAAAATGATGCGGATATTATGCATAATTCCGCATTAATAAATTTAAATTGTCTTTATTATTTAAAAGAAAAAAATTTTAAAGGAAAAGTATTTTATAGCAGCTCCGCTTGCGCGTACCCATTATATCGCCAAACAGATCCAAACAACCCAGGTCTTAAAGAAGAAGATGCTTATCCAGCTCAACCCGATTCAGAATATGGTTGGGAAAAATTATTTTCAGAAAGAATGTACTTAGCCTTTCATCGTAATTATGGAATTAATGTAAGAATTGCAAGATTTCATAACATTTTTGGACCAGAAGGAACTTATGAGGGTGGTAGAGAGAAAGCGCCAGCAGCATTGTGCCGGAAAGTTGCTTTGGCTCCTGATGGTGGAGAAATTGAAATTTGGGGAGATGGAGAACAAACACGCTCTTTTCTTTATATTGATGAATGTTTAGAAGGAGTTTTGCGCTTAATGGATTCTGATTTTTTGGGACCGGTCAATATTGGCTCGGACGAAATGATTTCAATTAATAATTTGGCAAAAATGATTATGGAAATTGCAGGAAAGAATTTAAAAATAAAACATATCCCCGGACCATTAGGCGTTCGCGGAAGAAATTCAGACAATACTTTAATAAAAGAAAAATTAGGCTGGGCGCCATCAAAATCTCTTCGCGAAGGCATTGAAAAAACTTATCATTGGATTGAATCTGAGCTTAAAAAACAAGGAAGAATTTAATGTATAAAAAATTTATCATTACCACAACAATTAATAAACCAACTTTAGCAATAAGAAAATATTTATTATTTAAAGATTGGTATTTAATAATTGTGGGCGATCTCAAAACACCTCACGAAGAGTATAAAAAGTTAGAGAAAAAATTCGGTAATTTAAAATATTTAGATCCAGAATATCAAGAGAAAAAGTATAAAAAAATTAGTGATTTAATAGGTTGGAATTGTATCCAAAGAAGGAATATTGGTTTTTTAGAGGCTTATAATTTGGGAGCTGAAATAATAGCAACAGTGGATGATGATAATATTCCTTATGATTTTTGGGGTAAAGAGATATATGTAAACAAAGATATTTATGTCAATCTTTATACTACTTCTAATCCTGTTTTCGATCCTCTGTCCGTAACAGAGTATAATTATTTATGGCATAGAGGATTTCCTATTGAATTATTAGATAAAAAAAATAACGTAAAATATAAAGGAAAGTTTAAGATTAAAGTTTTAATTCAAGCTGATTTGTGGGATGGCGATCCGGATATTGATGCTATAGCTAGAATAGCGTATAAACCACAAGTGAAATTTAAAAATATTAAAAAACCTTTTACCTCAAATAAAATATCGCCATTTAATTCTCAAAATACATTTTTATCAAGACGTGTAATTCCATACTATGCGTGTCTTCCAGGCGTTGGGAGAATGGATGATATATGGGGAAGTTATATTTTACAAAAATATTTTCCAAATAGCGTGATATATAATAAACCATCGGTATACCAAAAAAGAAATGTGCACAATTTAGCTAAAGATTTAGAGAAAGAATTATTGGGATACAAATATACTTTTGATTTAATAAAAAATTTAAATCAATTTGAAAAATTTTTACCCAGTGAGACAAAAAGATTTTACAAAGAGTGGGTTAGATTTTTTAATAATAAAACATGATTGTATCCGAAAATGACAAAAAAAGAAAAATTTTCATATGTACAACTTTTAGAGATTTTAATGGTACAGAGAATGATGAAATACAGAAATTGTTTTTAAAATCACTTAAAAATCAAACTTACCAAAATTTCGAATTAGTAGTAACAATTTTTAAAGAAAAAAATGTAGAGAATAAAATAAAAGAATTTAATTTACCGGTGAAATTTTATTATGATTCTTCTCAAGATTATAAATACTCACATACAGAGGTATTATTAAATTGTATAAAAGAAGCAGATAATATGTTGTTTAATGCTATTATTGTTTGGACAACTGCTGATGTTATTTTTGAAAATAATTTTTTCGAAATTATTAATAATTATTTATCTCAAAACGGTGTTGCTATTATTCACCCTCATTATATTTATAGAAATATAAACGATTTTATAAAAAATAGTAATTCAATATTAACATTAAGATCAGGCATGGATGTTATTGTATTTGATGGTTCTTTGTTTTATAACAAAAATATTTTAGAAGATATCAAAAAATATAAAAATGTAAACTGGGGTCTTTTTGAACATTTTTTATGTGCTCTAGGATTTTTATATGCTAAAAAAAGAATTAATTTATTCTACAAAACAAAAGTTAAAAAAATTATCAATAATTTGTCAATTCTTCAAGAATCGATGCCTATAGCAGATCCCAGAAATATAGATTCTTTTAAAAAATTTTTAAAAGAAAAACATCTTAGTTATGATTTTTTTTATTTATTTAAATGCAACAAAATTTTTGATATTTATGATGGAAACAAATTGAAATATTATTGGGAATTAAAAAATTATTTTTTTACTAAAGATTTTTTGTTTTCTTTGATACCAAAAATATTAAAATTTTTATTAAAGGATTTATTCTTTAAAAAAATAAAAAGATATGAAAATTAGCATAATAGTTCCAACAATAAGAGAAAATTCAATATTAAGGTTTTTAAATGAATGGAATGCGATTTTCCAAAAAGAAAATATAAATTTAATTATAATTGAAGACAATCCTCAAAAAACTTTTGATATTAAAAAAGATTCTTATAAATTTATTATTAATCATTATTCTTGGAAGGATATAGAAAAAGATCTGGGTAAAGATAACTGGATAATTCCAAGAAGAACCTCTGCTATTAAAAGTTATGGTTTTTGGAAGGCTTATCAAGAAAATTCGGATTTAATTATTGCGTTAGATGATGATTGTTACCCAATAGAAAATTATTTAAAAAATTTTCAAAAAACTAATTTAATACAAATTTATAAAAACAATCTTTTTAAAAATAAATTTAAAGAAACAGCATGGATCTCTACAATAAATCAAATTCGACCAAGAGGATTGCCGTACAAAGGATTAGAAAGAATAATAAATTCTGGGCAAATAATTTTAAATCATGGTTTATGGGCAAACATTCCGGATTTAGATGCTAAGACACAATTATCAATTAAAACAATTCCTAAAATAGAAAAATATTTTGTAAACCAATTAATTCCTCAAGGCAAATATTTTCCAATGTGCGGGATGAATATAGGATGGAAAAAAGAATTAGCTCCAACAATGTATTTTATGTTAATGGGTAAAGATAAAAATGAAAAAAGTTGGGGATTTGATAGATTTGATGATATATGGGCAGGTATATTTGTTAAAAAAATTTGCGATCATTTAGGATATAGAATAATATCTGGTTATCCAGTTGTTTGGCATGATAGAGCTAGCGACCCATATAAAAATTTAGAAAAAGAAAAAACAGGAATAAAAGTAAATGAATATTTATGGCAAGAGGTTGATAAAATTAAATTAACAAAATCAAATTTTAAAGAATGTTATAAAGAATTAGCAGAAAAATTAAATTTAAAAACAGATTATTTTAAAAAACTTAAAAAAGCAATGATTATTTGGTCAGAATTATTTTAAATTTTAAAAATATGAAAGATAAAGTTTTTGCAATTTTGCTTTGTTACAATACCACTTATGAAAGATTACAAGAAATTATAGAAAGTATAATAAACCAGACTTATGGAGTTTATAAGGTTTTGATTTGGGATAATGCTTCTTCCAATAAAATTGACGAGTTTTTATCAGAGAATAACTTTTTAAACAATGAGAGAATTATTTATATTAAATCACAAGAAAATTTGGGGGCAGGAGGTGGATTTTCTGCTGCGATTGAATACATAGAAAATAAATTTAAAGATTTTGATTGGATATGGTTTATTGAAGATGATGTAAAGCCAGAAATCAATTGCTTAGAAATTATGTTAAAATTTAAAAACTTATCTAAGTTTATTTGTCCCGTAAGAAAATTTAAAGATGGTGCTATAGCTGATTATCAAACTTTTTATGATTATAGAATTCAAAGTTGGGTTAGTATTAAAAACAAAAGAAACGATTATTGTTATATTAATGTCAAAACTTTTGAAGGCATTTTAGTACATAAAGAATTATTTAAAATTATTGGTTTACCGCCAAAAGAAAATTTTATTATGCATGACGATGAAATTTTCACACTAAATGCTTCTTTGCATGAAAACATTCTCCTTGCAAAAAATGCTTATATTACTATTTTAAAATATAAAGAAAGCTATTATTTAAATCCAAGATCAACATATTATATTCTAAGAAATTTGTTTTTAATTAAAAATTTTTTAGAAAAAAATGATATGTTTTCAATAAGAGTAAAAATTATCTTTTATATACTTTTTATTTGGAGAGCATTTTTGTATTGTTTTAAATTTACTTTTATCCGTCCAAGCGCTAAAGGTATTTACGCTGTAATTATGGGCATCATTCATGGATTAAAAGGTCGATTCGGAAGATATTTTTAAACAACCCCCAATTTTTTAAGAAAAATTTTTTATAATAAGTAAATTTCACTTGATTAAAATTAAGCAAGAAATTAATTTCACTTATATGAAAGAAAAATTAAATAATAAAATTTATAACTTTTGTACTTTATTTGATAAAAAGTATTTGTTGATTCTAATTTATTTTTTTGTATAAAAATAAAGGTTAGTTATAATTAGTAGATTGCATTTGATTTGTAATTTAAAATTAAAATAATGAATTTGAATAATTTTATAAATATGATAAAAAAGATTGCAAAAGAGATTTTACCGCCTTTTTTGATTAAGATATTTAAGAAATATTACGGTATTCATTATATAGGGAATTTTAAATCTTGGCAAGAAGCTAAAAATAAATCTATAGGCTATGAAGACCCCAATATATTAGAGGCAGTAAAAAAAGAGACTTTAGACTTAAAACAGGGGAAATTAAAAATAAATAACTATAGATGGCAATTCTTATCTTATTTTCTTTTAGCAGTAGCTATGTTAAGAAATCAAAAGATAAGAGTTCTTGATTTTGGCGGAGCTTTTGGTGGGTTATATTTTCAACATAAAAAGTTTTTAGATAAAATTCCTCTTGAGTCTTGGAGTATAGTAGAGCAAAAACATTTTGTAAGCGCTGGAGAAAAATTTTTTTCAGAAAATCCTATAAAATTTTTTTATGATATAAAGTCTTGTATTAAAAGCGAGAATCCAAATATTCTTTTATTATCAGGGGTTTTGCAATTTCTTGAACAACCTTTCAAATTTTTAGATGAAATTTTAACACACAAGTTTGAATTTATAATAATCGACAGAACTCCTTTTCAAAAAAATAGAGATGGAGATATTATTAAGATTCAAATAATACCTCGGTTTGCTCATATTTATGCCGGAAGTTATCCTTGCTGGTTTTTTGATAAATTAAAATTTAAAGATTATTTTACTAATAAAGGCTACTTAGTTTTAGAAGAATTTGATACTATAGATCCGTACGGTTCGGATTACGAATTTAAGGGTATGTTTTTAAAAAATCAAAAAAGTAATCTATAATCAATATATGCTTAAATTTTGCACCTTATTTGATAAAAATTATTTGTTAAAAGGATTGGCGGTAATTTTTTCTTTGGAAAGATTTATTAAAGATTTTAATTTTTATGTTTTATGTTTGGATGATATAACTTTTGATATTCTAAGTAAATTAAATAAAAAAAATTTAATTCTTATAAAATTAGATGAAATTGAAAATTGGGATAAAAGGCTTTTGGAAGTTAAAAAACAAAGAACATTTAAAGAATATTGTTGGACATTAGCATCTAATCTATGTAGATTTATTTTAGAAACAAAAAATATTGAGATGATTACTTATTTGGATTCTGATATTTATTTTTTCAATTCTCCAGAAGCGATATTTGATGAAATTGATGATAGTTCTATTGCAATTATTGAACATCGCTTTTCAAAAAATAGAAAGTTCTTTGAAGAAAAAGCAGGAAAATTTAATGTAAGTTGGGTAAGTTTTAAGAATGATAATTTTGGCAAAGAAGCTTTAAATTGGTGGAGTGAAAAAGTGATTGAGTGGTGTTATGATAGATATGAAAATGAAAAATTTGGTGATCAAAAATACTTAAATGATTGGCCAGAAAGATTTAAAGGTGTTTATATAATTCAAAATGTAGGCGCCAATGTTGCTCCGTGGAATATAAAAGATTATAAATTAGAAGAAAAAAATCAAAATTTATCTGTAAATGATAAACCTTTAATTTTTTATCATTTTCACGGATTTCATTTAATAAGAGCTGATGATAAAATTGAATATACTATTGGAAATTATTATATTCCTTTTGATGTAAAAAAATTAATATACGAGCCTTATTTTAAAGAATTATTAGAATTATTAAATATAATTGGATTGTTGAAGACAATTAAAAAAGATTTTGATATAAAATATAAAAATTTGTCATTTAAAGATAAGTGCGCTAAAATTTTATTTTGCAACTCAGTTTTTGAAAATATAACATTATTTTTTCTAAAATTAAAAAATAGTTTAAAGAAATGAAATTTTTAATTATTGATACATATAACAAAAATTTTTTAGAAGATTTTTATCAACGATACCCAGAAGCTATTGATATGAGTTATGCCGAGCATAAAAAATTATTAATATCTCAATTATTCGGCACTTCAGATTTTTATTCAAAAAATTTAAAAAAAATAGGGTACGAAGCTGAAGATATCATTTTTAACGATCCTTATTTACAAATAAAATGGGCGAAAGAAAATAATTTAAAAATTAATATTGATATTAAAAATAAAGATTATTTATTTAAACTCGCTTTTGATAAAAAAGAAAGGGTTTTAAGTTTTAACATTATATATAAAATTTTAAAACATCAAATTGAGTATTTCCAACCGGATTTTCTTTATATTCACTCTATTAGTTACTTTAATCCTTTATATTTATTTCTTTTAAAAAGAAAGTTTAAATTAAAAATATTAGGCCAAATTGCTACAGTTTTTCCGCCTATTTTGTATTTTAAGCCCTATGATTTAATTTTATCTTCTTTGCCAAATATTGTTGAATTTTTAAATAAAAATAAAATTAAAGCCGAATATTTAAAACTTGCTTTTGAATCAGAAGTTCTAAATCATTTAAAAGAATTAAAAGAAAAACATCAAATTGTTTTTATTGGCAGTTTTTGGCAAGAACAACACAGCTTTTTTATTCCTTTATTAGAAAAAATAGCCAAAAAATTTGATTTAAAAATTTGGTCTCCATCTAAAGAAGAAATAAATTCTGATATTTTACAAAAATGTTATATGGGTAAAGCTTGGGGTAAAGAAATGTATAATGTTCTTTTTAATTCATTAATAACTATAAATAGACACGGCAAAATTGCTGAAAATTATGCAAATAATATGAGACTATACGAGGCAACAGGAGTTGGAACAATGCTTATAACTGATTTTAAAGATAATTTAAATGAGATATTTAAAATAGGTGAAGAAATTGAATGTTATCAGAATGGAGATGAGTTGTTAAATAAAATAGATTTTTATCTTAAAAATGAAGAAAAGAGAAAAGAAATAGCTCAAAATGGTCAAAAAAGAACCTTAACCGAGCATACTTATGAAAATAGAATGAAAGAATTGATTACAATTATTAATAAATATTTTTAAAATGAATAAAGCGCCAGATGATCCAAAAATTGATGATAATAGAAATTATATTTATAATGATAATTTTTATATTAGGGATGAATTCCAGATTATCAAAGATTGGATAAAAGATGGAAGTAAAATTATTGATTTAGGCTGCGGTAATGGCTCTTTGATAAAGTATTTATTAGATAATAAAAATAATATTTCAATAGAAGGTATAGAAATATCTGAATCTGGAGTAAATTCGGCACAAAAATATGGTTTCAAAGTAAAACAAGGATTTATTGATAAATTAGAGACATACGAAGGATATAAAGATGAAGAATTTGATTATGCTATTTGTAATGTTACTTTGCAGATGGTAATTTATCCAGAAATTTTAATAAAAGAAATGAAAAGGATTTCTAAATTTCAAATAATTACTTTTCCGAATTTCGCCTATATTTTCAATAGATTTGAGTTATTGTTTTTAGGTAAGATGCCAGAAACTCAACTTTACGGTTATAAATGGTACAATACGGGCCATATTCATCAATTAAGTTTTAAAGATTTCAAAGAATTTATAAAAGAAAATGGATTGTGTATTTTAAAAGAAAAATATATCGGCGGTATATATAAAATTTTTAAAATATTTCCTAATTTAAACTCAAGAATAGGAATTTTTTTATTATCTAAAAATAAAATTAATTAATATGAAATACAAGATATTGAATTTTTTAAAAAAACAATATTTGAAGCATCTGTTTACTCCTTCTTGGTACTCAATTTTAATTAACCCTTATTTTATTGCAAGGTATTTTCTTTATAAAAATTTGAAAGAGATGGTTAAGAAATATGATTTATCAGAAAATAAAAAAATATTGGATGTAGGCTGCGGGGTTAAACCATATAAAGAACTTTTTAAAAAATGTGAATATATAGGTATAGATATTGAAGGAGGTGGGCATAAGGATGAATATAAAATAGTAGATTTATATTTTGATGGCAAGAATATACCATTTGAAAATGAAACTTTTGATGTTGTTTTATCAACTCAGGTTTTAGAACATACATATGATTTTGATTATTTATTGAAGGAAATGATAAGAGTTTTAAAAAAGGATGGTTATTTATTAATCACGACTCCTTTTGTTTGGAATGAGCATGAAATACCTTTTGATTTTTATCGTTTTACTCAATTTTTTTACGAGAATAAGAGCAAAGATTTAAATTTAAAATTAATTGAAATAAAACCAACTTGTGGTTTTTGGGCAACATATGGGCAATTATTATCTGCTTTTTTAGCAGAGCAAACGAAAAATATATTGAAAAACAAAATATTATATTTAGTTGCTTCGTTTATTTTTTGCTTTCCTATTCAAATCATCTTTCTTTTATTAAACTTTATCTTTTTAAATAACAAATGGCTTATTTTAGATTATATTGCGCTAATTAAAAAATAATTTATAATAAAAATATGAAAAAAAGATTTTTAGTTACAGGCGGTTTGGGTTTTATAGGTAGTTATTTTGTAGAGCTTCTTTTAAAGAGAGGTTATTATGTTATTAATATTGATAAAATGACTTATGCGGCAAGAAAGGATTTGAATTTTGAGAGATATAAAAATTATGAATTTATTAAAGAAGATATTTGCAATTTAACACATTTACCGCCTAATATAGATTATGTTGTTAATTTTGCCGCTGAATCTCATGTTGATAATTCTATAATTGACAATCTATCATTTTTTGAAAGCAATATAAGAGGCGTTTATAATCTATTAGAAATTATAAGAGCAAAAGATCCAGGCAGTCAGCCTATTTTTGTACAAATTTCTACTGATGAGGTTTACGGAGATATATTAGAAGGAATTAAAAAAGAAACTGATATGTTAAAGCCATCAAATCCTTATGCAGCTACCAAGACTGCTGCAGAACAATTAGTTTTTGCTTGGGCAAGAACTTATGGGATTAAATATTTAATTTTTAGAAGTAGTAATAATTATGGTATTGGTCAGTATCCGGAGAAATTAATTCCAAAAACAATTTTATTTACTTTAGAAGGGAAAAAAATGACAGTGCATGGTGATGGTTCGGCAAGGAGAGAATGGACTTATGTTGTAGATAACGTAGAGGCTATTTTATTAGTAATTGAAAAAGGCAAATTAAATGAAATTTATAATATTTCAAGCAACGAAGAATATTCAGTTTTAGAGATAGTAAAATTGATTCTTAAAACAATGAAAATGCCAGAAGATTTTTTTGTTTTTGTTGAAGATAGACCAGGTCAAGATATTAGATATTCTATTGATAGCACAAAGATAAGAAAATTAGGATGGAAACCTAAAATGACCCTAAAAAAATTTTTGCTTCAATATATCAGATACTTTAAAAAAATTTATAAAAATGATAAAAAGTAATTTTCATATTATTAAGTTAGATATTAAAAAAACTAAAAATAAAAAAGGCTGGTTACTGCCTTTTCATTTCTTAAATAGTCTAAACAAAGATAATCAATTGCCAATTAAAGTTAAAAGGGTATTTGTGATCGGTGGTGTTAAGAAAGGAGATATAAGAGGTGAACATGCCTTATTTAAAACAAATCAGGTTATAGTTGTTTTAAAAGGCGAGGTGATTTTAGAACTTGATAATGGTAGAAATAAAAAAAAGATCTTATTACAAAATCCTCAAAAAGCAATTTTAGTCGAACCCTTAATATGGAGAACATTAAAAATTTTAGAAGATGACACTTTAATTTTAGTTTTTTGTGATAGAGAACACAACGAAAAAGATTATATAAGAAACTATGAAAATTTTATTCAACAGGTTAGAAAAAAAATATATAGAAAATAAAAGGATATTTTTAAAGATAGCAGATAAGGTTTTAAGTTCTGGAAGGTATATTTTGGGTCCCTTTGTTAATGAATTTGAAAAAAAGTTTGCTAATTATATAGGGGTTAAATATTGTATAGGAGTAGGTAATGGATTAGAAGCGTTACAAATCAGTTTGATGGCATTAGATATTGGCGAAGGTGATGAGGTAATAACCACCCCTCTTTCCGCCGTCGCTACTTCATTAGCAATTAAAGCGGTTGGAGCTAAGCCGGTTTTTGTTGATATTGATGGACACTATCATTTAGATGTTAATAAAATAGAAGAAAAGATAAATAAAAAAACAAAAGCAATTCTTCCGGTTCATTTATATGGACAACCAGCAGATCTAGGTAATATTTTAAAGATTGCTAAAAAACATAAACTTTTTGTTATTGAGGATTGCGCTCAATCTCACGGAACAGAATATAAAAATAAGAAAGTCGGTAGTTTTGGGGATGTTGGATGTTTTAGTTTTTATCCAACAAAAAATTTAGGAGCTTTTGGCGATGGAGGTTGTATTGTTACTAATAACAAAAAAATTGCTGATCTAGCTAAAATGATAAGAAATTATGGTCAGAAAAATAGATATGAACATATTGTTTATGGGATAAATAGTAGATTAGATGAGTTGCAAGCAGCATTTTTATTAGAAAAATTAAAAGATTTAGACATAGATAATTCGAAAAGACAAAATAAAGCAAGAATATATTTTGATTTATTAAAAGATGTTAAACAAATAAGGTTACCTTTAATAAGACCAAATTCTAATCATGTTTTTCATCTTTTTGTTATAGAAGCAGAGGAAAGAGAGAAATTACAAAAATTTTTACAAGAAAGAAAAGTCGAGACATTAATTCATTATCCAATCCCTATCCATAAACAAAAATGTTTTAAAGAATATAATAATATGCGACTTCCAATTATTGAAGAAAAAACAAAAAAAATTTTGTCCCTCCCTCTATATCCAGAGATTAGAGACGAAGAAATAATTTATGTTTGTAAATCTATTTTGAAATTTTATAAAAATAAATGAAAGTTTCAATTATTACGCCATCATTTAATAGTGCAAAAACGATTGAGGAGACAATAAAAAGCGTCTTGGGGCAAAGTTATAAAAATATTGAATATATTATTATTGATGGCGGATCAAAAGATAAAACTTTAGAAATTATAAATAAATATAAAGATAAAATTTCAAAAATTATTTCTGAGCCGGATAAAGGAATTTATGACGCAATGAATAAAGGAGTAAAATTAGCGAGTGGTGAAATTATTGGTATTTTAAATTCAGATGATTTGTATGCTGATGAAAAAGTTATTGAAGAAGTAGTTAAGACTTTTGAAAACTATAAAGTTCAGTGTGTTTGGGGCGACTTAGTTTATTTTTTAGATGATCCAAATAAAATTATAAGAATTTGGAGATCTTCTGATTATAAAGAAGGTTTATTTGAAAAAGGTTGGGTTCCACCGCATCCAACTTTTTTTGTAAAAAAAGAAGTTTATGAAAAGTATGGATATTTTAGATTAGATTTTCCTGTTGCTGCTGATTATGAGCTTATGTTTAGATTTTTAAGAAAATATAAAATTAGCGGCAAATATATTTCAAAAGTTTTAGTTAAAATGCGGGCTGGCGGAAACGCTAATAAACTTAAAAATATTATTAAAGGGAATTTGGAATGCATTCGCGCTTGGAAAATAAATGGATTAAAAATGCCATTTTACACGCCAATTTTTAGATTTTTGCGCAGATTCCCGCAAATTTTAAAAATTTAATCTATCGACATCGGATGTCGATAACGCTTTATTAGATATGGAACTCGGGGGAAAAAGTAAAAATGGTGATAGTGTATATATCTATCGAAAAATTTTATGAAAGAAAAGAATTAATAGATTTTAAATTTAAAAGCTTATTCGAATTCGCTAAATTTTTAAAAAATAATGTTTAAATATATTTACCCTCCCAATACTACCCTTACCCAATTACTGGTTTTGCCATCAGAACGTGAAACTCTTATCCAAAAATCACCAAAAGGAGGCATAGTTTCAGGAACTTGAAAAACAATTTCATTATTTG
>Ga0308411_10002231_pt1 | contig 13159 bp, 13 predicted proteins | sample HotsprottomLayer_2_FD_203530 | JGI IMG/M metagenome (GOLD analysis project Ga0308411, IMG submission 203530) | Hot spring phototrophic mat microbial communities from Octopus Spring, Yellowstone National Park, Wyoming, United States -... | ecosystem: Environmental > Aquatic > Thermal springs >... | reverse complement strand
TAGTGAACAAGTTAGGTGAGCTAGTCTGTGAATTTTGTTACAGATTTTCCCATCCGGAAATGTATGGTTCACCGCGTTATTACCTTGAAAACTCATTATACATTGTGACAACTCGTTAAGATTACCCCAAAATTAACTTTCTTCCCCCACTCCACAATCAACGCATGATAGTTTTGAAAAAGAAGGATATTACAAGGTAAATTTGTCATAAAAAATTTTTGTAATAAATCATAACTCTTTAAAATTTTAATACGATCGTATCGTTTTTTTAAAGAGTTGAGAAAATATTTTTCAGTAAATTTTTGCGTGTATTGATCGATGACAAAAATTGGTTTTTCCAAAGCGTAAAGTAAGATCGTATCGGCCGTTTCTTTGCCGACTCCTTTTTGATTTAATAACTCCCTTCTTGCTTTTCCTAAGGAAAGTTTTGAAAAATTTTCAAGACGGCCATAATTTTCAATAATAAATTTGGTAAGCAAAAATAATCTTTCCCCTTTTTGATTAAAAAAGCCAGATGGGCGAATAAGTTTTTTTAATTCCCTAAGATTTTTTTGGCCAAAAACATAGATTGATTTTAAATCATTTAAGCCTTCTTTTTTTAAATTAATCATTGCTTTTTTAACATTTTTCCAAGAAGTATTTTGGGTTAAAATTGACTCAATCACAATCTCCTCTTTTGTTGAGGGGCAACCATTTTTAAACCAAGGCCAAGGACCAGGGAAGCCTAATTTTTTAAGAAGAAAAAAATAAACTCTTAAAACCTCATTTATCTGCCAAAGACTTTTTCTTAAATCAACCATTATTCTATCTTGACAGCGATCGCTTTCAAAATAGAACTTTACTCCATCATTTTTTAACCTTAAATATTGACCTTTTAATCCACCAAAGGCATAATTTTTTGAAAGAGCTCCATCACCAAAAACTACCCGGTGACAAGGGATTTTTTTTGGGTTTTTGTTTTGATGAAGAATGCGCCCGACTAATCTTTTTGATTTAAATGATAAAATTTCTGCTATTTTACCATAAGTTAAAACCTTACCTTTTGGGATTAACGAAACAAGATGATAAACTATCTGGGAGTTAAAGTCGATATTTTTAGATGGCATTTTAAAATTAAATATTTTTTCTTATTTTTTCTGCGATTTCATTTAATGAATCTTGACTTATTTTTTTAATCTCAGGCACAAACTCTTCTTCCCCTTTTTTTCGAGGCAAAATATGAATATGAGCGTGGGGGACTTGTAAACCATGAGTAACATAGGTGATAAAATAAGGGTTAAAAGCTTTTTGCATCGCTTTAGTTATTTTAAGAACCACTTCCCAGTAGGCCCCAAAGTTTGGCACATCATAAACCCAGCGATAATGTTTTTTAGGGATGACTAAAGTATGGCCTTCAACGCGCGGATAAATATCCAAAAATGCCAAAAAGTGAGAATCTTCATAGACTTTAAAACAAGGTGCTTTGGAAGAAACAATTTGGCAAAAAATACAATTTTCCATAATCTTATATTTTAACCTATCTTTTGATAAAATATATTAAAAATGCTCCCATAGTTCAATGGATAGAATAGGGGTTTGCGGAACCTCTGATGGCTGTTCGACTCAGCCTGGGAGCAGGGGGCTTAGTTAAACGGCATAATGGCTGTCTCCAAAACAGCAGTTGGAAGTTCAATTCTTCCAGCCCCTGCTTGTTAAAATTTAAATAAAAGATGATTAAACTCAAAAATATTAAAATCAAAAAATCCCAGGAAGTAAATTTTATCCTCGCCCAAGCGCATTTTATTAAAACGGTTGAGGATGTTTATGAGACTTTAGTTGAGGCAGTGCCCGGGATTAAGTTTGGTTTGGCTTTTTGTGAAGCATCGGGAGAAAGAAAAATAAGATATGAAGGTACGGATAAGGAAATGATAAAACTGGCAATTGAAAATGCTAAAAATGTCGTCTCTGGTCACTCACTTTTTATCTTTTTAAAAAACGCTTATCCGGTCAATGTCTTAAATCGCTTAAAAAATGTCTCAGAAATAACTAGAATTTTTTGCGCCACCGCCAACCCGGTTGAAGTCATTGTTGCCGAAACCAAACAAGGAAGAGCGATTTTAGGCGTGGTTGATGGCCAAACACCTTTGGGGGTAGAAAATAAAGAAGATAAAAAACAAAGGAAGGATTTTTTGCGAAAAATTGGGTATAAGTTATAAAGCACCCCTCATTGGCGTCAAAAAAATATCCTCCAATCCTCGTTAAAAGATTAATTTATTTTTTTTACCATAAAAAATAATATTTAATGTTTAATGTTTTTAGTATATAATTTAAAAAATATAATATGAAAAAAGTCTTTATTGAAGAAACGCCAAAAATGGTTGGCAAGGTGGTTGAGCTTTATGGTTGGGTGGCTTCAAAACGAGATCATAAAAAAATTGTTTTTATCGACCTTCGTGATCGAAGTGGTATTGTGCAAGTGGTTGGTGGAGACGAGTTTAAAAATCTTTCCACTGAGGATGTTGTTTACATCAAAGGCTTAGTTAAGAAACGACCAAAAAATTTAGTCAATCCAAAAATCAAAACTGGTTCGATTGAAATTGAGACTCAAGAAATTAAAATTTTAAGTAAAGCCAAACCCCTGCCAATTCCGGTTGACAATGACGGCTATCAGATTGATGAAGATATTCGCTTAAAATACCGCTACTTAGATCTGCGCCGCAAAAGATTAAAAAACAATCTTCTTCTTCGTCATAAATTTATCAAAGAAATTCGCAATTTTATGGATAATCAAGAATTTGTAGAAATTGAAACTCCAATTTTAACTAAAGCCACTCCTGAGGGAGCCCGTGATTTTATTGTCCCCTCCCGTCTTCAGCCAGGAAAGTTTTATGCTTTACCCCAATCACCCCAACAGTATAAACAACTTTTAATGGTGGCTGGCTTTGAAAAATATTATCAAATCGCCCGTTGTTTTCGCGACGAAGATCCAAGAGCCGATCGGGCTTATGGTGAGTTCACCCAACTTGATGTTGAAAAATCATTTACTTCCCAAGAAGAAATTCAACAATTAATTGAAGAACTGATAACCACCGTTATCAAAAAACTATTTCCCGAAAAAAAGATTTATCAAATTCCTTTTCCAAAAATATCTTATCAAGAAGCAATGAAAAAATATCATTCCGACCGACCTGAAATAAGAAAAGAAAAAAATCCTAATCTTTTGGCTTTTTGTTGGGTGGTTGATTTTCCGGCCTTTGAGTGGAAAGAACAAGAAAAAAGATGGGACGCCACCCATCATCCTTTTACCGCACCAAAAAAAGAAGACCTGCCACTTTTAGAAAAAGGCGAGTATGAAAAAGTTCGGGCTGATCAATATGATTTGGTTTTAAATGGGTATGAAGTTGGTGGTGGCTCAATCCGAATTACTGATCCAAAACTACAAACTAAAATTTTTGAGATTATGGGGCATACCAAAAAACAAGTAGAAAAAAAATTTGGTCATCTTTTGGAAGCTTTTTCCTATGGGGTGCCGCCTCATGGTGGTATTGCTTTGGGTCTTGATCGATTATTACAAGTTGTTTTCAATGAAAAATCAGTCCGTGAGGTGATTGCTTTTCCAGCTTCTTCTGGTGGAAAAACTGCAGTTATGGATGCCCCATCTGAAGTTGATGAAGAACAGTTGAAAGAAGTGGGGATTGAGATAAAAAGATAAAGATAAATTATTCGTGTAAAAGTTGGGTAAAAATAGTGTAAACATTGTGTAAAAGTGGTGTAAAGGTTAAAAAATGATGCGAATATGAAAGAGAGATAAATAGAGATTTATTGAGATAAATAGAGATAAATGGAGATTAAGAGAGATTTTTTTAAGAAAGATTTTATTTTGTAGAGACGCACTGATGAGCGTCTTTGTTAAGGTTAAAATTTTATAGATTCCTGATCAAAGGTAGGAATGACATTTAATAGCGAGTCGGCCCTCCGAATCAGAGGGTAAAGAATGACAATTAGGTCAATTTTTTTAACTTTTTAGTTTTGACTTTTGAGTTTTGAATTTTGACTTTTTTATCCTATGCGTCAAAAATTTCTCTTCATTTTTGTCTTTTACACCTTTCTTTTTCTTTTTTACCCAGGTGATTCTTTTCATTTTCATATTTTTTCTTATAATCGACCATTATTTAATAAAAAGAAAATCAAAGAACCATTGAAACTTTCACCTCTCCCCTATCAAAAAACCCAAGCTCTCCCCTACTTAAGCGCCCAGGGAATTTATGTTGTTTATCTTCCATCTTTTACACCAATTTTAGAAAAAAATTCTCATCAAAAATTTTTACCCGCCTCAACGGCAAAAATAATTTCTGCATTAGTTGCTTATGATATTTACAAACCAGAACAAATCATTGAAGTGAAAGAAACGATCAAGGAAGGACAGTTGATGGGACTTGTTTTGGGAGAAAAAATAACGGTGGAAAACTTACTTTATGGTCTTTTAGTTCACTCCGGCAATGATGCCGCTTATGTTTTAGCCAAAAACTTTGACTATCAAAAGTTTGTTGGTTTAATGAATCAAAAAGCAAAAGAATTAAAAATGAACAATACCCATTTTACTGACCCAGCTGGTTTAAATGAGGATTCAAATCAATACACCACTCCCTTTGACTTAGCCTTAGCCGCCCGGGTAATTTTAAATCATCCTTATTTTTCAAAGATGGTTGCTGTTAAAGAAATCACTGTTCCCGATGTGGATTTTAAATACTTTCATCGACTGGTTAATGTTAATAAACTTTTGGGCGAAATCTCAGGTGTTGGCGGTATAAAAACCGGCTATACCCAAGAAGCCGGTCAAAATCTTGTTTCTTTTTACAAAAAAAACGACTATCAGTTTATTATCGTTGTTTTAAAAAGTGAGGATCGATTTTTAGATACGAAAAATATCATTGACTGGATTGGTTGGAATATTGATTTTCTTCCTCTTGAATAAGATAATCTGAAGAAATGGCTGGCACATAGGCAGCAAAATTATTCTCGCCAATAAAAAGATATACTGGTTGAAGATAGGGTTGATAGAAATCTGGATCAAGATAGGAAAAAACCATGCTTTTAATTGTAATCTCTTTTTGATTTTTTGGATTGGCTAAAATTATTCCTTTGCCTTTAGTCAACTCTTCCCAAGCTAAATAACCTGATTTTACCGGATAAATTCCTACCTGATCTGCTGATTTTTCAAAAAATTTAATCTGTGCCCGAAGAACTTTAAAACTATCCGGATAAAAAACCATTAACACAAAGTTGTGACTATTGGGAAACTTAGGTGAAATAAAAGAAAAATCACCTAAATTAGGTCGAAAAAAATCAACCTCAACGACATTGGCCAATTGTGGCTTTTCTACAATTGAAAAAGTATTTAAATCTGGTTGATAATAAAAATATAAAATATTTATTCTCCCAAGACTCAATTCATCTGGATAACGATTCACCGACTTTAAAAAATTAATGGCTTTGTTTTCTATTTCCTTTGGTGACGGAATCACTGTTTCTTGAAATAAAGATGACTGAGAAGCAAATTGATAGTTATAAAAAAAATTATAATTAGTAATATCAATCTCTAATCTTTTTTGACTATCAGAAAAAATGGCCGTTTTTCCTTCTAAACGATGTTTAATAATTTCGGTATTAAAACCAAAAGTTTTTGCCATTAAGTAAATATTCTGTCGATAGTTTAGTCGCGTGACGGTTTGGGGTAAAAAAAATACCTGGGCCGCGGCAGTAGCGGTAATTGGCTTGCCTTCAATGGTATCTAAAATAAAACTCATTCCAGCAGAATTGGTGGCATTTTCTACTTTCGGCGGTGGTATATTTTGGAAGATTGGATTAATAGTGACGGTTGATTTTTGTGGTGGAGTGTAAAGAAGAATTAGTATCTTTATTATGTAAAAAAAAATTAAAAGCAGCAAAAAACCAATAATTCCAAAAGGCAAAAACTTTCGACTATAATAAGAAAGTTCGGTTAAGGTCATAAAATGATTATAATTTTTTTTATAATCTATGACAATGGTTTTTTTGTTTTGGCTAATTGGTCATCTTGTTATTAGTTTCTTCATCGACAAAATTATCCCTTATCAAGGGTTTTTTGCTTACCCTGAAACTTTAAAAACTTTTGGGCTTTCAAAATTTATCTATTCTTTTGCCAACTTTGATGGGGTTTATTATTTAAAAATTGCCAAAGATGGCTATCAACAGTTTGAACAAGCTTTTTTTCCTCTATATCCTTTGCTTATAAAATTAATCACCTTTCTCACTCAAAACTATCTTATAAGCGGCCTTTTAATCTCTAATATCTGCTTTATTTTAGGTCTGTTTTTATTTAAAAAATATCTAAAAAAAATTAAAGAGGATTCACCTTTAGCATTCATTTTTCTTCTTCTTTTTCCCACTTCATTTTTTTTTATTACCGTTTACACCGAAAGTCTTTTTTTTCTTTTTTTAATTTTATTTTTTTATTTTTTCTCTCAAAAAAAATATTTTTTAGCCGCTATATTTAGTTTTTTTGCCAGTTTAACAAGAATTAATGGTGTTCTTCTTGTTCTCCTCTTTTTAATTCTTATTTATAAAAAATTAAAGGATAAAAAAATCTCTTTAACTTTATTTTTATATCCGCTAATTACTGTTTTGGGATTAACTTTTTATATGGTTTATCTTTTAAAAACAACCGGTGATCCGCTTTTGTTTTTAAACTCCCAAAAAGTTTTTGGCGCTAATCGATCAACTAATCTTATTTTTCTACCTCAAATCTATTTTCGCTATTTCAAAATCTTTTTTACTGCTTCTTTTAACTTTCAATATTTTGTCGCCGTTTTGGAATTTTTTATTTTTAATTTAGTTTTTTTGGTTTTGATTTTGGACTTAATTTGGGTTTTAAAGAAAAAAAATCAAAATCTTTTGCCTTTAAATCTTTTTTCGGTTGCCAACTTAATTTTGCCGACCTTAACTGGCACTTTTTCCTCAATCACCCGCTATAGTCTTTTATCGTTGTCATTTTTTTTATTTCTTTCAAGGATAAAATCAAAAGCAGTTAAAATCACTTTGGGATTTTTGTTTTTAATTCTTCATCTTGTTCTTTTTGGCCTTTATTTGCAGGGGTATTTTATTGGGTAAATTACCGCCGCAACGCCTCAATTCCAGGAAGGGTCCCTTTTTCAATATACTCAAGCATCGCTCCTCCTCCAGTTGAGATATGAGTAATTTTTTCCAAATACTCTTTTCTAGAAATTGCCGCTAAAGTATCGCCACCACCAACGACAGAAATTGCTTTTTGATTTTGGGTAATTGAATAATAAATAAAATCCGTGCCATCGCGAAAATTTGGGTTTTCAAAATAACCAACTGGCCCATTCCAGATAATCGTTTTGGCTTTGGCTAAAATATGACCAATTTCCGCCAAAGTCTCAGGTCCCAAATCAAAAATACAGTAATCTTTTGGAATCTTGCTAATTTTTGCCACTATTTTCTCTTTGCTTTCTTTGTCTTTGGCCACCACCGCATCTTTGAGAAGGATGATATAAGGTTTTTTATTCATCTGCTTAGCTAAAAATCTTCTGGCTATTTGGGTTGCCTCATACTCACAAAAACTATTACCAATTTGATAGTTTTGGGCGCACAAAAATGTGTTTGCCAATCCACCACCAATCACCAAATAGTCAACTAACTTTGTTAATTTTTCCAAAAGATTGATTTTGGTTGAAACTTTGGCTCCACCAATTATCGCCACCACTGGTTTTTGCGGATTTTTTAAAACTTTATCAAGCATAATGATTTCTTTTTTAAGAAGTAGTCCGCCATATGCGGGTAAAAACTGCGGCGGGCCAACCACCGAAGTATCAGCCCGATGACAAACTCCAAAAGCATCGTTAACATAAACTTCTGCCAAGGAAGAAAGTTTTTGAGCAAATAACGTTGAGTAATTTTTTTCTTCAGGAAAAAAACGAATGTTTTCCAAAACAATAATTTGGTCTTTTTTTTCTTTTGCCTCCGCCAAAGTTTTGGCTAAAAAAATTGAAACATCTTTTAAATATTCTTTTAATCGCTCAACAACAACCTTTAAAGATAGATTTTCATCAACGCCTTTGGGTCGACCTAAATGAGAGATTAAAATAAGACGATTATTGTTTTTTAAAAGATAATTTATCGTTGGTAAAGCTTGGGTAATCCGAGCATCGTTGGCAATTGAGTGATCAGGATTTAAAGAAACATTAAAATCAACTCGAAGAAGGATGGTTTTATTTTTAATCAAAACTTCATCAATATAAGTAATTTTTTTCATAGAATAAATTCAAAAAATATGCTATAATTATATTATGACACAAGACAACTATTTTTTCACTTCAATTAAAAGGCACAGGTCTTCCTAAATTTTTCCCCTTTCAAAGGGCTTCTTTTTTTATTTGTTAGAAGTTTTTTAAAAATTATGGAACAATTACAATATTTTTTACAAGAATTAAAAGATGGAGAAAAATTTAAACAATTTATTTCTCAATGTTGGTTAACATTGCCAGGCGATTTTCCTAATTTGTTAGAAAATTATCAAGATGTTTTTGAAAAATTTGCTCAACGGTTAAGCACTATCATTTCTAATGATCCGCATATGTTGCTAATAACTGTTGATGAAATTATGACTGCTTTTTTAGAAAGGCAGAGCTATTTTACTAACTGATCCAGAATTTTTGCAACCTATTGGCTTTGCTAAATTAGCCCCTTGGAAAAATGAAAAAGAAGAAGTTTCCTGTTTTGAATTAGGTAGTGTTTGGGTTGATCCAGACCTTCGCGGTCATCGCTTAGCTCCTTTTCTTATTAATAAGCTTATTGATAATTTAAATAGTGAAATTTTTAAAGTACCAATCATTGCCGTTGTTACCCATAACAATCAACCTTCAAACAAATTATTTTCTCAGCATTTAAGTAATTGGCAAAGAATTTTTTTAAGCGCTGAAGAAACCAATAATTTTAATCATTTTCCAATAAATGGTGTTAATATTTTTGATGGTTGGGGAAAACCATCAGATGTCTATTGGTATAATAAATCCAAACCATTTTAAAAATTAAAATCAAAACTTATGAAAACTCTAAAACAAATCTTTGAAACCATTGTCAAAATCGATAGTGTTTCTGGAAAGGAAGAAAAAATGCGAAGTTTTTTAATCGACTTTTTAAAGAAAAAAAATTTAAATTTTAAAGTAGATAAGGTGGGTAATCTTTTTGCTTTTAATTACAAAAATAAAAAGCCTATCCTTTTTGTTTCTCATATGGACACAGTTGAGCCAGGAAAAAATATTATCCCTATTTTTGATGGTAAATATTTTAAAAGCGATGGGAAAACAATTTTAGGCGCTGACAACAAAGCCTATTTGGCAGCAATTTTATCTTTTCTTCAAAAAAAAGAAACTTATCAAAAAAGCTTTGAGATTATTTTCTCAGTTAAAGAAGAAACTGGTGGTGGGATTGAGTTTTTTCCTTTTTCTTGGATCAAATCAAAATGGGGAATAATTTTTGACAATGCCAATCCAGTGGGTGGAATTGTTCTTCGTTCTCCTTTTATTATTAATTTTTACATCGAATTTTTTGGTCAAGCGGCTCATTCCTCCACTCCCCAAAAAGGCAAAAACTCACTTCTTTCCGCCATTGATTTTTTGAAAAAAATAAAGCTAGGTTTTAGCAACAAAAAACAAACAACAATCAATGTTGGTCTTTTAAAAAGCGGTACTAGCATCAATACCATCCCAGAAATTACTCAATTAAAAGGTGAAGTCCGCTCTTATCAAGAAAGTCTTTTTGAAAAAAATTTAAAAAACATAAAAGAAAAAGCCCAGCTTTTTGCTAAAAAATATAAAATAAAAATAAAATTTAAAACCGATGGTTTTTGCCCAGGATATGAATTGAAAAAAGATGATCCTTTTATAAAGATGGTTAACCAAAAAATAAAACAAGCTGGGTTAAAACCAAAATTTTACTCTTATTCAGGGATTTCTGACGCCAATATCTTAAATGACAAAGGGATAAAAACAGTCGTCTTATCCGACGGTGTAGAAAACCCGCACACAACCCAAGAAAAAATTAGTCTTGAAAGTCTTGAAAAAATGGAAAAGATTTTGGAGGAAACACTTTTTTATTTATAAATATTTTCCCAAATTTTCCACTAAATCAACTAATCTTGTTGAATAACCCCATTCATTATCATACCAACCAAAGATTTTTACTAAATTTCCGGCAATGACCTTGGTATAATTGGCATCAAAAATACAAGAATAAGGTGAACCAATATAATCTGAAGAAACCAAAACCTGCTCTTCATAAGCTAAAATCCCTTTCATCTGATTTTGCGCATATTGTTTAAAAAGATTGTTTACTTCCTCAACAGTGGTTGGTTTTTTGGTAATTACCGAAATATCAGTAAAAGAAACCGTTGGCGTTGGCACCCGAAGAGACATCCCATCAACTAAACCTTTTAAAGAAGGGATGACTTTGGCCACGGCTTTGGCGGCTCCTGTAGTTGAGGGAACAATATTTAAAGCGGCCGCTCGAGCGCGGTCGGGTTTTTTGCCCGAATCATCAACTAAGTTTTGCGAATTAGTATAGGAATGAACGGTAGTTAAAAATCCTTTTTCAACGCCTAAATTCTCATCGATTACTTTAAACATTGGCGCGGCACAATTGGTGGTGCATGAAGCCATTGAAATTACCTTTTGATTTTTAAAATCAAAATCCTTATCATTAACTCCCAAAACCACCGTTTCCGTTCCCTCATCTTTGGCCGGCGCGGTTAAAATCACTTTTTTAACCGAACCTTTAAGATGTTTTTCTAAATCTTTCTTTTTAGTAAAAGCTCCGGTCGCATCAACAACGATATCAACTCCATATTTATCCCAAGGAATATCACCAATCTCTGGTGTCTGGGTGGTAAAAATTTTTTTGCCAGAAACCAAAATCCCATCCTCTTCCTCTTTTACCTCCATTTCAAACTTTCGATAAACTGAGTCGTATTGAAGCAAATAAGCAATCATTGAATTGGGAGTTTTTCTAGTATTAATTAAAACAATATCCAAACCCCGTTTTAAAGCAATCCGGGCAAAAGCACGACCTATTCGACCAAAACCATTTAGACCAATTTTCATAAAACTAAAAAAATAACTTTTAATTTTTTTATTTATATAAATGATGATGGGTGGTAATATATCTTATAGTCCCAGAAACACCTCGAATCACTACTGAATGAGTAATGATTCGTTTTTCTTCAAAAATTACTCCTTTTAAAAGTGGTCCTTCAATAACACCTGTTGCTGTGAATGAAAGCTGCCTTCCTTTGGCTAAATCTTCACTTTTATAAACTTTATTTAAATCTTTAAATCCAAAAGAATGAACTTTTTCTTTATCTTTTTCATTTTTTGGTTTAAAACGGCATAAAATTTCTCCACCCATTACCTTCATTGCCACCGCTGCCAAAACCGCCTCAGTCGAACCACCAATTCCCATATAAACATCAACTCCTGAATCTTCAAAACAAGTAGCAATAGCAGCCGAAACATCACCGTCAGTAATAAGTCGCACTCTTGAGCCCACCTGTCTTACCTCATCAATTAATTTTTGGTGTCTTTCTCGATCTAAAATCATTACTGTTAATTCAGAAACTGGTTTTTTTAAAGCTTTGGCAATATTTTTTAAATTTTTCTTAACCGAAAAATCAAGACTAACTACATCTTTAGCGGAAGGCCCAACTGCCAGTTTTTCCATATAGGTATCTGGAGCTTTTAAAAGAGAGCCTTTTTTGCCGGAAGCAATAACCGATATGGCATTATAACGACCAAAAGCTACACTATCAGTACACTCCAAAGGATCAATGGCCAAATCCATCTCCTCCCCTTTTCCTGTGCCGACTTTTTCGCCATTGTAAAGCATTGGCGCCTCATCTTTTTCTCCCTCGCCAATAACCACTGTTCCTTTGAAATCAACTTGATTAAAACGAGAGCGCATTGCACAAACTGCTGCTTCATCAGCTTTTTTCTTTTCTCCACGACCAACCCATTTGGCTGCCTCAATTGCGGCTGCCTCAGTCACCCTGACAAATTCTAAAGCAAGATTTCTATCCATTGCTAATAATTTACTCATTTGACAAAAAAAAGTCAAGCGGTTAAACTTTTATTAATTAAAAATTTAGTCTTAAAAACTATGAATAATTTAAACCAAATCGCCAAACAACTTGTTTCAGAAAAAAAAGGCATATTAGCGGCTGATGAAAGTTTAAAAACAATGACCAAAAGACTGGCTTCAATTGGGGTTGAATCAACCCTTGAAAATCGCTCTATGTGGCGCCAAATTATGGTGGAAACCGAGGGATTTGAAAACTATATTTCGGGAATTATTTTGTATGATGAAACTTTAAGAAATCCTCTTCCCAATGGCAAAATGATTGCTCAAATTTTAAAGGAAAAAGGGGTTTTAGTTGGGATAAAGACTGATGAGGGAACTTACAAATTTAACTTAAATGAGGAAACTTTTACTTTAGGTCTTGATAAACTGGAAAAAAGATATGAAGAATATAAAACAATGGGTGCAGTTTTTGCCAAATGGCGAGCGGTTTATAAAGTGGGCGATGATTTACCCTCAAAAGCAGCTCTTGTTTCAAATGCTATTGGTTTAGCTCAGTATGCTTTAATCACTCAAAAAGCTGGTCTTGTACCAATTGTTGAACCAGAAGTTTTAGTCCTTGAAGGCAATCATAATATTTATAAAAGTAAAGAAGTAACCATTGCTGTTTTGAAAAAAGTTTTTAAATGGTTGGGGAGATTTGGTGTTGATTTAAGTGGTATTCTTTTAAAACCAAATATGGTCCTTCCTGGTAAAGACTGTCAAGATAAAACTTCTGCTGAAAAAATTGCTTATGAAACAATTGAGGCATTAAAAGAAGCTGTTCCAGAGGAAGTTCCAGGAATCGTCTTTTTATCCGGTGGTCTTTCTCCAGATGAGGCAACCGAATATTTAAAAGTGATGAATGAAAAATACAAAAATGAAGTGCCTTGGCAGTTAAGCTATTCTTTCGGAAGAGCTTTACAACAAGAGGGATTAAAAGCGTGGGGAGGAAAAGATGAAAACATCAAATTAGCTCAACAAGAGTTTTTAAAACGCTGCCAAAAAGTTT
>Ga0308411_10002226_pt1 | contig 13176 bp, 11 predicted proteins | sample HotsprottomLayer_2_FD_203530 | JGI IMG/M metagenome (GOLD analysis project Ga0308411, IMG submission 203530) | Hot spring phototrophic mat microbial communities from Octopus Spring, Yellowstone National Park, Wyoming, United States -... | ecosystem: Environmental > Aquatic > Thermal springs >... | reverse complement strand
TGAGATAGAAGCACACAAGGTCGAGCGCGTCCACGTCCGCTCGCCGCTGACGTGCCAGCTCGTCCATGGCCTTTGCCAGAAGTGCTACGGACGCGACCTCGGGCGCGGTACGACGGTCGCCATGGGCACAGCGGTCGGCATTATCGCCGCCCAGTCCATCGGCGAGCCTGGCACGCAGCTCACCCTGCGCACCTTCCACACCGGGGGCGTCGCGGTCAGCGACATCACCCAAGGCCTGCCGCGCGTGGAGGAGCTCTTTGAGGGCCGCCGTGTCCGCGACGAGCAGCGCGCGATCATCGCCGAAATCACCGGACACGTCGAGGTCGATAAGGCGAAGAATGTCCTCAAAATCTATGAGGCGACGGTCAAGCAAGACTCATACGACATCCCAGAGGGATGGACCATCGCCGTCAATAGCGGAGACGATATCCAAGAGGGCGACCTCCTCGCCTCGCGCGGGCGGCAAAAGATCAGCGCCGAACACGGCGGGCGCGTCACGCGCAACGGAAATGCCGTGACCGTGACCTACCAGGCACGCACCGAGGTCAGCCTCCCCCTGCCTCCCAACGCACGCTTGCTTGTGAAGGACGGCGACTTGGTCAGCGCCGGAACGCAGCTCGTCGACGGCAAACTCGACCCGCACGACGTGCTCAAGATCCTCGGGCGCGAAGCGTGTCAAGAATATCTCGTCAACGAAATGCAACAGGTCTACCGCTCGCAGGGCGTCAGCATCCACGACAAGCATTTCGAGGTCATCATTCGCAAGATGCTCAACTACGTCCAGATCGTCTCCGCCGGCGATAGCGAATTCCTGCCCGGCGACGTCGTCAACCGACACGCCCTTGTCCAGGCCAATGAGCGGCTCCTGGCAGAGGACAAGCACCCAGCCGTAGGCATGCCGGTCCTGCTCGGCGTCACGAAGGCTGCTCTGATCAGCAGCTCCTTCCTCTCCGCGGCGTCGTTTCAGTTCACGTTGCGCGTGCTCGCCCAAGCAGCCCTCGAGGGGCGCGTGGACGACCTGCGCGGCCTGAAGGAAAACGTCATCATCGGCAAACTCATCCCAGCCGGGACCGGCTTCACACCGACCTATGAGGGAATTGCGCTGCCCTCACCCAAGCCAGCAGAGCACGCGCTCGACCTGAGCACCTTGCTGGACGGGCAGTAAACAGCCGCCACTTGGTCTACTCCTCTCCCTCCCCAACGAGTTGTCTTTCAACCCACGCGACGAACGCGTCCGGGCCGACGATAAGCAGAACTCATCTCAGAAATAGTGTCTCAGCAAAATCCTGATGTACAAAGCCGACATAGTTTTCAATCTTACGCTCGTAGCGCACTGCAACCGCTCAGCAACCAGCTATTCATCTTCCATCGCCGCTTGTTGACAACCGACCATCCTGTATTTTAGGAGCGGTGCAATTTGCAGAGCAATCATCTCGATGCCACGCTGAGCCAGTGCAGCATCCAGTCGGCCAGAGTTTGTCGCCAATATCTGAAATAAACAGTTTAGATATATATTCTGATTTACATTTTATAATTTATGAAATAATCTTACCAGGCTTACTCATAGCATTATTCTAAATAGTATCTTGGAGTTGATCTCCTTTGGGTCATAATTTGTCCATAATATTTCAGTTCGTTTATCTTTGACTGAGTGTATTGTTCTTGTCGGCGCTATGCTCTTATACCACTTAGGAGGAGGATATAAATCGGCCATCAAGTCACAATCATAACCTGAAATAGCCACCAGTCCTTGAACCGAATTTAACACTGAGGCCAATTCCATATGTTCTTCATCATTCATTTCGTAAGCATAAGCATTTTTATCGCCTCGTGTCTTATGAATATAAGGCGGATCACAGTAAAAAAGTGTTTCAGACGAATCATACAAACGTATAATTTCAATCGCTGGTCTGTTCTCAATCTGAACACGTAGTAAGCGCAACGCTATATCTGGTAAATCTTCTATTGCACCAAGCCAGCGGGATACAGCGCCTGCCATACCTGCTCTACTTGTATGCTTACAATTGGCCCATCGTCCGAGCGTTGCGGATTGAGCTAAACCTGTGCGTACTTGACGAGCACGTATATAAAATCTCCTTGCACGTTCAACAGGATCTAAAGAGGTATCAATTTCACATGCTATTGCAAATTCCTCACGCGAAAAAGGTGTGAGTCCGATAGCTCTTATTAAGTCTTCTGAGTTATTTCGTAAAACCCTAAAGAAATTTACCACTTCACCATCAATATCATTATATGTTTCTACATGCGCTGGCTCTCGGTTTAATAAAACAGCAGCCGATCCACCAAATGGTTCACAATAATGGTGACATGGAGGTAGTAAGGGTAGAAGCCAATCAAGATGTGAGTACTTTCCGCCGTACCATCCAAATGCTATAATTCGCTTCTTGCTTTGCTTAGTTATAGGAGAAGATTTTATATTTCTTTTCATTAGCGCCTATATCTCTAAGAATTACATAACTAAGGTTGTTGTATGCTGTCGCAAAGGAACTCAATAGCCTACACTTTACCTGCGCCGCGCAGCGGAGCGGCGTCGGCTAAAAGCCCAGATTGAGTGAGTCTGTACTGGTACCCTCTGCTAACACTCGCTACCGATATCTACCTGCTTGTCCAACGGCTGTTCGCTGGCCTATCTCAGACCCAGCAAACACATGCTAGGTGATATCACCGCTAGCACGAGACGTTACTCACATTATAAGATCGGTTTTAGTATGCCGACGATGTGCGCAGTAGCCATCTGAACTGCTTAAACTGGTCGGGGTCGTTTTCGATCCCGCAACACAGGCTGAAGACGCTGCCGCCCAGCAAGAATTAGCGGACGTGCTTAGCACTAGAACTCATCCCAAAAAGTAGTACAACGCGGTCACCTGACAAAGAGGTGACCGCCAGATGAACCTAAACAATGGCGTCTAATCAAACCGCTCATCTGCGTCGTGCTGACGACAGAGGTTGGCTGCGTTGTCACCCGCGCGAGGTGATGAACGGCATTTTGTGGGTCATGCGCACTGGTGCAGATTGGGCTGGCATCTCGAGTCGATAATCATCCAGCTCGACCTGTCACCGATACTTCCAAGCCTGGGTCAGTGTTCGTCCAGATGAGGATTTGTGTGCACGTGGCCAGATCGACTTGGCAGTATCGACGGCGCACTTGTGCCAGCCAAAAAGGGGGCGCTGCCATCGTGAGCGCGGTACAAGATCATGGCAATTCCTGTCGCCATTTACGTATCGAGTGCGGCGAATCCAAACTTGTTGAGTCCACGATTATTTTGTGTCGGATGAACCAAATTGACGACAAGGCGTATGACTTTGGATAGGCGAAGCGTGGCATCGAGATGAGTATCGTCACCGCTCCTAAAATGTAGGACGATAACAAGCGCCGATGGAAGGTGAACAGCTGGTTGCGGAGCGATTGCGGCGCGCTATGAGTAATCGGCTTTGTTCATCTGGCATGCATTGCTTAGACACCATTTCTGAGATGAGTTCTAGTAAACCTTGGAAGCACAAGCTCAAAGCAGTGCTGAGGCACGAACTCAGCAGCACAGAGATAAGAGGGTCTTCCTAAATTAACTATGGTTCTCCTGTATAATCACCGGCGTGGCACTTATGAGCCAAAGAGCGATTGACTAACTAAGGCGACCAGTGCTATCTTGTTAGGTAAACTTCAAAGGGGCAAAAAGGCGAGTAGAGCACCAAACCTAAAGGAGATATGATATAATAAGGTCATCCTAGATAACTAAGGAGGTTGATATGTCACGCCAAACAACTGATGATACAGTCGAGAAGCTAATCCAGGCCAAACCAGTCATTAAAAACGTCCACAAACACTATGGGCCGTTTGGTCTAATTTGGTCCCCAAAACACGTCGCGCTATTGCAAGAGCATGTGCATGAACCAGATGAGATCGATAAGATCCTCGCACTCTGGGAGAACCCAAAGGCAGCGAAGCTGAGCGCGGAAGCAAAGCTGACGGCCCTCCGCATCTTGCGCCTCAGGCGCGGCGGGTCGCTCTTGGTGCAACGCTACCCCTTTGGCTATCTGCCCACCCCAGCGACCTGTGCTGCGCTGGGTGTGCCGTCGGTCTCGCCGGAGGACATTCGCCAGCATTTCAGGCGCGCACTCGAGGCACTGAATCTGCCTTCGGCGCTCACGCCGGCGCGCTTGATCCTGCTGATGAGGTATTGGCGGGGGAATTTGCTGGCAGACAAGTTCAAGGAGCTGTTCAATGCCAGCCCTCAAATACAAGCTAAGGAGTGCCCGAAGACTGAGCAGGTGTATGCGCGCAGGTTGCTCCAGAACCTCGAGCTCAGCGGTCTGGTTCAAAAGGCTGGACGTAATACCTATCAGATCGTTGATTCAGCGGTGACCATCGCGCCGATGCGCCAGAAGAGGGCAAGGAATCTGTGGAAGAAGGTTGAGGCGTATGTCGCACAGCACAAGGACGTCGAGCTTAACGCGGTGCGCGCGTGGTTGATCGCAACATCTGACCAGCCTGAGTCACATCCGTGGTGGCAGGAGGACGGCAAGGTGGACGATCTAGAATATCGCATGGCGCAGCGCAGCGGCCTCCACATGCTGAAGCAGCTGAGCTCGGTGGTGCGCGTCGATGCGGATCAATATCTGCATATTGACGAGGCGCGGCGGCGCGGCTTAAAGCCGTATCAGCCGGGGCGACGACGAAAGCGGCGCGGTGAGGAATGGTGGAACGAGGTCATGCAGCATCTCAGGGAGATCTTCACCACGCGCCAGTTCGTTACCGCGGCTGCCTACGTCGATAAGTTGATTAGCGCATCAGATCTGCGGGCATCCTTGGAGGCGGATGATTTGCCGAATACCGTAGACATAGCTGCGCAGCGCAAGTTCAACCAATTGCTGTATCAAGCGACTGGCGTGCGCGTGCATCGCACGCGTGTGCGCGGCGTGTTCGCCACCAGCGAGGCGAAGGCCGCCGAGTTCAATGCGAGCAATGATGCCAAGTACACCTTGCAGCGATTGGGCGTTCAGTTGCCGCGCAGGCGGAGCCACTCCAAACGGCTTTTGAAGATCATTCAGCAGGAGGATCTCAAAGGCCCGCTGAACGCGCAGCGGTGGGTCTTGCTCGACCTTTACGAGAGGGGTCATCTGACCGTTGAAGAGTTGAAGAAGGCGTGGGAGATCACCTCGCTGTTGTCACTGGACAATGCGCTGAAAATGCTAGAGAATGAACGAAAAAAGGAACAGGAGACCCCGTCGCCTCTACTACCCGAGGAAGTCTACCGCGACCTGGCAAAATCCACGCAGCGGGCCAGAACCACCCTAATCAACTTGCACAAGGCTGGGGTTCTGGTTCGCCAAGCATCGGCGCGTGGCAGCTATCTGCTGAAGGGCGCCAGCGTCGAGCCTCAGGCTGCTGCGCTGTCCATGTAACCATGATTCGCCTTGCGCTGGCCCGGTTGCCAGCGCAAGGCGAATTTTTAATATAAAATAAATTTAAGTATATATAAATTTTTTAAGAAAAAATAAGGCTTTGAAGTTAACTTAATATCAGTTCGGATTTAGGAAGCGCCAACTATCTCTTTAAATAGGAGCATGCGTTCTACGCGCAGATTAGCGTTACCCTCGATAGCCTTATCGCAATTAATCATTAAGAGTTTGTATTATAAATTAAAATAAGTAAAGCTACTAAATAAAAATTATATAAGTTACAATTTAGATAGTAATGGTATAGCTTTTAAACTTGAAGAGTAATATTTCTCGTATTTTTCAACGCCAATAGCAAAATATCCTACAGATTCAGCTGCTGCAATAGTAGAACCGCAGCCCATAAAAGGATCAAGCAATATTCCTTCACCGAGCGGTAAAGAAGCATATACTATCTGTCGCATGAAAGATTGCGGTTTCAAACTGGGATGATCTGCAATTTTGCGTTCTCTTTTAGGCGTGCGTTCGCTTTCAATAACATCTTCAAATGGTCTACCATCTGGTTTCCTGCGTAAGCCGCCTGTCTGGAAGCATCTAAGACATTCGCTTACTTTCATTCCTTTTGGAATAGGTTTCCGAAAAATACCCCAGGGTTCATAACATCCTCGTTGAATTGAACAAACATCATAAAATTCGTTTTCAGCGTTCTTAGGTCTATTCCCACCTCGAAGTGTTCTAACTAACCGAATAACTTGCCCGCGGAATTCTAAACCAGCATTTATGATAGCACTAAACACTACTTGTGAAAGAAAAGCGTTTGACGCAAAGAAAACATGAGCACCAGGACGCAGCACTCTCAACGCCAATTTAGCCCATTCATAGAAATATTCTTCTAAATAATTTATTTCTTTTGGATTTAACGCAGTAAATCTTGGCAATGGCGATCTGGTATGACCATCGAAGGATGGCGGAATGCGCCAGATTCCCCCATTACCGTTTAAGCGCTTCTCTAACTGCTCAGGGTCATATTCCTTTATACCATAAGGTGGATCGGTAATAATAGCATGAATACTATTTTCTCCTACTCTACTCATCCATGTAAAGCAGTCAGCAAGTATCACAACTGATTTATCAAAAGTATTAAACTTAAAATTATAAGTGTAATATAATAAACTATTCATGTTTGTTATTTGTAATAAAATATCATTTAGCGGTTAGTGGTGAAACTATGCACCCCTTCCGGCGTGCGGAACTGCCCGCCGGTTGCCGTGCGCGCCGTGAACACCGGCTAGTCATACTCGTACGCAGTGACGGGCTGCCCCTTTATATCGACCTCGATGCGCTTGTGCGCCGGCGCTACGTCGGGCGAGATCGGCGCGAAGGCCTCTGGGCTCAGCGGGCGCTGGTGTTCCGCCCGCGCGTGGCCCAGGCCGTAGTTGCCGGCGTTGCCGTCAGCGATCAAATACCAGGGCCGGCCATCGCTGCCCTCCACCACGCACAAAATTACAGCCGTAATAGACGATGTGGCGCACGCTGGCCGTCGAGTTCGCAGTCGCCCGCACCTCGGTCAGCGGGACTGTCACCTCCGACCACAGGCCGTCCTCGCCTACCTCGGCCAACGGCTGATTGAGCACATGGCTGCACGTTCGACGAATGCACATAGCCGTCAGTGGTCAGATGCCAGAACGGGTTGTAGGCCCTTCGCCGACGACCTGGCCGAAGAGCGGGATGACCTCGTCGGCGCTCAGCCGGCGCAGCGTCACGGCCTTGGCGATGGCCTGCTCGCGCACCACAGCGCTGCTGAAGAAGACGCGGCCAAACTTGAGATTGCTCTCTTGCGTCACAGGTTCGCGGATGGCTGGGCTGGATTTCGTTGGCTCAGCGTTCGCGTGAACTGGTCTGAGCAGCAACAGCGGGCCGCCCAGGACGCCAATCTTCAACAGACTGCGCCGTGTAATTTTGGAATCGTTCACTCGTCTCATGGCGATCCCTCACTTTTGTTCAACGAACGACGACAGGTGTACCTAACAGGGACCAATAATAAATATAGCAAGCGCGCGGTGCGCGTCGGCAAGAGTACATTCACCAATAGGGGCAAAGAATAGGGGGCATGGAAGCTAAGCAGCTGAAAGCAGAACTGATAAAAGAGATGGAATCTGAGATAGATCAGCTGGTAGAGATCTATAAGCACAGTGGACCACTCGCCATGACACAACTTCGCTACTGGCAGCACCGCATAGCGCCTAATAGCACTACAGGAGCAAGAGGTAGCAGCACCGATAAAACAGGCAAGGTGCTGCGTTCGGCGGTGGGGCTACTATCCATTTAACCAACAACTGGGAATGGCGGGGGGAATAAGTGATTGATGAATGCACCCGCATGCACTATCAGCCCAGTGCTAAAGTCCAGCGCATGGGTTTGCCTCCTATCGCCGCGTCAAGTCGTCGTGACGGCCTCCTCTGCCTCAGCCAGGCATACCTTGACGCCTAATGCAGACCCTCGTTACGGAGGATGACAGGCCGGTGGCCAACGTCCTCTCTGCTGTGCAGGCGCATCTACTCGTTGATGCCTCCTGGAAGCATCCGCGTTTTGGACGCCGCTTCATCGCTATAGGCAACGTTGGCGTGTTCTATGCCTTCCATCAACTGCCGGTCGTCCCCGACATGTTCCTCAGTTTGAACGTGATCCCGCCGGCTGACCTTTGGAAGAAGATGAGCCGTTCGTACTTCATCTGGGAGTAACGCCGGCGGTGGTGGTGGAGATCGTCTTCAACATCAATGGTGGGGAAAACGCGCAGGACGGGACGTTGGGGATTTATGGGCGGATGAAGGTTGAGCACTACATCGTGTATGTTCCAGGGCAGCAGAAGGGTAGCGAGCCGCTGCGCATTTATACGTATCGAGGTGGTCATCTGGTACGTACGAATGAGGCATGGTTCGACGACATCGGCCTGGGCGTGACGCTGTGGCGCGGAGAGTATCAGGGCTGCGAGTCTCCCTGGCTGCGCTGGTGCGACCGCGACGGCGTGATCATCCCGACCGGCGAGGAGCGCGCCGAGGCTGCGAAAGAGCGAGCAGAGACAGAGCACGCACGCGCTGAAGCTGAGCGAGAACGCGCCGAGCGCCTGGCGGCCAATCTGCGCGCCGCCGGCATTGACCCCGACGCCTGACCGCACGGGTGCATTCACCAACAGGGGTAACCTTCCACCAAGCGGTGCTGCCAGCGAAGTGAGAGTGTGGGCGATGGCAGCGCCGTCGCCGGCACAGAGCGTTCTGCCCCTATCCATGAATGCATCCGGGGCATCCACCAATAGGGACAACGCGATTTTCTGGACGCCCTGCGTCTAGGCAGCAGAAGATGGCGGCAGGGAGGCTGTGGCTTTTATTTCTGCGCCCTCCGCGTGAGAATCAGCTAGCTGTGAATGCATCCCGTCGGCGAGTTGACGCATCCGTGCTCATGGGCCGTCCATGTGCCAATACGCGCCGTGCAAGGCATAGCCACCCGCGCGGAATTACATCACGTAAGGCACGCGCGGCAGATCATAGCCGGGGACACGCATGCGCTGCCTGAGGTGCTTCCGATAGATGCGAGAAGCGCCGCGCCGCGTGGGCGTCGCATGTTTGCCTGTGGAGACTGCGGTGGACATCACCATGCGCCGGCCTTTCTAGCTGATCAGGTGCTGTTCGGACAGCGCGATCTCGATCCATGACACGCCGCGTCATCAACGTCCGGCGTTGCGACCGACGGCCAGGCCAGTACACCCAACATCAAGACCGAGGCTGCCCTGCACACCACCATCTATTGTCCATGCAGCGCCGCTAACGCGCAAGCGCGCCCACGCGCAAAAAGATCAGCACAATGGCTGCCTGTAGCAGCAAGGAGAAGAGTGTGGCGGCTAGCGAAGAGGCGTCATACTCAACGCGCTGCCGGCGAACCAGGCCAGGACATACTCAATGTTATAGGCCGCACCCCGAACTGATCAGCTCAGCTACTACCGTTGTGCGCAAGATAGATTCGTGGGTGCTCATGCCCACCCCCCAAGCACACCATGCCGGCCATGGCCAAAGGCAAGTCGCCATAAACAGCGCAAACTGCGCGCTGACGATCGTTGTGCCAGCCATGGGCTTCAACCTGAACCGGTCGAACAGCTGCTCGAAGACCAGGGCAAACAGAGCATCCAATCCCATCGCTACGGCATATAAGACGGGGAACAGGCTCGGTGAGGCAAGGGGAGTCCTCTGGAAGTGAAATACAAACAGCGGGCACTCGACAAAGCCGGCGGCCTGCGCCGCGCCGGATAGGTTATGTTCTGTGTAGTCCTTGCGCAGCCAGGCGCGGCGAAGCGCGCTCTAGGTCATGGGAGCACGGATAGAGTCAGCACGCTGTCATCAACGCTGCGATCATCAGGCTGGACAGTATGGCTAAGCAGGCGAACGCAGTTCGGTAGTCGCCGCTAGCTACCAAGACGAGTGAGACGAGCAATGGGCCAGCGACCGCGTCGATTTGATCAATGGCCTCGTAGGCCTCAGCTGCGACCGGTGACCTAGATGACGTGCGAGAGCATCGCGTCGCGCGCTGGCGTGCGAATGGCCTTGTCGACCCGTTCCATGAGATCATCAAGCAAGCGATGACCTTCCAGCGACCAGTCAGCGCCATCAACGGTACGGCCAGGAGGTTTAGCTGCTCAGGCTCAACAGCCAGTATTGGCGGGTGCGGTCGCTGACCAGGTCAGAGAGCAAACAGCCGAGCAGCTCGCCGAGGCCGACGACGACATCGCTGCACAGCCAGAAACGGACCAGTGACGCAGCGTACCCTCATACGTCACGTCGACGCACAAGCTTACCAGGCATAGCAAGGCAACGAAGTGCACCACCGCCTTTTAACTATTTTATTTTCTTGAGATTTTAACCTATGCCACGGCGCGCCGTTCATGTGCGTAGCCGGCATACGCTATCAGGCAATCCTCTTCCGGTTCTCCAATTACGACGAAGCAGTCTAGGGCATCCGCAGGGACAACCTCACCATCCTCTCTCCACTGTTCTGCGTATGCTTGGGTCTTCTCGATGAAGTACAAGATGTTCCTTCACAGAACAGATTCTAGGATCTGTGTCACAAAGCGCTCGTCCTCCGCGCTTAGCCAGCATTCCGCAATACCAGCTTGCCGATGATCATCTTGCCTGCTCAGGCAGCGCTTTCACTGACGTGCTGGTCAAGAATGCGCATAGTGTGGGAGACAAATGCAATCAGTCATGCTCTTTATCTACACGTCATCTCCCCAAAGCTATCGGATCGCGCCATTCTATTATATCATCTTTTTGAACAAAGATTTGTCGGAAAGTTGCCTAGAGTAAGTATAACCAACCCTAAATTAAGTAAGCACTGGACCAGTATTTTATATGTAAAATTTCGCATATCTTTTGATCTAAATTATTGTCTTTTATAAATTCTCTATTCCTAATAAATATATTTCTTAAAATTTCTATTTCTCTGGGATTTATCTCTAAATAATAATTACTTTTTATTAAATATATAAATAAATTTTCTATTGTTTTTTCTTTTGCAAATCTATTTGGAAAATTATAAAAATATATTTGATTTATCATTGCCTCTATTACTTTTCCCGCCTCAACTGAAGGGTTTGGTTCAAACTTTGCTTTTAATTCTTTGAATATTTTTTTACATATATTATATATAAATTTATTATTAGTATAATAAAAATAATTAATAGACCATTTCTTTTGAATTCCAGCGTATATTAATAACTCAAATTTGTAAATTTCATATACATATTTCGATTTTGTTTTTAATAAATCTAAAAGTTCCATAGAATCTTTTAAAAAATTTTTTGAATTTAAATTTTCTGCGTTTAAAATTTTAAATTCTTTCAAAATATATTCAGTCAAATATTCTATACGTAAATTATAACAATTTTTAATTATTGTCTTTATACAACCAATACCATCTTTTAATTTCTTAACTTCTATAATATTATTTCTAATATACTCGTATGAATCATAAGAAAGCATATCAATACAGGTCTTAAGGTCTATATTTTTATTTAACCATTTAATTATGAAATCATCTCCTGAGTTTTTTAAATTATAAATAATGTCTGCGATATAACAACCAACAAATATTATGTCTTTTATTTCTATCCCTTTGATCAAATACCGCTTAAAATAATTTAATGCGTATTCATTCTTATATTCTGGCGTTTTTATAGCATGCTGTTTGTCTATGACAAGTAAGTAATTTATGTATTTTCTTAAAAATTCAATATCTATATTTTCAGATGAGCCTAGATAAAAATTTATCAATTCTATTTGTTTATCACTGAAATTATAAAATGATTTTTCTATAATTTCTGATATTTTTTCCAAAAAATAATTGGTTTTTCTCTCAATTTTACCTTTAAATTTTATTGACATATATAAAAACATCGCCGCTTCGCATACCCCCTCTGACCAATACGGCGCAGTCAGCGCCGCTCGAACCCGCTGCGCCACTTCCTCGTCTTTCTCTATGTCGTCAAGATTCACCAAGCCACAAATCGGGCGGTCAAACCCACGCTGCTTAATATAATCACTAGGCAACTGCTCCGGAGAAACTAAGCTATCGTATACAAAGACCGTGCATGGATCAGGCGGATCGCGGACTACGCCAAACAAGGGGTCAAGTCTCTTAAGCATCTCAGCAAGCGCACGGCGCTCGGCTCGTTCATCCCACGTTCCCTCGTAAATCAAGCACTTCACTGGTCGGTAACTCACCTCATCCATCAACCCGCGCGCTGGCCACAAGCTCGCCGCCAAATATGCTGCCTCCTCACTCCCGCTCTTCACCAAGCGCTGTACCCACCCCCGATAGACCTCTGCCGGCCACGGCGCACCGTTCATGTGCGTCCAGACCAGTCCAGCATGGGCAATGATGTGATCCTCTTCCGGATCTCCGGTCGGGCAGAAGCCATCCAACGCCCCTGCCCTAATCACCTCTCCTCGAGTGCGCTTGCTGCGTGCCAGCCCACGGCGCGTCTCTTCGATGAAATACAGCCCGTTCCTCCCGAAAAGGGCTTCTAGAAACTCATGCACGAAGCGCACATCCGCTTCGTCCGGGGCGCTAAACCAGCGCTTGGCATAGTATCTGGCCAATGAGCAGTTCATCGCTGCTGCTTTATTATACGCTGTGTATGTGATTAGAAAGGCGGCCAATATAGCACTATCATAAAGTCAGATTTATATTTCTTAACCATCTCCGCGAGCGCACGACGCTCAGTCGCGTCTTGCCATCGTCAATCAAACACTTTATCGGTCGAGTCGATAATTCACCTTGCTTATCACAAGCTCGCCGCCAAATACGCCGCCTCCTCACTCCTGCTCTTCACCAAGCGCTGCACCCACCCCCGATAGACCTCCGTCGGCTACGGCGTGCCGTTCATGTGCATCCAGACCAGTTCGGCACGGGTAATGTCGGGCAACAGCACCCCTACCCCAATCACCCCTTACCGAGTGCGCTTGCCGCATAGACGCGTGTCTTCGATGAAATACAGCGCGTGGCTCCCAGAAACCTCTGCAGGAAGTGTATCGCTTAAGCCAGCGCTCGGCATAGTGCTCAGCTAATTCATATTACAAGCAACCGCTGACGACAGCGCACACCAGTCAACGCTGCCAGTGCTTAACTCGCTCAGTTTGTACCTGCGCACACACATGCCAGCTCACAGCAAGGCGTGTCTATCACGCCGCCCTGATCTGAAAGGTTACCATGCCG
>Ga0308411_10002221_pt1 | contig 13188 bp, 8 predicted proteins | sample HotsprottomLayer_2_FD_203530 | JGI IMG/M metagenome (GOLD analysis project Ga0308411, IMG submission 203530) | Hot spring phototrophic mat microbial communities from Octopus Spring, Yellowstone National Park, Wyoming, United States -... | ecosystem: Environmental > Aquatic > Thermal springs >... | reverse complement strand
TGGTTCTTGCGTCCATCGGCATCGTCCAATCAGCAAGGGCAGACGGCACCAGCGGCAAACTAATGCAAGTGCCAAGCGTGCGTAAAAGGCGATTCCACAGTGAGTCGCCTTTTATGTTTTTGTATCGTTTGGCATGGGAGAGAATCGTTCAGATTTGCGCTGTTCAATGCGAGCATGCTGGTGCAAATCAGACTTTGTTCATCTCGGTCATGGCACAGTTGCACGAACCTTTAGCCAAGAGCTCTCCAGATGAATTATGAACTTGGCATTCCGCATTGACAATGCGCCGACCGCGACGCACCACTCTAGCACTTGCAGTAATCACTTCACCTAACTTTGCACTGCGTAGGAAATCCACAGCAAGATTGATAGAAGCAAAGAAATTGGCATCGTCTAAGGTATAAATGGCAATGCCGATGGCTTCATCCATGATGGTTGCCATGATGCCCCCGTGCAGAATCCCAACAGGGTTGACCATGTCTGGACGCACCACGAAATCGGCAACAAATTCGCCGCTCTCTACGGCTCGCACGGTGCCATTCAGCCAGCGACCAACGGGGGACGGATGAGTCTCACCAAATGACAACCCAACACGCGATTGTAAATATGCTAAGGCTTGATTCATGTATTTGATAGATGTAGTGACAATCCAAAGGGATACAACACAAAAATATCATGCCCCAGCGGTATTCCCTAAGCTGGCGGGGTGCAAAGCTGAAGACTTGACTTTCAAGCATCAATATCCTAACTTTAGTGAAGCACTAAAATAGTAGCCACCGAGGTAAGGCAAAAAGCAAGGTTAGAAGGAACAACAGCGCAATCCTACCCTGATACAGACATACATAATGTAACTGGTGGCGCAGTAATCCTTTTGCCCACAGCCTGCAACGAGTAACAAGAACCTTCAGAATAACGGTAGCCTTCAATCAAGTTAATTATTGCGGAAAATGAACAAAGTCTACTCTCTGCTGTTTTTCCTACTAGTCTGCAGCACAGCAGTGCAGGGCGCTATTTTTACGGTAACTAACACTAACAACGCTGGTGCAGGCTCACTCCGTCAAGCGGTGCAAGATGCGGCGGCTGGCGATAGCATTCGTTTTCAGACAGGATTAAGTGGCACGATTGTCCTTGCGTCTGAAATCGTCATCAATAAAAATCTTACGATTGATGGTGGTAATGCAGCAGGGGGCATGATGACGATTAGCGGGGGCAGTGCAACCCGCATTTTCAATGTTACCGCTGGTAATGTCAGGTTCTTTAATCTCATCTTAGAAAATGCAAGTGTTACAGGCAGTGGTGGTGCTATTCTGGTAGGAGGTGCGGGAAACACCATCACGATTGACACCTGCACACTGCGAAATAATACAGCCTCTGTAAACGGTGGCGCACTGCATGTAGCCTTGGGCTGTACACTCGATGTGCGCAATACCACACTTTCTGGCAATACGCGCGCAATGTCAAGCGCAGGCAGCGTAACGGCAACGAATGTGACCATGAGCAATAACACCGGAGCGCAAGCTCTGGACTTGCAGAGCGGGGGAGGAGCCACACTTATTAACTGCACTGTGTTTGACAATCCGACGACTAATGAAAACCTACTGGTGCAAACTGGCGTCACGCTAACAGCTAACAACTCCATTTTCCAAAGTGCGCGTTTGACAGGGGGGACAATCAATGCGAACTACTGCCTGTTTCTGATTACGCCGAATGTGGTCTCAGGCAGTTTCTCTCCAAGCCAAACGATAATAGGCTTCAATGCGCTGCTCGGACCTCTGGCAAACAATGGTGGAAAAACTCAAACGAAAGCGCTATTTCCCGGCTCTCCAGCGTGGCGTGCAGGTACATCCACTGGTGCGCCTGTCTACGACCAGCGTGGCGTTGTGCGACCAACTCACCCCAGCATGGGAGCGTTTGATAGTGATGAGCCTGTCAAGATTTCTGTGCTGAATAATGCAGATGATGGCGTTGGCTCACTGCGCCGCACCGTCAGCAATGCATTAGAGGGCGACTCGCTCATTTTCAATCCATCGCTAACTGGGCAGACCATCACCTTAACCAGTGGAGAAATTGTGATTGATAAAAGCATCGTGATTCAAGGATTGGGCGCAAACAACTTGGCGATTAGTGGCAACAATGCAAGTCGCATCTTCAGGACCTCGGCAGGACCAACCAATCGTCCTATTTCAGACTTTCAACTTCACAGACATTCGGAATTTGTAGGACTAAAGATTTCTGACATCACCCTTCGCAATGGACGCTCAACCAGCGCCAGTGAAAATGGTCTTGGCATTCTCTGTACGGGCACTCTTGAAATGAACAATTGTGAAATTCGAGACTGTGAAAATACCGCCGGCGGCAATGGAGCAGGCGTGTATGTTACCTTAGGTATTGCGACCATGAGCAACTGTACCTTCACAGGGAATACCTGCGCAAGCGGTAGCAGCGGTGGAGCGCTGACTGTAGAAAATTTTGCATTTGTCACCGTAGCTAATTGCACGTTTTCAAACAATAGTGCCGCGCAAGGCGGTGCGATTGCCACGCTAAACGATAGCTTCTGCGAGGTGATAAGCTGCACCATTGCGAGTAACTCGGCAACCATTGAGGGAGGCGGCGTGTATCAAACCGGCAGCAATGCAATGCTGTTAACAAATACAATCATTGCTGGCAATACCGCGCCGACTGCCCCCGACATTCGCGCTACATTTACACCATCGAACACTCCGCCTGATATGCGCCTGTTTACCATCGGTGCTGAAACGATGAAAACCCGTTCTCATGCAAAGTGGGCATCGCATCTCTACACCGTGCATAACAGCGGACAAAGATACAACTTGATTGGTAACGGAGCGGGTCTAAGCGGTATCGTAAATGGTGATGGAGATAGCAATCTTGTAGGCACGGTCAGCAATCCAATTGACCCGAATCTTGGAGCACTAGCAAATAATGGCGGAAGTGTGCGCACCCGAGCCTTGAATTCAGGTAGCCCGGCAATTAACAAGGGCAATCCAAACCCAACCGAAAACTCTCTTGCCACAGACCAGCGCGGTGGAAGCTTTGTACGCGTCTCAAACGGCAGAATGGACATTGGCGCGTTCGAAGTACAAGCCACAAGCGGCACGATTGTGCGAGACCCAGTTGGGTCTGACGTCACACTTCCTGAAAGTGGAACAGGCATCACCGTGCAATTGGGCGGCGTAGAATCCACTGGATTTTTAGAGCGTATTCGTTTTAATCTGGCGGCGCCTAACTTGAACGCTATTGCGTCCATTGCAGCCACGCCCCAAACTGGAGGTGCATTTATCCCTAACAAAGTCTCTCCAGAACGATATTGGACGATTTCTAACAGTTCCATCTTAGCGAGCATCACGCTCAACATTGACCTGACGGGCATCGGTGGAATTATCAATCCTAATCGCTTGCTCATTGTACGGCGTGCCTCACTGTTTCATCTATGGGAAGCTGTGAATACCACGCAAGCAGGCGGTATTCTGAGCGCGCAGTTTAGCCCGAGCAATTTCTATGGCGATTTTGCCATTGCTTCACTGGCATCGGAAAATCCACTTCCCGTTGAACTCTCGTCTTTCATGGCAAGTCAAGAAAACGAGCGCGTGGTGTTAAAGTGGACAACGGCATCGGAGAAAAATAATGCAGGCTTTGAAGTGCAAAGGAGAAGCGAGAATCGAGGGGCGAGTAACGAAGATTGGCAGGTGTTGGGCTTTGTGCGCGGCAAGGGCACGACAAGTGAAGCCAACAGCTATTCGTTTGCAGATAGAACAGCGATAGGCAGAGTGCAATATCGTTTGAAACAAGTAGATTTTGATGGCGCATTTGAATACTCGCCGCTGTTGGAAGTGGATGCAGGTATGCCAAAGATATTTGAACTAAGTCAGAACTACCCAAACCCATTTAACCCAACCACCGTCATCTCATATCAATTGCCTGTAGCAAGCGAAGTCAGCATAAAAGTGTTTGATATGTTAGGTCGTGAAGTTGCAACACTGGTGAACAAGTGGCAAGAGGCGGGGCGCTATCAAGTCACATTTAACGCCGTCAGTCTATCAAGCAGCGTGTATTTCTATCGCTTACAAGCGGGTAATTTTGTACAAACGAAAAAAATGCTGCTAATCAAATAAGCCGAAAGCAACAGAGATAACAGCAATAAGGAACAAAGTCCCGATGCCCATCGGGACTTTTGCTTATGTAAGCAAATATGACAGAGTGAAAATAAAAAGGTTGAGCAATGGGCTCAACCTGAGTAACATCAAATTCTCGTCGGCAGGGCAGTTCTCTACGCTTCCTTGGCAAAATAATCTGCCACAGGCTCGCTGACAGAGGCAGGGTCAACGAAAGTAAGCCAGCCACGAGAGTTATTGCCGTGCTTGATAATGTCGTAGTATTTGCTTTGCAAGAGCTTCGTGATGTCGCCACGCTCGCCAGTGCCAATTTTGTAGCGGTCAATGGAGCGAACGGGCGTAATTTCAGCGGCAGTGCCAGTCATGAAGACCTCATCGGCAATGTAGAGACTTTCACGGGAGATCAGAGTTTCCTTCACCTCGATGCCCTGCTCTTTGGCAAGCTCAATGACTGCTCGACGTGTAATACCCGGTAGGATAGATTGTGCGGTCATCGGCGTGTAGATAACACCATCACGCACGAGAAAGATGTTTTCGCCACTACCTTCGGCAACATAGCCGTTCATATCCAGCGCAATGCCTTCGGCGTATCCATCAGCAAGTGCTTCCATTTTAATCAGTTGCGAGTTGAGATAATTCCCACCAGCTTTTGCGCCCGAGGGAATCGTGTTTGGCGCAATGCGGCGCCATGAAGCCACGCAGACATCGACACCATGTTCCCATGCCGAATCGCCTAAGTAATTGCCCCATTCCCAAACGGCAATGGCAACATCAACCTGAGATTTGAGAGGATTGACCCCTAGAGCGCCTTCACCGCGAAAGACCAGCGGGCGAATGTAGCACGACGCTAAACGATTGGCGCGGACGGTCTCCAGAATGGCTTCGCGTAGTTCAAGCTGTGTGAAGGGAATATCCGTGCGGTAAATCTTCGCAGAGTCGTATAGCCGTCGCACATGTTCTTTGAGAAAAAGAATGGCCGGTCCTTTATCCGTGTCATAACAACGAATGCCTTCAAACATGGATGAACCATAATGAATGACATGGGAGAGGATGTGAATTTTAGCATCATCCCAGTCGACTAAGCGACCGTTCATCCAAATCTTTTCTAATTTCTGCATGTTTGTTCCCTTCTAAAAGAATATATTTATGGCACTACAACCTCAGTGCAGTGCGACGAAACGATGATTACCGCGCCAAAATAGAAAAAAACAAAAAACTTCACCATGGTTTTTGTGTAAAAAGCAATCTCACGTTAGAGCGCATATAGTTAGTTGGAAAAATAGTGCTTTTCCCTAAGTTTTTCAAAAATAAAAAGAATTTCGTCTAAAAAACTAAAGGTTTCGACCTAAAGATGTTAAAAAAAATAGCTTAGTTTGGCTTTGCTGTTTTCCTTGTTGGGCATACAAAAGTGTGTCCTTTCCGTGGCATAAGCAAATGGCATGAAGCCGTAAGCACCATGACAAAACAGCTGGGTCTGCATAGCTTTTACTTCGCAGAGTAGCTGTCTTGAGACCATAATGACAATGAGCCGTTTTTCTCTGCAGAGAACATGAGTTCCTATTCACTTCAAACATACTTCTTACTGCTTGGTAACCATGCCCGAAGTCAAAACTGAATCTACAATTCGTAAAGCCATTATCATGGCAGGTGGATTTGGCACGCGCTTGCGCCCGCTGACCATCAACATTCCCAAACCACTGGTGCCCATGATGCAAAAGCCCATGATGCATCATATTGCAAACCTGCTCAAAGCACATGGTGTGAAGGAAATTACCGCACTGCTCTACTTCCAGCCCGATGCCATTCGCAATTACTTTGGGGACGGACGAAAGTTCGGACTCAAGATGAACTACATTCAAGCCGATGCAGACTACGGCACCGCTGGCAGCGTGCGTAATGCATATGAATTCATCGATGAACGCTTTATTGTCATCTCAGGTGATGTACTTACCGACTTTGACCTTGGCAAAGCCTTGGAGTTTCATATCAAGCGCAATGCCAAGGCAACCATGATTCTGACGCGCGTCAAAAATCCATTAGCGTTTGGCGTGGTCATTACGGAAAAAGACGGAAGGGTCTCTCGCTTTCTGGAAAAGCCATCTTGGGGTGAAGTGTTCAGCGATACGATTAACACAGGCATTTACATTCTCGAGCGGGAAGTCATGGATTTGATTCCATATCGCGAAGAATATGATTTCTCCAAAGACCTCTTTCCAAGAATGCTGCGTGAAAACTTAGGGCTCTATGGCTACGTGGCTGATGGCTACTGGCGTGATGTCGGCACCCTGCCCGAGTATCAAGAAGCGCATTTAGATTGCCTGCATGGACGCGTCAATCTGGACTTCTACGAAGGATACGAAAAAATCACGACAGGTATCTATGCGCACAAATCTGCCAAATTTGACCCAGATGCCATCAAGCTCTCAGGCAGTGTGCTCATTGGCAAAGGCGCAAAACTGGGTAAAGGCGTCTCTTTACACAATAGCGTCATTGGAGAAAATGTGGTTATTGGTGATGGCAGTTCGCTAAGCAAAACCGTGGTGTGGAATGATACTGTCATTGGCAAACACACAACCATTCATCTTGCCGTGATATGCAACGGTGTCAGAATCGGCGATGATGTGAAAATCGAAGAGCAGGTGTTTATTGCAGATAGATGCATTATCGGCGATGGCGCCACGGTAAAATCCTCTATCAAAATTTGGCCCGAAAAAGAAATTGAAGCGGGTGCCATTCTGACACAAAGCCTGATTTGGGAATCCAAGTGGTCGCGTGAGCTCTTTACGGCATCGCGTATTACGGGGTTAGCTAACATTGAAATTAGTCCCGAGTTTGCCGCCAAAGTCGGTGCAGCATTTGGCACAATTTTACCAGAAGGCTCCACAGTGTGCGTCAGCCGTGATGTCGACAATGTCTCGCGCATGGTCAATCGCGCCTTGATTGCGGGGCTGCTCTCTGCAGGTATTTCCGTCAACGATTTGCAAGCCACACCAATACCAATAGCACGTCATCGCCTGAAAAATAGCACGGAATTTGGTGGCGTGCATGTCCGCAAATCGCCGTTCGACAAAAAACTCTGCGACCTGATTTTCTTCGACAAAGGCGGGCGAGATTTACCTGCGGCAAAAACAAAGAGCATTGAGCGAAATTTCTTTGGCGAAGACTATCGACGTGCCTCTTTCGAAAAAGTCGGCACACTGAATTTTCCTGAACGTGCCTTAGAGAGCTACACCGATAGTTTCATCAAGTGTATTGACACCGAAGCCATCAAGAAAGCGCGCTTGCGCGTGGCAATTGATTACTCATATGGAGCGGCGGCAACCATTTTCCCAAGCATCATCGGAGGCTTAGGCGTCGATGTCATTTCGCTGAATGCATTCTTAGACCCCAGCAAATTCACCCGCACCGCCGAAGAATTTTTTGCCGCCGCTGAACGACTCTCCGAAGTGGTTGTCTCGTTAGGCTACGATATTGGCTTCATGCTCGATGGCGGAGCAGAACGCATTCATGTCTCGGATGAAAAAGGCAATTTCTTGGAGCATCAACGCTTGCTGACCCTTATCACCTATCTCTACCTTGAAGTGTATCCTGAAACGAAGAAAATCGCCGTGCCCATTACAGCCTCTATGGAAGTTGATGACATTTGCCGTGAGCGCAATGTGCAAGTGGTGCGTACAGGTGATAGCCATTCAGAGCTCATGCGTGCCGTGACAGCAGACCCAGAAATTGGCTTTGTGGGCGGGACAAAAGGCGGATTCATTTTCCCAAAATTTCTCTTCGCTGTCGATGGCATGTTTTCGGCGGTCAAGATTATGGAACTGATTGCAAAATCAAAGACACGTATCGGCGAGCTGGCGGCACGCATGCCCGAACGCTATTTTCTGGTCAAGCGCAATGTGGCTTGCCCCAAAGACCTAAAAGGCAAAGTGATGCGCAAAATCATGGAAGATACCGCTGAACACTACCGCGTGCTGATTGATGGCGTCAAAATTATCTACGACAACGAAACCTCGCTACTGCTCTTGCCTGACCGTGAGCGAGATATTTTTCATGTCAATGCCGAATCGCGCACCAAAAGCCGCGCCGCACGCCTCGTCAGTGAATACGAAAAAAAGTTGAACGAATGGGTTGCAGAATAACCGTGTGTCAAAACTAAGGCAGAGCACACTCACGCATACAAAAACTACAAGTCGGAATGCAAATGCACCGCTAACTGCTTTCACAAGTGCCTCAACGGCGAATGACGGCGATTTTGGCAATCGCACTCTGCCGACCATCTTCACTGATGGCAACCGCAAAGTAAATCCCTGAAGAGACATGATTGCCATTCTTGTCTTTACCATCCCACTCAACCAACCGTCCGCCCGACGAAGGCAACTCCCGCACAAGCGTGCCACTCAATGAAACTATCCGCACAAGCGCCTGACGCGTCAGCCCATCGACCACAAGCCGAGTAGAAGCAGGGATGCGAAAAGGGTTAGGATAAACCGTGAGCGTGCTAAGGGTTTCTTGAGGTTCAACAGCTTCAGTGTATAGCACTGACAGTCCTCTATCGGTGCCGAAATACATTTTGCCCGTTTTGCGCTCATAGGCAATCGAGCGCACATTGTTGGAAAGCAGCGGAGAATTTTCAGTAGTGAGGCGCATGACGATGCTGTCGCCGCCTGCACTGACCACCCACACACCATTTTGCGAGCCAAACCACTTGCGGTTCAAGGCATCAATAGCCAGTGAAGAAAGAAACTCATTGCGCAAATCAAAAACCAATGACGCATTTGGAATACGCGAACCGAATACCGCATCAGGATTGAAAAAATATGCTGCCCCGCGGTCAGTTGCCAGCCATGCGCTGCCATCGTTATCAAACTGAATATCATTGACCTTTGGGTGAGGCAACCGACCAAAGTTTTGGCGTTCATCCAGTAGCACATACTGGTCATCGCGCATGTCCGTCAGTGTGCCATTGTCGTTGAAGACCACGATACCTCGACCTGTGACACCGTCTTCACTCTGCACGGCAATCCATTTGCGATGATTAGCATCGACGGCAAGACGAAGCGCCGTAAGGTTCGGCGGAAATTCGCGACCAAGACCAAGACCACTGGTACCAAACCGTAGGATGTTCCCATTTGGCAAGTAGGCATAAATCGGATTTTGCGCAGTGAGAAAGTTGGCAATCCAGACCACACCCCTTTGGTCAATAGCAAGAGAAGGCAAGACCACAAAGCTTTCACTTTGGCGAATGCCAATGAGAGGAGAGTTAGAACGGTTAAGCACTCGCAGGCTATCGCGTGCGTCAAACTCAAACAGACCGCCGCCCCAAGTGCCCAAGATAGTGGTATTGCCTCGGGAGACCAATGCACTAAATTGGCTAACAGGTGCGGTGCCCGGCGAGGGCAGATTTTCGAAATTGCGCCATACACCATTTTCCAGACGGTAAAAGCCTTGTGCGCCGCCATTGCGCAAAGAAGAACTGCCCCACACACGCCCAAGGGCATCAATTTGCACAATCTCAAAACTGTTCGAAAGAGGCGAGTTCGGCGTAATGGCAGTAACGGCTGTGCCAGTGCCTAACACAAGAAGCGATTGCTGACGGTCAGCAATGAAGACTTGCCCATCCGAATCGCTCGCAAGCGCACGTGACTGTGAGAAATTGCCTGTACGTCGAGTAAGTGAGCCATCGCGGCGGCGAACAATCAGTTCATCGCTGGCAAGCGCAAAAAGGTCGGTGGGAGTGGAAGCCAACGCAATCAAATTTTTTCGTGGGAATTGACTCTCACGCTCAAGTCCCGAGCGGCTCAAACGCAAAAGTCCATCAGAGGAAGCAGCAAAAATCTCTTCGCCTTGAACAGCCAGCGCATTGATACCACCAGACACGGCAAAGGATTGCCACTCCGTCGGCGCATTGAGGTTTGTGGAACTTAGGCTGGCGCGTGCAAGACCTAAGGCAGTAGCTACAATCAACTGACTGTGCACAATGAGCACATCACGCACTGCGGTGCCGCTGGCAAATGTGCCAAAGCGAATGTAGTTTTCGCGAAACTCGCGTCGTGAGACAAGAAAAAGTGAAAGCCCAAAGTCAGTGGCGACATAGAGCGAATCGCCACGCACAAAGAATTTGCGAATCGTTCGGTTGGCAAATTGTGTCACACGCGTCAGTTCAAGAGAAGTCGAGAAGCGTTCTTCGTTCAAAGCCAAAAAACTCACAGCACCGCTTTCGTAGCCAATCCATAAGCCGTTGCGACTGCTATCGTAAGTCAGAGCAGAAATGCGTGTCTCAAACAAGCCTTCAATGTTGGTAAAGGTGCGAATTGCGCCATTTTCTCGATTGAATCGATACAAGCCGCCATCGGTACCGACCCACACCGCACGACGCGCTTCCACAGCTATTGAGGATGCGTTGCGAAACGATGTATAGTTTTTCCATGTCCCCACGCGCTGGGCAAAAAGCGCCGGCACAAAGAACAGAAAGAGCATGATAAAACATGGCAATGTGGGCAAAGCAAACATTGAAAGACTTGTGCTTACACTGAAGTTTTTGGTGTAAATTTCCACGAATATAAAAAGTTTAGCAGGTGTAAGATGATGCAAAAGGCAGTCCCTTTGCAAACAGATAGACGCTACCTTGTGCCAAACATCTTTGCGGAGAGTCCTGAACTGTTGGCGGTGCAAAGCCTAAGGCATGGTGGGGTCAGTCAGAAACCTTTTGATTCGCTTAACCTTGGTCTCTCCTCTGGTGATCAGCAAGAGTGCGTGCTCCATAATCGCGAAATTTTTTACACCGCTCTCGATATCTCGCCTGCTCGTGTGGCGCTGGCACATCAGACACACAGCGACCATATCCTGCGTGTCGATGAACCAGGGCGATACAGTGATTTTGATGCGCTAATAACCAATAGACGAAACCTTTTTATCACCATCTCTATTGCCGACTGCACCCCCATTTTGATTTATGACCGCACACATAAAGCCGTTGCCGCAGTGCATGCAGGTTGGCGTGGTACTGCACAGCGTATTCTCTACAAGACGCTACAGGCTATGCATGAGGCGTTTGGCACCACTGCAAAAGATTGTTTGGCTTATATTGGGGCATGTATTAGCGCCGATGTCTATGCCGTAGATGCAGATGTAGCACGCTATTTTGAACCTGCTTTCAAAGTCTATGATGGCGCAGCACGAAAGTTTTTCTTGGATTTGAAAGCCGCAAACCGACATCAACTGCACCAATTTGGGCTAACCGATGAGCAAGTCGAGGTCTCGGCTCACTGCACCTATTGCGAGCACGAGCACTTTTTTTCATACAGGCGAGCTGTGCATGAATCAGCGGGTAAGACGGGGCGCATGCAAGCCATCATCGGGCTACGATAAATTAAAATACATCACTGAACACACACCAACACATATCCCAAAACTGCTTATGACTTGCAGACCATCAAAAAACTTCTTGCGGCTTACGCTCTTTTTTTGTCTCTTTCATGCAATGCCAAGCGCTGAAGCACAGTCACTTTTTCTCAGAAAAACGATGATGGCAGGCGTCGGAATTGGACTCGATGGATTTGGGGGCTTACCGATTGTAGGGCAGTTGGAGTTCGGAGTAGGTCCAAAAATCGGCATTGGACGCTTTGGCGTGGGTGCTTTAGCAGGAATCTACTTCAATCCGGGGGCGACGTTTGTGGTCGTCGGTGGACAGGGCAATTATCACTTTGATATTCCTACCGTGCCAGAACTTGACCTGTATGCTGGGCTCAATCTCTTGATTGGATTTGCGGGCAGTCGGTTTGGCGGAGCCTCCACAGGCGTAGGTCTTGGCTTAAATGTCGGAGCACGATATTTCTTTGCGCCTTCCGTAGCTGGGTTTCTGCGGTTGGGCTGGGGACTTTCAATTGCTACCATCGGCATTGACTTTGCACTGTAATGAACTCACAGCAAAGGTAGCACCACGACAGTACGGATTCCTCATTGATGTTCAGAATGACACCAGTCTGTCATGCTAAACGGCGCAAAGCGAAGTGAAGTACCCATGCTGACTCCTCGCTGGCACTTGCCGTGACAAAAGAGTGTGCAACGCATACCTATCACTTGGAACAAGAGCATGCATTGGATAGCTTTGCCATCAAGTGATGAAAGAGAAACGAAAAATGACTTGTCTGGCTTTTCTGGCAGTAACCAATCCTCATAACCAATTTTGACATGCGTTCGATATGAAACTCATCGTCGGGTTAGGCAATCCTGAACCACGCTACGATGGCACACGCCACAACATTGGCTTTGCGATTGTCGATGCTTTAGCAAAGGAACTTGGTGTTGAGTTCCGCACAGGCAAAGGGGACTTTCTCTATGCCAAAGCTACCTACCACGGCATAGAGACATTGCTGCAAAAACCACTGACTTACATGAATCTCTCTGGTCGAGCTGTGCGAAACATCATGCACTTTTACAAAATCAGCATCGGTGATGTGCTCGTTGTCTGTGATGACCTTAATTTGCCGCTTGGTGCCATTCGTCTGCGTGCCAAAGGGTCAGATGGTGGGCAGAACGGATTGAAAAGTGTCATCACTGAACTGGGGCGTAATGACTTTGCACGCTTGCGTGTCGGTATTGGCAGTCCACCATACAAAGGCGATGCAGCAAACTATGTGCTCTCCAAATTTCTGCCCGATGAACTGCCCGTCGTTCAAGATGCTATTGCGCACAGTGTCAAAGCCTGCTTATCATTTCTCGAGCATGGTATTGGCTTGACCATGACACGCTTCAACCGCCGAGAGCCTGCTGCATCGTGATAAGAATTGGGTAACAAGAGACGGGGACACAAAGAAAATTGCAAGGCGCGCAGAGTTTAGACACCACATGCTCTGCAACAAAATCCCATACAAAGCGCATTATATTTTCCATCGCTCAAACAACCTTTGCTTTCAAGGATTCACTTTTTATGTCTCAATTCTTCAAAGAAAACCGTCCGCTTTTTTTTGCAACCCTCATCAGTCTTCTTGTTATTCCGCTCTTTTGGAGATACGCCATGCTCTCCGATGTGCCAAGATTGGAAAAAAGTCGTAGT
>Ga0308411_10002218_pt1 | contig 13199 bp, 14 predicted proteins | sample HotsprottomLayer_2_FD_203530 | JGI IMG/M metagenome (GOLD analysis project Ga0308411, IMG submission 203530) | Hot spring phototrophic mat microbial communities from Octopus Spring, Yellowstone National Park, Wyoming, United States -... | ecosystem: Environmental > Aquatic > Thermal springs >... | reverse complement strand
TTAGTAGTGATGCTTGCATATATGATTATACGGAGGTTGAGAGAGGCATGGTCTAATATGAATTTGACAGTTAAAGAAGGTCTCAGCCAATTAGCGACCATTTGTTCAATAGAGATGGAGATAAAAGGTCAAGGTCTCTGCATAAAGATACCGAGGCCAAGAGAAAAATCCTGTGAATTATTGAAGGCAGCAAATGTTAAGATACCAACAGTTTTACCACATCAGGAGGTAAATGTAGTCACGAGAAAAAACTAATAAATAACGCAAAACTTTTAAAAAATAGGGCATTTTGCATCATTTACCCCTCATGATTTAGAGGTGAACATCAGATACAAGATACTGAAATCTCTTTTAGAGCACTTATATCAGGACTACGACTATAAGGTACGCATCGCCTTTGACCCTATTGAATTCCCGCACCGTTATTCAAGACCGGAGGATATAGAGGTTTCTGCCTTTATTGCTTCCTGTTTTGCTTATGGACAGGTCTCCGTGTTTAAGGGAGTTTTAGAGAAGGTCTTTGCTATCTGTGGTCAGAGTCCTTACGACTTTGTTGCATCCTTTAGACCTGACAGAGAAGGCAGACTTCTAAGTGAGGTCAGATACCGCTTTAATACCCCAAGAGATATAATTGCCCTATTTTATGCCCTCTCAGTGTTGGTATCTACATCTGGAGGTATTAAGAATGCCTTTTTGCAATCCTACGGAGGTGAAAGCACCCTAATTCCATCCCAAAATACCTTTGTAGAGAGGCTACTGTCAATAGACACTAAGGATGTATATGGTAGCGATATAAAGCCTTTAGGTTATAGACAGTTTTTCCCAAGACCTCAAGATGGTAGCCCTTGCAAAAGGCTTAACCTGTTTCTAAGGTGGATGGTCAGAGATAGGGATGTGGACTTCGGTCTGTGGCGGGAGATACCAAAAAATAGGCTTATAATACCACTTGACACACACATTGCCCGTATAGGCCGATGTCTTGGATTGACTAATCGGACCTCAGTAGATTTAAAAATGGCCATTGAAATCACAGGGTGTCTGAAGGAACTTGACCCTGAGGACCCAATAAAATACGACTTCGCCCTTTGTCATCAGGGCATTTCTCGGGTATGCGCCACCGAGCGGTGCAAGGACTGTAGAGTTGGTCTCAAACATTTAAAGCCCAAATTGTGATATAATTACACATTAGTTACTACAAAAGGGATAGCCATTATGGAAAACATAAACTTCTTCATTGCTGATGATTCTCAAACGGTCAGGAGACTTGTCAGAAAGGTCATTGAGACCCGTATTGGTTCACAGAACATATACGAGGCAGCAAACGGCAGGGAGGCCCTAAGTATTATAAAATCTAAGCCTGTAGATATAGTAATCTCAGACTGGGAGATGCCTGAGGTTACTGGAGATGAGATACTCTATGAGATAAAGAACAATCCCAAGACAAAACACATCCCTTTTGTAATGATGACCACTCATGGTGAAAAGGACTTTATAATAACCGCCATCCAGCTTGGGGTGAGCCATTATCTGGTCAAGCCCTTTACGCCTTCAGAACTTGAGGACTCTATAAGGAAGTCTTGGAATAGTGCGACCAAACGCAGCGCACCCCGTTATGCCTCACTCCCTCCCCATATGGCCTTGATAAGGCTCAACGATAAGGCCCAAGTGCCTGCAACAGTGGTCAATATAAGCCGCACAGGTATCCTCTTAAAATCGCAGTACAATCCTGAGATAAGGCTTTTGAGTTACTACAATGTATATTTAAAGGTAGAAAAGGGTGCAGACAAAAAAGATTATTGGGTCCTGGGCCCTCTCAATGGTAAGGTAGTAAGGTTGGAGGCGGAAAGCGGGATGGCAGCCGAAACAAACACTGCCTTGACAGCGATGTACTTTGACCCAAAGCAGATCAATAAGGAGGCCGAAAAGACCTTCTTGTCCTTTCTCAAATGGCTCAACAGCAGAACCCCTGATTCAATACCAGCGGAATAGGAGAGGGCACTGGAATTTATACCAAAATGGATTGCCTGGGAGCTCACAAGGAGGTGTAATCTTCGTTGTGTTCACTGCCGTTCCTCTTCAGAATTAGAGGTCAGTGATCATCCAGACTTTAGCACTGAGGCCGCCTTCAAGGTAATTGATGACATCGCATCTTACGCTAATCCGGTGCTTGTGCTCTCTGGTGGCGAACCTCTGCTAAGGGGCGATGTCTTTAGTATTGCCCGCTACGGCACAGAAAAGGGCCTCAGGATGTGCCTCGCAACTAATGGCTCATTGGTGACCGACGAGGTATGTAAAGAGATCAAGGCCTCTGGGATAAAGATAGTATCAATGAGCCTTGATGGTGCTACTGAAGAGGTCCATGACAATTTTAGGGATCAGAAAGGGGCCTTCGCAGCGGTAATTAACGCTGCCTCTTTATTTAGGGCACAGGGTATTGAGTTTTTGCTAAATTCCTCTTTTACAAAGAGAAATCAATCAGAGATCCCAAAGGTCTATAGGTTGGCAAAGGAGTTAGGTGCAACTGCTTGGTATCTCTTTATGATTGTGCCCACGGGCAGGGGAGAGGAAATTATAAATGAACTTATACCTAAAGAGGATTACGAGGCAATATTAAATTGGCATTATGAGATGGAAAAGGCAGAAAAGGACATGCTTGTCAGGCCTACCTGTGCCCCCCATTACTATAGGTTAGTGTTACAACGGTCTAAGCAAGAGGGTGAAAAACTCCAGCGACGGACCCTTAAATTCTCTACTGGTGGCTCTAAGGGTTGCCTTGCGGGACAGTTGATATGCCTAATCAATGTTGATGGTGATGTCTATCCCTGTAGCTATTTCCCAAAGGCAGCAGGGAATGTTTTTAAGACCCCATTTAAGGAGATATGGGAAGATTCACAACTCTTTAAGGAGATGAGGGACTTCAGGTCCTATAGGGGCAAATGTGGTGTCTGTGAATTTATTAATGTCTGTGGAGGCTGCCGTGCAAGGGCCTATGCCATCAGTGGAGACTACCTTGAGGAAGAGCCCTTCTGTAGTTACATACCAAAGAGGGTAGGGCAAAGATAGATGAGACCTACGGAAATGAACGACACATTCATCAAGGCCTGCAGGGGAGAGAAGACACCCTATACACCCATATGGATAATGCGTCAGGCAGGCAGATATATGCCTGAATACCAGAGGATTAGGGATAAGGTGGACTTTCTAACCCTGTGTAAGACCCCTGAGCTCGCTGCTGAGGTGACCCTTCAGCCAGTGGACATCCTTGGTGTAGATGCCGCCATACTCTTTTCAGATATCCTCATACCGCTTGAACCTATGGGCCTTAAATTAGAATTTTCAGAGAAGATTGGACCTGTGATACATAATCCAATTACCACTAGGAAGGCCCTGACTTTGCTCAGGCCCCTTGACCCCTTAGAGGATGTGGCCTTTGTAAGGGAGACGATAAAGATACTCAAGGATGTCCTAAAGGTGCCGCTAATAGGGTTCTCAGGTGCACCTTTTACATTGGCCACCTATGCTATTGAAGGGGGCAGTTCAAAAAACTTCGTTAATATTAAGAAAATCTTATACAGTGACAGAGAGTTCTTTGAAGAAATAATAGACAAACTTACCGATATGGTAACCAATTATCTCATAATGCAGATCAAGGCAGGGGTTGATGCGGTCCAGATCTTTGATACCTGGCTTGGTATTTTACCACCCGAGTATATTTCAAGTATTGTATCAAGATATGTTGCTAAAATTATTGATAAAATTAAGAATATCTCAAGTGTGCCTATCATATATTTCCCCTTTGGTTGTGGTGCTTCACTGACAAGAGTGGCTGACTCAGGGGCCAATGTGATTGGCCTTGATTGGAGGGTTGACATTGATGAGGCAACATCAGGACTTGGTAAAGACCTATCGGTTCAGGGCAATCTTGACCCATGTGTACTTTTTGGGACCCAAGAGGTTATTGTGGATAAGGTAAGGCAAATACTTAAGGGTGGAAAAGGGGCAAGGGGGCACATATTTAATCTCGGTCACGGGATACTACCTGAGACCCCTGTGGATAATGTCAAGTATCTTATTGATAAGGTTCATGAAATAAGCTCAAAGGAGGTTTTATAGTGCTTAATATTGGTGTCCTTGCCTCTGGACGGGGGTCAAACTTTCAGGCCATAATTGATGCCATTGAAGACAAAACCCTCAAGGCAGAGATAAAGATCCTCATTACTGACAGGCCTGATGCCTATGCCATAGAAAGGGCAAAAAGGCATAATATCAAATACTTATACATAAATCCCAAGGACTTTCCTTCAAAAGACGCCTTTTATGAAAGGATAACTGAGGTGCTTACCAATAATGATGTGGAACTGGTAGTGCTTGCAGGTTTTATGAGGGTTGTTGGAAAGCCACTTATAGATGCCTATCAATATAGGATAATGAATATACATCCAGCCTTACTGCCTTCATTTGTAGGACTGCACGGCCAAAAAAAGGCCCTCCAATATGGTGTAAAGATCTCTGGCTGCACTGTCCATTTTGTAGATGAGGGGATGGATACGGGACCTATTATAATTCAGGCAGCTGTCTGTGCCTATGAGGATGATACTGAAGAGACCCTTTCAGAGAGGATACTTAGACTTGAACACAAGATCTATCCAGAGGCAATAAGGCTATATGAGCAAGGGAGGCTAAAGGTGCAGGGTAGGGTGGTCAAAATTGAGGGACATCTTAAAAATGAGTCATTTATAATTAATCCACCCATAGAGTAGTCTATGAAGATAATCGGAGGACAGGCTAGGGGTAGGGTAATACAGATAAGTAGGTCTCTACTTGGCCATGACCTAAGACCAACTACCCATAAGGTGAGGGAGGCCTTGTTTGATATCCTTCAGCTTAGGATAATCGGCTCTCACTTCCTTGACCTCTTTGCAGGCACTGGTGCAATAGGCATTGAGGCCGTCAGCAGGGGGGCCCATAAGGTTATACTTGTGGAGAGTAATAATCGCTTAATAAATAACATTAAAAGGAACATAGAACATTTTGATATGCAAGATAAAATAGTCCTGTATAAAGACGATGCACTCAGGTTCCTCAGGGGTACCGATGAGGAGTTTGACATCATTTTTGCCGATCCACCCTATGGTTTTGAGGGATATAGTGAAATGGTCTCTATCATATCAGAGAAAGAGGTCCTTAAACAGAAAGGGATGTTGATTATAGAGCACTCCTCACGGGTCAATTTGCCAGAACTCAGTAAACTCATAAGACATAAAAAATCTTACAGGTATGGCGATACAACCTTAAAGCTATATATTAAGGAAGACAATATATCTTGTTGATATGAAAACAGCTATATATCCCGGCACCTTTGACCCTATTACGATGGGACACCTTGACCTTATTAAAAGGGGGCTACATATCTTTGACACTATTATTGTAGCAGTGGCAATTAACCCCAAAAAATCCCCCCTTTTCACCCTTGAAGAGCGACTTGACCTAATCAAAAGGTCTGTTTGTGTCTATGGCAGAGAGAGGGTATATGTAGAGGCCCTTAGTGGTTTAGTAGTGGACTATGCCTCTGAGAAGGGGGCCGTGGCAATTATTAGGGGTCTTAGGGCAGTGTCGGATTTTGAGTATGAATTACAGATGGCCCTAATGAACAGGCGACTCAATACAGGGATAGAGACGGTCTTTATGATGCCTTCAGAAGAATACACATTCTTGACCTCAACGATCGTCAAGGAGGTTGCCTATTTTGGAGGTAGTGTAAAGGGGTTAGTGCCTGAGGCAGTAGAGGAGGCCCTCAAAAGAAAGTTCATTGTTAAGGGTAATAGTATCTCTTTTTGACTTTTAGATAATCTTGTTCTACATAACCACCAAAATCGTGCGGATACTTATAGCCCTTTCCATAACCCATTGTTTTTGCCCCCTTGTAATGGCTGTCCTTTAGATGGTCTGGCACCTCAAGGGACCTTTCGGCCTCAACATCCTTGAGGGCAGACTCAATGGCGGTATAACAAGCATTGCTCTTGGGTGCCTTAGCCACATATAGGGCAGCTTGAGAGAGGATTATCCTTGCCTCTGGCATACCTACAAACTCAGCGGCCCTCATCGCTGAGGTTGCCAAGACAAGTGCCATTGGGTCTGCATTCCCTACATCCTCTGAGGCACATATAACTATCCTTCTGGCAATAAAACGGGGGTCTTCACCAGCATAGAGCATACGGGCAAGGTAATAGACTGTTGCATCAGGGTCTGAACCGCGCATGCTTTTTATGAAGGCCGATATATTATTGTAATGCTGGTCCCCTTTTTTGTCATAACTTACAGCCTTTTTGGGTAAGGCATCTTTTAGATAAGCAAGGTCAATATGAAAATTCCACCTCTCGTTGTTGTGGTAAGTCAATACAATAAACTCTAAGGTAGAAAGGGCCCTTCTGGCATCTCCCTCTGAGTAATCAGCAAGATATTCAATGGCTTCCTTGGATATTTTTATATCCATACTGCCAAACCCCCTTTCTTTGTCCGTAAGTGCACGGTTTATGATAACACAGATCTCTTGCTGAGAAAGTGGTTTTAATTCAAAGACTTGACTCCTTGAAATCAATGCCTTATTTACATAAAAGAAGGGGTTCTCTACTGTGGCTGCAATAAGTATAACATTTCCCTCTTCAACATCAGGTAAGAGGGCATCTTGTTGGAGCTTGTTGAAGCGATGGATCTCGTCAATAAAGAGGAGGGTCCTTTGCCCTTTTGCCCTGAGTTTTCTTGCCTCAGATAGTAACTTTTTCAGTTCTTCAAGCCCTGTGGTAGTTGCATTCAACCACCTGAAGTGTGCCTTTGTATTATTTGCAACAACCCTTGCAAGGGCGGTCTTGCCTGTACCTGGTGGGCCAAACAGAATAAGAGAACTTATTAAGTCCTTCTCTATAGCCTTCCTTAATACCTTGCCTGGGGCGAGTATATGTTCTTGGCCCACATACTCATCCAGACTTGTAGGGCACATCCTATGGGCAAGGGGGGTTTTTATACTGTTAGGGTAGGGCGGTGACGGTTCATCAAAGAGAGACATCTACTTGACCTTGCCGAGCATCTTTACAAAAAGCCTAAGTAATTCAGGGTCATAATCTCCTCTATCTCTTGCAATGACCTGCAGTGCATAAAATGGAGTAAAGGCCGGCTTATAGGGCCTTTGGGTCGTCAAGGCATCGTAGCAATCGGCTATAGCTGTGATCCTTCCGAGTAACTTAATATCCTTGCCTGAGAGTTTATAGGGATACCCCTTACCAGTGAGTTTTTCATGGTGTTGCACAAGTGGAATAAGGGAGTCCTCATGGATATCCTTTCGCTCCTTCATCAATTTTTCACCCTCAATGACATGGTTCTGGATTATCCTATATTCTGTATCATCAAGTTTGCCCTGTTTGTTGAGCACCTCGTGAGGGATGAGCCCCTTACCAATATCGTGAAGCATGGCACCAGTGCCAAGGTTTTCTATCTCGCTTCTCTTTAAACCGAGATCTAAACCAAGTCCTATTGCAAGGACAGAGACATTGACACAATGGGTATAGGTATAGTAGTCATAATTCCTCAGAGAGAGCATATCGTAGATAAAATCTTTGTTCTCAATGATGTTGTCAATCATGCTATTTACCACCTCTTGTGATTTCTTGATATTCTCTCCACTTCTGGGGTCATCCAAGAGGCTCTTCATTAATATTTTAGAGTTTTCTCGTATTGCGATTGATTTAATCTTGTTTTTCTCAGCCTCCGGGACCTGTTGTGTTGATAGGAGGCTGTTTATATATTGGTTATAGAGGTCAATATCAGATTTTTTGATCACAAAATCACCCTCCACAAGCCTTATGTCAGGTATCTTCACAGGTGACTTCTCGGAGGCCTCAATGAGTGGTTTATACTCTAATTTTGAAGCGAGATATATACTAAATGGCAATTCCGTGCCCGGAAGTATCAGAGACTTGTCTATTTGATGGTGCTGTTCCTTGGCAAATGAGTAGTTTTTGAAGGCCACTGGGTCATCAAGAACGGATTCTCTTCTGGAGTCTTGTTTATAGTAGGTTTCTAAGGCAGACGCATCACCCTTTTGAATATATACCTCTGTAATACCCTTAGATTTTAATGTGTCTTTGGCAATATTAGTAAATATTGTACCCTTATTAAAGACCTGTTTCATGACTGCCCTGTCTTTTATAAAGACATCACAGGGCAAACGGATACCAACTTTTAATGCATCAAGGGGTATGGCCTGCTCTTTGCTTTCACCAATAACTCTAGTTGTAATACCCATGACTATATTATAGCAAAAATTATCTTTTATTAGGTAATATAAAACTTGATGGTGTATATAATCGCTGCAATGATAATGTGGAGTTTCCTTGGGGTCATTGTAAAATCCACTGCCATTGATGTGGATGAGCTGATATTCTTCTCTGCATCTATATCTTCAATTATTTTACTAAGCTACATTTTTATCCGTGATTATAAAATGTTATGTGTTAATAGTTCACTTTTAATATCAATATACCTCATCGCCGTAATAGGGCTTTTAAACAACTTTACATTCTACTATGCTTTTAAAAATACCACAGTTGCCTTGGCCGTGCTTACCCATTATACTGCCCCTTTCTTTGTAATGATACTCGCAGCAATTTTTTTAAGGGAAAAGATTACCTTCAAGGTCCTATTGTCAATACTCTCTGCTACAATTGGTATGTATCTGATATTAGATCTGTCCTTTGAGGCCCTTTTAAGACAGATTAGTGAGAGGGATAGTCACGCCCTCGGTGTCCTTTCAGGGCTTGCATCTGGACTCTTTTATGCCATTTTGGTGATAATATTTAAAAAGATATTACACAAGATAGACATCCTACCATTAACTGCCCTACAGAACTCCTTTGTTGCCATAACACTTATACCATTTTTTGATATGCCCCAAAACCTACCATCCGTCTTACCTACCCTCTTGGTTCTCGGTATTGTTCAATCAACCATTGCACCTTTAATCTACTTAAAGGGTATAAGACAGGTTAGGGCAAACACTGCCGCCATCCTTGGGTATATTGAGCCCCTTTCTGCAATCCTTTTAGGGATTATAATACTTGGAGAGTCAATAGGACTTTCAACGGTCATCGGCGGACTGCTAATCCTGTTCTCTGGACTTGTCTGCTCCCTTAATCAAAAAACCGGCCATTAGCCCCAAGAAAAATAGTTTAGATAAACAAAGGGAGGTATGTAGGGCTTTTACAACCAAAGTCAGATAACCCCATTTTTAACCTAATTCCTTGTCGTTGTATAGAAAACTATCTGACTTTTTTGCCTTTTAAACGCATTTTTAAAACCTGTTATTTGTCACTTTCTGCCTCGTGTCCTGTTTTATATTTTACATAATATCCCTTATCGGTCATTATATACAAACACCTTCTGTTAAAAATCTGTTACAATAGTCGTAAAGATCTCATCTTTGGTTTTGAAAATCTATTGGGTTACAGAGATTGATTAAAAAGATTGCACTCTGAAAAAGGTTATTTTTTTGAGACTTGCTCCTTCAGTACGGGTTCTGCATAAACCTCATCGTCTTTAAACCCAGTAAGTCTTATGGCCAAAAGGTCTTTTTCAGTGACTGAGACTATGGGTGGTACTAACACCTTAATATAGTTGGATGTGGTACCCTCAAGGCCTCGCACTGTCTTATTTTCTATAATCATTTCATTAGGTTTTCCTATCTGAGATTCTATAAAGGCCTGTCTCTTCCTCTTAGATAGCCCAATAAGGACCTCGGACCGTTCCTTGATCTCCTTAAAATTGGCTTCCAATGGCATCTGTGCTGCTGGGGTGTTGCCCCTTTGTGAATAGACAAAGACATGAAAATAGGACAGTGGTGTCGCCTCAATGACTTCAACAGTAGAGGCAAATTGATTTATTCCTTCACAGGGAAATCCAACCATTATGTCAGAACCTATTGATATGTCAGGATAAAGTCTCTTAATATGCAAGACCTTCTCCATAAAATCCTCTCTTAGATATGGTCTTTTCATGGCCTCCAATACCTTGTTATCTCCGCTTTGAAGTGGAATATGAAGGTGCTTACATAACCTATTGAGATTTAATAATTCTATGAAATCCTCGTCAATGTAGTTCACCTCAATTGAGCTTATTCGTATCCTTTTAATCGTGGTCTTATCAAGTATCTCCCCTAATAGCCAAACAAAGGACCTTTGTGGCGACAGCTCAAGACCATATTGACCTATGTTAGTACCTGTAAGTACCACCTCATTGAAGCCCCTATTTTCGTAATCAAGTATCTCCCTGATAATAGTCTTTAAGGGTATGCTCTGTGCCCTGCCCCTTGCTAACGGTATTGAACAGTATGTGCAATCATTGTTACACCCCTCTTGCACCTTAATAATGGGCCTTGCCTTTGAGAGTCTGGTAAACAATGAAGATACGGGATTATCTAAACTTTTAGATAAATAATTTGAAATAAGTCCTTTGTTTTTATTGGATAAAACAGTAAGAAAGGGGCTTTGGGGGAGTACACTTTCGTGTAATTGGGCATAACAGCCAGTAACAATGACATGTGCCTTAGACCTTATGGCACGGTTTATGAGTTGTCGGGACTGATAATCTGCCTTTGAGGTTACCGAACAGGTATTTACTATGCAAAGCTCTGGGTTGTCTGTAATAGGCACAATCTCATGACCATGTGTTATGGCCTCTTTTTCTATTGATAGACTCTCGGCCTGATTGGTGCGGCAGCCAAGGGTCAGGATACTCACCTTCATTGGCGTTCACACCTCGGTCTCAAGGGAATGGCGATAGGCCTTTTTAATTATAACATTAAGAAAAGTTCCATAACTTATTGCTTTATCAGTCTTAATATAGACTAACTTATTACCCCTTGTCCTTCCCATATACTCAAAGTCAGGCTTGTCGCTTATCTCCTCTACCATGACCTCAACCTCTCTACCCTCAAGGACCTTATTTTTCTCTTCAGTAATGATGTCTTGGACAGAATTAATCTCGTATAGCCGTTGTTCTTTTGTCTCTTCAGGCAAATGGCCCTCTAAATTTGCAGCGGCAGTATTGGGTCTTACTGAGTACTTAAATGAGAATATACCATCAAACCTAATCTCCTTAAGGGCCTCAAGGGTCAGTTGATGATCTCTCTCAGTCTCTTGTGGAAAACCAGTGATAATGTCTGTTGTAATAACGATCTCAGGAACTTTTGAGCGTAATTTGAGAATCTTCTCAAGATATTTTTGATAGGTGTATTTTCTATTCATTAATCCGAGTATCCTATCAGAGCCTGATTGCAGAGGCAGATGTATGTGCTCACATAACGATCTCAGTTCACCAAAGAGACCTATTAATCTATCAGACAGGTCCTTTGGGTGTGAGGTCATAAACCTGACCCTCTCTATTCCCTCTATCTCACCAATCTTTATCAAAAGTTCTGTAAAATCAAGGTCATCTTTATAGGAATTGACATTCTGACCTAACAACATAACCTCTTTATAACCCTTTTGTGCTAACTCCTTGATTTCCCTTAAAATATCCCTGCTTACCCTACTCCTCTCCCGCCCTCTGGTATAGGGTACAATGCAGTAGCTACAGAAATTGTTACACCCGTACATGATATTGACTAAGGCCTTTACTGGATTTTGTCTTTGTATTGGATATTCGTACTCATCTAAAAATGAGACCTCTTGCTCAGTAAACACCCTCCCTTGTAAATTACTGATATCCTTAATCGCATAGATATTTTGAGGCCCTATAACAAGGTCTACATAGGGTGCCCTCTTTGTGATTCGCTCACCCTCCCGCTGGGCTATACACCCTGCCACTGCAATCTTTAAAGAGGGTTTTCTCTGTTTAAGAGACCTAAACCTACCAATCTGACTGTAAAACTTATCCTCTGCCTTTTGTCTTATACTACAGGTATTTATTACTATGAGATCGGCCTCTTCAGGTTGCACTACCTCTGTCAAGCCTTTTGACTGTAATATCCCTGCAATCCTCTCTGAGTCGTGGGCGTTCATCTGACAGCCAAAGGTTATTATGTGGTATCGCTTAGGCCCCTGTTTATCCATTAGATTTTACCTTAAGAAATTTAAGTATCGCCTTTTTGAATAATACAAAATCCCTTAAGTTCTTTCTTAAAACTGAGATAATTATCTCAGGTTCAATCTCCTCATACCTATGAACTATAATATTTCTAAATCTTGCCATCTTTTGGAGCCTTAAACTTAAGTTCTCACTTATAATACCAGCCTCTTTAAGGACTGAAAAGGTATCGGCGTAAGTTGTAGGCATCCTAAGCCCCATATCGGATAATATATGATTTGCAATATCTATAGATGTTTCAATCATTAGATGCAGGGTCCTCTCCACTACCCTTTACACCTGCCACTGTCTCCTTATTCCGAGACCTTTATATCGCGATATTCTCTGATCTGCTTAAGGTACTCATCAAGCTGAGAGAGCTTTCTGAGGATCAAGTTGTAATCAACCAATCTTATACCTCATTCTAACATATTCTCTTTCAACATATTGAAAATCATGAAATTCTCTGATCTTGAGGGACTCAAATCTGTGCCTCAAAAAAGGTTCTTTATCAATAAGCAGCCTTTTTGAAAGGAGTATCCGTCCCACAAGGGATATAGGTGCCTTATTTAGCACCACAAGGTCTACCTCGTTAGTGCCTAAATAGTTTGTAAGTTCTTCATAAAACATGAGGTAGTCAAACCTCTTTGGATCCTTGACATAGACCGCGATGTCCACATCAGAAAACGGAGTGGGCCTTCCTTTAACAAGTCCACCAAATAAATATGCAAAGATTACCTCCTTTTTGCATTCAAGAAATTCCTTTTTGCATTCAAGAAATTCCTTTAGGCCTTCCAGTCTTTTTATAGTGTCTTTAGGTAGCCCTTTAAACCTGATCATAAGATCAATTATACCAATTTTACTTTAGTGTTACAAAATTCAGGTAACAGTAACCCTTAGGCTTCGTTTGTTCAATAGCTGTCTCTAAAGTGCAGTTATTGGGGTGGCAAGGATACAAAAAACGCTTTTAACGGATGTTCACATCTCCTGAGTTTGTCAGTTCATTTTCATAACTAATTGATAACATTGTAAATTGGATCGCAATTCTGCGCATTTTTGCACTACAAAATTAACTTTAGAGAATT
>Ga0308411_10002217_pt1 | contig 13200 bp, 11 predicted proteins | sample HotsprottomLayer_2_FD_203530 | JGI IMG/M metagenome (GOLD analysis project Ga0308411, IMG submission 203530) | Hot spring phototrophic mat microbial communities from Octopus Spring, Yellowstone National Park, Wyoming, United States -... | ecosystem: Environmental > Aquatic > Thermal springs >... | reverse complement strand
TGGTGAGCTAAGGCCGTGGCATCGACCAGCACCAAAGTTTGTCGCCCATTAGCCGGATCGCGGTCAGTCACAGGCGGGGACCGTTCATACGAAAACCAGGACATGGGCGGGATTGCGAATGTCCATCAGGCCCATGGCAAGGGCTTTGCTGACCGATCAACTCGTTCGTTGGCCCGCCGACTGAGCGGCGGATCATGACGGGGACGGTTGGTCAATGGTTCCGGGGCGGAGTGATGACACGCACGACCGGAATCACACCCAAGCGCTCTCAGTCTAGGATTGCACTTCCATCCTGTCAAGCCCGAACTAACTAGGTACACAAACGGGAAACGGGGGCTGCAAGTGGGGCAGTCTAACAATTTCGATCGGGTGGGTATCGGACCGATTTCACCAAGGTGTGGTGGGAGCGGCTCTGCCGCGATCGAAATGGTCAAATGTCTCTTCAAGTGCGGAACCAGCGTTTGGCCAACTGATCACATCCTCTCGGTGACACGGGCGGTTTTTGTCGTGTGCGTCAGTTCTTTCAACAGCCAGCCGCGTTCGGCAAACCCAAGGGGACTGCTCGACACATACCACGACACAATTGACACTAGGAAAGGGGACCATTTTTCAGATAGGCGGCGGTGGCTCCTCCGCGAAACCTTCGATAACCGCTTCGTCACGCAAGGTGACCAGGTTCCATAAACCGACGATAAACGCGATACTCAGAGTGGTCATGATGGCGGCGACCATAGCCCAAGTGTACGACTCCAAGGTTCGCATCTTAAATGCTCCGGCACAAATGATACCGGAGTAAACCAGAGCCGCCGCTGCCCCCGCCATGATGATGATTCGCACCGTGACAATTTTTTGCCACTCCTCAGCGAGTTGGGCTTCGCTGAGTTTCTTGTATTCTGGAGTGTCCAAGTAGTAACTTTTGAAGACAACGGGGAACAGGCCAATGATGAAGGCAAGAACGGCGGCGGCTCCTTGAATAATTCCGGCAGCGAGCATGGCATTGGAGGGAACAACAACCTTGGCCAAGGCCGGGCCACGCTTGCTTTTCTCAAACCGATCACGAACAATGCCGGCGGCCGCACGCTGTTTTTCCGCCTTGACCGTTTCGTCCTCCGAATCATCCCAGACAACACGGTACGGGTTCTTGGCCCAATCGTCGTCTTCCTGATGCGCTTTCGCTGCGGAGTTTGGTGGTTTCCCAGTGGATGGAACAGCGGCCTTCGCCTTTTGTTCAGCCGGAATCGTAAAGATCTCTTGGCACTTGGGGCACTTAACCTTCTTGCCGGCCGGAATAGGCTCTTGCCGTTTCAGTGTGACTCCGCAGGCAGGGCAAGTATATTGGTGCATGACCGGTCACTCACACGGAAATGCGCGATGGACTTCCTTATATAGGTTACATCGTACCACACCGACGTGCCACTCCTTCGGCACGTCGGGTTTTGATTTGTTGACGGCTCGGTAAATGGGAAACCTGGGTAAACTGTCGCAATAACAGAGCTGTTGCAAGCAAATCCACCTTCTCCGTCTGTGGTTCTTCCATTATGATCACCCCAATGATGGTCGATACTCCCGCAGGAGAGCCGATTCGCCGAAAAGGGGAGATCATGCGCGCGATGGTTTGGGTAGGAATCATCAGTTGCCTGAGTCTGGTGGGTGTAGCGAGCGGCCAGGAGCAAGGCTGGGCAGCAAAGTTCTTTCAAGGGAATTTGCAGCACGATTTCGGCAATGTGCCTTGGGGCGCGCAACTGACACACAAGTTTACCATCACCAATATCTACAACGTGCCTTTTATGGTGGAGGATGCGCGGGTGTCTTGCGGCTGTGTGTCGGTCAAGAAACCAACGGGAGTGATTCCGCCGCGCGGAATCGCCGAATTGGAAGCGAATATGGACACACGGAAAGCTGGAGCGACGGGGAAACCCAAAGTTGTCAATATCTTTGTGAAGTTGACCTCCGTGCCGCAAAGCCCGGGAGACAAGATCTACACCTCAAGCTGCACGCTGACGGTCAGTTGCCTGGCCCAAGGCAGCATTCGTTACAGCCACGAAAAACTTCACTTTGGCGTGGTGAATTTGGGGGCGCCGGCCACAGCGGTGCTTGACATCGAACATTTCACGAATCCGGCCTTTGAGATTACGGGCGTGGTCAATCATCACCATCCTGTCGATGTTTCTGTCCAGCGGGCAACGCCGCGCATGGGTGGGCGAGTGGCTTATCGGGTCGTTGCCCAACTGCGGAAAGAGGCACCGGCGGGAGAGATCAAGTACGAAGTGCAATTGAATACCAACGATCGCACCACGCCCATCTTGGATGTCGTTATGGAAGGGATCATTCAAGCTCCTTTGGTGGCATCGCCGAACCAGATCAATCTCGGAAGCGTGAAAGTTCAAGAAATCGTCTCCGGCCGAGTCATCCTGCGAGGACCGGCCGGTCAATCATTTCGCATTCTCGGTGTTGATGGCCAAGGCGATGGTTTAACGGTCAAGGTGCCGGAAAAGGCTGCGACGGCGCATCTCCTGGTTGTCGAGTTCGTGCCACAGCAAGCGGGCAAAATCACAAAGACCTTGACCATCAAGACGGATCTTGCTGGGGACCTTTCGGCTCAAGTGACGGTCGAGGGAAATGGTGTGCCTTGATCCTTGCAAATGTCACACCGTCTCTGGGGGGCGTCAAACGCCGGGCGCGATGATCCTTGACAGCCAGGTGGCAGCTCGCCGGGCGACCAGCTAGTCGATTTGGATCTCGATCGACTGAGGCCCGCTGCGGATTTCTTGTTTCAGTGGGCTATTCACCAGGTCGCTGTACTTATCGGGAATGCGGCCCGGCTTCGGTGACTCACCTTGTGGTACATCCGGCCTCTCCGCGTCCATGACCACGACACGGTGCTTCCCGACGACCGCTCCGTTCTTCATCGTGTTCGATTTGGCATCCCGGTATTGCAGGCGGAAACGGCCATCTGCATCCGTTTCGCCAATCGAAGTCGGCCCCTTTTCCGGCATGAACTGAAGGTACAACCCCTTCATCGGCTGTCCCTTGTACTTCACCACACCCTCGACCTCCGCAATCTCGTAACCCGGACCGGAACACCCGTTCGTGGTGCAGACAACCCACACCACGAGCAATGTCACTTTGCCAATCCTCACAATGCCTCCCTTGAAAATGAGGGTCTAGAAATCACCGCTGATCGGTTCGCCCCCTGCTCGCGTCGACAGGGCACACAAAATTGTTTGTGGAAGGGTCTGCTGAATGAACCGGACCGAACCATCGACCATGCAGAAGTTTGCCCCGCCGGGATGTCCACTGCCCCACGCGTTGACACGCATGTCCTGTGGCAAGAAGCCACTACCGGGAGGATTGGGGACCATGTGATTGATGGGAACAGCGCAACTGCAAAAGATATGGCCGCTCCCCTTCCAGCCGCCTGACCAGGCCCACATCGACCATTGATGCATCAGCAAGCTGCTACGTGATGCCGGGGGGATCTGATTGAAATTCGGGTCTTCGTGGAATTTTTCGCCCAGCATGATGGTGTTGCTCGCCCCGTCCCGAATGTCCGAAAAGGAGATTTGCCTGCCATAGGGCGGCAGGGGGTTCGTGGGACTGGGTTCAAGGTGCAAATAAAGGACACCATTGGGCTGTGCGGGGCCAAGGGGACCTGAACCGGGATGATAGGCGACTGTGCCGTAATTACCCGCATAACTCGTACCAGCGTAAGTTCCAGCGAACGCGACCGTGGATGATCCACTGGCCGGTACTGTGGTCGGATTTTCTTCAAAATAGTCGCTCGGACAAATCAAAGTGGGGATGACACTGGCAGCACGCCCACTATCGGTGTTGGCTTGCAGGTTATTGTGGTCCCAGAGCCTCGCGAGATTCTCTTGTTCGATATAGGGCAAGAGATGGACGTAAAATGTGATGCCACGCCAGGGGCCTGGAGTCTGCGTCAGGCCTTTGGGCAGCCGGTTGTAAGTTGCGTGGTAATTGTGCATGGCCAGGCCGAGCTGCTTCAGGTTGTTGCTACACCGCATGCGCGCGGCCGCATCACGTACCTTCTGTACCGCGGGAAGTAGCAGACCGATGAGGACCGCTATGATAGCAATCACCACGAGAAGTTCGATCAGCGTGAAGCCACGCCGTTTGCGAAAAAGTTGACCTGACATAATGCACCTTTGGTTTTATGAAGCGTCTCATTCCCCGAGGTCCACACGTCACCGGGGCAAATGATATTATCAGTCAAGTCGTAGTATATCACCCGAACGAGCTTTGTGACAGTGAAAAGGCCGTGATGGCGTTCAGCCTTCCAGGCATGCTCGTAAGTATTGCACGCCATGTGTGATGTCGGCGATTCGTTGCGCTTGATCGCCCACCTCGCGTTCGATACATAACGGTCCCCGGTAGCCGACTTTTTTGAGAGTCTGAACAAATGCTTTGATGTTGACTTGTCCTTGTCCTAAAGGCACTTCTTCTCCCCATTGACCGGGGAGAGTGGGGCGGTTGGCATCCTTGACGTGAACACTACGGATATCCGGGCCGAGAATTTCCACAGCCCGCAACGGATCGCCTTTATCGTAGAGCAACATGTTCGCCGGATCGAAGTTGACTTTCAGGTTCGGGCATTTCAGCTCATCGAGGGTGAGGCGGAGCAAGTCCGCCGTCTCTTGGCCCGTCTCAAAGGCGATGGTAATGTCGTGTTGCCGAGCTAGATCACTCACCTGGGCCAGTGTATCGAGAAACGATTTTCGGTCGGGATCACCGGGTTCGGGGATGAAACCGGCGTGGAGCATCATGTCGCACAGACCCAAGGCCTTCGTCCGCTCGAGTCCCCAACGGAATCGCTCCAGGCGTTCGGCGCGCGTGGCGGGATTGCCAAAGCCGCCGGTCTTTTGAATGGTGGCCGGAGTGGTGTAATCCTCTCCGGGGAATCCGAGCATCGTGCCGACCATTTGAAAGCCAGCGTTTCGCGCCGCTGCGGGCATGGCATCGCCTTCATCCCAGGAGGCATGATGGGGATCGCCGCAGGCAATTTGCACCACGGTGAGACCGAGCTCGTCCATTCGGCGTTTCAACTCCGGAATGCTTTTCACCTGGAGCGACCAACTGCAAACTCCAATGCTGAGCGGGGGAATACTCATGGCAGGGGCCTCGTGTCGGCAGCGGCAAAAGAGAATATCGCCTCAACCTTTGGGGTTGTTCATGGTATAATCACCGGTGGGATGAACGGGGAGATGAAACCATGCTCTTTCTCGGCCGGCAGCGCTCCGCCACATGCCAGACGCTGGATCGTCGATCGTTCCTCCAAATCGGTGGCAGCACGGTCTTGGGGCTTACATTAGCCGATTGGCTGCGCGTCCGCGCTGGGGCGCCGAATCCAGGATCAGCACGGTCGGTCATTTTCCTTTGGCTCTGGGGTGGTCCCGCGCATCTTGACACGTTTGATCCGAAACCCAATGCACCGCTCGAATACCGTGGGCCATTTTCTGCGATCCCCACCCGGACGGTTGGTGTTCGGGTGACGGAGGTGTTTCCTCAGCTCGCGGCGTTGTCGCATAAATTTGCGCTGATCCGCTCACTGCATACGCATTCCAACGACCATGGCGTGGCAGGGACGATTGGACTGACAGGGAGTAGCAGTGGGGCAATCGACCTTGGTGGCAAACAAAATAATGGGGCGCCCCAACCCGCTGCAGGCTCGGTGGTCGCCAAGGCACGGAGCCGTGGCTCATCCTTGCCGCCGTTCATGGTGGTTGGCGGCCGCTTGCACCAAGGCAAGAAAACCATCATCGGTGAAGGGGGAGGCCGTTTGGGCGCTTTGTACGACCCCTTCCGCCTCGAGTATGACCCGACGCACGGAACCCGGATTCCCGGCTTGCAACTCCCGGAGGACCTGACACCGGAACGGTTGACGGACCGGCGGTCGCTCATGGCGGCCCTTGCCCAGATGGAGCGAACGGCGGATGACCTCAGGACGGCCCGCGCCATCGACGATTACCGGGCTCAAGCCTTTGCCATGCTGACTTCGCCGCAAGCCCGCGCTATGTTTGACCTCTCCCAGGAACCTGAGCATCTTTCCCGTCGTTATGGCAAGACACGTTTTGGTCAATCGTGCCTTTTGGCTCGCCGGCTGGTCGAACATGGCGTGCCCTTTGTGCAAGTGAATTGGAGTGACCACGTCGAAGCGGAGGAGGATGCCGGCGACGGCGGCTGGGACCATCACTATCGCAACTTCCAGATCATGCAGGACCGACATGCTCCGTGGTTGGATCAGGCCCTTTCCGCCTTAATCATTGATCTGGACGAAAGGGGCTTACTCGAATCAACACTCGTTATTGCGGTCGGCGAGTTTGGTCGATCGCCGAAGATCAACGACAAGGCTGGGCGAGATCATTGGGAGAAATGTTACAGCGCCCTCGTCGCGGGAGGTGGAGTCGCCGGGGGTCGCGTGGTCGGGGACAGCGATGCGAGAGGCGAACATCCCCATTCGCATCCTGTCACACCGGCTGATCTCGGCATGACGATCTTCCACTGCGTCGGGTTAACCAGCGAGCAACTCGTGGGGCTGAATCTAACGGCGACGGGCCACGTCATCGACCAACTCTTCTAGCCTGGCGGCATCTCAAGCCTGCCCTGTCTTGACATCCAACTGGCAGTTCGTGGGTGAGTTGCCTAACATGCCCGCATCGTTTCTGGTCGTTTTTTAAAGCTAAGGGATCTTCAAGGAGTCATTTATGCCGCGCCCACGCCCGATACCAGGAACCGCCCTCGCCGTTATCGTGATAAGCTTAGTGCTCTATTTGCCGTGCACCTTTTTCAATGCGGTGAATTTTTTCGGTCCGTCGACGAGTGCAGAGGACTTGGGTTTAGGGCCGCTAACTGGTCGTGATGACCGAGAAAGGGAGCAACTTCGGATTCTCCGAAGGATAGGAACCATCGAAAAGGTAAGCAGTGTGTGCAAGATGGTCGTCGCGACGGCTATCGTCATCAACGCTTTAGGTTTGCTTTTGCGGCAGACCTGGGCCTATTGGGGATTTCAAATTGTCGCGGGCGTCATGACCGTCCTGATCGTGGCCGAGGCACTGTTGGCTCTGTTGTGGTTCATACCGCAAACAGCGAAATTGTTGGCACAGGCACGCCCGCAACCCAATAATCCGATCAATGTAAACTTAGTTCAGACGTTCAAATTCGGGGCCTATCTTTCAATGATTTTCAATTTGATCGTCAACATCGGGTTTCCGGCATTGTCGATCTTTCTGTTATCAAACAAGCGTGTCAAGAAGTTTTACACGCGGAGTTCGGTCACAAGACAATATGACGACGATGATGGGCAAGGTTCCGATCGTGATGTGGAAGCTCGAACGAGGCGCGTCCGCAAGCGAACCCGTTACGAGAGTGAAGAACTGTAGGAGATCCGGAGTCGATGCCGGCACAGATCATTGATGGCAAAGCGTTGGCCGAGTCCATGCAAGCGGAGATTGCCGCGGGGATTGCCGACCAATTGGCTTGTGGTGGCCCCCGACCGGGATTGGCGGCCATCCAGGTCGGAGCTCGGGAAGATAGCACCCGGTACGTGCGGGGGAAAATCCGGGCGTGCGAAAAGGTGGGCATCGCCAGTTTTCATCACGCCTTGCCAGAATCAACGTCCCAAGCCGAACTGCTTCGTTTGATTGAGCAACTGAACGCGGATCGGGCGGTGCACGGCATTCTGGTCCAGCTACCACTTCCGAAACACATTGACGAGTCGGCGGTTATACAGGCTGTCCACCCGCGGAAGGATGTGGATGGTTTTCATCCCGAGAATTTGGGATTATTAGCGTCGGGCCGGCCTCGATTCGTCGCTTGTACTCCCCTCGGAGTGCAGCAGCTATTGCTGCGGTATCGGGTACCGATTGCCGGTGCGCATGTGGTGGTCGTGGGCCGTAGTACGATTGTCGGTAAACCGCTCGCATTGTTGCTCATGCGTAAAGGAGAAGGAGGGGACGCGACGGTGACGGTCGTTCACAGCCGCAGTCGGGAAGTGGTGAGTCTGACACGTCAAGCGGACATACTTGTCGCCGCTCTGGGGCAACCGGGCTTCATCACGGCCGATATGGTTAAACCGGGGGCCGTCGTGATCGACGTCGGAACGACTCCCACAGCGGAGGGACGGCTGGCCGGCGACGTTGACTTTCCCCGCGTACGAGAAGTTGCCGGGGCCATCTCACCGGTGCCAGGGGGAGTAGGCCCGATGACGATTACCATGCTCTTGCAGAATACATGGAAAGCCAGCCAACTTGAGTCCGCGGTGTAACGGGAGCGGTATGTCATCGATCCCAATCGCCCGTTGGCGTGGCCCCTGCCGCCAGTGAGCTAACATTCGGGACACGGTCCATGCAACTGGATTTGACCTCGGCGACTCGCATCGGCTTGAATGCTCTGGGATTACTCGGAGTCGCCGTCGCACTCCGCTTGGGCGAAACCGTCTTCATCCCATTGACCTTCGCCGTTCTGTTGGCGGCGACCCTTTGGCCCGTGGCCGAATGGCTCCATCGGCGCCAATTCCCGTGGCCCGTTGCTTGCATCGGCGCGGTTTCTCTCTTACTCGGTCTGTTCAGTATCGTCGCTCTCGGGATGGTTCTTGCCGTGCCGCGGATGATCGCCGACTTGCCCAATCTCCAAAACCCGGAAGTGCGCGTGCAGGAGTATGCCAAGTTTCGCGAGAAAATCGCAGCGATCAGTCCTGGTAACATCAATCAGGTCTTGCCGGAAGACCCCGAACAATCCCAACTTCTCAAAACAGTCGAAGCCGCTCTGAAGCCCGAAAATATCAACAGCTTGCTCGCGCAATTGGGTGGTTATTTCACGGAATTGCTCGTGCAGTTTGTGCTCGTCATGTTTGTGGTACTGTTCCTCCTGATCGAAGGCCGGATGCTGACGCGGCGGGTGGTGGAGGTGTTTGGGCCAAGCGAAGAGGCTCAATCTCGCGCCGTGGAGGTACTGTCGGAAATCGCCCATTCCGTCCGTGCGTACCTGGTATGGCGAACCATTGTCAACGTGGGATTGGTGGTAGTACTCGGGGTCGTCTATCAAGCGGCCGGTTTGCGTCAGGCATGGACGTGGGCTTTGCTCGCTGGCATTTTAAGTTACGTCCCCTACATTGGGACGATTATTGCGGGCGTTCCCCCCGCTTTGGATGCCTTCGTTTACGTGGGACCAATGGCGACCGTGAGCATTGTCTTGTTTTATGTATTGGTGGTAACATTTGAGGGATACGTTGTGGTCCCGGTCGTGATGGGCCGCAGTATGGACTTGAATGCCACCACCGTTTTGCTGGCGTGCTTGTTCTGGAACCTGGTGTGGGGGACAGCGGGATTGTTTCTCGCAATGCCCCTGATGGCAGCATTCCGAGCCGTGTGCCTCAGTGTACCCGGTTGGCGTCCCTGGGCGAACCTGATGGGCACGGATGCGGGTCCCGCCGTGTTCAACCGACCTCCATCGCCTTCGGTCCAACGGAACGAGCAAGCGCCGCTGGTAAAGGAGTTCACTGCCGAACCGGGACCGGATGGTCCGCCGAACTTTGGCTCTCCGGGAGCTTAACCCCCATGTCTCGGGGCATCCTTTCGAGTCTGGCGCTGGTCGTGCTCGGAGGAGAAACATGGCTTTTTTGCTGGGTAGCGGAGAGGCATTTCCAGTGGCACCGTACTCGGGCCGAAGAACTCTCGGCGTCGTTTCAGCACGACGAGGCTGCCCGGCATGCTGCTCGAGCCGCGGCTTTCCATCGCCGTGATGGGCGTATTCGTTTGTTGGCTGCTCGCCTCTTGCGACGAGCAGAACTTCCGACCGAAGCCCAGCCCCATCTGGAAACGGCCCGCCGCCGTTTGGGAGATCACCCGGATGTCGAACTCGAGCAGCTTCTCCTTGCAGTCCAATTAGGGCACGCATCGGAACTGGTCGAATCGAGTTTGTATCGCCGGGCCCAACGAGACGTTGCCCACCGTGCCCTGATTCTCGAAGCCCTCGCCGTTGCTGCCTTGGCCAGTTATCGAATCGACAAGGCACGCGCCCTGCTCGATGAGTGGCTTCAGGATGGCAGTCCGGATCCCCGACCTTACTTCTGGCGCGGGTTGGCACTCCAACAAATGGGTGGGTACCAGGAAGACGCGGCTCTTGCCGATTTTCGCCGGGCCGTGCAACTCCATCCCGATTACGATGAAGCCCGCCGACGATTGGGACTGCTTCTGGTCAAGAAAAATGCTCATGCTGAAGCCGGCAGCCATTTCAAGCAACTGTTGGCCCGAAATGAAAACGACGTGACGGCATGGGTTGGCCTGGCTAAGGTCGAAGCTGCCGCCGGCGCCAACGAGACGGCGCGGACCTATTTGCAAAAAGCTCTGCAACTTCAAGGCGACTCAGTCGATGCCTTACGCGAGTTGGGCATCCTCACTCTGAACGAGGGGAACGCCGAGGGAGCTTTGCCGCTGCTCGCTAGGGCTTATCAATTGGACCCATCGGACCCGTACACGAGTTACAATCTTTTTCGTTGCTATCAACAGTTGGGGCGGGAGAGTGAGGCTCAGCAGCAAAAAGCACAACACGAGGCTCTGGCAGCACGCCATGAACGAACTTTGAAGTTGCTTGCCGAACTCCAGAGCCGACCCCACGATGCGGACTTGCTTCATGAATTGGGGACACTGTACCTGCAAGCGGGACGAGCCGACGCGGAGGCCACGGGGTTGTGGTTCCTGCAGCGAGCCTTGACGGCATCGCCTCGGCATCAAGCGACACTCCAAACGTTGGCACGGTATTATGAAAGTAAAGGCCGGAAGGATTTGGCCCTCGAATTCCTCCGACGGTTGAAGCCCTACTGAAATTTTCCTTCGGCCCTCGACGACCCGTTCAGGCTCCGGGCCATTCCCCCGTAAACACCTCGACGGCGGGACCAGTCATATAAACGTGGTTGTGAGTTTCGTTCCAATCAATCTGTAAATCACCGCCGAGTAAATGCATGGTGACACGGCGTGCGAATCGCCCGGTTAAAACACCGGCAACGACAGAGGCGCAGGCACCGGTTCCGCAGGCCAGTGTTTCGCCACTTCCCCGTTCCCAAACGCGCATCCGCGCTTCTTCCGGTCGGTACACCTCGATGAATTCAACGTTGGTCCGCCGTGGGAAAGCCGGGTGCTTTTCGACCTTGGGACCAATGCGAAGGACCAGATCGTCCGTGATCTTCTCGACAAATGTCACAGCATGGGGGTTGCCCATCGAGATGCATGTGAACGCCAAAGTGGTACCGTCGATATCGATAGGAACCTCGGTCGGCGGATGGCCCGGCAGCGTGGTTGGTATATCCGAGGCTTGTAAGATGGGTTCGCCCATATCGACAGTCACACGCTCGACTTTACCTTGGTGAACTTCGAGGTCCACGGTGAGAACCCCCCTGCCTGTTTCGATGGTTAATTGAGGCTTAACGGCAATGCCGTGGTCGTAGACAAATTTGGCCACACACCGCAAGCCATTGCCACACATCTCCGATTCGCTGCCGTCGGCGTTGAACATGCGCATGCGAGCGTCGGCCTTTTGCGACGGACAGATGAGGATCAGCCCGTCGCCTCCGACACCGAAATGCCGGTCGCTCATCGCCCGGGCCAAGGCCGGTGGATCGTGTGGCATCGGCCCATGGAAGCAATCGAGATAAATGTAGTCGTTGCCAATTCCGTGCATCTTGGTGAAACGCATGGGGCTCCCTCATTCCCATTCAATGGTAGCCGGCGGCTTACTACTGATGTCGTAGACCACGCGATTGATTCCCGACACTTCATTGACGATGCGTGTGGCGACGCGCGCCAGAAGTTCATGAGGCAAATGTGACCAATCGGCTGTCATGAAATCGTCGCTTTGAACACACCGCAACGCGACACACGATTGATAGGTGCGCTCGTCACCCATCACTCCCACAGACTGTACTGGCAATAACACCGCGAATGCTTGAGAGGTTTTGCGATACCAGCCGGCTGCTCTCAGTTCTGCGAGAAAAATCGCATCGGCTTGCCGAAGCAGATGAAGCCGCTCTTCGGTCACCTCGCCAAGGCAACGGACGGCGAGACCGGGACCAGGGAACGGATGACGCCAGACAAGCGATTCCGGTAGGCCGAGTTCGGCACCGAGCTTCCGTACTTCATCCTTGAACAGATCGCGAAGCGGCTCGATCAATTCAAAACCCAACTCAGCGGGGAGTCCGCCGACATTGTGATGTGTCTTGATCGTCGCTGCCGGTCCATCTTTGGACCCGCCACTCTCGATCACATCCGGGTACAACGTGCCCTGGGCCAGGAACCTGGCTCCCTCGATGCGCTTCGCCTCGTTTTTGAAGACGTCGATAAAGGTGTGGCCGATGATCGTGCGTTTCTTTTGGGGATCGGTCACGCCACGAAGAGCAGCGAGAAAACGCTCCCGGGCATCGACCGTATGCAATTCCACTCCGAATGTGCCTTCAAACATCTGCTTGACCGCATCCAGCTCATTCAGTCGCAATAAACCGTTATCAACAAAGATGCACACCAGGCGATTGCCAATCGCTCGGCGCAACAAGGCTGCTGTGACAGACGAATCGACGCCCCCTGACAGGCCGCAAATGACCCGATGTGGACCGACGCGCTGTCGTAATTCGGCTACCGTGCGCTCGATAAATGTGGACATTTTCCACGTACCCTGACAGCCGCAAATCCCGTACAGGAAATTGCGCAATATGCGGTTGCCATCACGGGTATGGCTTACCTCAGGATGGAATTGCAAGCCAAAGATGGGTCTTCGGATATGGCGAGCAGCGGCCACTGGGCAAGTGTCCGTCGAAGCCAAGGCGATGAAGTCCCCCGCCGTGGTCTCGACCTGATCGCCGTGGCTCATCCAAACAATCGTTTGGCTCGGGATACCATCGAATAACCCGCCGGATTCCGAGATGTGTAATTCGGCTCGTCCGAACTCTCGTTTGCTCGCCGCGCGAACGGTGCCGCCCAGACTCTCGACGATCAATTGCAGTCCGTAACAAATGCCGAGCATGGGCAGTTGGAGGTCAAAGATTTTCGGATCACATTTCGGTGCCCCCGGGGAATAGACGCTCATCGGTCCGCCGGAGAAGATCAAGCCCTTGGGATGCAGCTCAGCGACTCGCTCCGCGGGCAAATCATGACGGACGATCTGGCAGAAGACGTTTAACTCCCGCACGCGTCGGGC
>Ga0308411_10002215_pt1 | contig 13203 bp, 9 predicted proteins | sample HotsprottomLayer_2_FD_203530 | JGI IMG/M metagenome (GOLD analysis project Ga0308411, IMG submission 203530) | Hot spring phototrophic mat microbial communities from Octopus Spring, Yellowstone National Park, Wyoming, United States -... | ecosystem: Environmental > Aquatic > Thermal springs >... | reverse complement strand
GTGAGCCGGACCCCTGCGCCGACCGTGCCGACCAGGTCGCTCTCGGCCTGCCGGTCGGGCTGCAGCTTGACATTGTCGGTGACCGCCGTGCCGAGCTCGATGCGCGGTACGAGCTGCCAATTGCCGAACGCCACCGGGGGCGCCAGGAGCGCGAGCCAGCCGGCCGCCGCCCCGGCGGTCGTGCCGAGCCGGCCGGTCGCACCGCCGCGCCCGCCCGAGCGGGTCTCGCCACTGCGAAGATAGGCGCCGTAGGCCTCGGCGGCTCGGCCGGGCGCCCGGTTCAAGAGGAGCTCGACCTCGGTGTGCTTGGTGATCAGCGCCACCGCCTCGTCGACCGCCCGACGCGGGGTGGTCTCGGCGGCGACCACGAGCACCGTCTGGCCGGCCATGTGCGCGAGCGCCTGCGCTTCGCTGCTGGCGAGCAAGGGCGGCGCGTCGAGCAGGAGGACGAGGCCGGGGTCGGCGGCCAGGACGGCCCGCACGAGCGCCTGCATGCGCCGGCTGGTCAAGAGTTCCGTGAACCGCGGATCGGGCGCGCCCGGCGGCAGCAGCACGAGCCGTTGCAACGAGGTGCGGACCAGGACCTCGGCCGGGTCGGCCGGATCGGGGCCGAGCAGCTCGACCAGCCCCGGGGCGCGCGGCACACCGAGGAGCTCGACCGCCGCGGCCTTGATGGGATCGCCGTCGAGCAGCAGAACCCGGGCGTCGCGTTCGAGGCTCAAGCTCAGGGCGAGGTTGACGGCGAGGAAGGTCTTGCCCTCTCCGGGCAAAGCACTCGTCACGGTGACGATCCGCTCGCGATCGGTCGCACCCGCCGCGAAGGCCCGCTCGAGCAGCGACCGTTTGACGAGCCGGAGCTCCTCGCCGAGCCCGCTGCGGCCGCCGAGCGGGTCGAGGAAGCCGCGGGCCACGAGACCCGCACGATCGAGTTCCACGCGGCGCACCGTCGATCGGCGGCCGGCCGACCCGCTCGCTGCGCCCGCCCCGGCTCGTCCCGGAGGGGGTGACGGGTCCTGCGGCAGCGCAGGCCCCGCGGCCCCGCCGGGCAACGCCCGCAACGGGATCGGCGCCCGCTCCGCGAGCCTCGGCTCGCACCGCATCGGCGCGCTCGAGCTCATGCGCCGCCGGTCTCGCCGAGCTGCCCGGCCACGAGCGTGCGCAGCGGCTTGATGAGCTGCAGCCGCTCGGCCAATGCCACCCCCACCACGAAGAGGAAGAGGAGGCCCGTGGCCGCGGCGAACAGCACGTCGGCGCGCCTCCGCCGGGCCCGCACCTGCGGGGTCACGACCTCGCTCACCGCGCCGAGCACCTTGAGCGGATAGGTCCGCTGCAGCTTGCGCACGCTGTCGAACGGATCGATCACGAGGCCGCGCAGCATCACCGTCCCGATGCCGGCCGCCCCGGCGAGCACCGGCACCGCGGCGAGCAGCAACAGGCGCGGCGGGCTCGCCGGCACGAGCGGCGCGGTCGGCGGCTCGACCACGCGGAAGCTCACCCGGTCCGTCCGGCTGTCGACCTCCTCGGCGATGCGGGCCGCCTCGCGCCGCTCGAGCAGCTCGTCGTAATTCCGCTTGATCACCTCGTAGTCGCGCATGAGCCGTTTGAGCTCGGCCTCGGCCTCGGGCATCGTCCGACCCTGGGCCTCGAGCCGGGCGAGCTCGGCCTCGGCCCGGGCGAGCCGGCTCTCGTGATTGGCGATCTCGGCCTCCTTCTGGGCGATCCGCACCCGGATCTGCTCGCTCGTAGACGGGGTTGGAGACGGCGGCCGCTGCCGTGCCGTCCCCGGCCCGCGCGGCCCGACCCTCGAGGGCGGCGATCGCCTCCTCGGTCGCCGGCACGTCCGGATGCCGATCGGTGAACCGCGCTTTGAGCTCGATCAATCGCCGGCGCAGCGCCGCCAGTTCCTCGCCTATCCGTCGGCCGTCGCCGACCCCGCCGACCGCCGCCCGGGCGGCGCTGATGGTCGGCGGAACACCGGCGAGCTGGCGCTGCAGCGCGGCCTGCTCGGCGCGCGCCCCGTCGAGCTCGCGGCGGATCTCGGCGATCTGCCGGCGGACGTCTTGCAGGCTCGCGAAATAGCCCTGCTCACCGGGCAGGGTGCCGGCGTGCCGCTTCTGGAACTCGGCCAGCCGCCGCTCGGCCTCGTCGAGCGCGCGGCCCTGGACGGCGATCTGCTCGTCGATGAACCGGCGGGCCACCGCCAATTCCTCGCGGCTGACGCCCAGATTGGTCGCGACGAAGATTTCGAGCGGGGCTGCGACGACCCGCTGGGCGGCCGCCGGATCGCGGTCGCGATAGGCGACGGTGAACAGGTTCCAGCCCTGCGAGGTGACCCGGATGCCGGCCTTGATGTCGGCCACGAGCCGCTCGCGGGCGAGGGCGTCGGGTGCCCGGCTCGCGAGCTCGGCGCGGTCGATCACCCGCTCGAGGTTCGGCCGGCTCAAGATCGTCCGCTGCATGACGTCGAGTTGCCGGGAGAGGTCGGTTTCGACCGTGATCCCCTTCAGCAGCGGGCCGAGCATGCCGTCGGTGTCGGCGTAGATCCGCGCCGTGCTCTCGTAGCGGCTCGGCAGGAGCACGACCACGAGGCAGCCCACGACCGCCACGGCCCAGGCGATCGCCAGGCAAGTCCAGCGACCGCGCCGGACGAGCCGGACGAGCCCCGCGAGCTGGTCGATCGTCTGCTGCACGGCGCCGCTCAAAAGATCGCCTCGGGCACGACCAAGACGTCGCCCGGCGCCAGCCCGACGTTGGCGACGATGTCGCCTTCGCGCAGCAGGTCGGCGACCCGCACCCGGTAGCGCTGCGGGCCTTCCGCCGTCCGTCGGACGAGCACCGTGCGGTTGCCGTCGGCGAAGGCCGTGAGGCCGCCCACCGCGATGATGGCGTCGAGCACCGTCATGCCCGGCCGCCAGGGCAGGCTCTGCGGCTTGACGGCCTCGCCGACCACCCGGATCTGCTGGTCGAGAGGGCCCTGGAAATCGGTCACGATCACCGTGACGAGCGGCCGCTGGACGAACTCGGCGAGCCGTCGTTCGAGCTCGCGACCGAGTTCGGCCGGGGTCTTCCCCGCCGCCTCGACGTCGGCCAAGAGCGGCATCGAGATCCGCCCGTCCGGCCGGACCCGCACCTTGAGCGAGAGATCGCGGTCCTGCCAGACGAAAATCTGCAAATCGTCGCCGGCGGCGATGCGGTAGCCGGCCGAGCCGGCGGGCACCGCGATCGGCTCCGGCGCCAACGGGGCTTCCGGCAGGCTCGAGCAGGCCGCCACGAAGAACAGGGCGAGCCCCGCGATCGAGACCCGGCCGGCGGTCGGGTAGCTCCTGCCCGGTCCGTACACTCCGCTCTCCAACGCCGCACGTCCGGCGCACCCGCAGGACGCGCTCGGACCACTGCTTCTCGCCTCTGCCATAACATCGGAGCCGACTCAAGTGACGGCCGGTCGCCGGAGACTTACCCGAAAACTTCATAGCGAACATCGCTTGAGGTTATCTACAAATTCTGCTAGGTGGTGTCTGCACGTACGGTGGAATGGACGCCGAGTTTGAAGCTTTGCAGTCTGTTTTTTCTGGAACGCAGTTCAACCCTCGCGCACCAGGCGTACCGGCCCGGCGAGAGTTCGCGCGCCTACGGCGCGCCGCGCCACGGTCGGTGACGACCAGGAACGAACGGGAGGCAGGGTGAGCGGGCCCGGCAGCGTCCTCGTCACCGGTGGGGCCGGCTACATCGGCTCGCACGTCGTGTTGGCGCTGCGCGCCGCCGGTTGGCCGGTCGTGGTCTTCGACGATCTGAGCACCGGCCGGCTCCGCTCGCTGCATCGCCACTGCGCCCTGCTGGTGGGCGACATCGCCGACCGGGCGGCCGTCGCGGCCGCGCTGCGCCGTCACGACTTGGTCGCGGTGGTCCATCTCGCCGCCTCGATCGTCGCACCGGAGAGCGTGCGCCGGCCGTTGCTCTATTATCGGAACAACCTGGCCGGCTCGCTCGGTCTCCTCGAGGCCTGTGTCCGGCACGGGGTGGCGGCCTTCGTCCTCTCGTCGACCGCCGCGGTCTACGGCGCTCCGGCCCGTTCGCCGATCCCTGAAGACGCACCGACCGTGCCGATCAACCCGTACGGCTGGTCCAAGCTGATGGTCGAGCGGGTCTTGGCCGACACGGCGGCAGCGCACGACCTGCCGTTCGTGGTGATGCGCTATTTTAACGTCGCCGGCGCCGACCCGGCCGGTCGGACCGGCCAAGCCGAGGCGGGGCCCGCCCATTTGCTCCGGGTCGCCCTCGACGCGGCCCTCGGTATCCGGCCGGAGGTGCCGATCTACGGCACCGACCACCCCACGCCGGACGGCACCTGCGTGCGCGACTTCGTCCACGTGAGCGATCTCGCCGAGGCCCATCGTGCGGCCCTCGACCATCTACTGGCCGGCGGCCCCAGCACCGTGCTCAATTGCGGCTACGGTCGCGGCTTTTCGGTCCGCCAGGTGATCGAGGCGGTCGAGCGGGTCAGCGGACGCCCGATCGTGACCCGGCCGGCGCCGCGGCGCCCCGGCGATCCGCCCGAGGTGGTGGCCGACGCATCCCGCATTCGGGCGGTGCTCGGCTGGCGCCCCCGGTTCGACGATCTCGAGACGATGATCGCCCATGCCCTCGCGTGGCGGCACCGGTCGGTGGCCGGCACTGCGGCCAAATGATCGGCCGTCAGCGCCCCCGGCCGAGTTCGCTCCGCAAGGCGGCGAGCTCGCCGTCGATCGCGGCCGCTACGTCGAGCGCATCGCCGTCCAGCGCCGACCGCCCCGCGACCAGCCCCACCAGGCGCGCCTCGGGCCCGTCGGCGTCCGGCCCCAGGCGGGCCATCCACTCGCGTGCCGCCTCGGACCGACCGTCGGCGGCCAGGGCCAGGGCCACCCGGAGCACCAGCCGGCGGATCGCCGGGTCGAACAGGTCGGTCCCGGCGAGAAGGGCCGCTCCGCTCTCCGCGGCCGTCCGCCAATCGCGTTGCCGCCAAGCGGCCTCGAAACGCGCGAGCCCGGCAGGGTCGAGGCCGGCAGCTGGACCGTTCGCCGGATCGGCGGAACTCGCCGCCCGCCGGAGGGAAGCGGCACGCGCCCGCGTCGCGGCGGGGGCCGTCGCAAGGCCGCCACCCTCGGCATCCAACAGCGCCGAGGCACCTGCCCGATCCCCGGCCTGCAAGCGGAGCTCAGCGGCCTCAAGGGCGAGTTCCGCCCGAGCGGCCCCGGCCACCCGGGGCAGGCCATGCTCGACCAGGACCGCGGCCGCCACCCCCGGAAGGCCGACCGCGGCGAGCTGCCGGGCCAAGGCGCGCACGAGGGCGGCGCCTGCCTCCCCCTGCGGCAAGAGTTCGGTGTGGGTCCGGAGGATCCGCAGCGACTCGAGCGCATCGGCGGGCCGCTCCCCGCCGCCTTCGAGGACCGCGCGGAACCAGGCGCCTCTGCGCTCGGCGACACGCGCGGATCCCGCCGCTCCGGGGTAGCGGGCGAGGAGGTCGCGGGCGAGCCCGAGCGCCTCGCCGTAGCGGCCTGCCGCCGCGGTGAGCTCGACGAGGTCGGCGAGCATCTCCGGCTCGGCCGGGTGGTCACGCCAGAGCAGGCGCTGACGGCCGAGCTCGGCCAGGAGCCCTGCGGGGTCCCCGCGGTCGCGCCCGTGGACCAAGCGAGCCGCATGGTACCGGGCCTCGACCGCGCTCACCGGATCGCCGCCCTCGGCGGCCACCCGGAAGGCCGCAGCGGCCCCCTCGAGCGCGCCGCGACGCAGCTGGGCCAACCCCTCGACGAGGGCGATCCGGGCGGCCTCTCGCGGCTCGGGTTCCTCTCGCTTCGCGGCGTCGAGAACCGCCGAGGCCGCCTCGGGCTTGCCGCCCTCGACCAAAATTCGTCCCACGACGGGGGCCAGCCGCCGTCGAAGGCGGGCCGGGTAAGCTTCGAAGGTGCGGCCGCTCGCGGCCAGGGCCTCGGCGGCACGCGGCCAGTCGGCCCGGCGCGCAGCGGCGATCGCCCGCCAGAGCGCGACTTCCGGATCGCCCGAGAGGCGCGGGTCGTCGAGCAGCCGCTCACCCGCCGCCAGCCGGTCGGCAAGGATCGCAGCGACCCCGGCGAGGGCGCGCGCCGCGGCATCGGTCGGTGGTGGGGCCTCGGGATCCGAGGCCGCGGCGGGCTCGCCCAAAAGCGCGAGCGCCTCGGCCGCCCGTCCCTGCGCCAACGCTTCGCGCGCGAGCTGGCGGTCGATCGCCGCACGGGCCTCGGGCTCGGGCGCGGCCCGCCGCTCGAGCAACCCGGCGAGGGAGCCGCCCGCCGCGGAATCGTTGCCGCTGCCCAGCTGCGCCAAGCCGATCGGCGGCTCGGGCGCGGCCGGATCCTCGCTCGGTCGGCCGGCCCGGCCGGGTGCGCCCGTCCCGGCGGGGAAAGCAGCCGGATTTGGGGGGCTCGAGGTGACGATCGGCGCGCTCGCGCTCGCGGGCGGCGCGGACGCGGACGGAGGCGCGGGCTCGGCCGTTCCGGGGGCGTCGCTCGCCATATGGCGCTCGGCGGCGGGCGCCCCCGGTTGGGCCAAGGGTCCGCTCTGCACCGCGGCCGCGACCGCGCCCCGAGCCGCCGCTCCGCCGCTCGACGGCGGCAGTCGGGATGAGCTACCGACGAGCGGCTCCGTTCGGGCGCTCGCCTCGCTCGCTGTCGCCGACGCCGCGTCGCCAAGCCCCGGCAGGTTCGCCGCGCCCCGCGGGGCGGGCTCGGGACGCTCCGCCGCGAGCGGCGTGAGGCGCAGCCCGCCCGGCCGGTCGATCAGCCACCGTTTTCCCAGCCTTCGCACGCGCAGATCGTCGCTGACGGCCCGCCAAGCCGCGCCCTGCGCCGCGGCGAGGAACTCGACATCGACGAAGCGCCGCGGCCCGACCCCCTCGAGCTCGTCCTTGGCCGCGAGCACGGTCACCTCGCTGCCGAGCAGGGCCGCGGGCAGCACGACGAGACCGGCATCGGCCTCGATCGCGAGGGCGGGCGGATCCTCGAGCCGGACGACCCGACCGGGCTCGACCACCGGCTCCTCGCCCGCGGGGCGCAGGCGCAGGGTCCAACCCCGTTCGCTCGGGTCCACGTCGGCAGCCACCGGCCCGCTGGTCTCGACGCGCAGCAGCGTCGCCGTCGGATGGGGTTCGCGGCGCACACCCCGGACCAACGGCTCACTGCCCGAGGCTGCGGTCGCGATCTCGACCTCGTGGATCGGCCGGTCGAGAACCACCCAGAGCGCCCCGGCTCGCCAAAACACCGCGGCACCCGGCCGCGGCTCGACGGCCAGCAGCAACTCGGCGGTCGTGGGGGTCGTGCGGACCGCGACGCAGAGCGCGGCGGGGTCACGCGCCCGCGGGCAGCCGCTCGAAGACGGCGCCCCCCGTTCGGCCGCCTCGCCCGACCCCGACGCGCGTGCGGCACCGGCCGCCGGTGGCTCGCTCGGGGTCGGCCGAGGGGTGGCGGTGGCCTCGGCTCCGGGCTTCACCGACCCACCCGGCGCCGGCGGCCCGTAGAGGTCGAGCAGGAGCTGGTCTCGCCGGCCGCGTCGGCGCAGGACCGTGGCTCCGGGCGTGAGCTCGGCGCGCAAGCGGTCGCCCTCGACCGTTACCGGCCCCACGACCGACCCGAGCCGCTGCAAGGCGGCCGCGACCGGGGGCAGCGAGGGCGGAGGTCCGGCGAGCTCGATCCGTCCGGCCTCGAGCCGGAGCTCCAGCCCCGACACGGCGGGCCCTTCGACGACGAGCCGCTCGAAGCCCGCATGGCGCCCCGTGCGTACCCGAAGCACCGGATCCGCCGTCGCGACCTCGACCGGCGTGCGGCGGGGCGACAGGGACCCGACCGGCTCCGGGCGAACCGGATCCGCCCCGCCCGGTTGGTGCACGAGGTCGACCACCACCCGTCCGGGACCGGGTTCGACCAAGCGCGCGAGCGCACCCGGAGCGAGCGCCAGGGCCAGCCGGGTACCACCGTCGCGCTCCTCGACCGCGAGCAGCCAGGGCCGGGCCGCGGCGGGAACCCCGAGCGTCGAGGTCACGACCGGCCGATCGAGCCGGAGCTGGGCGACCCCGCCCACGACCTCGAGCGCCGTGGCCCGTGCCGCCGGCGAGTCGAGCGCCAGGCGCGCGAAGTCCCGCTGGGCAACGATCCGCAGCCGCGCCTCCTCGGCGACGAGCGGCCGGGCCCACGAGACCCAAAGCAGGCCGAACAAGAGGACCACCCGTAAAAGGAGGCGCCCGGTGCGGTCGACCACCCTTGGCGTACAGCTCGCGGCGGCTGCGCCCGGTCGGCAGCCCGGACGGCGGTGCCCGAGCCCGAGGAGGCGTCCCCGGGACGCGAACGGTAGTCCGCGCGTGCCGGAGGCCCGCCCGGGGTCGACCGGTCGGACGGTGCGTGCCCGGGCGAGCCGGGTACGCGCCGGCAGCTCCGTTCTCCGCCCTTCCTCACGAGCCGCCATGGACCGCGCCGCGCCTCCGGCCTTGCGGACGACCCCGCTCGGTAGGCTTCTCCCACCGACCGATCGCCGCCTCGCCGAAACTTTAAGGCCCGAAGGTTAACGCGAGGTTGAGAACCGAAAAGCCGCTTCGGGGTGCACTCAGAAGCTCGCCGGCGGCTCGATCCCCACCGAGCGCAGGCGGTCGCGGAGTTCGGCCTTGAGCCGCTCGAGCCCTTCCGCGCTCCGCGCCTCGGCCCGCGCCACGAGTACGGCCTGGGTGTTGGAAGCGCGCAGGAGCCACCAGCCGTCGGCCGTCCGCACGCGGACCCCGTCGGTGGTGTCGACCTCGGCGCCGTCGCGGGCGAGCTGCCGGGCGAGCTCGGCTACGGCAGCGAACTTCCGCTCTTCGGGGCAGTCGAAGCGCACCTCGGGGGTGCTGAACGTCGTGGGCATGGAATCGCGAATCTCGGCCAGCGTGCGCTGCCCACGGGCCAGGATGTCGAGCAAGCGGACGGCCACGTAGAGCGCGTCGTCGTGACCGTAGAACCCGTCCTTGTAGAAAACGTGGCCGGACATCTCGCCGGAGAGTGGGGCACCGGTCTCGACCATCTTGGCCTTGATGAGCGAGTGCCCGGTTTTCCACATGAGCGGCCGGCCGCCGAGGCGGGCGATCTCGTCGAACAGGGTCTGGCTCGCCTTGACGTCGGCGATGATCGTGGCGCCGGGGTGGCGGGCCAGGAGGTCGGCTGCGAGAATCATCAACAGCTGGTCCCCCCAGATGATCCGGCCGCGGCCGTCGACCACACCGATCCGATCACCGTCTCCGTCGAAGGCGATCCCGAGCTCCGCGCCGCGCGCCTCGACCGCGGCGATCAGCGCTTCCAGATTGTGCGGCTCGGTCGGGTCGGGGTGATGGTTGGGGAAACGACCGTCGACCTCGGCGAACAGGCAGTGGTGGCGGCCGGGCAAGCGGCCGGCGAGGGCGGCCATCGCCGGACCGGCAGCACCGTTGCCGGCGTCCCAGACCACGTCGAGTGGCCGGGTGCCGTGATAGTCGCGGGCCAATCGGTCGACGTAGCGGTCGAGCAGCTCGACCTCCTCGATCCGCCCCTCGCCAGCCTCCCAATCGCCGGCCTCGGCCATCCGCCCGAGTTCGCGGATCCGCTCGCCGAAGAACGAGGCCTTGCCGAGCATCATCTTGAAGCCGTTGTGGCTCGGCGGGTTGTGCGAGCCGGTGACCTGGATGCCGCCGTCGGTGTCGAGCTCGTGCACGGCGAAATACGTCATGGGCGTGGGACCGAGCCCCAAGCTCACCACGTCGACGCCCGCGGCCCGAACCCCTTCGATCACCGCCCGAGCGAGCTCCGGCGAGCTCAGCCGCCCGTCACGGCCGACACAGATCCGCCGGCCACCCGTCCGCCGAACGATCGTCGCGAAGGTCCGGCCGACCACCCGCGCGTCGGCAGGCGACAAGGTCTCACCCACGATCCCGCGAATGTCGTACTCGCGCAGGATCGTGGGGTGGAACCGATGCCCGCTCGCCATGCCTTCCTCCCCGCTCGCTCAGGCGCCGGCGCGGCGAGCCGGCCGGCCCACTCCGGTGTAGGCGAAGCCGGCCCGGCTCGCCCGCTCGGGATCGAAGACGTTGCGCAGATCGACCAGGACCGGCTGGCGGACCAGGCTGCGCGCCCGCTCGAGGTCGAGCCCGCGGAACTGGTTCCATTCGGTCAACAGGACGATCGCATCGGCTCCGGTGATCGCCTCGTAGCTGTCGCTGCACCAGGTGACCCCGGGCAGGAGCCGCTCGCCCTCGCGGCGGCCCTCGGGATCGTAGACCCGGATCTCCGCGCCCTCGGCTTGCAGTGCCGGAACGATCACGAGGCTCGGGCTCTCGCGCATGTCGTCGGTGTTGGGCTTGAAGGTGACGCCCAGGACCGCGATTCGCTTGCCGGCAACCTCACCGGCCATGGCATCGACGATCTTCTTGACCATCCGCCGCTTGCGCGCCTCGTTGACTTGCACGACCGTGTCGACGATGCGCAGCGGCACCCCGTGCAGCTCGGCCGTGCGCAACAGCGCGAGAGTGTCTTTCGGGAAACAGGAGCCGCCGTAACCCGGCCCGGCGTGCAGGAACTTGCGGCCGATCCGGCCGTCGAGCCCGATCCCGCGGGCGACCTGCTGGACGTCGGCGCCGACCTTCTCGCAGAGATCGGCGATCTCGTTGATGAAGGTGATCTTGGTCGCGAGGAAGCTGTTGGTGGCGTACTTGATGAGCTCGGCGGTCTCGATCGAGGTGAACAGGATCGGCGTCTCGATCAGGTTCAAGGGCCGGTAGAGAGCGGCCAGGGTGTCGCGCGCCGCCTGCGTCTCGACCCCGCAGACCACCCGGTCCGGGCGTAAGAAGTCCTCGATCGCCGAGCCCTCGCGCAAGAACTCGGGGTTGGAGGCGACGTCGATGGGCAGGTCCGGCCGGAGTTCCCGGAACAGTCGCTGGAGCCGCCGCCCGGTCCCGACCGGCACGGTCGACTTGGTGACGACGAGGGCCGGATGGTCGAGGCCCCGCGCGATCTCCTCGGCGGCGGCGAAGACGTAGGAGAGGTCGGCATGGCCGTCGCCGCGGCGGGTGGGCGTGCCGACCGCGATGAAGATCGCATCGGCCCCCTCGAGGGCGGGCTCGAGCGTGCTCGTGAAGCGCAGCCGGCCGGCGGCCCGATGCCGCGCCACCAGATCCTCGAGCCCGGGCTCGTAGATCGGCATCCGGCCGGCCTCCAGCATGGCGATCTTCTCGGCCGCCTTGTCGACGCAGGTGACCTCCACACCGAACTCGGCGAAGCAGGCCCCCGAGACGAGGCCGACATAGCCCGTGCCGATCATCGCGATGCGCATGGAGGGGACTCCGCGGGCCGTTCAGCGATAGCGGGCGAGCAAGGCCCGGAAGGCCGGCCCGACATCCGGGCGGCCGGCTGCCAATGCGACGATCGCTTCGAGGTAGCCGAGCTTGTCGCCGCAATCGAAGCGCCGCCCCTCGAAGCGCAGGCCGTGGAACGGCTGCCGGCCGATCAGCCGGGCCATCGCGTCGGTGAGCTGGATCTCGCCGCCCGCGCCGACCTCGTGGCGGGCGAGCTCGTCCATGATCTCTGGCATCAAGAGGTAGCGGCCGATCACCGCGAGGCGCGAGGGCGCGACTTCCGGGCGCGGTTTTTCGACCAGGCCCGCGACCTCGACCACCCGGCCGTCGTCGGCGCCCGGGGCGACGATGCCGTAGCGCGCCGTCTGCTCGGCGGGCACTTCCATGACCGCGACGACGTTGCCCTCGGTGCGCCGGTGCACCTCCAGCATTTGCGCGAGGCAGGGCACCGGCGCGTCGATCAGATCGTCGACCAACATCACCGCGAAGGGCTCGCGGCCGACCAGGTGACGCGCGCACCAGACCGCGTGGCCGAGGCCTTTGGGCTCCTGCTGGCGGGTGTAGACGAGCTCGCCCGGCTGCGGCGTCTCGCCGAGCAAGGCTTCGAGCTCGGTCCGACGACCGCGCCGCTCGAGCGTCTCGAAGAGCTCGACGGCCCGGTCGAAATGGTCCTCGATCAAAGTCTTGCCGCGGCCCGTGACGAGGATGATCTCCTCGATCCCGGCGGCACGTGCCTCCTCGATCGCGTACTGCACGATCGGTTTGTCGACGACCGGCAGCATCTCCTTGGGCAGGACCCGCGTCGCCGGGAGCATGCGGGTGCCGAGCCCCGCCACCGGTAACACCGCCTTGCGGACCTTCGCCATCCGTTCTCCTCGAACCATCACGAGGCGACGGCACCGCCCGGCGGTCCGCCGCGTCCCACGCATGTCCGCGGCTTCTACCGTCGGCTTCGTTAAAATTTCAACAACGGCCGAGGATCGTTCAACCGCCCCGGCGGAGCAGGACCTCCTTGGCCCGATTGATCTGGGCCGCGAGGAAGGTGCTGCCGCCGTGATCGGGGTGCAGCTTGGCCATGAGCCGGCGGTGCGCGGCGCGAATCTCCTCGGCCGTGGCCCCCGGCTCGAGGCCGAGGATGGCGAGCGCGGTCCGCTCGTCCATGGCGGTCGGGTCGACCCCGGCAGCGCGATCGCCGTCCCGTGCGCGGCGCCGCCAATCGGGCTCGCGCCGGTCGAGATAGGCCTCGAGCAGCGGGACCGAGGACGGATCGTCGCGACGCGCCTCGTCGAGCAGCGCCAAGAGCTCGTCGAGCGCGAGCCCGCCCAAGGTCCGCCCCGCGAACCGGCCGCCGCGCACCCGCCCGTCGAGCCGGCCGCTCGCCCGGTCGAGCTCCATCACGAGCAGCGCGGTCTCCACCCGGGCAGAATCCGAGCCCGCCGCCTCCGCTTCGAGGGGCTCGGCGCCACCGCGGGCCTTGACGAGCGAGCGAAGCGCCATCGCGGCCGCCGCCAGGGTCACGATCGCGAGCCCGTAGCGACCGAGCAGGAAGAGCCCGGTCCCGGCGAGGCCGGTGAACACGGCGAGGAAGGTCCGCGCCGCTTGCGCGAGGTCGCTCGGCGAGAGCCGGGAGAGCCAGCGCGCCGCCATCAGCAGCAACGCCAGCGCGGCAGCACCTGCGGAGAGATACAGCAGCGTCAATCGCGCACCTGCCGGGCGAGCAAGCGGACCACGTTCGACGGCCGGCTGCGCAGGTCCTCGAGCACCGCCGGACCACCGGCGGCATAGGCGGCGACCGCGCCCAAGAGATCGCGCAGCTCGCTCGGTGCGTTGCGGTCGAACCGGCACCAAGC